>Ga0272442_10002924_pt1 | contig 24268 bp, 20 predicted proteins | sample SSMForm2O_FD_200262 | JGI IMG/M metagenome (GOLD analysis project Ga0272442, IMG submission 200262) | Marine sediment archaeal communities from Little Sippewissett salt marsh, Falmouth, MA, United States - SSM-Form-2O | ecosystem: Environmental > Aquatic > Marine > Wetlands > Sediment ...
ATGGAATTGTTATTATCAAAGAAAAAAATGAAGATTCCGATGTAGGGGCGTCCGGCCGGACGCCCCTACTGTGTGGCCCTGCACCGAAATCTCTTGGATCATTAATAAACGGCTTTAAATCTTCGGTAACCAAACGGGTTAATATTTTGCACCACACTCCCGGCGCACCTCTATGGCAGCGCGGATTTTATGAGCATGTAATCCGGGATACAGATAATATGAACCTGATACGCGAATATATCATCACAAATCCAGCCCGCTGGGCTCTTGACCGGGAAAACCCTGAGCTAAAAACATAAATGTAACCCTGGGCTTGAGGTAAAAAGATATTATTCTGATCCCCATCCAAAGGAATCGCTGGAGAACACTTAATCGAACTTTTGAATTAAAGCACTTGGCTCCAGGCTAATCCCCGGCCCCAGCCTGAGCACTAAAACCAATTTAACCGAACACCCTTTATCTCACCGGAGCAACGATGTCCAAATCCAGGATTGTTGTTGACACATTTATATTTTTAAGTTGTTTAGCTCTCTGCACCTGTTCAAATGTCAGGGATACAGAATTTGTCCCACTTTTCGACGGCAAAACGCTGGACGGCTGGCACGTGCAGGGAGGTAAAATCGAAGCCTGGCAGGCCAAAGACGCAATCCTGAGCTGCGTTGCGCCGGAGGGCGGCTGGCTGTCCACGGACAAGCTGTATGGGGATTATATCCTCAAGCTCCAGTGGCGAATTCCGCAAGGGGGCAACAGCGGCGTGGGCCTGCGATACCCGAAAAACAGCCATGTCTCGCAGGCCGGGATGGAAATCCAGATCCTGGATGATGATGCGGAAATACACCGGGACATAAAGCCGGAACAGCACACAGGGAGTATCTATTACCAGGTCGCCTCGAGGCAGGGCGCGGCAAAACCTCCCGGAGAATGGAACAGCTACGAGATCACCTGTGACGGGCCGCTGGTGGTGGTGAAGCTCAACGGTACCGAAGTGACAAGAGCGCTGATGGACGAGTATACCGAGGGCAAGGGCGGCCTGACACCTTTGAGCCAGCGTCCGCGGGAAGGCCATATAGGCCTTCAGAGCCACGGCACGGGTGTGGATTTCCGCAATATCGAGATCAAGATTCTATAAACATACTCTGTTTTTTCACGTTTACAGATCAGCAGCCGCAAAATAAAAAGGCCGCACGACTTGTGCGGCCTTCGAGCAGCAGGGGTTCTCTCACCTTAGATCAGGGGAAGCGCGACGAGCGTGAAGTAAATAGCCAGGGCCAGCGCGGCATTGCCTGCAATTTGGATTCTTTCGCGAACAGTCATTTTTTCCTCCGGTTGATTTCATTGTTAGTTGTCAATTTTGTTGTACTTTCTATCTATTAAGACAACTCCAGGTCATATATGGTTTCAAAATATTTTTTTTGTGCATAATACTATTATCATCCGGTGCATACTCGCCGGATCAACTTTAATCAACGCCAGAAAAAGGAGCACCGGCCATGTTTCCATCCCGCCGTTTCGATTCATCCGGAATACGGATCAAGCAGACACTTTCAATGGCTTTCCTTGCCTTTATCCTGTCAATTACCACGGGTTTGAGCGACAGCCTGCTCTTTGCTTTTGCTGCGGAAGGTGAAGTTGTTTTCCAGGCCGATACGTTCTCCGGCGACGGAGCTTGGGAGCGCTACAGCCAGCGGGAGCAGATCAGCCCGGAATTTTCCATTGCCGAAAACCCCAGCCTGGGAGGCCCGGGCAGCCTGGCTCTCTACGGCGCTTCCAACGCCCAGGTCCGGGGCTGCTGGCGTAGGGTCGTCTCCGGAATAAAGGGGGGAGCCCACTACTGTTTCGAGGCCTCTTTTCTCGAGCACGGTGTGGACTATACTCACAACACGGTATTCGCTTCCCTGGAATGGCTGGATTCGGCCGGCAGGAAAATCGGCAACCAGCGGGAGTATGTACCCGAGCTGGATCTGGTGAACGGCTGGAAGAAAGTGGGCGGCACATTCCGCGCACCTGAAAACGCCGGGGCGGTGCGTATCGATCTCTATCTGAGCCAGAATGCCCAGGCCAGGGTCTGGTGGGATGCGGTCAAGCTCTCGCAGGTCCCCGATCCGCCGAAACGGCCGGTGCGGGTGGCCACCGTGAACTGCCGGCCCGGGGGCAATTCATCCAGCATGGAAACCGTGGAGGAATTCTGCGAGGTGGTGGAGCAGGCCGGTAAGCAAAACTGCGATATTGTCTGCCTGGGGGAGGGGATCAACCTGATCGGGGTGGCCAGGCCCGGCGGCGGGGCCTCCGAATACAGCGATATCGCAGAGCCGATACCGGGGCCGACAACCGACAGGCTGGGCCAGCTGGCCCGGAAACATTCAATGTATATCGTGGCTGCCCTGGGCGAGCGCGAGAAACACGCTATTTACAACACAGCCGTGCTGATCGACCGGCGGGGCAAGGTGGCCGGCAAGTACCGCAAGGTTTACATCCCGGAGGGAGAGTTCGACCAGGGCTGCGCCCAGGGCGACTCCTACCCCGTGTTCGACACGGATTTCGGCCGGATCGGGATAATGATCTGCTGGGACAGCTGGTTTGTGGACCCGGCCCGGGCGCTTGCCGTGCAGGGCGCGGAGATAATCCTGATGCCGATCTGGGGCGGAAACGATACCCTGATCCGGGCGCGGGCGATCGAGAACCACGTTTACCTGGCAAGCTGCGGTTACGATGTGGCAAGCAATATCTACGATCCCTGGGGCGAGCTTCTCGCCGAGGCCACCGAGCGCCCAGCTGTGGCATATGCCGATATCGATCTCAACTATCCGCTCCCGTGTCCCTATCCCTGGCCGTTGCGCGATACCCGCCGCGTGTTGCTTCAGGCCCGGCGCAACGACATACACACTCCGGCGCTGGAACGCTGATAAAAAAGTTGCAAAATGCTGTCTAAGCGCCCGGACAAAATTTAACCCTTTTCTGCCTCTAGCAAAATCACTTTCTCAAACTCAAAATGAAAAGAGCCGAACACTATATTTTGTGTCCGGCTCTTTTGCATAAGTCCAATTTAATTATTTTATACTTATTCAGCGGCCTATTCAGTTCAATTTCTCAACTATGAGAAGAAAGTTCACCCGGGGAATCCAGATAAATCCTATAGTAACGTTCGGGATTACTGACACAACTTCGCCTTCCAGACTATTCATGAATTGCTCTAACTTGCCCTGGTCGCGAGTCATCCTGATATCAAATCGGTGAACTCTGTATTTCATTTTTCCTCCTGTCCTGATTCTAACCGATATTCACCATTACTGGGCGCGGCATGCCCCGCGCCCCTTACGGAAAAAAATCCTCATGTTACGGTTTCATTTCCCGTCCCGCCAGGCCAGGGCCCGTTTCACCAGCGCCTCGAACGAGCCTTGGTGGAAGAAAATAATCCCCTCTACCCGGGTTTTTCCTCCGGCAGGGCAGTCGGAGAAATCCGGATCGGAGTGGAAACAGGGGTTCTGCGGGTTACAGAACAGCACCCTGGCGGGGTTCCAGATCATAGCGAGCCAGCGGGTGGTATCTCCCCTGGCATGGATGGCGATCAGCGCCGGGTCGGCCTCCTCCTCCACGATCCTTCCCGGACTGTTGCCCCGGAACCAGCCCATATCGAGTATGGTCCGGTTATCCAGGCCTCCCTTGATATTGACTCCCCAGTTTATTTTCGTCCTGATATCCGTCCAGCCCCGGTCCGGGTAGTCGCCCTGGTAATGGGTGTCCTGGTGAAGCTGCACGGGCTTTCCATCCACAGCGATCCAGGTCATCTCGTAGCTGGTGTCCCGGAAAGCAGTCATTGCCGTGCTGCGGCCCGGAACGTCTCTGGTCCCAGCCGGCTTTAAACAGATCAGGGAGCGGATATCCTCTATCGGCACCTCCGAATCGTTGACAATCTCGACACTGAGCCTTACCGCCATCGAGTCGACAACGGCACTGGCCCGATAAAGGACACTGTCGCGGGGATTCCGCTCGAAAACGGCCCGGGTCGAATCCCCGCTGATCTTCCAGGGCGAGCTTACCGGCACTTTGCTGTCGTGGCTCGTATTGGGCAGGTTGGTTCCCCAGCAGTGCTCTGGGAACCCGAGCGCCGCGTATTGAGCCGGATTCCAGGGAGAACCAATAAACAGATCGGTCACGCCGTGCTCTTTCGGTTCGGTAAAGGTGCCGAGCTTGATCGGGGAAGAGCGTTTTTCAGGGATTTCCGCTGGTTGCGAGCAGGAAATGCCCGTAAAAAAGACCACAACAGCGATCAGCAGGTTTCTTAAATCCATCCGACGGTCTCCTTTCTTCAAAGCGTGGTTTAAAAGTTCAATCACTCATGCGGAGCGGCCCGATATATCTTTTTGCCAGCACGATACTGTCCAGCCACAGAGACCTTTTCCGGCCCTCCTGCGGCGGTGTATGGGTATATGTGGGCTGCATCAGGTTATTGATTACCATGTCTTTGTGCCTGCGCCACTCCAGCCCGGTCTGCTCGATATACAGACGACCGTTGATCCACAGCCGCTGCTCCCCGTTGGCCCGGCCCACGTCATTGAGCTTAATCATGAACTCGTAGCACACCCACTCCTGCTCCGGGATCGCGGGCTGAAGTCCCTGGTTGGGTGTCACGTTGTCACCGTAATCTCCGATCTGGCTCGGGTGATAGGCGTAAAGGATAACACGCCTCCAGGGCGGACCACTGTCTCCACCCACACCAGTGCCGGTGGAAAACCAGTCGAAGCCTGTGGGCCGGTTGCCTGCCCCCGTACCGTAGCGCTCGCCCCGCATGTGCCCGTGAAGCTGCATGATTTTTTGATTGCCCCAGTTGCCGCCGGATGAAAGCCTGAAATAATAGCGCACGTAGGCCACCTCGGAGCCGTCCCACCAGTGGTGCATCCAGCCCGCGGCGTCCTTGCCGGCCTCGGGGGTGAAATCCAGCCTCAGGCAGCGCCTTCCGGTAAGAACGATCCCCGGGTCAGTCTCGAGATGACCGTGCCTTCGGTGGTTGCCCGATCTCTCCTGCCACTTGTCGCTCCAGTCGTCCGACTCGAAACCCTCGTAAAGAAGAACGTCCGGGTCGCCGGCGATTCCCAGATCACCGGGGTAGCCAGCCGCGATACCTTCACTGGCGGGTTTCGACTGACCCGCCTGCAGAAAAAATGACACGCCGGAGCCCACTGCCAGCGCTGCGCCTGCCGATAAGGTTCCGCTGATAAACTTCCTTCTTGAAACCGGTCCGTTCATCTGACAATTCTCCCCTTTTACTTTGTCATCTCCCTACCGCCGGATTAAAAAGGCCCGTACGCACGAGAACAGCCGGTTCAGCCGTCACGCCAGGCGATTGCCCGTTCTATAAGGCTCTCCCATGATCCATGATGGAAAAACACGATTCCGTCCGCCCGGGTAGTTTCACCCGGCAGGCAGTTTGGCGGAACCGGGTCGGAGTGAATACAAGGGATATGGGGGTTGCTGAACAGCACCCGCGAGGGATTCCAGATCGTGGCAATCCAGCGCGTGGAGTTCCGGCGCGACTGAACTGCGATCAACGCCGGGCTGGCCTGCTCCTGCACCATCCTGAACATCCTGCGGCCCCAGTCCGCGCTGAACCAGCCCATGTCAGAGACAGTCCTGTTGTCGATTCCGCCCTTGATATTCATGACCCATGCCGGAGGCATCCTCGGCGGCAATTCTCCGTGGAAGGTTGTTTCCGCCCCGAAGCGCACCGGCTGGCCTTCAACCGCCACATATGTCAGGGCATAGTTCGTGTCGACAAATGATGCCATTTGGTGGGCCCTTGTGCAGACCAGGACCCGGATATCCTCGATCGGCTGATCGGTTCTATTGGTGATCTGGATTGACATCCTGACTGCCATGCTTTCAGCAACCGCCTCGGCCCTGAACAGGTTGCCATCCGTGGCTTCAATCTCATACGCGGCGCTGGTGGAATCACTGTTGAACCGCCAGCGGGTCGGCTGTGGTCCGTTGCGGGTATCGGTGCTCACCCCGGAAAAATTCCGTCCCCAGCAGTGCTCCGGGAAATCCAGGGCCATGAACTCCTCAGGGTTCCAGGGCGAGGATGCAAAAAGCATGTTGACACCTGAGTCTGCAGAGTCTGCAATCGCACTGAATTTGATCTGGAAGGTGTTTGGAGATGCTTGCTCTTGCGCTGGTTCAGCGCAGCAGAGCAGGAAAAAGGAAAACAATGGCAGAAGCATCGCTATTTTTTTCATCTTTTTCACCCCTGTATTTATAATCCTTTACCTTCGTTTATTACTATCCACTTACCTAACAGTCAGAAAAAAAAGATTATTTTAATGTTACTTTTGTAACCAAAAGTAACCAAAAGTTTCTTCGGGCCGCAAACTCGACTGCCCGCATGGCTTCTATATCATTTGTTGTTTTCAAGGGAATAACACGCTCCTGCTGAGATCGCCTGACTCGGCTTGCCGATGACAAGCCGAATCAACGGCATGCCCACCGATCTCGCTTCGCTCTGCCTACCATGGAAATTACATGGCCCTTACACGCTCAGAGTGGAGTTTCTCAAACATGCGGCCCTGATCAGGCGGCCTGCGGCCGCCAGAAAAACAGAGCATCTCAAAAAAAATAAGGATATTCCTTTTTTTACCGGGACACTACTGAGTTTCATTTTTAAAAACCTCTTCGATCTTTTCGGTCAGATACTTTTCGATCATCACCAGCGCCTTTTCACCGAAATCTTTCGAGATCAGGCTGCGGATTTCGGCTCCCCGGTAATAGCCTGACTTGCCTGTCCTGTAATCGACAATCGAATCCATTCTCACTCCTCCGGGTACCAGGGCCATCCAGATAGAGGACTCCCACTTGCCTGCGTGGTCGCCCTCTCCGCAGGCCAGCACTTCCCAGAACGGGATCACGACAGCGCGGCCTGTGGCTGTGTATTCATCCGCCACTTCCTTGAGAATATCGGTCTGGATTTCCGGGTAGTGCCCGGTGTAGGCCACGATCACCTCGAAACCGAAATTCGCCAGGCCGTCGAACGCCTCCCAGAGAAACCTGCGGAAAAAATCCTCGGTGAACATCAAGTCCCCCACCTCCCTGTGGGACCTGCGGAATTCCTCCTCGTCCCGCTCTGGCCGCCGGTCTCCGTGAACGCCGGCCAGTTGGCTTGCAGGAAGGACCACGCCGCCGAGCCTTTCGGCCAGCCGAAGGCAAACCAGATGCGCCTTATCACCGTCCAGGCCCCAGGGAAGGTGCTCCCCGTGCCTCTCGATAATACCGACAGGCATCCAGACCAGGGACCGTTCCTCGATCAGCCTGTACACTGCGTTGCCGTAAATCCTCTCCCAGCGGCGCTCCGTTTTGACAAATCTGCTGGCCTGGGCAGCCTGAAGGCTCCCTTTCGCTTCTGCGGCGTCCTGCGTCTCCGGCGCCCCCCCGCATCCGGGCAGGAACGAACCGGCCAGGGCCAGGAAAAGCGCAACCACGAACGTGCGTAATATTAAGCGGTGTTTTTTTGACTCGCCTGACATTCTGCCTCCTTTCAGAGCCTGAAACCGTAATTTGACCAGAGCCATGCTGACTTTAATAATAAACCACAGGCAGCATGTAATTCTAATTCGTGCAAATAAGGATTATATGAAAAATTTAAGCCGCGACCAGACTTCCTGCAGGGTAGCTTTCGGCTTCCTGCACAGATAGACCGGGCGGTTCTCAAAGGGCATGCTATAGGGGTGGCGAATGCTGCCTGCTACCTCGACTTCCCCGTAAAAAGACTCCGCTCCCTCGCGGTCGGCGATTGCTACAGCCACATCTCCGCTTCGTTCACCAGGGCCCCAGAGCCAGTAATTATTATGGCTACAGACCGCTTTGGGAAGGCCGTATTTCCCGCCAAGAAAATCTATCGCCCCGGCTTCGCCGTAATTCGCGCAAACGATTATGCAATTGGCCCTTTCCTCCGGTCCCAAACCATGATACACCTCGGCTACTTTGGCGACCATTTCCTCCCAGCCATGCATATCCGCGAAAAACTGGTGCAGTTTACCAATCTCGTGCTTTTCTCCCGAGGAAACCGATAGTCCCAACGTCTGCGCGTATTCAATATATCTTTCTACTGGCAGGACCGGCATGACCAGGGGTGCGGTAATGATTCCACCGGCCAGCACCAATACAGCGTAAACCGGCGTGAGCCAGCGGAGAAAGCTGCCCCTGCTGCCCTTAGCCAGTCGCTCGAGCATCACAGCCCCGGCGGTCAGCAAGATCGGGTATGCCGGGGCAAAATAGTAGGCTTTGCTTTTACCAGCCACAAGCAGAAGGGCCAGTACAACTATGCTCAAAAGTCCCAGAATCCTGAACCGAGCGCCTTCACGGCTTAAGAAGTAAAAGCCGGGCGCCAGCAACCAGAGGGGGACTACGAGTGGATGGGTCAGGTTTACCTGTTCCACCAGGAAATAGACAGCCGTACCACCAGCCATTTTATACATTGTCGCGTTGCGCATGAACTCAATTGTCGGGAAGCCATTGGCTGACTGCCAGACAATATGGGGCATGAAAATACCGACCGCTATTGCAGCTGCGAGCCAAGGTTCTCTGGTAAGAAAAAGCCTCCGCTTGGAGGTGAGCAACATGCTCACACCAAGGCCGAACCCGAACCAGAGCAGGGTGATCTTGTTCATCAGGCCGAAACCCAAAACAATTCCCAGCCAATACCAGAGTTTGTCCTTCGGCTTGTCCCGGTTCAGGATTAATGCAACCAGATAAATCGCCATGGTCCAGAAAAGCAGGTCGAAGGCGTTCATCGAAAGGATCGTATTAAGGGCGAGAAAAATGGGGGCGGCGATTGCGGCGGTAGCGGCCAGAACCTGTGCTGAACGCCCACCACCAAGCTCACGGGCTATCAAACCGGTCAGGTAGACTGTCGCTGCCCCCGCGAAAGCGGGAAAAAGCCGGAGAGCGAAAAGCGAATCTCCGAGCAGCGCTCTGGTCACAGCAGTAATCAAGGCTATTAGAGGCGGGTGGTCCACGTAACCCCAGGCCAGGTGCTCTCCGCAGGCAATGTAGTAGAATTCATCCCGGAAAAATCCGTAATTGAAAAAGGCGTTTGAGAGCAAATGGATGGTAAGCTTGAACCCAGCGAGTGAAAGGAGCAGATAAGATATCCTGTCTTTCCTGGTGGATAATTTCCGGGCAGTTTCCATATCCGAAATCTGTAACTGGTTAAATTTATCGATATTCACCATATCAAAATTGAACCTGCAAAAAATGGATTCGTTTTTCGATTCTGTTTCAAATTATTCATCTTCTTGGGCTTGAAGCGAGATATTCCGAGTGTTTCCGCATTAAATTATCCGTTCTCATCGCGAGTTTCAATTATTTTCCGAGTTTGAGCAGAAAAACAGAGACACCTCCCCCTTGGTTCGGGCTCGAGTGCAGTATTCTTTATGCAGTGCAACATCGCAATCGCTCAATCCGGTGAAGGATTTCTGCAAATAGTTTCCTGCTGACTGCCACCTCGGCCATCTGAAAGGTAACGTACTTGCTGTGCCGAACAACCTTCGCACCGATCTTGATCAACTTCGTTAGCAGAGTGCGCAGTGACTAATGCTTGATTTCACGTGGGAGTGCCAATCGCCTGAGAAAGTTGCCCAGATTGTAGGCAAGGACAAATAGACCAAGCCTCACCCGATTCGAGTCGAACTGCTTGCATGATAATCTCGTCCAGTTCAGAGCATACTTCCCTTCTTTAATCCACTGCTCGGCAGTTCCTCGCTTGTTGTAGAAGCGAACCACTCCTTTGGCTCTGGCACTCATATTAGTCACGATGAAACCAATCCTCGGGAAAAGCTCGCCCTGATGCCACTCCACCTTGGCCACCACTCGTCGAGGTCTGTCCCAGCTGGCTGCCTGATATATGAAATCGCCATACAGTACTATCGGCTTTCTCAGGGGACGTCCAACAGGACGAGTCAGCAGGTGTTGAATCAGCCTCTGCAATATATCGTTTGACGGAAGGCGGATAGCGTACAAGAGGCCGTTTTCCTCCAAGTATTCATAAAGCTCAGGTTTTGCAAAGGCTGCATCACCCCGAAAATATTGCCTGATTTTCTTATGTTCATACCGCTGGACGATTGGTTCCAGAACTTCCCTCCAACGCTCAGCACTGTGAACATTGCCGGGACGAAGTATCGCACCTTCACAATCCCCAAACTGGTTGAAGCAGAACAAAGGATGGAAACAAGTGCATCCGAAATGGCCGTTGTAGGCCGATCCTTGCTGATCACCATGTACAGGACTTACCGAACTGTCCATGTCCAAGATGATACGTCGATACGATGTTTTATTAATCGCCCTTTGTACCCACCTGCCGTTGATCTCCGATAAAGCTTTGAGGTTTTCCCTCAACGTCAGGACCTCTGTTTCAAAACGTCCCATTGTGTTAGTACTGGCAGCGTTCTTTTTGACGTTCTTCTTTTCGGCGATGGCTCGCATCACAGGGTCTTTGCTCATCCGGGTTGCATCGTTGACATCCTCGTATCCGGCAAGACGACTATATACCGCTTGTCGTAAAAGGTTCTCTATCCTGTGCTGAACGTTGCGTCCAGTTCGTCTATCGCTTAAAACTTTGGATACTGACTCGAATAATCCAAATGCCTCATCAAGGTCACGATAGGCAAGAAGACCTGCATCAGAAGTTACCTTTGAACCATGAAATTCCAGTCTGAGACTGCTATCAAAACCGACCTTTAAACCTTCACCCTTGAGTCGAACCATATCTCACCTCTTAAATACGTGGTTTCCCTTGTAATTTAATACTTTAGGTCGGTTTAGAAAACCACTTTCAATCTTGATATGGTGAATCCGGGTGTAAATAAGAATATTCATTAGTGTCTGGTTAACTAAATAGACAGAAAGAGAAAGATTGTTTTTAATGTTACTTTTGTAACCAAAAGTAACTAAAAAGTTTTTTCGGGCCGCAAACTCGACTGCCAACCCGTCTCTTATATGCCTTATTGTTTTAACGGTAAAAAAACGCTCCTGCCGGGGTCGCCTGATTCTCACTTGCGCCAGGGGCAAGTGAGAATCAATGGCATGCCAACCGGTCTGGCTTCGCTCTGCCTGAGATTGGAATTACCCGGCTATTGCACGCTACCAGTGGAGTCTCTCGAACATGCGGCCCTGATCAGGCGGCCTTGCGGCCGCTGAGAAAATAAAGATGTTGCTTCAATCACTGCCTTTTGAATTACTTCTCTTGAAATGCCTGAATAAAGAACAACTCTTAATTAATAAACTGTTTTCACCGGACACTATTGAAGAAAATTTTTCCCTGAATATTCCGCAGGATATCTGTTAATCCTTGAATTCGGCAACCGTTTAACATATTTATCAATCGTCCGATTTTGACAGCTTCCCGATCGCTTCGAATAAAAACCTCTTGAATCTTTTCGTATCAACGCGCCAAGTTTTCTCCCGAGTTTTCGTCCTTATTCAGAAGGAGAGGCCTGATGAGTGAGACAGGAAAGGCATCCGGACAGACCCGCCGCGATTTTCTAAAGACCGGTGCAGCCGCGGCCACCGGCGCACTTGCCGGATTCTCGGTTCTGCGAAACGCCTGGGGGCAGAGCGCCGACCCGATCCGCGTGGGATTGGTGGGCTGCGGAGGCCGGGGAACAGGGGCTGCCGAACAAATTCTTAAAGCCGGGCCCAATGTTCACCTGGTGGCCCTGGCCGATCTCTACCAGGACCGCGTGGAAAGATGCAGGAAAAACCTGGGCGACCCCGGCCGGGAAGACGGCCCGCTGGAAGGTTTCGAGGTCACGAAAGACCGCTGTTTCACCGGCTTCGACTCTTACAGGCAACTGATCGGCTCCGGGGTTGACCTGGTGCTGCTGGCCACCCCTCCCGGGTTCCGGCCGATCCATTTCGCAGCCTGCGTGGAGGCGGGCAAGCATGTTTTCGCAGAGAAACCGGTTGCCGTGGATGCCACCGGGGTACGCCGGTTTATCGAGACCGGGGACCTGGCGCAAAAGAAAAGGCTGGCGGTAATGACCGGCACCCAGCGCAGGCACGACCCGGCGTTCATCGAGGCGGTGGAGCGCGTCCAGGACGGCCAGATCGGCGAGATACTGGCCGCGCGCTGCTACTACAACACGGGGTTTCTCTGGAAATACGAGCGCCAGCCGGGCTGGAGCGACATGGAGTGGCAGACCCGCAACTGGTATTATTTCACCTGGCTTTCCGGAGACCATATCGTGGAACAGCACATCCACGATATCGACAACGTCAACTGGCTGCTCGGCCTGCCGGCGAAATGCCTGGCAGTGGGTGGCCGCACAGTGCGCACCCAGCCGCTCTATGGCAATATCTACGATCATTTCGCCTGCGATTTCGACTACGGGGACGGGCTCCATGTGATCAGCATGTGCCGCCAGTGGGGCAACACGGACATGAAAGTGGCAGTGGAAATGGTGGGCACCAAAGGCACGGCGGTGATGGAGCAGGACGGCAGGATTTTCATTACAGGCGAGAACAGGTGGATCTACAGACAGCGCAGGCTGGATTCGCGCCAGCAGGAGCAGGTCGACCTGGTGAAAGCGCTCCGCAGCGGCAACTATCCCAACGACGCCCGCCGGATCGCCGAGTCCACCCTGACCGCGATCATGGGCCGCGAGGCCGCCTACTCGGGCCAGGCCGTGGACTGGGAGCAGATCATGGCCTCGAAGCAGGACCTGGTGCCTAAAAACTTCGAATTCGGGCCTCTGCCCATGCGTGCCATACCCAGGCCCGGAGAGTACAAGCTGAGCTAGAGTCCGTATCGAAAGTCAGATCCCGGAGCTCACGGTTATTGTCACGGGATAGGAGGTGTTCACTGCTGCGCCGTTGTCGGTTGCCCTGGCTGTAATCGAGGACGTGCCCTCTGCAGCGCCGCTCCAGGTGAACTCGTAGGGGGCGCTGATGTCCTGGCCCAGCCTGGTTGTGCCCTGGAAAAACTCCACCAGCACCACCGAGCCGTCGTTGTCCGCGCAAGTGGCTGTGATCGCGATATCGGCTCCGGCAGCGAAAGCTGCGCCCTCTGCGGGAGCGGTAACCGAAACAGCAGGCCAGATATTGCGCCTTTCGTCTTTCCCGCTCACAACCATCGCGCTTGCGTCCACTACCTCAAAGTAGTTGCCGGAGATCCTTTTCAGTTGATCCAGCTCACCATCATTCCAGCGCGTATCGCTGGCTCCGGTGAAAAACCAGTCGCCCCCGTTGTCTGCCACGATCATCCCGTATTTCTTAAGCGCCCTGGCAATCACCAGCGCCTGGCCCGAGAAACCCGACAGGTCATAGCTGGCCTTGAGCCTCACCCGAAGGCCCATCGGCGGGCGGTCGGTGTCGTAGGAAGATGAGGCAAAGTGGGTAGCCGGGTAAACATAGGCCCGCTGGCTCTCTTCCACAGTGAAACGGATAGCGTGGTTGACCTCCCCGGCCGCAACTTCCTCGTAGCGCACCAGCCCGGGCAGGATCGGCAGCCCGGCTGCATCCGAGGAGGTCCACGTATCCGGTCGCAGCGCATTTGAACCCAGTTCGAAAACCGCGCCCGAGCCGGCCCTCCAGCCGGGACCCTCGTAATACGTGCTAAAAGTCTCGTAAAGCATGCAGTTGGTCGAATCCAGCACCAGTACGTGGCGGTCGCCTGTGGAGGATTCACCTCCCTCGATCGGCGGATCCTCCGGGATCGGGTAGGGCCCCGGGTCGCATTCATCCCAGTAGGTGAAACTCAGCGGTACCCTGGGCTGCTCTCCCCCCACAACCACGAACGGAATGCCGTAATTGAGGCTCGAACCGAAATCGGGGTGAAGCGGCGCATAGCCGATATTTTTGACATAGTTCTCCGAGTTGGGGTGCACCGGAAAACCCTCCACCGGCTGGTTCCACGGATTGTCCGCCGGAAAGATACTGCATCCTGCGATAACCGGTGGATCGGGATTGGGAATGTTGACGAACCGCGAGCCGGTTGTATCAATGCCTGCCACCACTGCAAACAGCCCGCCGATAAAATCCTCCGGCAGCACGAGTGTCACTTTATCCCGCTCCGCCCCCAGGAAAGCGACCTGCTGTTCATCGAGCAAAACAGTGATTTCCGCCCCGGCGGCCACATTCTCCAGAAAAATCTCCAGAGTGTCCCCGGGTGAGGCGTGAGGCGGGGCAACAGATGAGATATCCGGCGGCCCCCAGGTAATCAAATCCGGCGCCACTACCCCGGCCAGCACCTGCAAAAGGGCCAGCAGGTCGAAAATATTGACCCGGCCGTCCTCGCTTTTATCCACGTTGGCGACTATCCTTTGCCTGTCCGATTCGAATTCCCCGGAGGAGAGAACTTTCAACAGCGCCAGCAGGTCAAAAATATCGATCCGGCCGTCCTCCCGGATGTCCCCCCGGTATGTCGAGTTTTCTCCCACCGGACCCTGCGGGAAAGCTGCGCCGGCCAGTGAGAGAAAAACAAACGAGGCGGCAAGTGTCAGAATAACTTTTTTACGCATAACGAGACCTCGCGAAAAATGCAGGAACCTCTTATCCTTATTTTCACGAATACAGGTAAACTTGGGCCGGACGCCCGAATCAGTTTTGATTTTGCACCCGGGCATTGAGTTTTTCGAGCAGCCAGGCCCGTGAGCGCTCGCCCCAGCCGGGGGCAGAGCCATGGCCCACATTGTAGAAATTCTCTATCGCTTTCTCTCCCCTGAGATTGTTGTAAGCCGCATAAACCGTGGTCGGCGGGCAGACCGCATCGATAAAACCCACCCCGATAATGGCCGGGACCTCGATCAACCGGGCCGCCAGAGCCGCGTCGAAATAGGAAAGCGTGCGGATTTCTGCCTCGCCCGCCCCGGATTCCAGTAGCTGTGGCCCGCCGGAAGCCCGGCCGTAAAGCACTCCCGTGTGGTCGCAGAGTCCCGGCACGTTTGCGATTATTCCCTTCACCCGCCTGTCGAGGCCGGCCATCATCAGGCTCAGGTAGCCGCCCTGGCTGCTACCGGCCACGGCTATCCGGGCCGTATCGACCTCGGCGCGGCTATAGAGATAGTCCAGGGCCCGCATGCAATCCTGGATCACCCTGCGGAAATAATACTGGTACGGATCGCTCAGTCCGTACCAGAGGTAGTCCCAGCCCAGGCCCAGTTCCCCGCCCAGGTGCCTGTAATACTCTTTTTCCCTGTCCGGCTCGATCCCGTGCACATTGATCGATAAAACGACCATTCCTTCCTCTGCAAACGACACCGCCCTGCCGGTTCTTCCCACTCCTGCTCCCGGAACTACCAGTACCGCCGGGAAAGGGCCGCTGCCTGCGGGAATGGTAAGCCAGCCGTGCACCCGGCCGCCTTTCACGCTTGCCAGGCTGAGCTTGTACTGCCCGGCCCCGGCTATGTCTTCAGGCTCGACCTGTTCGATTTGCAAATCTATCGGGACTCGCAAAAGCTCTGCGGCTGCCTGGCGCCAGAAACGGAGGAAATCTTCGGGAAGGCGGCCTGTGGGCTGGATACTCTCCACGGAAAAGCCGCAACCGGCCACGGCTCTCATCGTGTCTTTCCCGGCAATCCAGGTTGCGTCACAGCGGAGGAAACCCGGGCGGTCCAGACTCCCGGTAAGCTCCGCTCTGCCGTTCTCCAGCTTCACCTTGCCCTCATCGATAACCCGGGCGCCGTCCTCGCTGATACTGTAATCTACCTCTGCGCTAATCTTCTGTTTCCCATCCATGCTGGCCACGAGGATAAATACCACGGTATCGCCCTGTGCATTGAGGTATCTGTCACCCTCGGGACTGACGCTAAGCGACGGGCCTTCAGCCGCCATTACCGGTGCAGACACTATGCAGATCGAAAATAGAACTATTCTGAGTACCCGCATAACTGGAACCTTTTTAATGGAGTGAATTCAGACTTCCTTCAAACTTTTTTTGTTTACACTTTTATTTACTGGTATAAGACAATACTCCATAGGAGGATCTATTCAGTGCTTTTAGGCCTTTTTAGCTTTCTTATGGACACCATATAGACACCAGAATCCCGCTGAAGATTTGAGATAAAGATAATCAATCTTCGGGTTCGGTATATAAGAGCAGATCAGTTCTGCTCTTTTTTATTTAAAGCTGGATTGGGTCAATCTCACTTTGGGTAAAAAAATCGAGGTCATTAGAATACCGGGCATTTTCAAAATAGACTTTCCTAAAGCAATTCCCTCCTTTTAATATTAAAGTATCATTTAACTCCCCGATACTATTATAAGGGATATTCTACTGGCTACCCGGCCCAGCTTCGGTACTTTCCGCCTTACGTTTTTTTTGCCTGTAAAATATCCAAGCCAAAGCAACCACCAGCAGGCCGGTATAGTTGGCAATCATAAACCAGTGCTGCTGCCAACGGATACCATCAAAAGCGTAGTCGCTCAACGGGAACAGGAAAAGAGTGGGAAATCGGCCTGTACCATGGGTAAGAATATCTATTAAAATGTGTAGCGGCCACGCCAGGAAAGGTATCGCTATCTTCCGCCGGGTAAACCATAACACCAGCCAGATTGCGCCGATTATTATCAGGCTGTGCGTGCAATAATAAACGTTATCAGTCCATAAACCCGGAAATCTAACACCCCTCAGATCGCCGGAATTAACGATAAACAGCACCCCCACCTCTATCAAAGTACTAACGCTCCAAAGCACATCCGGCGCCACACTGAAGAGAAATGCCAGGCCAAACCGCTTTTTCCAGCCTATTGCAAAACCACCCCAAAGACCATGTGCTAAAATATCCATCCGGCATTCCCTATATCATTTCTGTGTAAAACTGCCTGAGCTTTCTTTTTCGATGATTATAAAAGCCTATATTCCCAATATCAGAATTGAAACTGTAATAGATAGTCTTTTTGTAAACCACTATCAGACTCTATATGGGGAATCAGGATTACACTCTTATCAGGAGCCAACTTTGCCGGGGCCGTAGAGAATTATACCGGTCCTGGCCCCGGTGTGTATCCCCTGATCCAGCACCACTGCGCCGTTGACCAGCACGTATTCCACCCCGAGCGGAAACTGGTGCGGATCGCTGAAAGTGGCCCGGTCGATAATCTTTTCAGCATCGAACAGGAATAGATCGGCTGCCATGCCCTGCCGGATGAGCCCCCGGTCCTTCAGACCCAGCTTCTCGGCATTCATCCAGGTCATCTTATGGATTGCGCTCGCCAGCGAGAGCACTTTATCCTGGCGCACGTACTTGCCGAGAATCCGCGGGAAAGTCCCGTACCATCTCGGGTGGGGCTTGCCTTCCCCCAGCACTCCTGTTGGTTTGACCGCTGTGCCGTCCGAGCCGAAAGAGATCAGCGGCGACGCCATTGCCGTGGCCACGTCCTGTTCGGTCATCAGGAAATAGATCGTGGGCACGCTACCGTTTTCCTCCAGCAGAATGTCATAGAGCACGTCCGCGGGGTCTTTTTCCGGGAACTCGGCGACTACCCGGTCCATGGTCATCCCGACCAGGCGGCGGTTTTTCTCCGCCTTTGTGGAAACTACCAACATGCTCTCCCAGCCCGCGCTCGAGGTGTAGTGGTTGTACCAGTTGGGCAGTCCTCCGGCGTAGAGTGTCTTCTTGAATTTCTCCTTCCATTGCCGGTCTTTCAGGCGCTCGAGCATTTTCTCCCTGCCGCCTTCCCAGCCCTCCGGTGGAATCAGCGCGGAGAGGTTGTTCTGCCCGGCAATATACGGGTACATGTTCGCTGTGGCCTTGATTCCCTGCGAGCGCGCCTGCTCGAACCGTGCGAGCACCTCGTCCATCCGGCCCCAGAGCTTGCGCTCGGCGATCTTCAGATGAAGCACGTCCACCGGGATGTCCGCCTCTGCAGCGACCAGGAAGGCCTCTTCCAGGGATTCGAATATCAGGCTGCCTTCGTCCCGGATGTGGGTCGAGTAGATACCGCCATAGCGGGCGGCGGCTCTCGCCATGGCGATCAGTTCCTCCGTGCTCAGCGGGCTGCCCAGAAGAGCTGTGGCGACCCCGAACGCACCCTCGCGCATCGCCTGCTCCACCTGGGCGGCCATCTGCTCCATTTCATCCTGTGTTGCCTTGCGGTTCGTCTTCCCCATCACGTAGCGCCGCACTGTCATGGAACCCACATAACTGCCTGCATTGACAGAAATTCCACCGGCCTGCAGCCGATCCAGGTACTCTCCGAGTGTCCGCCAGTCGATTTTCACCCCAAAAAGCGGGCTTTCCTGGCGCGGGGCATCCTCGCTGTCGAGCCTGAACGGGCCTGCGGAGGTCGCCTCCCCCAGGATCTCTGTGGTCACTCCCTGCCTGATCTTGCTTTCTGCGTTGCCGTCGACCAGCAGGCTGTAATCCGAATGGGTATGGATATCGATTATCCCCGGGGCCACCACCAGGCCTGTTGCCTCTATTACCCTGGCTGCCGAGGCCCGGCCGAGATCGCCCACGGATACGATAGCGCCATCCCTGATTCCGACATCGGCCAGCACTCCAGGTGTTCCCGAGCCATCCACCACCATACCGCCTGTGATCAGGATGTCGAACTCGTTCTGATCCTGTCCGGCCGGGCCGCACCCTGCAAGCAGCAGCACTGTCAGGCCGGTCAGGATAAACTTTCCGGCTGAAATCATGTTTCTGTCTCCTTGCACTACAGGTTATACAGTTCCACCGCCCCGGCTAATTCCCGCCGGTTCGCGAGACTTTCATTGCTGAGGCGGGATCGGCAGCCACGGCCTCGATCTCCACCGAGATTCCCAGCGGAAGGGCTGCTACCGCCACAGTGCTGCGCGCGGGCCTGACCGCTCCGAAAAGCTCTGCGTAAACCTCGTTCATCGGCTTGAAATTGCCGATATCGGTGAGAAAAACAGTGGTCTTGACCACATCGCCCAGGCTCGCTCCGGCATCCTCCAGCACTGCCTCCACATTGGCCAGGGTAATCCTGGTCTGTGTGGCGATATCACCCAGATCGGCCTGCCCGGTCTGGGCATCGATCGGCCCCTGGCCCGAAACAAAGATAAAGCCTCCGGCCTTTACCCAGGGCGAATAGGGACCTTTTGGCGCGGGCACCTTGCCTTTTGCAGACATGTTGCATCCTCCATTGAATGGTGAGCGTTCCCTGTATCAACGATTTATTTTATCTTTGAGCTTCCGGCTTTAATATCCTAACCGTTACCAACGCTAATAAAGGGAGACTGCGGTGTCAACCTGGATTATTTACTGACTATTTGAATTCATAACTATCCGGAGAAAAATGTTATACTATCGTAATATTCTGTTGTACAAGAATTATCCATTGTTAATAATGACCAGGAATAAGGAAATGATTGTCGATTAAAGTAAAGACCTGAGCTTTACAGGGGGGGGGGACAAAAGAACTGTTATTCCCGAAAGACCACACAAGAGGAGCGTCTTAGTTGCCCCGTAATTTCCATTGAGGTTTTGTAAGAGAACAAGGGGGCAGGCAGGCCATTCCGCGGCTGGTCGGCAGCAGTGGGGGGGATAGGACCGCGGAGGCGACCACCAGGGGAGCGGAGGAAAAGCTGCGAAAGTCTGGATTAACTTTCGGTTCCTTTGGTTACAAAGGAACTGGTTTTTAGTTCTTTTTGCCATCAAAAAGAACACATTAAAACTCATGGGAAAGAGAAGCAGAATTTACCGGTCAGTAGAGAATTGAATTAGATATATAAATCGGTAAAGTTGACTGTGCAGCGAATGTCGGATATTTTGCTAAAAGTCTTAATAAAAGGCGGTTTGATGAAAGCTCTGGTTCTAAAAGAATACAACAAGCTGGTTTACGAGGAGGTACCCGAGCCGGAAGTCGGTGACGAGGACGTGCTGATCCGGGTAAAGGCCTGCGGAATCTGCGGCAGTGATGTGCACGGGCTGGACGGCAGCACCGGCCGAAGGATTCCCCCGCTGATCATGGGGCACGAGGCCGCGGGCGTTGTGGCTGAGTTGGGTCGCAGGGTAAGTGATCTGAAAGCCGGGGAGCGGGTGACTTTCGACTCCACAATCTACTGCGGCAGTTGCGATTATTGCCTTAACGGTGAGATTAATCTCTGCGACAGCCGCCGCGTGATCGGGGTATCATGCGATGAGTACCGCCGGGACGGGGCCTTTGCAGAATATGTCGCTGTGCCGCGCCGGTGTGTTTACCGCATCCCGGAGTCGCTGTCATTCGAGGCGGCATCCATAGTGGAACCGCTGTCCGTGGCAATGCACGCGGTGGGCCGGGTGAACGTACCGGCGGGCCGGACCGCGGTGGTGATCGGCGCGGGGATGATTGGCCTGCTGATCGTGCAGGTGCTCAAGGCGCGCGGCTGCGGGCCTGTCTTTGCCGTGGACCTGGACACCGAGAGGCTCGCTCTGGCAGTGGAGCTTGGAGCAGACGAGGGCTTGAACCCTGAAAAAAAGGACATCCCTGCGGAAATTCTGGCTCGCACAGGCAGCCGCGGAGCCCACTTGGCTTTCGATGCAGTGGGCCTGAGCTCCACTTTCCGCACGGCCCTGGGAAGCATTTCCAAAGGCGGCGCGCTGGTTCTGGTGGGCAATTTTTCGCCGGATATCGAAATGCCGCTGCAGAAAACAGTTGTGCGGGAAATCTCGATCTACGGCTCCTGCGCCTCGGCGGGCGAGTACCCCGAATGCCTCGAAATGCTCTCCAGCGGGGCGGTCAGCACAGACAAACTGATCAGTGCAAGCGCTCCATTGGCCGAAGGCGCGGCCTGGTTCGACCGGCTCTACAGGGGCGAGAAAGGCTTGATCAAGGTCTGCCTGCTACCCTGAAAGTTTTTACCACGACGAGAAAGGAACGAATTTCCAATGAGTGAAAACCTTTTTGACCTGAGCGGCAGCGTGGCGCTTGTAAGCGGCACGAGCCGGGGGCTGGGACAGTATTTCGGCCGAGCCCTGGCGCGCGCCGGAGCGGACCTGGTGATCACCAGCCGCAATATCGATTCGCTCGGGGCTTTCAGAACAGAGATCGAATCCCTGGGCCGGAAAGCCCTGCCGGTGGAGCTCGATGTGCGCGACTGCGAAAGCATCCGGCAAGCGGTGGAAGCTGCTTTCGGGCATTACGGCAAAATCGATATCCTGGTAAACAACGCAGGCTGCAACGTGCGCAAACCCTCTGTGGATATAACCTGGGAGGACTGGAACCTGGTGCTCGAAACCAACCTTCGCGGCACTTTTTTCATGGCCCAGGCTGTGGCGAAAAAGATGATCCCGCAAAGCTATGGCAGGATAATCAATATCGGCTCGGTGACCAGTGTGTTCGGCTATGCGGCTCTGGCCCCCTACTGCGCCAGCCGGGGCGGGGTGAGGCAGCTTACCATGAGCCTGGCCGATGACTGGGGAGTGCACGGGATCACGGTCAACTGCCTGGCCCCGGGCTGGTTCAAGACCGCGCAGAATGCCGTGATGTACGAGGACAAGGACTGGGTCGAATACCTCTGCGACCGCATTCCGCTCAAAAGGCCGGGCCTGCCGAACGACCTGGATGGGGCGATCGTGTTTCTCGCCTCGGATGCCAGCCGGTATGTCACAGGACAGACGATCCTGGTCGACGGCGGGATCAGCACCGGGGCCACACGCGCGGTGCCTCGCGAAAAGAAACTTTGAGCCTTGAATCGAGCAGGCGTGAATCTGTATCTCCAACCGGAGGATCAAATGAGAGCTGCAATTCTTTGCTTTGCATCACTTCTGATTTCCTTCTTTCTCTCCACGGCCAGGGCCGGGAGTCCCGACACCCTGCTCTACCATACGGATTTCTCGCGCCTTTCACCCGGGGTGTTCGGAGAATTCGCAGCCGGGGGATTCCCGGAATATCACCACGTGCCGCGCGAGTTCACTGACGGCTGGGAGATTGTCAACAACCGCGGGCCTGAGGAATGGAAAGTTTTCGAGCTGGACGGCGAACAGACCCTAGAATACCTCGCGTACAACCAGACTGTCTGGACACACGGGTTCACCTACCCGATTCTCTGCACCGGGGACCCGCTGTGGAGTGATTACAACCTGGAGGCGAAAGTCACGCCGCTTGACCCCATAGACCTGGTGGGGATCGTTTTCCGCTACCGGGACGGCAGGCATTACTACCTTTTCGCTTTCACACCCGGCGACAGCCTCACCCTGCGCTACCGGGACGGCGAGAAGGATTTCCGCCGGGATGGCTGGCACGAGCTCGGCTCCACTTTCTTCCAGGCAGACCGCTCCAGGCCCTGTCGCATGCGGGTGGAAGCCCACGGCGGTAAAATCCGCTGCTATATCGACGGTGAAAAAATATTCGATGTCCGCGACAGCCGGTATGCAAGCGGTAAAATCGGGCTTTTCGCCTGCGCTCCGGTGCGCTATCACGAGGTGACTGTCAGCGCCACCGTCCGGGAAAAGAGAGCCTACCTCGAGCGGGTGTCCGCCGCTCAGGCAGAGCTGGATTCTCTCAGGCGCACAAACCCCGCCCCGGTGCTCTGGAAAAGGATCGCCACGGGTGGTTTCGGCATTTCACGCGCCATGCGCCTGGGCGACCTGGACGGCGACAACAGGCCTGAGCTGCTGCTAGTGCAGAACATCCCGTTTTTCGGCGGCAACTACAACACGATAAGCTGCATGACCGCCCTGGACCTGGACGGCCGTATTCTCTGGCAGAATGGCAAACCCGACCCGGACCACGCCTGGGTGACCTACGATGTGGCGGCCCAGATCCACGATATTGACGATGACGGGGCCAATGAGGTGGTTTTCGCCCAGGAGCGCTGGATCAAAGTCCTCGACGGCAGCACCGGCAAAGAGGAGGCGCGCTACCAGGTGCCCGAATCAAAGATCCTGCCTGGCGAAACCTCGTGGAACGAATACAAGCACTACTACCGCCGCGACCACCTTCACTTCCTCAACGTGGACTGTTTCGCATTCTGCGACCTTCGCGGCACGGGCAAACCCCTGGACGTGATAATCAAGGACCGCCACACCAGGCTCTGGGCCTTTAACAACAAGTTCGAGCCGCTCTGGAGCGCCACGGCCAACCTGGGCCATTACCCGTTCTTTTACGACTGCGACAGGGACGGCAGGGACGAGGTTTACCTGGGTTACACTCTTTTCGACCACGACGGCAGCATTGTCTGGAGCCTGGATGACAAGCTTCAGGAGCATGCGGACGGAATCTGCGCCGGGAATTTCTGCCTGGACGGCTCAGGGGAGAGGGTCTTTATCACAGCCAGCGACGACGGTATCGCTATCCTGGACAAGGACGCCAACATACTGCTTCACGACAGGGTGGGCCACGCCCAGACCCCCTCTATCGCCCAGTTCCGAGCTGACATCCCCGGGCTCGAGCTATGCAATATCAATTACTGGGGCGAGGCGGGACTGATCACGCTTTACAGTTGCAGCGGAAAGAAGATAACCGATTTCGAGCTGTTCCACGCGGGCTCTCCTATCCTGCCGGTGAACTGGCGCGGGGACGGGGTTGAGTTTATCATGCTCTCTCCCAGCACCACGCTGGGCGGCATGGTGGACGGCTGGGGCCGCAGGGTGGTGATGTTCCCGGAGGACGGCCATCCCGAGCTGTCTTACCTGGTGCACGACCTGACCGGCGACTCGCGCGATGAGATAATCTGCTGGGACCCGGAGTGGATCTATATCTACACCCAGTCGGATGCTTTTGAAGGCGATAAAATCTACGCTCCCAGACGCCCGCCCGCCTACAACGAATCCAACTACAGGCCGGAAATCTCGTGGCCTGCGTGGAAAAAAGTGGAGCGCTGACCATAGCAAAAAACAGGGGCGCGGCTTGCCGCGCCCCTTTAAAAAAAATTGGTGTAAATTTTTAATATTATATATAGCCTTCCTTTTTTAGCCGAATTTCCATTGGCCTAAAAGAAACGTTAAATTCTTGTGCCATCCAACTACAGACATATTGATTGAATAAATCCAGATCGTATTGAATATCAAAACCTTCTTCCCTAACTTTATCATTTACTTCATTATATCTTTCTTCAATGTGTTCATTTGGAATCAAAACATGTCCAGCGAATATATTGGCTTGTGTTTCTAACCAACTATATTGTTTTGGATTGAAGTTGTTAACAAAATATTTCCATCCATCTATATCTGAAAATTCTAACTGTTCGAATATTTTTCTATGTAATACAAAATGGCCCACTTCATGAGCTATTGTAAATCTACGGTTGTGTCCTTAAATTTCTGTAAAATTGTAAGAGTATGGTGGCAATAACCTAAAAAGGGCCATCGCAGTTACCGAGGTATAGAGAGTAACCGACGAA
>Ga0272442_10002926_pt1 | contig 24259 bp, 20 predicted proteins | sample SSMForm2O_FD_200262 | JGI IMG/M metagenome (GOLD analysis project Ga0272442, IMG submission 200262) | Marine sediment archaeal communities from Little Sippewissett salt marsh, Falmouth, MA, United States - SSM-Form-2O | ecosystem: Environmental > Aquatic > Marine > Wetlands > Sediment ...
TGGAGCGGACGCGCCAAGCTGGGAACCCCGGTTGACGCGCCCGGGCCGTTTGCTTCGGCGCGGGGCTGCGTGGTATGGTCCTCCAGCGCGGGGCCGGCCGGCAGGGCTGCACAAGGTGTGTTTCCCGGTATACGTTTCGGCCGGCACGGTTCCAGGAGCAGAACGACCTGGCACAGAGAGACGGTCGAGTCGCCGTCAGCCGGTGCGCCGGCGCGATTCGGCCAAGCGCGTAGGAAGGAAACCTCCATGATCTGCAAAGTCCTTTCCAGCACGTGGTGGATGGGTGTCGCGGCACTGATCGTGACGGCATCCTGCGCAGTAGCCGCCGACAGGCCGGCCAAGGGCACGTGGGTGCCGATCTCCGACGGGGTCCTGGCGAAGCTCAAGGCCAAGGACATCAAGCCGGCCTGGCCCGGCAAGACAACGGGCGTAGCCGTCGACCGCACCACGGGCAGTCTCTACATGATCGTCTGCGGGCAAGGCGTCTGGAAGAGCCGGGACAAGGGTGCCACGTTCCGCCGCGTGGACGGCAAGACCGTCGGCGGGCGGTGCGAGACGGGCTACTCGCTCTGCGCGGACCCGGCGGGCAAGCGGCTGGTGTGCTTCATGCTCGACGGCACCTCGGCCCGGACACTCGATGCCGGCAAGACGTGGACGCCCGTCAAGAACATCGCCCGCGGATACGACTGGGCCGCGGTGGACTTCTCGGACCCAGCCGCGGCGACGGTCTTCGCCCTGGTGCACGAATCCGGCGGGATCGGCGCGGTCAGCCGCGACGGGGGCAAAACGTGGAAGCAGATCGGCAAGAAGTATCACGCCGTGGGCGTCATCGGCCCGGGCGTGCTGCTGTGCGGGAAGGAGAAGCAAAAGGGCATCTTCCGCAGCACCGACGCCGGCGAGAGCTGGACGAAGCTCCACGACGCGACGCCGGCCGGCGTGCTGACGGTCTTCGAGGGCACGGGGTACTGGTTGACCGATCAGGGACTGCTTGCCACGAAGGATAAGGGCCAGACGTTCCGGTGCGTCGCCGTCAAGCCCGGCGCCACCTGGGGGCCGTACTTCGGCAAGGATGAGCGGCACTTCGTCGTCGTTGGCCCGGACGGCTTCCACGAGACCGCCGATGCCGGTAAGACGTGGAAGTGCATCGCGCCGCTGCCGGCGACGCTCCGCAAGGGGCTCCACCGGCCCGGGTGGTTCCTCAACGTCGCGTGGGACCCGATCGGTAAGGTCTGCTACGCCGCCCGGATGGGCCAACCGACCTTCAAGTGCGAATACTGACCGATCGTGCCCCTGGCGCTGACGATCCTCCTGGTCGCCTACTACCGCCGCGTGCCGCGCTGCCGGACCTGGCCACCTGCGGGCCCGGGCCCGACGGGAAGGAAAAGGGCGTTCGGGCGAACATGATCGTCGAGATCCGCGAGGAGGCGCCTATCGCGCCGAGACGCGGACGAACACGACCGCGTGGGGCGGAAGGACGGCCGTGAGCCGCCCGCCGGCGATCCGGACGGGCAGGTCGGAGACGAAATCCTCCTTGCGCTGGGAACGAGGGTGTCCGTCGGGGTCGTTGTGGCTCAACGCGACGGCCGTCGCACGGGCGGGGACGAAGTTCCGTAGCGTGATGCGGCACGGCGCGGGGTCGCGCCAGGACCCGTTGGCCATCACGAGGCAGATCGTTCGCCCGTCGGCGGACAGCGTCGCCAGCACCGGCGTCAGCGGGCCCGTCCGCTTGATGCCTCGGTACGTGCCCGTGTGGTACCGGGCCGTGCCGTCCGGCTCGAGCGACGCGTCGCCCACGTGGCGGTTGAAGTAGTAATACAGCCAGTACATCATGTGACGCTTCGTCGGGCTCTTGCCGGAGAAGAAGCCGAACCCCGGCGTCGAGTCGGTGCTGAACATCTCCCACGAGCTCGCGCCGGCCAGCAGATTCTCCCGGGCGTAGTAGATCAGTCGCACCGCCCGGTGGACTGTACCGTAGACGTTCCCATTCCGGCGGGCGCCGCCGGCGCGGGCGCCGTCGGGGCCGCGGCTGTGCAGGCCCCATTCCGTGTCGTATTGGACGACCTTGCGCCCCGGGTTGTGTGCGTGAAGTATGTGCCGCGTCTGTAGCAGCAGGTCGAGCACGTGGAAGTTGCCCGTCAGCACGACGTCCTCGAAGGCGCTCTCATAGGCGTTGACGAAGCAGTAGTAGTGCGGGGCGATCCAGTCGTAGTGGCCCGCGGTGCGTTGGATCAGGGCCTGGCCCCAGTCGTGGCTCCGCGCGAGGACGGACATGCCGATCAGGGCCTTTCCGTGGACCTTGCGGATGGCCTTCGAGACGGCGATCACGTGCTCGGCGTAGGCGTCGGGCGTGGGGAAGGCCATTGGTTTGTGCGGCACGTACGGCTCGTTGGTGATCTCCCATCGCCGGAAGCCGTACCCGCGAGCGAGCGAGTGCTTCACGCCTTGTGCCCAGACCTCCGGCGGCAGCGCGCGTGTGGCGCCCTGGGTCTCGAACTCCAACGGGACGGCCTCGAGGGGCACGGAGATGCGCCGGCACATGTCGGCCGCCTTGTCGATCGCTGCCGCCAGCGAGAACGGCTCGGCCCCCACGCCGTAGAACCGCGTCATCGGCAGGCGCATCTCGCGGATGGCCTCTTCCATGGCGCCCGGCAGGACGTACGCGCCGGTCTTGTCGTACGGCAGGCCCGCCCAGCCGGCGACCCGGTGGAACGAGACGCCGCCGACGAGGCGGTTGGCCTTGCCGATCCGCCGCGCCGGGTCCAGCGTGAAGGCCAACTCCTTGCCGGGCTTGAGGCGGTGGCGAAGGCGCTCGTAGGGCATGGTGGCCGGGTCCAGCAGCCGGCCCTTGCGCGTGGCGGGGCGCTCGGTGACAACCACGTCGTCGATCCACAGCGTCTTGGCTTGCCGCGAGTCGGTGGTCGCCTTGAAGTCCAGCAGCAGGTGCCGCGCCTGGTCGGCGAAGAAGTCCCACCCCTCGTGGTAGGTGAAGGAGAACCGCTTCCATTCGGTGCCGGCGTCGAACTGCCCGTGCCCGGGCGCTCGCGCCCCGACGTAGGGCGAGATGCTGCGATATCCCTGCACGCCGAAGGACGACGCGCCCGGCTGGTCCGTCCGGGCCCAGAACGACACGACGTACATCTTCCCCTTTCGGGGTCGGATTGCCCGCTTCGGCGAGGAGACGACATAGCCGGCTGTCCCCGCGGGATGGTGAATGCGGAAGCATGCTCGACCGCCGTGCGGGCGCGTCGTGTCACGCGTGTAGTTCGCGGGGTTCTTGTAGCGGGAGGCGCCCCACATCGTCCACCCGTCGGGTGGCCGCGATGCCGTCGCACGCTCGAAGTCGCCGTTGAACAGGAGGTTCTCCCCGGCCGCCGGGCGCGTCGCGGGATCAGCCGCCGTAGCCGCCGTAGCCGCCGTAGCCCACAGACACCCCGCGCCCAGAACCCACAGCCCCTTGCCCACGCCGTTCGGGAACATACCTGACCTCCCGCCAGTCCGCAAAAACCTCGGCTTGCCGCTTCTACACCGGGGGTCTATTCTACGGGACCGACGCCGGCCGCGGGTAGGCCGGGACTGCGAAGGAAAGGTATCGCGATGAGACTGGGCAGATTGGGACTGCTGGCAACGGTCCTGGCGAGTGGGCTCGTGCCGGCGGCGGCGCAGATGAAAACGGGCAAGGGGATGAAGAACTACAACGCCGTCCTCCGGCTGGGGGGCAAGAGCGATTTCAACGTCATCCTGACGAAGGTCAGCTCCCCGGCGTGTATCTTCCACCCGGGCGAGAAGCCGGTCTTCACGTTCCAGCTCCAGAGCCGCCTCGACAAGCCGATCCGCGTTGGCGGCAAGGTGGACGTGCTGGCCTACGGCACGAGGGGGATCCCGGGCGATATCTGGGTGCCGGACGTCTTCCTCGTTCGCGACCCGCCCGACCTGCCCATCGACGTGGACCTCCCGCCGAAGGGCTTCCAGGACCTCACCGTCCGCCCGAAGCTGCCCGAGCGCAAGGGCGGCTACGCGTTGGTGATCGACCTCGGCAAGCACGGCCGGGCCCTGCTGGCCACGTGTGTGCGAACGTTCAAGCCCGCCAGCAAGCGCGTCCAGTACCCGAAGCAGTCGCTGGACTACCATCCCCGGGCGGGTGCAGCGTTCCTGGAGCGGCTGGGCATCCAGGCCGTGCGCGTCGGCGTGTCGTTCAACGGCAAGGCCGAGGTGGATGACCTCGCCGAACAGTTCCGCGTCCTGCACGACCACAAGGTGACGGCTGTCGTGGAGATCGGGGCCGGCCACGCCGCTCAGCCGCTGGGGCGCCCGCGACCGCACCTGACCGACGACGGGCGGATGCGGAAGACCAAGTCGGACATGGCCTGGCTACCCGAGATGGACGACACGTACCAGAAGTTCGTCTACAACCTCGCGCGGGCGTACGGCTGGCCGAAGGGGCCCGTCACGGGCTTCATGCTCTGGAACGAGCCGTGGGAGGGGATCTCGATCTCCGGGTGGGGGGCCGACATGCTGCGGTACCGCGAGATGTATCGCCGGATGGGCGAGGCCATTCTCAAGGCCCGAAAGGACGCCGGCGTCGACGTGCTCGTCGGCGGGTGCGACTCCTCCAGTAACACGTGGGACAAGCTCTTTCCCGACGAGTCCGATGAGTTCATGAAGTACCTGGACTTCTGCAGCATCCACTACCAGGGCCTCTCGGCGCCCGTTCTGTACCGCAAGTGGAACGAGCGCAAGGAGCACAAGGGGCGCGTGCGGATCTGGGACACCGAGTCGTGGGTGGCCAACACGGACGACCGAATCGCCGGCGTGGTGGCCACCAATCGCGCCAGCGGCTACGACCGGGCGCTGGGCGTGTTTATCGGCAACGTCGCGACGACGAGCAATCACGGCCAGCGGGAAATCCGCCAGGTCCACGTCGCCGGCGGCAAGCGACAGCGGGTCACCGTGCCGTTGATGACCTATCCGCCGGCGGCGTCGATCGGCGCGGTTCAGCACTTCATCGGCGAACGGGCGTTCCGGGAGATCCTCTTCAAGAACGGCCTGCCGTGGGTGTACGTGTTTGATGGGCTCGACGGGCGGGCCGAGGACGGTACGGTGGTCGTCGTGGGTGACATCGGCGCGCTGTTCGACGCCGACGCGGCGATGTTCCGCACGGTTGCCAGTGGCGCCGAGGCGAGAGACCGCCTGGCGGCGATCCGCCGGCTCCCGGCGGCCGGGGCCGACGAACGCGCGAAGCTCATCAAGCGACTGGCCAAGTACCCGCCCCGGCGAGGCGGGACGATGACGCTGCCGGCCTCGGCGGGGGCGCTGTATGACTTCTACGGAAACCGCGTGGAGCCCCAGGCCGGAAAGATCGTCATTCCCCTGGACGACCGGGGCTTTTTCCTGCGGGCCGAGGCAGGCAAGACGGGAGCGTTCGCCCGGCTGGTCGAGGCGGTCCGGCGGGCGCGAATCAACGGCATCCAGCCGCTGGAGATTATCGCGCGCGACCCGACGGCGCCCATCGCCGCCAAACCGACGCTTCGCCTGACGTGCACGAACGTGCTGAACCGCCCCGTCCGCGGGACGCTGTCGGTGAAGCTCGGCGAGTTGACGGTTACGGCGCCGGGCGAGGTGAGCTTCGCTGCGCATGAGACCAAGCCGGTGGACGTGGCCGTCACCGCCGGTCGGGCGCGGGCCGACAACGCCTATCCACTGGCTGTGACGTTCGACGCCGGCGCCGACGGTTCGGCCGGGCTCTATGAGACAATGCACGTCAACCTCATCGCACGCCGAACGGTCCGGATCGACGGCCGGCTCGACGATTGGAGGGGCGTGCTGCCGCAGACGATCCAGGCGGCGGGCAAAGCCACGCGAACGCTGACGGAGGCAGCCTGGCTACCGTTCGAGAAGTTCCAGCCCGGCAAGGCCGGCGGAACAGCGGTGGGGTACCTCGCCTATGACGAGAAGCACTTCTACTTCGCCGCGAAGATCGCCGACGACACAAAGGACGCCGGTACGCTGCGGTTCGAGACGCGCGACGACGCGCCGTTCTTCTACCCGGAGGTCTGCCGCAACGGCGACCGCGAGCTGCGCTGGCCCAAGGGCGTCCGGCGGTTCAGCTACCGCAGGGGCCCGATCCTGCCGTCGGGCAACGCCCCGGAGTTCGACAACGTCCTGATCGCCTTCAACGCCATTGAGCCCGGCGCCGACGGCTGGCTCACCCATCTGCCCGGACGGATGCCCAAGTTCACCTGGTACCAGTGCACGGACTACGAATATGCTCTGAACACCGTTGCCAAGGCCTACGGTGGGGGCTTTGAGGTCTGGCGGATGGAGGTCCCCGGCATGAGCCGCAAGCACTTCTACCCGCGTCAGCCAAAGCACCCGCTGGAAGGCCCCGTCAAGGGCGCCCACATGGTGACCACTCACGAGGGGGCCACGCGTGTTACCGAGGTGGCCATCCCCTGGAGTGAGCTGCCGCACGTTCGCAAACTCCTCGACGCGGGGCAGTGCGTGAAGTTCTCCTTCAAGGTCAACGACAACGCCGCCGGGCCGGTGCTGGAGTTGGCCAAGGGGCGCAGCGTCAGCCGGCGGAACAACCTGGCTTTCCACACGGACTGGTGCGAGAGCTGGGCCAACGAGGTGGAGTTCGCGTTCGAGAAGTAGGCACACCCGCTGCGGAGCGCGTCGGGCGCGCCGGCTCGGGCGGGCTAAGCGGTCCCAGGTAAGTTCGTTGCGGTTCCTGCGCCGGACGCGGTTCGCCCGGCAAGGAGGCCGAAGCAGGCGATGCCGTAGCATCGCCGATGCAGGCCGACACAGCCAGGCGGATCGCGGACCAGCAGGAACCCAACATAACTTATCTGGGCCCGCTTAGCCCTCGCGAACCACGTTGAATCCCATCAGGATGCCCAGGTTCTCGATGTCTTGGAGATGGTCGCCGTAGAAGACGTCGCGGTGCAGCATCGCCATCGTGCCGCCCTTGAGGATGCCCGCGCCCCAGTTAAGGAACATCTTCCGGGCGTCGGGGACCTCGGTGATGAACTGCGTTCGGCAGCCCAGTTCGTCGTGCGTGATTTTCGTGATCTTCCCGGTCGAGATCAGCATCGTGTCGAGGTTGATGAACTTCGCGCAGGTGACGACCTGCCCGACGCGCTGCTCGACGTCGAGCGAGACGCCGCGCTCGCTGTCGGACTGCGTGCGGATGGTGAACGGCTGCCTCTTGGCGTGGGGGCCGGCCATCTTCGTCGCGCACGTGCAGTGGAAGTGAATCAGCGCGTTGCGGGCCGTGTCGAACACCGGATCGCTGATGAAGCCGGGGATCCCGAAGGCGTACTGGAACATCAGCATGGTCAGCGTGGAGTCCATGTCCCCCTCGCAGGCGCCGACGAGCCCGAGATCGTTGAGCCGGCTGTAGGTCAGGCAGCACTTGGCCGGTGCGCCCATGCAGTGGCTGCTCGTGGTGGCGTGGGCCTTGTGCTGGATCATCAGGTTCTTCATCGCCAGGTAGAGGCGGGCAGAGTTGATGATCTGCTCGCGTGTGGGCTCGACGATTTTCTTGGCCTGGCTGATCCAGTGCTTCTCGGCCTCGGCCTCGGCGGCCTTGAGGTCGACGGCCTGGTGGGCCTCGATGACCTGCTTGTTGCTGATGGGGATGACGGTGGTTCCGAGCCTTTCCTTGACCTTCTCGCCCGTGCAGGCGGCGGCCGTGCCTCGCGGAGCCCCCACGCAGAGAATTCGCGTCTGCCTCAGCCGCGGGGCGACGCGCATCAGGCCGACGACGCGGTCGATCTCACCCCAGTCGCTGGTCGGCAGCAGAACGACCTTCTTGCCGGCCTTCTGCCACTGCGGGAAGTACATCCACCCGTGCCCGCTGAAGGGTTGGCTAAAGACGGCCGTCGGCAAGTTCGCCTCGACGAGGCGCCCCAGGGCCGGCGCGCCGCCGCCATGACCCGACAAGTGGAACAGTAGCACGCCGTCGGCCCCCTTGAGCTTGCCCGCGACGTCCGCGACCTTCGCCGGCGGAATCAACTCGCCGCCGACGAACTTCACGCCGGGAAGCTTGCCCTCCAGCTTGGCGAGGTACTGGTTGAACTTCTCGATCTCATCCTGAGGCCGGGACAGGTAGATCCCCCCGGTCCGCCCAACGAAGACCTTGTGGATCTTGACGTCGGGCAGCTTCGAGGGAAAGTCCGCCTTCTCGTCAGCGGCAAGGCTCGCTCGGCCAACTCCGCCGGCCAACAGCATGCCCGCCGCTGCGCCCGTGCCAAGAAACTCCCGTCGAGTCAGCGATGTGCCCATGGTTCGCTCCTTGCGCTCGAGGAACAGAGAAACGCCATTATCACCGATAATGCTACCTCGCGACCGGCGGTCCTGACAAGGACCTCGTCGCCCGGCAGCGGCCAAGTCTACTCCCCGTCGAAGTCCAGGTGCCCGATGGCCCCGCCGAGGGGGACCTGCACGGCATAGCCGGTGCCTGGCTGGTCTATCTCCAGCCCGATCTTCTTCAGCAGCCTGCTGAGATCCGGGAGGACATCCCTGGGGGCGATGCCCACCAGCGTCTTGCTTTCCGCCGTGGGGCGGGTGATGAGCTGCCGCAGGCCCGCGAAGATCGGCGCCTCCCGCGCCAGGACCTCCACGACGCTGGCCGAGTTGAGAACCTGCAAGCCGGTTACATCGAGTTCGACCAGCGCCGATAGGAAGTCTTCCAAGTGCTCCTCGTCCTCGACGACAGCGATCAGCAGATTCATGACAGCGCTCCTTCGGCCTTGGCGCCCTGGCCGATCTCGCCGGCCCGGGCGAGAGCGATCCTCGTGGTGATGGGTCCAATAATCTCGAAGACGATCGTGGTTGCGGCGATCGTGTTGATCGTGAGGTCCGCAAGTTGCTGGCCGAGCCGCCCGTATTCGGGCGACCGGAATTCGTTCGCGACGGTCAGCGCCAAGCCGACGGCCACCCCCGCCTGCGAGAGAATGCCCAGCCCGAGGTACCGGCGGACGAGAGGCCCCATTCGGCTCATGCGCGCCCCGAGGTACGCCCCGGAGATGAGTCCGGCACTTCGACCGAGAATGTAGACGGGTCCCAGCAGGCTCAGGGCAGCCAGCAGCCGCAGGTCGATGTGTGCGCCGGCCACTACAAAGAAAAGCACGTAGACCGGCGCGGTGATCCGCTCGACGGCCTGGTACGCCCGGTCGGTGTCCCTTGCCGAAAGGTTCGCTAACACCGCGCCGACGGCGAGGTTGGCCAGGATCAGCGACAACCCCAGCGCGTTCGCCAGCCCGGTCGTCAGGAGAATCGCCGCCAGCGTGTAGACCAACACGTCGCCGTGCTCGTGGCGGCGTCGCAGCAGGGCCAGCAGGACGAGCCCCACGGCCACCCCGAGCAGCAGGCCCCCGACGATCTCCAACAGCGGGCCCTGGACCGTGGCCACCAACGTGACCGCCCCCGAACTGAGAACGACCTTCGCGATCGCGGCCGCGAAGGCGTAGATCATGATGGCGAACGCGTCGTCGAGCCCCACGACGCCCAGCAACAGGCTCGTCACAGGCCCCTTCGCCTTGTACTCCTGGATGACGGCTACCGTGCCCGCCGGGGCGCTGGCCGGGGCCATCGCGCCGAAGACCAGCGCGCCGGCTGTCGCCAGACCGGCGGCGGGGAAAAGCCAGTCGGCAAGAAACCAGACCAGAGCGGCCACGACGAAAAACGCCATCAGGGACTCCGACACCATGATGACGAGCAGCTTGGCCCCGAGTTTGCGAAGGAGCTTCCTGGACAACTCGGTACCGATCATGAAGGCCACGATGCCCAGGGCGAAATCGGTGATCAACTCGAGCTTCGCAGTCGACTCGGCGTCGATCAGGCCGAGGACCGACCGCCCGAGGACGACGCCAAGGACCAGGTAGCCGACCACCATCGGCGCCCGGAGGCGCCGGGTGCCCTCGCCGCAGAGTCGCCCCAGCAGCAGGGCCAGGCCCACAAGCAGCCAGTTCCGAACGTTCTGGAAGGCGTCGTAGGTGCGGTGGAGAAAGCTCGCGGGCCGGGCGGGCCGTAACGTCTCCTGCAGCGGTCGAATCGTCTGCCCGGGCCCGGGCTGGCTGGTGGCGCTCGTCCCCGCGGCCATCGCCAACTCGCCCAGACCGGCGATCGACAGGGCCGCCAGCATCGCCAGGGCCAACACCCTCGGGGGCCGCCGCCGGCCCGTCCATCCGCTGCTGAGAAACGCCGCGGTCAAGGCCGGTTACTCCTCGTAGCTCGCGAAGACTTCCAGGACGCCCCGGGCGTCGGAAGCGTCGAGCAGACTCTTGCAGAAATCCCCCTGCCTTAGCAGAAGGCGAAGGTGGGCCAGGAGCTTCAGGTAGGGCTTGACCTGGGCCAGGGGAATGCCCATGAGCAGGACAACGTGGACGAGTCGGCCGTCGATCGCGCCAAAGTCGATGCCCGACTTCGACAACCCCACGGCGGCCACGAAGTCCCGTACGCTGTCCGTCCGCGCGTGCGGGATCGCGATTCCCTCGCCGATGCCCGTCGTGCCGTCGGCCTCCCGCTTCAGGACCGCCTTGACGAATTCCGGGAAGCTCCCCATGGCCGCGTGATGCTCCAGGCGACCGGCCAACTCGGCGATGGCATCGTCGCGCTGGCGGCTCTGGAGGTCCACCAGGATCGACTCGGGGTGTAGGTGCTCGTGGAATTTCATATTCGTCTCCCGGCCTGGATGCCCGGTGCGTCAGGGCGGCCCTGTCTCTCGGTCCCCCGAACCGCCCTGCTCACCACTTCCAGGGCTTCTGCCGGCCGGCGCGCTCCGCGAAGTTCGCCGAACGCCTCCCGCCGGGAAAGCCACGATATCTTCGCCATCAACTGAAGGTGAATCTCGATCCGCGTCGCGCAGATCAAGAAGAACAAGTGGACGCGCTGATCGTCGATGGCCTGGAAGTCCGTTCCCTTCGGACAAAGGCCCAGCGCGATCGCCGGCTCCGGGAACATCCCGGGAATCGGTCTGCGCGGATGCGGAATGGCAATCCCGTGACCGACGGCCGTGGTCATCATCCGCTCCCGGTCCATGAGGCCTTGGGATAACTGCGTCGTGTCTCGCGCGAAGCCGGTCTTCGATAGCGGGGCGACCAACTGCCTCAGGACATGTTCCTTCGGCCCGGGCTGAAGGTCGAAAGCCATCAACTCCGGCCGCAGGATCTCTGTCAGCGGAAGCAACTCGTCCGACGTATGGGTCGCGTCGCCAATCGCCGGCTCGGGCAGGGTTTGCATCCGGCCGACGAGCCATTCCCGCACCAGCGGCCGCAGGAACCGCCACTGGCTGGCGACCTTCCCTGCCGGGATCTCCCCGCGCTGAGCCATCCGCAGCACCGTTCTTTCCGCCAGGTGCAGGTAGCCCGCCGTTTCGGCAAGCGTCATCACCTCGTTGGGGGCTTCCGCGTCCATATCACACCGTCTGCCAGTTGTCCGTCATTCCGGTAGCCAGATCCATTATAGTACAGTATGTCCCTCTTTCAAGCGTTATAGTTCATTATAGTTCATTATATTTCGTCTTTGTCCCCCTTTGCCGTGAACCTCCGCGGCACCGCCTTCGGGCAAGATACGGGCATCCTAATAAAAATACGAATGTCTACATTTCAACCTTGCCCCGATCTAGACATGGGTCTATATTAAATCGACGGAGTGCCCATCCAAGGGTTTCCGCCGAGCCGGTTCCTTTCATGTGTTGCGGCCGCGGCGCCGCGGGGAGTGTTCCGGCGAGTTCAAGTGATGCGTAAGGAGCCTGTCCCATGAAGAAGACATTGGTGCCCCTGCTGGTCGTATGTGTTGCCGTGGGTCTGCTGGCCGCCGAGGCCCTGTCGTGGCACCTCGAGGGCGACGGCGTGCAGATCGCCGTCTCGCCGAGGACATTCGTTCTCGACGGGCCCTGCCCGTGCGTGACGGTGCACACGAACCTGCGTCTTGACGCGGTGGACCGGAGCACGATCGAGCTCAGCGGCGTGCCGGCTTCGTCGACGTTCGCCGACTCGCGGGGGAATCTGGTGGCGAAGTTTGCCCCGGCCGCCATCGCCGAGATCGTCGCGCCCCCGAAGGCCACTCTGACGCTGACCGGCCTGCTGGGTGACGGGACGGAGTTCGCCGGCTCCGACACGATCTCCGTGAAATAGACGTATGGCTCCCGGAGGAAGGCTGGAGGGCCTTTCTCCCGGCCGGGCCCAAGCCCGGAATCGGCCGGCGGCCGGGGCAAGACGCAGCCCCCCGCCGGCCGGCCTATGCGCCGACGGGTAGGCCCGGGAAACCTACGGTCCGCTTCGCTTGGTGGTGGGGGTCCGGCTCTGCGCCGCGGCCAGGCGGCGGTCGGCGAGGTCGAGGCGGTAGAGGATCTGGTTGTAGTCGTACCGCGGGGTGGGGAACTTGGCGGCCGAGAACGTCTGGGCGTAGGTGCCCTCGAAGTAGATGATCCGCCCGCCGCGCTGGTCGAGGAACTCGTGGTGGACGGGGTTGTAGAACGTGTATTTGTTGTGCGTTACGATCTTTTTCGCTCGCAGGTAGGGCCCTTCCGGCGCGTCGGCCTCGGCGTAGTAGACTTCGCCCAGGAAACTCGAGGCCCCGCCAAACTGCCCGGCGATCATGATCCATCGTTTGCGGAAGGCATTCCAGCGGACGCTCCCGCGGTGCAGGGCGACGGGCTTACCCGTCTCGACGTCGCGCAGGCGGAGGTAGGCCTCGTCGGGCTTCATCGCCCCGGCGCGGATCAACTCCTGCTGTCGGCCGGCGTCGAGGGCGGCGGTGTCGGCCTTCCACGCCCAGCGGAGTTTGCCCGCCGCGTCGCGGTCGAGCTTCGAGGCGCCCTTCTTGTACGCCGAGCCGGGCGCCAGCGGCGTGTAGGCCTCATACCGCGTGAGGTCCATCACGCTCTTCCAATCGGCCCGGACGCGGATGAGCGGATAGCCCGAGGGCATGAAGTAGAGGTACTCTTTCCCCGCAACGGTCGTTCGGAGCACCTGGTAGGCCGGTTCGAGGTTGACCTTGTCGGGCAGGACCTTGTAGCGCTCGAACGTCTCGGTCCGGTCGTTGTAGACCATCATGCCGTGTTCGAGGCGCTCGGAGAGGCTTTTGAGCCGCCCGTAGTGACCGATGAGTCGCTGGCGTCCGTTGGGGTCCTTCAGGGTCGTCAGCGCGTCGATCCAGACCATGCCCGGCTCGGGCAGGGGAGCCATCTTTCGACTGAAGCCGTTCTTGTCGACGAAGTACGTCAGGTTGATCCCGACGTTGGGGTCCAGCCCGCCGGCATCCGGCAGGAGCGAGGTGGCCCCGGACATGGCGAAGTGCCCCAGCGGGTAGCTTTCCCAGGCCGTATCGCCCCAGAACCAGTAGATCTTGCCGCGATAGACGGCTGCCTGGGTGGAGTCCTGCCCGAGCACGCGCCCGTTGAGCAGGCCCTGGGCGATCGGGGCCCGCCGGCCGAGCAGAACCGTGTCGCGGTAGATCCCCTGGCCTGTGATGCGGTAGAGGCGCTCGGCGACGTTGATCCGCCGGACCTTGATCCGGGCCGTCTTGCCGGGCGTGGTGCGGAGCCGTCGGCCTCGGTAGCCGAAGCCGTCTTTCGGGAACTCGTAGCCATGCCCGCTGACGAAGAAGAACACTTCGCGGTCCATCAGCCCCGGTTCATGGAAGGCCACCACCCCCGCGCTGTCGGTATAGTAGCGGATGTTGTTGGTCGTCCGCAGTTCGATCAGCGGCACGCCGCGGCGAGTCTGCTCGTCCACGACCTCGATAGCGAAGTACGCTTCGCCACCGGCCGCTACGGCGACGAGCGCACCGCAGGCCCATGGGACCAGCGCGGCGAGAAGTCGTCTCCAGGCCATGGGCTATCTTTCGGCCAGCTCGGCTTTGCGTTTCTCGACGAGGGCGCGTTTGTCGTCGGGCAGGTCGTCTTCGGCCAGCAGGGCGTCGCAGCCGTCGACGAAGAAGTCCCGGGCGAAGTCGGTGGTGAAGACGCGCTGATCCGGCGATCGGCTGGCGACGGTCTTGAGGAAGCCCTCGAACTCATCGAAGTAGCTTCCGTAGATGTGGAAGGAGTCGGCGACGTGGATGTACTCGCCCGGCTCGACGCCGACTTGCTCGGCGAGGGTTCGCTGGAGCTCCGTGAAGGCGTACATGTTCATGAACGCCGCTTTGAAGGCGTCGTTCGAGCGGATGTGGATGTTCATGTGGAGCTTGCCGCCGGCGATGCGGAACCAGAGGCGTTGGAGGCAGGCCGGGTCGTCGATGGTCATGTCATTCCAAACCTGCCAGGTGACGGCCTGTGCGCGTCGGGTATGGGGCACGGCGCGGATTTTCTCGACGGCGGCGGCGAGTTGGTCGAACGTGCCCCGGCCGGGGACGTCGTAGGCCCGCAGGCGTTCGTGGTAGGTGTATTCCCACTTTCCGGCGGCCGGGTCGATCCAGTGGTCGTGGACGCCGAAGAGCACCTCGGCGCGGTATTTCTCCAGGTCGTCGAGCCCGCCGGGGAAGGCCCGGTGGATTCGCGGCTCGTCGAACGGCCGGGTTACATGGATCAGCGCGGAGACGTCCCGGCTGGAGGGGTCCTCGGGCTTGTCGTACTCCGTGGGGAAGCGTTCGCCGGTCTCCCAACAGGCGATGACGGCGCGTTCCCAGGCCAGGGGAAGATGCTCCTCGACGATATGGATCGACTTCATCGCGACCTCCGTGTGCGATATAGTCCGAGCTCGGGTCGGGTCGGTTTCAGCCGGTGCGGCCTCATTGATACCCTGCCAATCCCATGCGGTCAAGGGGCGGGTGGTTTCGCTGGGACGGACGCGCCGGAGGCGATATGATGGGGCATGGCACCGCGCGTGAGCCGGTCGGGGGGACGGGTTTGTGCGCCTGCCAAACGAGGGCCTTCCGATGGGTCAAAGTACAACAGGTTGCGGGTACCTCCTGGCGGCCATCGTGCTGTCCTGGGCCTTGGTCCTGGCACCGGTGAACGGCGCGTCCGAGACCACCCCACCGGGCTTAAAGTCCTATCCCGGAAGGTACTACACCATTTACACGGACCTGGACGCCAACGCGGCCCGGGAGGCTGAGGCCCGCATGACGGCGATGGCCGAGGAGTACCATCGCCGCACGCGCGGTTTCGCCGGGGCGATCCGAAAGCGTCTGCCGTTCTACCTGTTCCGCAAAGCCGAGGACTACTACCAGGCCGGAGGTACGCCCGGCAGCGCGGGGATCTACCATCCGAAGAAGGAGGTCCTCATGGCGCTGGCCGACACGGGGACCGACGACCAACTCTGGCACGTCATCCAGCACGAGGGGTTCCACCAGTTCGTGGACAAGGTCGTCGGTGGGCGGATCCCCATCTGGGTTAACGAGGGCCTTGCCGAGTACTTCGGGCAGGGGGTCTGGACCGGCGACGGTTTCGTGACGGGCGTGATCCCGCCCCACCGGCTCAAGGCCCTCCAGGCGTACATCCGCGCCGGGGAGCTTCTGCCGTTCGCGAAGATGATCTCCATCACAAGAAAGCAATGGAGCAATGCTCTCGGCCAGGCCAGCCGCCCCAGGTCGCCAGCCGACGCCGACGCACGCGCGAACGACCCGAACGCCAAGGCCAACCGGGCCCAGATCCACTACGACCAGGCCTGGTCCATGGTGCACTTCCTCGTACACGCCGCCAACGGCAGGTACCGCAAGGCCTTCTCGGCCATGATCTCGGACATTTCTCGCGGGCGGACGCCGGGGGCGGCTTTCCGCACCCGGCTTGGGCGGAACGTCCAAGCCTTCGAGAAGCGCTACAAGGACTGGTGGCTCGCCCAGCCGGAGAACCCCACGGCCGGGCTGTACATCCAAGCGGTTGTCCAGACGCTGACGAGCTTCCTCGCGCGGGCCGTCAGCCAGGGCCAGACATTCGCCGACCCGGAGGATTTCTTCCGGCAGGCGCGTCGCGGCAGGCTCAAGAGCCATTCCGATCAATGGCTGCCGGGGAGCCTGTTGGACCGCACGCTTCTGTACGCCCGCCCCTGGAAGCGCGGCTGGAGGCTCGACGCGGCCGAGACCCTGCCCCGGCTTGTGCTCGCCTGGCCGAACGGCAAGACCTACACGGGCACGTTCACCCATCGCGGCGGCAAGGCCTACGGCGTCCGCGTGACGGTAACCGGCAGGAAGTAGCGTCCAGCCAACGGATCCGCCGCGGCTCTCGCGTGAGAGATCCGGGTTAGGGCGTTGCGGCGAGCCATCCGCGGAGGATGGTCGCGGCCCGGTCGACGTAGGGGGACATGGCCTCGGTGATGGCCGGGCTCAACGTCTCGCGGAAGTCCATCGGCGGGGCGATCTCCAGGGCCAGCACGCGCACCTGCCGGGGGAAGTCGATGCCCAGGTGCCGGGCAAGTTTGATCACCTCGGGAAGCCCGGCGTAGTGGGGGGACGGCCCGACGACTTTCTGGAAGTCTTTGTCGGTGTACTCGAGGATGGTTCCCGGCGGGACTCGGCCGGTGCTGATGGAGTCCACGAGCAGGGCGAACTCGTAGCCGGCCAGGATATCCAGCAGGGCCAAGCCGGCCTCGCCCGACGCGACGACATCGACATCGTGTTCGAACTCGCCGCGGAGCGTCTCGGCGGCGGCCAAGCCGGCCGCATCGTCGCCCAGGATGTCGTTGCCGAGGGCCAGCAGCACGATGCGCCGGCGTCGGGTGCTCACCGTCGCAGTTCCCGGATCATTTTTCCGGAGCGATCGCGGATCGTGGCGACGAGGGGCATCTGTCCGGGCAGGCTGTGGGTGGCGCAGGCGTGGCACGGGTCGTAGGCCCTAAAGGCCATCTCCACCATGTTGAGCAGCCCGTCGTTGACCACGCCGCCCTTGATCATGCCCTTGGCGGCCTTCTCGACGCTCATGGCGATGGGCGCGGCGTTGAAGTTGGTGGCGACGATCAGGTTGACGTTGGTGAGGATTCCGTTGTCGTCGGTCTGGTAGTGATGGATGAGCGTTCCGCGCGGGGCCTCGACGATGCCGACACCTTCGGAGGGCGTGGCGGTGGGCTCGGTGCGGATGTTGTCGCTGGTGATCTCGCGGTCTTCGAGAAGTTCCTTAACGCGTTCGGCCGCACCGAGGGCCTCGACGAGCCTCGCCCAGTTGAACGCCAACGTGGCGTGGGCGGGCTTGCCGCCGAGCGTCTCGTACATTTTCTCGTACGCCTGCTGAGCCAGCGGGCTGGCCATGCCGTCGGCGGCGTTGCACCGGGCCAGCGGCGCGGCGCGCACCACGCCGCTATCGGGGCCGTCCACAAAGCCCTTCCAGCCGATCTTCTTGAGGTAGGGGAAGGTGACGTAGCTCCACGGCTCGACGTGTTCGGCGATATAGTCGACGTACTCTTGCGGCGCGAACTTGGACACCTCCTCGCCGGTGGGGCTAACCACGCGGACCTCCCCGTCGTAGAAGTTCACGCGGTTCTGATCGTCCACCAGGCCCATGTAGTTCGTCTGGTGGGCGTAGGCGTCGTTGAGGATGAGGGCGACGTAATCCTTGTTCTTGAGGACCACGTCGTCGAAGAGTTGCAGGGCAAACTGGGCAAACTCGACGGCGAAATCAGCCGTCTGGAGCCACTCGGTTCGCTGATCTTCGGTGACGCCCTTGGAGACGCCGCCGGGCAGGCCGAACACCGGGTGGATCACCTTGCCCATCATGGTTTCCATGATCTGGCGGCACTCGCGACGGACGCGAATGACCTTCCCGGCGATCTCCATCCCAACCTTGCCGATGACGCCGAGGATGTTCCGCTCGGCGGCGGGCGCGTCGGGCCCGACGACGAAGTCCGGGCCGGCCAGGAAGAAGAAGTGGATGTAGTGGTCTTCCATCATGAAGAGGTTGTAGGCCAGCTCGCGGATTTTCTTGGCCGCCGGGGGCGGGTCCACCTGCCAGAGGTCGTCGAGGCATTTGGTGGAGGCCATGTGGTGGGCGGTGGGGCAGACTCCGCAGATTCGCGGCGTGATGCGAGGCATCTCTTCGGAGGGGCGTCCGAGGCTGAACGTCTCGAACCCGCGGAGCTCGGGAACCTGGAAGAAGGCCCGCTCGACGTCTCCGGCGTCGTCGAGGAAGATCTCGATCCTCCCGTGGCCTTCCAGACGGGTGATGGGGTCAATCGTGATTCGCTTACTCATCAGGTCTATTCCTTCGTGACTCGGCGCTTCAGCATGGAGGACGGCAGGGAGAAACGATAGAAGGTTCCCAGCGGGTCGGCGAGCGAATCGGCGAAGGCGCGGGAGGATTCCTCCGTGTCGGCTTCGCCTCGTGAGGCGATGGCGCTGAGAATCTTCAGCCCGGGATCGAGCGCGTCGGGCGTGGGCCCGAAGCAGCCGCGGCAGGGCATGTTACCCCGGATACAGCGTTCGCCGCAGCCCCCGCGGGTCGCCGGACCCATGCACAGGAACCCGCTGGCCAGGAAGCACTTGTCCGGGTCCGGCGTGCTGGTCGCCAGGCGTTTGAACGACTCGATCGTCATATCGTCGGGTTTCGTGTCGTTCCGCGGGCAGGTTTCACAGAGGGCCTTTTCCGGCGCGAGCACGGAGCCCTTGGGAGGCAGCTTGTCTTCCAGGATCGCCGTGACGGCCTGCATGATCAACTCCGGCGGCGGCGCGCAGCCGGGCAGGTAATAGTCCACGTCGATCACGTCGTCGAGCCGCTTGGCGTCCTTCCAGAACTTGGGCAGTTCAAGGTCGTACCCGTTCACGTGGGTCTCTTCCTGCGGCACGATCCCGTCGGGGTTGTCCACGGTGGGCGAGCGGTGGTACTTGTTGGCGAGGATTTCCTCGCGGCTGGTGGCGTTCGCCAACCCGGGGATGCCGCCCAGATGCGCGCAGGAGCCGAAGGCCACCACGACGGGGCACTTCTCCCGCAGGAGTTTGACCCACATTTCCTGTTCGCTGAGTCGGATGGCCCCGTTGATGAAGGCGACGGAGACCTCGCCCGGCTTCCAGGCCTGGACGTCCTTGAGCTTATAGTCCAGCGCCACCGGCCAGAGAGCGATGTCCACCGCGTCGACGACCTTGAGAATATCTTCCGCCAGGTCCACGACGGCTTCCTCGCAGCCGCCGCAGGAGGCGCACCAATAAAACGCTACTTTCGGCTTGGCCATGTCTCGTTCCTATATCGCTTCGCAGCAAGCCGCGACGTTTTCCTGCCAGTTCAACGGGCCGAGCGAACGGATCTGCTCGGTGAACTCTCTGACGACCTCGGCGAACCGCTCGCCCTCGGACGCGCTGATCCACTCCAGGCGAACGCGCTCGCGCTCGACGCCGAACTGCTCCAGGAGGTTCATCAGCATCGGGTAGCGGCGCATCGCCTTGTAGTTGCCTTCCGAGTAATGGCAGTCCCCGGGGTGGCACCCGGCGATCAGGACGCCGTCGGCGCCGTCGTTCAGGGCCTTGACCACGAACGTGGGGTCCACCCGCCCGGAGCACATGACTCGGATGCCCGCGAGGTTCGCCGGGTACTGGATGCGGCTCGTGCCCGCCAGGTCCGCTCCCGTGTAGGAACACCAGCGGCACAGGAAGCCAACGATCTTCGGTTCAAACGCCTCTTCCGCCATTACGCCATTCTCCACGTGTACAACTCAACCCGTCAGGCTCCAACAAGGATGCCCTCAATCTCGGAGAAAATCTGCTCGTCTTCGAAGTTCTTCTGGTGGGCTGCTCCGGACGGGCATCCGGCTACGCACGTGCCGCATCCCTTGCAGAGCTCTTCGGTGACAACAGACACCTTTTTCACTTCGTCATAGTCTATCGCAGCGTAGGGGCAATTTGGAATACAAAGTTGGCATCCGGCGCAGCGTTCTTCGTCGATCTGGGCGGTGATGGGCTCCAAAACGACCTTCCCCTTGTCGATGAGGCTCAGGGCCCCGGCAGCCGCCGCAGCCCCCTGGGCGACCGAATCCGGGATATCCTTGGGGCCCTGGCACGCCCCGGCGAGGAAGATGCCGTCGGACATCGAGTCCACCGGGGCCAGCTTCGGGTGCTTCTCCAGGAAGAACCCGCCCTGGGAGCAGTTCAGGCCGACTTTCCTGCCGAGTTCCTCGGACCCTTCGGCGGGCTCCAACCCGCCGGAAAGGATCACCATGTCCACGGGCAGCCGGCGCGTGATACCCAGCAGCGTGTCCTCGGCAATCGCGATGAGCTTGCCGGCCTCCTCGGGGGTCTCGGCCACGTCCGTGACCTCGGCGCACTTGCCGCGGATGAAATGCACCCCCTCGCCCAGCACGCGCTTGTAGAATTCCTCGTAGCCTTTGCCAAACGCCCGTATGTCGATGTAGAGGTTGTAGACCTCCGCGTCGGTCTTCTCCCTGACCAGGTGAGCGAACTTCAGCGAGTACATGCAGCAGACGCGGGAGCAATACTCGTGGTGGTCTTCGTCGCGGCTGCCGATGCAGTGCAGGATGGCGACGGCCTGGGGCTTTCGGCCATCCTTGGTCACCACCTCGCCGCCCGTCGGACCGCTGGCGTGACTGAGCCGCTCGAACTCCAGCGAGTGGATTACGTTGTCATACCGCCCGTAGCCGTACCGCTTGATCCGGGCGCTGTCGAAGAGCTTGAAGCCCGTCGCCACGATAATCGCGCCGACGTCGATCTCCTCGATTCGGTCTTCCTGTTCGTAGTCGATCGCGTCGGCCTCGCAGAAGGCCTGGCAGGCGCCGCACTCGCCGGTCCGCATGTGCACGCAGGTATCGGCGTCGATCACGGGGACGTTGGGCACGGCCTGGGCGAAGGGCACGTAGATGCTGGAGCGGTTGCTGAGCCCCTCGTCGAAGGCCAGCGGGATCGGCTGGGGAACCCGGTCGGTGACGTCGGAGAGGTCCACACAGTTCGCCGGGCAGACCACCTCGCAGGCGCCGCAAGCCATGCAGGTTTCCGAGTGTCTGTCGAAGGGCACGCCGACTTTTCGGCCGGCGCCGCGGTGGATCATGTTGACGATGCTCGGGCCCATTCGCTCGCGGCAGACGCGCACGCACAGCCCGCAGAGGACGCAGTCCTCGTTCTTCTTTGGGAAGCGCGTTTGGGTGACGCCCATCTCGGCGGCAATGTCCCGGACGGCCTGGACCTCCGGGCAGCGGGCCAGAAGCAGCTCGGCCATCATTCTCCGCGTTCGCAGCACCCGCTCGGTGTCGGTCCGGACCACGAGCCCCTCCTGGGCCGGGTACGTGCAGGATGCCTCCAGCCAGGACCCGCGAGAGCCTTGCAGCTCCACGAGGCACAGGCGGCACGCGCCGTAGGGCATGAGCGCCTTGTGATGACAGAGGGTGGGAATCTGGATACCGAGCTTCTCGGCCGCGTCGAGAAGCGTCGCGCCGTCTTCCACCTCCACCGCCTTGTCGTCGATCGTCAGACTGACCATTCTCTCACTCCTCGTCGGGGGACTGGCTGCTGTCGAATCCCGCGATGCGTTGGGCGTCTTTGGTGTACTCGAACTGGAGTTCCAGGTCGGGGTGTCCGACCAGGAGGGTCTTGAGGGTCTCTGCGAGGTCGCCCAGGGGCTGGAGGTCCGGGTGGCTTCGCTGGAAGACGGCCCGGACCGTCGTGCCCTGCCCGGGCTCGGAGTCGATCTCGATCGTCCCGCCGGCCTGGCCGGCCGCCTGGGCCAACAGCGGCAGCCCCAACCCGACCCGCCGTGTCGTCCTCGTCGTGTGGAAGGGGTCCAGGACTTTCTCCCGCGTCGCGCGGTCCATACCCCGGCCGTTGTCGCGGACCTCGATACTCAGCCGGTCCGCGGCCGTGTCCTCGGCAATGGCGATGCGGACGCGGCTGGCCGACGCGGCGACGGCATTCTCGACGATATCCAGGATGTGCAGTGACAGGTCTTCCATGTTGACGAACGCTTTCCGGCCAGCCTGGGCTCGCAGCGCCTTGCCCACCTCGGACAGGCAAGGCCGGCGGGCGAGAAACGAGGTGGTGACCTTGCCGATCTCGGCCAGCCGGTGGGCATCGGACGACGCGATGACCGCCAGGCCGGAGACCCCCCGGGCCGAGGCGGGCCGGGAGACCTCGACGGCGTCGAGCGCCAGGCCCGGCGGGATAAAACCCAACTGCCCGATCACGCTGAACCGCTGGCGGTCGATGTGGCTGGCGATGGCCAGCCCGCCGCAGTCGTGGACGACCCGGACAACGTCCTCGAGGGCCAACTCCGTCGCGCCGATCAGTCGCGGCCGGTGCCGGCCGAGAACCCGGTCCCGGGCGTCCACGATCGTCTGCGAGCCGAACGCCGCCTCGTCGTTGTCTCCCGGGAGGTTCTCGTCCACCACGGACTGAATGCGGGCCAGGGCGTCGGGGCCGTCGAACAGGCCCAGGACGTGCACTTCCTCGCGGCTGGTGATCTCGATGCCGCCCAGGACGGCGACGGAGAGCTCCTCGCCCGCGGTCCTCACGGCCGTGGCGTTCTGCGTCGCGTTGTGGTCGCAGATCCCGATCATGTCCAGCCCTGCTGCCTTCGCCTTTCGGACGATCGCCGTGGGCACCATCTCGGCGGCCGCACAAGGCGAAAGACACGTGTGTATGTGTAAATCCGCTTTCAGTTCCTTCATGCCGGTCCGGGCCTCCCCTGCGCTGGGCTCGCCGGGCGGCGCCGTCCGTATCAGGTTGTCTCCGGCTTGACCGGGCCCTCGGCCCCCGCGCCGTGAAGCCCCAGACTGTTGAGCTTGCCGATCAGGTCGAACGCGGGCAGCCGGCTGACGAGAATGGGCACGCCCTCGGCCTCGGCCCGTTCGAGCGTCTCGTCGTCCGGCTGGCGCCCGTTGACGAGCACGATGCCGGCGAGGTCTTTCATGCTGGCGACGGCCACGATGTTGCCGTGAACTTGCAGCGTCACCCAGAGGTCGCCCTGGCGCCCGTGTGCCAGGACATCGCTCAGCAGGTCGCTGGCGTAGCCGCCGGTTACCTCGTTGTCGAGGTGGGCGGAGGCGGACTTCGCTTCGAGGTCAAGCGTGCTGGCCAGCCGATGGAGTTTCATGCGTCTCCTCGGTGTTGGGGAAGAAGCAGGCCTTCAGGGACGTTCCCCGGCCTACCTGGGAGCGAAGGTCGAACTCGTCGGCGCACTTCCGGATGTTGACGAGTCCCATTCCGGCCCCGAAGCCGAGCTCTCGGACCCAGTCGGGGGCGGTGGAGTAGCCCGGCTGGAGCGCCTGGTCGATATCGGGGATCCCCGGTCCGGCGTCGTCCACCTCGACGAGGACCTTCGCGGGATGGACCGTGGCGCGGACGGTTCCGCCCTTGGTGAAGATGACCAGGTTCATCTCGGCCTCGTAGCTGGCGATGGCGACGCGTCGGATCATGTCGGGGCGAAGCCCCAGACGGTGCAGCGTTCGTTTGAGCCGGCTGGAACTGGCACCGGCTTGCTGGAGGTCCTGACCGACGACGTCGTACTCGAAGTGCAGCGTCGCCCCATCCGCCTCGATGTCCTCAAAGAAGTGACTCGCCCGGTAGCGGTGAATCTCCTCTTCCTGGTAGTGGATCTCGAGCCGCTTGAGCAGGCCCTCGATCACGTCGCCCTTGGTGAGGATCCCCACCAGGTGCCCCTCGTTGCCGTCGGTGACGGGCAGCCTGCCCAGACCCGTTGACTCGAACTTGCCGATCGCCAGCACCAGGGGATCGTCCTGGCGGACCGTCAGGAGGTCCCCGGTCATCCGCTCGCGGATGGGCGAGTCGCCCGCCCGGTCGGCCAACCATTTGATGAAGTCTTCGAGGCTGATCATGCCCGCGAGGCGCCCGTTCTCCAGGACGGGCAGGCCGGAGATCCGGTTGCGGCGCAGCAGGCTCCGGAGCGAACTCATCCGGTCGGTGACCTCGACCGTGATGACATCGCGACGCATAACGTCGCCGACTTTCATCTCGTACACCATTTCCTGCGTCTTGGTTATGCCTGGTTCCGGGCTCACGGTAGGATCCCGTCGAGTCTACGTGTGCACTTCGGAACAACCCTTAAGCCCATGGCAAGCCAAGCGGCCACAGGCCTCGAACATGGGTAATTCGCTGGCCAGCAACGGCATGCCGCTTTCGACGGCCAACTCGATCGTCTCGGCCCGGGGCCTCTTGCCTCGGACAAAGCAAATCGCCACGACCTCGGCGACCTCGCCGGTGCGGATCACCTGGGTGTTGGTCAGGCCGGTCAGGAGCAGCGCGTCTTTCTTGGCGAAGGCCAGCACGTCACTCATCAGATCGGCCCCGCAGCCCATCTTGAGGTCGATCCGGTCCAGGCCGTTGCCCACCAGGGTCTTGGCCTCGAGGATTTTCCGGGCCTCATCCAGGGTCATGG
>Ga0272442_10002928_pt1 | contig 24250 bp, 19 predicted proteins | sample SSMForm2O_FD_200262 | JGI IMG/M metagenome (GOLD analysis project Ga0272442, IMG submission 200262) | Marine sediment archaeal communities from Little Sippewissett salt marsh, Falmouth, MA, United States - SSM-Form-2O | ecosystem: Environmental > Aquatic > Marine > Wetlands > Sediment ...
ATCTCTTTCTTCTATTTCTTTAAGGAGAGCGTTCATAACTTTTCTCGATCCGGCGGCAATCCCACATGTCCCCATATGGACCGTGACTTTTGCCTTATAAGGCCCCCCTTCTCTCAGCGTGACGGTTTTTTTTGCCTCATTCCTTCTTTTCTCTAAATCTTTCGGGGATAATTTTGGCATTGTTCTCTCCTTCGATTACTCTTGGTATTCTTTTACCAATGAAAGAAGCTTATTTCTGGTTACTTTACCGTAGATGTCTTTATCCATCATCACAACCGGAGCCAGTCCGCAGCAACCGGGACAATTGATGGTTTCGAGTGTATACGCGAGATCTTTCGTCGTTTCACCGGCTTTGATGTTTAATTCTTCCCCCACTTTTTCTACAAGTCTTTTTCCGCCCCATACCTGACAGGCTGTTCCCATGCAGACGTGAATGGTATGCTTTCCTCTAGGGGTTAAGCTGAAATTCTTGAAGAACGTTGCAATGCTGTTGAGGCGGGACAGGGGGATATTCGTGTAGGACGAAATCTCGATTAATGCTTCTTTTGGTAGGTAATTGTACTTTTCTTGGACTTCAAGGAGGAGATTTAATAGGGCGCCTTCTTCTCCCATGTGTTTCTGAATAATTTCGATCAGCTTATCATCTTGCATCTTTTCCTCCTGGTCATTGTTTATGAAGATCCTTTAAATTTTCCCTAAGCATTCTTATTCCCTCAGGTGAATTTATCGATTTGGATTCAAGGCTGGCTTGAATCTTTCTTGTATCCAGACGATATTTGCGATGATTTTTTTGGTGTGTATAGATTAAATTGATTTCCGGATTTCCCATGATGAGGCTGATGATGGTTTGAGCCATATCGCCGATCGGTTTGCAGTCGATATGGCTGTGCTGGAATTCCGCTTTTATTGTTGTCCCCTTGCCCACGGCGGAGTTGATGGATAGACTGCCGTTGGCCGATTTTGCGGCCTCAGCTAGAAGAGAGAGGCCGAGACCGAATCGGCGGCTGGTTTTTGTCGTAAAGAAAGGATCCAGCACCTCTTTTAGCTGATCTTGGTCCATTCCTTTTCCATTATCGCTGATCTCGACGGATAAGAGGTCTTTGAGTTCATCTTCCTTTATGTCTATTTTGATATTATTCGCTTCTGCGGCCACGGAGTTTTCCACGATGTCTAAAATATGTAAAGATAGATCTTCCATTGTTCTCAATGAATTATTTTTCTTCCCATTTCATTTTTTAGGGCCATCTTGATTTCAGCAATAGTTCCTTCTTTCAAAAAGAAGGATGTAAATGTTTTGCCGATATCATCGGGATAATGCGCATCGGAAGAGCTGATGATCGGGTATCGATCCGTGTATTTCTTCTTGGCTTCTTCAAGCGTCATTTGAGGCGATACTTCTACGGCATCCAGTTCCAGATCTTCGGGGATGAATCCCAATTGGCTGATAATGCTGAAAGATTTTCGGTCGATATGAGAGGCGATGGCGATCCCGTTGAATCGGTGAATCATATGGATGATATTTTCCAGCGGTTCAGTGGTTGCACCGATTAAAAGTTTATCGCTGTATTTCAGCACTTCATCATATTTGTTCATGATGACCTGCAGACCAAAGGATTCCTCATCATTCTTACCGGGTAGATTTTGATAAATGTACTCCTGCAGTTTGAGAGCGTTTTCCAATTCATCGAACAAGGCTAGAATGTGAGCTTCTTCTTGGGAAGCGATTTCCATACCCGGAAAGATGCGAATATTCATTGATTTGCCGGCTTCCATAGCCGCAGAGGAATTTTCGGATGAATTGTGATCGCAGATACCGATGAGGCCTATCTTTTTTGCTTTTGCTTGATAAGCAATTATTTGTGGAGACATATCGAACTCCGTACAGGGAGAAAGGCATGTGTGAACATGCAAATCTGCTTTATACGGCCTCAACATCGATTAGTCCTTAGAGTCAATCAAATTAAATAGTTTCGCTGAAATTTGGAATGCTCTTTCTTTACAGCCCATGAGCATAACCTTTTCCGTTTCAGCTTTTTTAATGGTTTCTTCGTCGGGCTCCCGGTTATTGACAATGATTATTCCAGCCAGGTCTTTTAATTTGGCGACAGCGATAATGTTTTGATGTGTCTGAAGAGTGATCCAGAGGTTTCCCGCGTTACTGTGTGCGATGACATCACTGAGGAGATCGCTGGTGTATCCACCGGTGACATCCATATCCGGATGATCATAAGCCGTCAATTTTTTTAGATGCAAATGTTTACGGATTTCGTTAACTTTCATTTTTTTCCCCGTTCCCGCAGTGGGAATTTGTTTTAAGATACAGTCTGAAAGTTTGGCTTCACCTGTGACCACATCTTCTGCAAATGTCAGACAGGTTGGAGAGCCGCAGGCGCCGCAGTCGATTTGAGGAAGGTCGGCATAAATGCTGTCTTTTTCTTTTCGTTTCCTGATGGCAACGGCAAGATCCTGCCCGAAAGGCTTGATGGGACGCGGCTTCAGTTTTCGCGCTTTAAAAAAGTAATTCTCCTGGTACCGCTTTATGACTTTTGCATAATCGGCACAGACACTTACCTGCTCTATCTCCAGGGTTTCAATCAACTTCAGGATTTTGTTGTAAGAGGTGTATAGATTTTCAACCGTAAGGGATCCCCCCACACATCCATGCGGACAGGAATGGGCTTCGACGAAGTCGATGTGTTGGAGACGGCCCCGCTCGATATCGTCGAAGACCTTCATCGTCTCCGAGATCCCTGAAACCGAGATGGAGTTTCTCATCTCCAAGCTGCGGCAGATGCCCCCTTCCACAGCCCAGCTGATCCCGAGGATGCACATCCCTTCCATGGTTTCATGGTAGCGGTCTTTTTCGACATTCTCCATGGCGTAGAGCAGAGGGCCGTAGATATCTGAAATGGAGATGGCGCCATCCAAGTAGGAGCGGGATTTCTCCGCCGGTTGTTTAATGGCGATCATTTTGGCCGGACAGGGCGTGATATAAAAGATGCCGATCTCTTTTTCCTTCAGGCCGTACTGTTTGGACTTCTTTTTTTTGATTTCCCGTGCCGCCAGCTCCCGAGGGATTTCCAAGGGAGTGATGTGCTCGATAAGAGAGGGGTATCGGACTTGAAGCAGGCGTACGACCGTAGGGCAAGCGTTAGATATGATCGGTTGCGGTCCTGAAGATTCTTCGAGGTAGGTGTGAAGGGCCAGACTGGCCTCTCCGCATGTGATCGCCAAGTCGAAGGAATCGTCAAAGCCCAGCTTCTTTAATCCCGCAAGAATCTTGGATGGCATGATCTCCCGCCCGAACTGCGCGTAAAGCGCCGGGGACGAAAGAGCGACGGTATGGCGGAACTTCGAAAGCTCACCGAATGGATCCGTAAGCGGAACGATGGCGCCGGTGGGGCAGGCGGTGATGCATTCTCCACAGTCGATGCATTTCTCTTCCTTGATAATGGCCTTACCGTTTCGGACACGGATAGCTTGGGTCGGACAGACGCGCATACATTTCATGTGCCCGTTGCATTTTTCCTCGTCGATTCGAAGGGAATGCGTGTAGTGGTCCATGGTTCAATTCAAATAAATGAGAATCTCCAGCACCGTTCCTTTTCCGGGTACGGAAGTGATCTTAAAATCATCCGCGTTTCTCTTGATATTGGGGAGTCCCATCCCGGCACCAAATCCCATTTCTCTCATCTCCGTGGTGGCCGTGGAATATCCCTCCTGCATGGCGGCCTCGATATCCGTGATCCCTTTGCCTTCGTCTTTGACGATGATTAGGATCGATGCAAGAGTAAGCGTAAGCGTGAAATCGGCTTTTCGCGCGTACATGACGACGTTCATTTCCGCCTCATAAGAGGCAATGGCCGCCCGTCGGATGATGTTCGAGTCGATTCCGATGTCTTGCAGGGTCTCCTTGATTTTAGTGGAGACGCTGCCGGCCCTATTGAAATCTCCGCCCTTGATTTCGAAGCTTTCGGAAAGAGCGCTGTTTTGAAAGAACATTATTTGATGTCGTCCTTCATATAGACTCCCGCCAGGCCGCTGGTGTAGAGCAGGCCGCATGCCTGATACATCATCATTTTTGTGGTTAGCAGCGGGATTCCCTTCTCCCGGGCCAATCGGATTCCATCATCATCGGGTCGTTTGCCCCGAACATAGATGATGGCTTTGGCTTCGATGATATCCGCGGTACGCACGGTCTGTATATTGGAGAGTCCGGTGAGCAGAAGCAGCCCCGGCTTGCCGAATGCCAGTACGTCACTCATGAGATCGGATCCTCCAGCGGATTGGATCTCTTTGCTTCCGTCCTCTTCCCCACAGATAAACTCCGCATTGAGGATTTTTGCTATTTCGCCCAGATTCATAGATCAGTTCGTCCTTTTGACCTCTTTGATGACGAGATCACCTTTTTTTATGACGCGTTCCGAGGGTGTGATGGTGGTGGGACAGTTTTCCCAACAGGCCCCGCATCCGTTGCATTTATCGATATCCACATAGCGGGCTTTTTTCCTGATCCGGGCTTTAAAGCTCCCCACGAAACCGGATATTTCCTCCACCTCGCTCCACGTGAGGAGTTCGATGTTCGGATGTTTTCCGACTTCCGACATTTTAGGCGTGAGGATGCAGGCGGAGCAGTCCAGGGTGGGGAACGTTTTGTCCAGCATCGACATATGCCCGCCGATGCTGGCTCTTTTTTCGACCAGGTAAACTTTTTTCCCCGAATTCGCATAGGTCAGGGCGGCATGGATACCGGCGATTCCGGCTCCGATGATCAGAACCTCGGGGCGGACCGGGACTTCTTTTTTAGTGAGGGGTTCATGCAGTGTGACCCGACGCACGGCCGCTGAAACCAAGGCTTTGGCTTTTCGTGTGGCCTGTTCCGGATCGGCTGTTACCCACGAGACATGTTCCCGGATATTCGCCATTTGAAAGTAAAAAGGATTAAGCCCTCCCTCTTTAGTTACCCCGCGGAAGGTCGGCTCATGCATCAAGGGCGAACAGGAAGCGACGATCACCCGATTGAGATGGTGCTCCTTGATCTGCTGTTTGATGAGTTCCTGTCCCGGATCCGAACACATGAATTTGTATTCTCTGGCGACGGCTACGCTGTTCAATTTTGAAGCGAACTCAACCACCTCATAGACATTGACTTTGGAGGCGATATTGGCGCCGCAGTGGCAGATAAAGACGCCTACACGGGGCTGACCGTTGTTACTCATTGTTCTCTCCTGATTCGATTTTTTTCCACATCGCATCTAAAGGGATCAGGGACCTCTGGAAGCCCATGCTTTCCTTCGACAGTCCGAATGCGAGGCCCATGAGCTGGCTGAAGAAAAGCACCGGAGTATGCAGATCCTGCTTATACTCTTTAATGACCTTGTTTTGGGAAATTTCCAAATTGAACAGGCAGAGTGGGCATAAGGTGACGAAAACATCGGTTTGTTTGCGCTTGGCTTCCTTGAGCAGCAGGTAATTGAGCTCGATCCCCACGGCATCGATGTTGGCAGTCAACGCCCCTCCGCAGCAGCGAGTTTTGGCGCTGTAATCGACCGGTTCGGCCCCCAGGGCGGCCATGACGTCATCCATGATAATCGGATTTTCGGGATCGTCGAAATCGGCGTAGGGACGAACGATCTGACAGCCGTAGTAGCTGGCGACCCGGAGACCGGTGAGGCGGCGCATGACCCGGTCTTTGATCTTTTTCAGTCCGATTTCCCGGGTCAGGATTTCGAGCGGATGCTTGACCTGAATGCCGCCCTTGTATTCGAGGCCCTGTTTTTTCAGGGCATCGAGTATTTTTTGGGCGTCTTTGCTTCCTCCTGTGAGGAAGAGATGGGATTTTTTAAGAGAAAGATAACAGGCGGCGCAGGGAGCGAGGAGCACCTCGCCCTCCTTTTCCGCTAAGGCCAGAATGCGTCCGTTAAGCGCGGAGGTTTTTGATTTGTCCACCGATGGAGTGGCCGTCGCGCCGCAGCAGTTCCAGTCTTCGATCTCTTTGAGATTGACCCCCAGTTCACGGAAGACGGGCAGAATGGATTCCTCGTAGTGTTTAGCGCTGGATTTCACGGAGCAACCGGGGTAATAAACGTAATCAATCATTATTTTCTTCCTCCTTGACAGCTTTTAAAAGCCGGCGCAGTTGCTTTCTCTGTTTGATGGTCTCGAGTTTAATGCTCATTCGGCCGGTTTTCATTAATCCTATTCCGAGGGGAATCATTTTCAGCAGAGGCATCGGTTTTCTGGTTTTTAATGCCATGTTCAGCATCAGCCAGACCTCCGAGCTGCGGCCGAATGTCGTAAGGATTTCGTGCATCGCCTTATCCATGCTGGGAATGGAAAAACGGGCGGGAAAAACCTTTTCTTCAACCGCCATGCGCTTGACGGCATACATGACGTCGGTGATCTTGATCTCGGAAGGACAGCGAACCTGGCAGCTGTAGCAGGAGGCACAAAGCCAGGGAGTGTAGCTTTTCAGGGTTTCTTCCTTGAAGCCGTTCTTGATCATGGAAATGATTTTTCGCGGGGTGTAATCCATGAACGCGGCACAGGGACATGCGCTGCTGCAGGTCCCACACTGGATGCAGAGATCGATCTCGTGGCATCCCGAGCGCGTCCGGATTTCTCCTAAAAAATCCCGATTCAAATCCCCTTCGAATGTGACCGCTTCCTGGATTTTCATGAGGCCTCCTTTACGGAATAATGAAGAGACATCGGGTGACGGCATGACTGACGATAGCAGTTGGATACAACCACGTTCATTTTTGGCGTGCGCAATGGTCAATTACGCAACGGTCGTTCGCGATAAAGCTAATTTGATTTCAGCCTAAGCTGAGTTCCCCAAGAAAAACATGTCTCTGCATCAATAGACTTTATTGTAACGATAGGATAAATATGAATTCTCCCATGATTACGTTAAATTCTATTGAGAAAATTTTTTCATGTCAACAAAAAATTAAAAAACCTTGGAATTGATTTTTTAAGACCTATCCCCTATAATCCCAAACCGAGAGGAGCTCAGTGAATATCAACCGCTTAACGGAACCGGCATGTATGACGACGAACCCCGCGGATCACTCGCGGCTGATTCCTCAGCCGCGGTCGACCGCGCCCCGGGTGATTCCGCACCGGATCCCGTGGAGCTGTGTCAGATCCATCCTTTCCCGGCAGCGTTTAATCTTGCCGGTTGGCCTGCCCTGCTTATTCCGCCCGGGAAGATCAAGACAGGACCGCCGGTCGTTTTTCAAATCAACAGTAATTAATTTCAAGAAGCGGAGCCAATTAGACTTGCTTTTTTCTAGGAAAAAAAAGTACAATTTAAAGACACCAATTAACTTTTGAATTGGGAGGAGGAAGAATGCAGAAAAAGTCTCTATATTTTGTAGGGCTCGTGATCTTATTATTCGTTTTTAATAGCTGTTCATCCCATCCGGAAGAGAATCTTCTGAAGGGATATTTCCACGCACTGTCCATGAATGACAATACGACATTGTCGACCATGGCGCTGGAACCAGCTTTCATCGATGCGGATCATTGGAAGATCACTGAGGTTGGAGAGGAAGAGATTAAACCCGCTACCCTACCCGATTTGAATCAAAAAGAATTGGATCTTAAAAAGCGGGTGGAAGCCTCTGTTGGGACAACTCTCGATGCACGAGATAAGCTCGACAATGCCAAGTTTGAACTCGAAAGCGCGCGCACCAGTGCCGCCAGAAGGGCGGCTCGGAGGAAAGTGGATGCGGAGCAGGTAATATACGATGAGGTTTACGCAACTCACAAAGAGCTTCAGAAAGAGTACAATGATGCGAAAACCGCTGCCGCCAGAGAAGAGGAAGTTTCCCTGTTTTCGTTGGGAGCGGGAGAGATTCCCAATATCCGTTCTCTCACTGGAAATGTCCACACTAAGAATGTAAGCATCGATATCACCGATAAAGCCGGCGTAAAAAGCAAGTACCAACTCGACCTCATGATGTACGTATTGGACGATGAGGCGATGGGTATAACTCGACGGGGTCGCTGGATCATTGTCAAATTCGAACAGTTTTAAGCTTGACTTTTATCGCAATATCGTTTATTTAAGTTCTTTTTTCTGATGGGCCGTTAGCTCAGAGGGAGAGCACCGGCCTTTTAAGCCGGGTGTCGCTGGTTCGAGTCCAGCACGGCTCACCATTTTCGCGCCCCTGTCGTCTAGCCTGGCCTAGGACACCGCCCTTTCAAGGCGGCAGCACGGGTTCAAATCCCGTCGGGGGCGCTCTTCTTTTTCTCCCTTAGAGGGAGTGACCTCAATCAAAAACCAACTCGATGGTCTTGATCTCGGACTGCCCGAACTTCAGATTCAATTCATTTCCTTCCATCGAAAGCGTCCGCAGCCGATTTTCCATAAGATCCAGTTCATAGGCTTGTTTTGGTTTCCGAAAGACCCGCAACTGGGCCGTGGTTGGGGTTCCTTCCGATTCATACAACCGGACGACCACGCTGTTACGGTCTTCGGTTTTCTTGATGTGCGCCGGAATGATGTTGGGCGGTGTACCGCCGAAAAATGAAAGGGAACCGGGCAGGCTTCCGGTTTGCCGAGGGAGGAACCTCGCCCTCAGCGGGGTGTTGAAAGCGTACCCTTCCCGAACCGTGTGGGCGGAACGCCAGTCGCCCTGGTGGGGATAGAGGGCATAGGCGAAGCCGTGCTTACCCCGGTCGGCCATGGGATCGGGACTGAGCGGGGAATGGAGTAGAGTCAGGCGCATGACGTTGTCCTTGACGTCATAACCGTACTTGGATTCGTTCAGCAGGCTGATCCCGTAGGAGTCGTCGGAAAGATCGGCCCAGCGGATTGCCGGGACTTCAAAGCGTGCCTTTTCCCATGGTGAGCGGCGTGTTGTGGGGCGTTCGGCGGAGGCGAAAGGAATCTCGAAGGTTGCCGTAGGTGCCTGAACGGTCATTGGGAAGGCCACCTTCAACTGCACGTGATCCTCCCACCAGTCCGCGTGCATCTCGATATCGATCCGGGGAAAGTCCTCATAAAGAATGATCTCCTGCGTGAAGAAAGATGAGGGGAAATCCGAAGTGGGTTCGCGGCGGGACTTGGAAAGTCCCAAGTAACTTTTTTTGACCTTCAGGGATGCCGCGGCCGGGCCCCGGCGGCCGACTTCAATGCCCTCTTGTGAATCGAGCCGCCATTCCCGCCCGGTGTACTGGATGTTCCAGGCATCGTATTCGTCAGGTATGTTTTCCAGCAGCTGCAGCTGATTCGCCTGGGCGCCGGCGGGGATGATCTCTTTTTGAGCGATCTTGTCGGTGATGCGGCTGATGTTCCCGCTTTCCGGATCGAGCTCGATGCGGAAAAAGCGGTTTTCCAAGTGGGTAGCGTCGACTGAAAGCTCTCCGTTTGAGGCGGTGGATTTTCCAGGCAAGATGAAATATATCCGGTATCCGAGCGCCGGGATGCGCCGGGCGACAAAGCAAAGCGTGCGCCCTGCTTCCGGCAGTATCTGAGCGGGGATTTCATTCCCCATGTCGTCGAAAACCCTGACATCGCCGTCGAATGACTCCGGGAGCGAGACCAGGGCTTTCTCGTCTCTCTCCCAAGCCAAGGTGTTAAAAACCATCAGCGGTGATCCCTCGGGGCTTCCGTTTGTGTCGATCCGGGAAGCCAGGTGTTCCAGGCTTCGGTCCAGTTCGCGTCCGGCTTCCTCGTGCGCTTCGAGGTAAGATTCCCGGGCGTCTTTATAGACGGGATTTATACTCGATCCCGGGAGGATATCGTGGAATTGGTTCATCAGAACCTTTTTCCATGCCGAAAGTAGCGAGTTTTGTTCGACGGGCCTGCCGAATAAAGAGGCGAGGGTCGAGATTTTTTCGGCGTCGGAAAGCAGGACCTCGGATTTACGGTTGAATCTTTTGGTTTCGGCCTGAGTGGTGTAGGTCCCGCGGTGATATTCGAGATAGAGCTCGTCTTTCCAGACCGGAAGACCGGACAGATCGCTTTCGCGCAACCGGTCGATAAACCCGGAGAACCGACTATGCCGGAGAGGTGGAAAGATGCGCTGCCGCGAATAATCCCGGGCGCGGTCCAGCATGGCACGGTTGGGGCCGCCGCCATGGTCTCCCAGGCCGTACAGAATGAAGGTGTCCTTTCTTCCGGTGTTCTTTTCATAAAGTTTCAACGCGGCGGCGGTGCGTTCCGCCTCAAGCTGTCCCACATACCCGGATGGAGGGAAGTAGGTGAGGATGCGCGATCCGTCGGGTGCTTCCCACCAGAACAGGTAATGCGGGAAGACCGTGGTGTCGTTCCAACTGATCTTCTGAGTGACGAAGCTGTTGATCCCGCTCTTGAGGAAAAACTGCGGCATGTTCCAATTGTAGCCGAAGGAATCGGGATTCCAACCGATCTTGACGTCGACGTCGAATTTTTCCTTGAAATAGCGTTTCCCGTACAGGATCTGACGAATAAACGATTCTCCATCGATCAGGTTGCAGTCGGGCTCGGCCCACATGCCGCCGATAATCTCCCATCGTCCGGTCTTTACTTTATCCTGGATCCGGGAAAAAACTTCCGGGTAATATTGTTCCATCCATTCATAGGCCTGAGCCTGGCTCTGGATATAGACGATATCCGGGTATTCTTCCATGTTGTCCATGATGGTGGAAAAGGTGGCGCGGGCGACTTCGACGGTTTCCCGCCAGCGCCAGAGCCAAGCGAGATCGATATGGGCGTTTCCGGCGATATGAATCCCGAACTCCCGGGCGTAGTCCGCGGCCGCAGCGGTATCCCGGTAGAATCTTTCAAGAGATTTTTCCAGCTTTTCGGGGGCATGGCGGGAGATCAGTTCCGGATCGAAATTCATCAGCGCGCGCTGAAAATCAGCGCGCGTCTTTTGGTAAGATTCGGATTCGATGTTCTTGAGATATTGGGGGCTGAGGGGGCGAGCCCGGTCTGAGGGTGGCGTGGTCGTGGGCATGAAGTCGAGCAGGATCGCGCCGATCTTGACATCCAGCAGAAATCGGGAAAGCTGGAGCCAGGACTCATGGGCTTTATCCATGTGCAGGGATGCGGTCGCGATCCGCAGGTAGGCGCCGGGCTCGGCGCTGGGCTGGGGGATGACAGGATAGCGCCCCATGTTTTCGAACCGGAATGCCACCTCGACGATCTCTCCCGGAGAGGCTTTGTCCGTCAGGCTGAATGTGTGCTGGATCTCCCGGGCTTGATTGCCGAATTCAAGCAGAAATGATTCCTTCTGAGTTCCGTTTTGATAAAAGAAGCCGCTGACTTTTCCTACTCCGCGGAAGGTGCACTCCAAATGGATGGGGCTGTTTTCCAGTTCCATCCCGGCGAAGACTCCGGGGATGGAGAAGGACCGCCCGATCCAGAACTTCTGTTCGCGGATGGTGGCTCGTGGGGTAAGCGGCGTCCACCCGGTATCGGAAAGGCCGGGAGCCCTATCTCCCTTGGTTAGGCCGTGGTTGATCCGCCAATCCGGGATTTGGTTGTCGAGAGCCTTTTCCAGCCGGTCGATTTGAATGAGAACGTCCTCCTGAGCAATCGCGCCCAGACAGAGAACAGCCAGCATCAGGGCCATAAGGCCCAGAGATATGATCCTTTTCATGATATCCTTCCTGTGACGCCCAAAGAGTTTTCCGCTTATTACGGTAAGAATGTTATCAATTTGGGATGGGGTCCGTCAATCCGGAGACGGAGAGGGAGGCTCATCAGAGTTATCGAGCGGTTGAGGGTGGGATCGGTGCTTCTTCCACAGCCAGAAGAGAGAGACCGCGGGGGCTTGATAGAATGCGAAGATAATCGGAGCGAAGATCCACCAGTAGATATTGAAGTCGGGCAGGAAAAGCACGCAGAAAAGCACGATGCCTCCCACTGAGGCGGCGACGGCGCCGATAAGCAGCAGGTGAACGGCGATATTTCGGAGCGGGACGGCGGATATCAGCGGAAATTTCATAAACTTGCAGCTGAAGGCGGGATTCTCCGGTTATCCATCGGACGGGTCGTTTAATGAAAATTTTTTTATCTGGAATACACGCAGGCAGGCGTCCACGACTTCCGGATCGTAGAGGCGTCCCCGGTTCCGTGTGATCTCATCCAGTGCCGCCTCAATGGTCAGAGCCGGCCGATAAGGCCGGTGGGTGGCCATGGCTTCGATGACGTCGGCTACCGCCAGGATGCGGGCCGGCATCAGGATCTGTTTTCCACTCAGACCGGAAGGGTAGCCGCTTCCGTCCATTCTTTCGTGATGCTGCAGGACGATATCGGCGATCGGCCAGGGAAATTCGATCTGCTTCAGGATGTCATACCCGACTTTGGGATGCGTTTTGATGATGTTGTATTCGACTTCCGAGATCTTTCCCGGTTTGGAAAGGATTTCCGCCGGAACGTATATTTTTCCGATATCGTGCAGGGTTCCAGCCATGCTGATGCCTTCGATTTGTTCGTCGGTAAGGCCCATCTCTTTGGCGATTGCCTGGGAGAGCCGAGTAACACGGCGCTGGTGGCCTGCGGTGTATGGGTCCCGGGTCTCGATCGTGAAAGCCATGGCTTGGACAGCGCCTTCCATGGTCCGATGTTGTTTTTGGAAGCTTTGGATAAGTTCGTCTTCGGCTTTTTTGCGGCGGCTGATATCGGTGAAGGTAACCACAGTGCCCGTGATCGTTCCCTGCTGGTTTCGGATCGGGGCTATCTTGTGGTCGATGGGAGTGGTGCTGCCGTTTTTCGATCGGAGCACGACCTCGGTGGCATGGGGCCATCGGCTGTTGCGGACGACTTTATCGATAGGGATCTGGTAGTCATTTCCGGTTTTAGAATTTGTGGTTTGTAAGATCTCGCCTAAGGGCAGGGAAGCGGCTTGTTTTTGCGACCAGCCGGTGAGAGACTCCGCCATGGGATTCATAAACGTGACAAGCCCTTCGAAATTGGTGGCGATCACCGCGTCGGCAACGCTCTCGAGGATCGTGGTCAGCCAGCGTTCCCGGTTTTTCAGCTTCATTTCCATCTCGAATTTATAGCGAGCGATTTCGATGGTGGTTTGAAGTTCGCGTTCCTCGAACGGTTTTAAGAGGTAACCGAAAGGCTCGGTTTTCTTGGCTCGCTGCAGCGTATTTTCATCGGCGAAGGCCGTGAGGTAAACCACGGGGATGTTCAACCGTCCGTGGATTTCGTCCGCGGCTTCCACTCCGCTGCTTTCTCCATGGAGCATGATGTCCATCAGGACCAGGTCGGGAGTTTTATTTTCGGCACTGCTGACGGCTTCCCGGGCCGTGGTGAGAACGTCCGTTACTTCATAGCCTAAACCCAGCAGCATGTTTCGGATATCGCGAGCGACGATGCTTTCGTCCTCGACGACCATAACCTTTATTTTATTCATACAAACCTGTTGTTTCAGTCAAATTAAAGAGGAAAAAACCTTCATGTTAAAATAGCATGACCGCTTCAGTTAGTCAATCGGCGGGGTGTTGCTCGAATCTTTAACGCCGGCGGAAAGAGGGCTAAAGTCGCCAGAGATAGGATACCTTGAAGAACAGTCCGCGCTTGACTTCGAGGAAGTGCTCGGCGGGGCGGTACTCCCCTTCCATCCACTCGATTTTCTCGAAAAGATTGCCGTACCCGAGCTGGATGACGGTTCCCGGGATGTAAGTAAAGGAAGCGAGCAAATCGGTCAACAGGCGTTTGTAGTAGGTGTTGTACTCGACGATGGCGCGGAAGAAAAGGTACTTGTTCATCTGGTAGGTAAACTTGTTTCGCAGGATGGTGTAATCGAAGATTTTCGCTGAATCGGCGGAGCGGAAGAAATCGGAATAGACCACACTGAACGTCTCGTTGAGCTTGTCCGAAGGCTGGAAGATAACGGTAGCCGTAGCCCGGTTCCCTTTTCCCTGGTAGGGGGCCTCCGCATAAAAAATGGAGCGGCCGTTGCGGTAGGTCAACTTGAGATGAAACTGCTTGGTGATCTGGCTGGATCCGGTGAACATGAAGGCGTTGGTATCGAACCGCCGTGCCCGGTAGACCTCGTTGGTCAGAAGATAATTGAATGACAAACGGGTGTTGCGCCACATGACGAAGGACAGTCCCAGGGCATTGTGGCTTTCGTTGAGGTTGTCGTAAAGGTCTCTAAGCTGATAGCTGTTCAAAATGGCGGTGATCTTTCGGATAATTTTGCCGTGGGGATAAAAATGCGGTGTGACCGCTCCTCCGATCTGGGTGATCCCACTGCGGGTCAGGTATCCGGTTTGGGTCTGAAAACCTCTGGAAATGTTGTCTACGCTGGCCAGGACGCCCAGCTTGCGGGTATCGTATTGATAGCCGAGGTGAAGGGCGTTGCCATCGACGGAGGCGGTGTCCGCGCCTTCCTTGGTCATGGAGAAAAAACCGTGGTACTGCATGATGCTGGAGCGATTTATCCGCAATTGGCCGTCCGAGCCCAAGACGCGGTTGAAGCGGTCGTTGAGATCTCTGCCGGTATAGAATGCGCCCAGGTAGCTGTCGTCATTGAGGGCGCGTTTGTAGCGGAAGATAGAGAATTGGGCATAATTTCCCGTAACCTCGGATTCGTCCTCAAAACGCGGCGATTCATCCAGGGCGAAGATCGACGCGATGGTATCCTTCCGCCCGAGCTTACCGGTCAGTTTGACTCCGGCGCGCGGGTCGACGATCGTCCGGGTGTGAACGATGTGATTGAGATATTCGTTGGAACCGGCGATATTGAAGTTTTCATGGCCTTCCAGGAAAAAGGGGCGTTTTTCCAGATAGAAGAGATCGTAACGGAGATTAACGTCCACCTGGCCGGCATCGGATTCCACCTGACTGAAATCCGGATTGTAGGTGGCATCCAGGATCAGGCGGGGTGAGAGGCCGTATTTTGCGGTCAGGCTGATGTCGCTCTGGGTCTTTTCCCTCGTCATTTCGCCTTCTCGGTGGGAGCTCTTCTGGCTCCAGGTAAAAGCCGGAAGCAGTTCGAACAATGTGTAATTTTTAATGTCGTGAAAAATCATGGGTTTCATCTGGGTCAGAAAGAAGTAACCCTGGTCGGCGCTGAGGGCGGGAAAGGTCCCCTGTTCCGACCGCCGGCTGATGCGCCGCTCGAAGATGACCGCCATCTCCACCCGCTCTTTTCCGGAGAAGCGAAGGCTCTTGAACGGGACTCGTACTTCGATGGTATATCCCTGCTCGTCGATTTGACCGGCGCTGTACCATACCATATCGGCGCTATGATCTTCCACGCCGCCGGCGAAGATGCTGTCCGCCTGGATGCCTAGCGGATTAACGTACAGGGCGTAGAGCGACTGGTGGTCGTTGAACGAATCCAGGTTGATACAGATCCAGTCGTCCGGTCGGATGGTGTCGCGATTGGCGATGGCGGCCTTGATCTTTTCGGGCTGGCTGTCCAGGCAGCGGAAGGCGAAATAGAGGTTTTCAGAATCGTAGGCCATATAAGCGAAAGTTTTTTCCACCATTTCCAAGCCGAAATCCGGGATGAAGGTTTTGTAACCGGTAACGAAAGGAGCCTCGCTCCACAAGGATTCGTCCAGCTTGCCGTCGATGACGGGAGGAGTGTCGGTGCGTAAAGGCTTTAGGAATTCCTGGGCGCATAATGATCCCACGATCAAGAAGAAAAGCGTAACCACGGAGAGAGTTTTATTGAATCGTGCCATTTTCCCGTCCAAATAAGCGGATTAAGAATGGCTAATTTATTTTAAAACGGGATTATTGTCAAATCAGGCGGCGGCCGCGGTGAAGCGTCGATTCAGCAGACAGTGACCACGAGTCCCTCCCGGCTGATCCGATAATCGAAAAACCGGGAGCGGTCGTTGGGGGGTGATTCCGTTAGCAGCACCCGACATTTTTTGGCGGCGGAGGGGGAGCGTGCGATAAGCAGCAGGAAGCCTCCGCCGCCGGCTCCGAGGAGTTTGGCTCCGAAGATATGAGGGCGTATGGTCTTCAGGATCGCTTCGATCTCAGGAGTGGTGGAATCCGGATCGATCGCTTTATTCAATTCCCAGGCGTAATCGATCAGCCGCCCGAATTCCCGCATGTCCCGGCGGCGGAGAGCGGCGGCGGCGGCTTCGGGGTAAGCAGCCAGGCGTTCTAAGGTGGCAAAGGTCGCGTGACCGCGGTCTAACGTACTGCCGACGACCGAACGAAGGATATTCTTGGCCAGGCGCCTGTATCCGGTATAGAAGAGCAGAGTTTGTTCTTGGTTGGCGGAGGGCTCGAGCAGAGCATCCGCGACCTTGCGGATCTTAGGATCGGGAACCAGTCCGGGAAGGGTTGCGATGACTTTAACGCCCGGCATCACGCCTCCGATTTGATCCTGCCAGCCGCCTCCGGTGGTCAATTCCTGTTCCAGGCGCAGAACCTGGCTGAACAGTTCCGTCCGGTCCATCAGGCGGCCGCAGAGCCGGTTGATGACGGCGATAAGCGCGGCTCCCATGATGCTGGAGGTTCCCAGACCGCTGCCGCTGGGGATTGCGGCCAGCGTAGTGATTTCGATTCCCCCGCCGAAGGCTTCCAACATGGTCTTAAGCTTCCGGGTATCGCTCGGCCAGGCGGCGCGGCCCGGATGGAACCCGGAAAGGGCGAGGGCGGCCTGCGCCAGCCCGAAAACACTGGTGGCCCGCCGGTAATCCAGCAGCTCATCCAGGGTCCGGATGGCTGCATGCATGCCGTGGTCGATCGAACTCAACCGGATAATGGGCTCGCGAACCACGCGGGCATAAACCTGGATGGGAGGCTGTCCGTTGAGGTCCACGGCGGCATTGATCACGCAACCCCCATATTCCAGCGAATAGGGAGGGGTGTCCGTCCATCCCCCACCCAAATCCAGGCGGGCTGGGGCCCGCCCCCAGACAATCTCATCGCTGCGGAGCGCTTTGCGGGGATGCCGGGAAAGCGGCTTCGAGCCTAATACGATCGTCCGGCGCAGATGACGGAAGGAGGCTTTCCGGGCGGATTCCGACCAGGCCGCTGCCGGGACATCGAGGCCCAGCCCCAAGGATATCAAGCGTTCGGTTTCCACTTCGGTCAGCGTTTCCTTCAGGCCGGATAAGAGATCCTTTCGGCTTTGCTTGCGGGAGGCGGCTGCTGCGGCGGTACCCAGGGTATGGAGGATGCGTGATGGCTCCAGATCCTTGAGCTGAGGGGTCGTGGAGGATGTTGTCATGCGATGCGAGGCGGGAAGTAAAATTTCCCGCAGCCAATGCCGGCCGCGGTCGGCGTCCATGTGTTTTAGCAGAAAGCTCAAGTCCGCCGCTGAAAAGGGGCTTTCCGTTTTGAAAAGCTCAGGGAGTTTATCCTCGAGGTTTTGGATGCGGTTCTCATGCCGTCTCCGGTGAAAGGTATCATGGTCGATAAGCCGGGCGATTTCAGCCAGGCTGTATCGATCCGCCTTTCGCCATTTAAGCCGCGCGCTTTCCGAAGCCCGCGAAGGCGCGAACATCCAGAGCCAATCGCGGAAATCTGAGCGCCGCGGAACAGCGGGAAACAGCCGGGCCGTCCACAAGCTCCGCTCCTGGCCGGGAAATACCTCTTTAGACTGGACGTTAACCGCGGCCAGCCACTTCAACAAGGGAATACCGCAGAAGGAGCATGCGGTTTCGGGCGAGGCGTTGAAGGTATCGTCGACCCCATAGAGACGCACAAATAGGATCTTCTGTCCTGTCCGGTTTCTACCGGGGAGAATATCCACGCAGGCCCCGGGCGAAAGCTCCAAGGGCGCCTTGATATCGCAGCCGACGATGACGTTTTCTCCTCCCAGAACCAGGGGGGCCTGGAGGCGGCAGCCTTCGATCCAGGTTTTTTTCTCCGCGCTCGCGGCGGGAAGAGTACCGGTGCTATTGATCACCAGAGAATTTTTCGGGGGGGAGGCTTTTTTTGAGGGATAGAGTTTGGGGCCGTCGAGTATTAGCTGCCGAGGAGTACCGAAATGCAGAAACTCGCACTGTGGCAGAACATGTGCGGCGAAAGGGATTCCTGATAAGCCCGCAAAAAGGGATTTCCTTTCCCGCAAGCCGAGCGGCGAGCCGCCCCGGTGAAGCGCTGCTTGATAATCTTCGGGGCCCGTGCCGCCTCCCAAGGCGCAGCAGATTTCCCGATAGAAATCGACACCATAGGTGTCGATGGCACTTCCCAGCGGGCCGCTCCAGGACAAGTGTCCGTCGGAGCCGGGGCGAGCGCCGAAAAGCGTGAGCAGGATTCGGGCCGTCGGGGCGCCGAAACTCATGACCCCGATATCGAGCGGGGTTTTTCCTTCCCGGTTGAGACTCCCGGTTTCGGCCTGCAGGGAAAGCGGCGGTTTCTGCATAAAACGTTGCACCCCGCCGTCTTTATCCAGGAGGAAGACACCGTGGCGGGCGGCTGTTTCCGGATCGACCCATGATGCCAGTGCAGTGATCCCCCGTAACCGGAAGCGCACCTCCTCCGGATCGAACCGGAGCAGCACATCTCCGGTCGTCACCACGATCTGGCCTCGGGATGCGTCCGGAGCCGGAAGTGCAAGGAACACCTCCAACTGGCGGTCGAGAAGCACGGGCGGCAGTGCGCTCTCGAGGTTGTCCGGAACCGGGATCAGGATTTTTCCGCACGGCCCGTAGGCCGGAAGACGACGGGAATCTCCCCCGGCATGGACGATGAGGATGCGCTTATCCTGAAGAGTTTTTTCCCAGTTCCCGGGATCCGCAAGCGCGGCAGGCCGCTTTCCCAGTTCCCGGTTAAGAACATGCAGCAGGCAGAGCAGGGTGCTGCCTCCGCTGCCGATCCTTCTGCCGTTTGGATCGGGGACGGCCAGAGCCGTTTTCACATGGGAGAGCAGGCCGGACTCACGCCGAAACCGCAGCTGTCTCCGGTAGGCGCGGGCCTGGTCGTCGTTGGCGGCGGTAAGGATCAGATAATCCCACTTTCCTGCCTTGTGCATCATGTTGATTCTATGGTGCGAACCGAAATGTCATGGGTTTACCGGTCGGCTTTCTTAGCCTCAACCTGGGCCTTGATCCAAGGGTAAGTTTTCGAGATCCCGTCTTGAAGCGAAAACCGGGATTTCCAACCGATGGCGCCGATCTTGTCGACACGGAAATTCCTGGCGGCGACTCCCACCGGGCCTTCCACGTGTTTTATGTGGATGGTTTTGCCGGCGGCTGCGGAAACCGCCTTGACGAGCTCATCGACGGAAACGTATTCCTGGCGCCCGATGTTGGTGCCGTCTTCCAGGTCCGAGTCCATCAGCAGGCGGATGCCGTCGATCATATCGTCGATATAGGTATAAGCCCGCATCGCGGTGCCGTCACCCCAAACTTCGATGGTTCCGCCGTCGGGAGACTCGGCGATTTTTCGACACATGGCCGCCGGAGCCTTTTCCCGGCCGCCCTCCCAGGTTCCTTCGGGCCCGTAACAGTTCTGGAAGCGGGCGAGGCGGATTATCATCCCGAAGCGGCGCCCGTAGGCCATGGCCATGCGTTCGGTATAGAGTTTTTCCCACCCGTATTCATTATCGGGCTGGGCCGGGTAGGCGTCTTCCTCGGAAAGCTCGGGTTCATCGAACTGCATATCCCGGTAAACACAGGCCGAGGAGGAAAAAAAATATCGCTTGACGCCTTTAAACGCTCCGGCGTGGATCATGTGGATATTGATCAGAGAGCTGTTGTGCATGATCTCGCATTCCGCGGAATGGATGAATCCCATCCCTCCCATGTCGGCGGCCAGCTGATAGACCTCGGTGAATGCATTTCCGTCGGGTGTCGTGACCGCGGCGGCGCAGTTTTGAGGTTCCCTGAGATCGAGCAGCAGGAATTCGTCCGCCGCGGTTTCGGCGAACTCGGGTCGCTTGATGTCGACGCCGCGGACCCAGGCGCCTTCCCGCTTCAGCCGTTTGACCAGGTGCCCGCCGATGAACCCCCCGGCGCCGCAGACCAATACCGTTCTTGAAGTATCCATGATCTCTGCCTCCATTATCGTAAAGAAAACTTTATAACAAGGGGTGAGGTGAAGTCAATTCAGGGGGAGTTGTATAAAAACAGATGGCATATTTTTTAAATGATCAAAAGCTATTGGAGTCAAAGATTTCGCCCCCTACATTTCCTCCATTACATATCCCCTATACTTTTAACTTTGCATGTAAGATGCTAGAGTTGTTGCGTGGAGATAAAATGAAGCAACCGACAGAGGCGGAAGAGCCGGTTCTGCTGACGAGTTGGGGAGATTTGACCCGGGTTTCTTTCGATGCCTCCACTTGAATGGCTATGCTGAAAAATCATCTGAAGATCGCTTTCCGGAACATTAAAAAGTTCAAGGTGTTATCCGCCATCAACATCGTCGGTCTGGCGGTCGGCATCGCCTGCAGCATCCTGATCTTGCTTTTTGTAAGCCACGAGCGAAGCTATGACCGATTCCATGAAAACGCGGATAGGATTTACCGACTGGCGCTGCGGGCCACTTTGGGTGACACCAAAATCGATCAGGCGCAGACCTCTTCCGAGGTGTTCCGGAGGATGTCGGCGGAATTCCCTGAGATCGAGAAAGGGGTCAAGTTCTATAATCCGGGAAGAATCCCGGTGATCCTTGACGACAGAACCTTTTATGAGTCAAGATTCCATGCCGTCGACGCCGCCTTCTTCGAACTATTCTCCTTTCCGCTGATCAATGGCGATCCGCACACGGTGCTCGCCGAGCCCAACACCATGGTGTTGTCCCGATCGGCGGCGGTGAAATATTTCGGCACGACGGATGTGGTGGGGGATACGATCCGGGCTGACTTTCCCAACGGGGCGGGCCGGATTTTCTTTGAAGTTACCGGCGTCTCGGAAGATGTTCCGGAGAACTCCCATTTCCATTATGACGTTCTGGTTTCTTCCGCTTCCTTTCCCGCCCTCATCAACAGCAAGGACTGGGCAGGGACCCACTTCGTGACCTATCTCCTGCTCCGGCGAGGGATATCGCGGGAGGGATTCGAAGCCAAGCTCAAAGAGTTTACGCGAAGAAACCTGGGCGGACGGGGATTCGATGAATGGGTGGCCGAGGGCAATTATTGGGAGTATTACCTACAGCCGATCACGGAGATCCACCTGAACTCGGATCTCAAGGGCGAATTCGAGGCCAACGGCAGTCAAACCTATATCGTCGTCTTTTCCGTGATCAGCATCATCATCCTGCTGATCGCCTGCATCAACTTCATGAATCTTTCCACCGCCAAATCCTCGCTGCGGGCCAAAGAGGTGGGGGTGAGGAAGGTGGTGGGATCGGGAAGAAAAGCCCTGATCCGGCAGTTTTTAAGCGAGTCCGTGCTGTTGAGTTACATCGCCCTGGGGTTGGGATTGGCGGCCATACAGTTCCTTTTGCCTTGGTACAGACACTTTGTCGGCCGGCAGCTTTCCATGCCCTATCTGGAGAATGCGGCCGTTATCCCTTTGTTACTGGCCCTGGGACTGGTGGTGGGGCTGATCTCGGGCTCCTATCCCGCGTTTTTTCTCTCATCCTTTCCGCCCATCTCCGTATTCAGAAGCAGATCGGGCCGCGGGAGTTCCCTGCTGCGGAGCATCCTGGTTGTCTTCCAGTTCGCCATATCGATATTCCTGATCGCCGGAACCCTGATCGTCTTCCAGCAGCTGAAATATTTCCAGAACAAAAGGCTGGGATTCGAAAAGCAACAGGTTATGGTCGTCCGCAATCCGGGCGCTCTGGGTAACGGAGTGGCCTCTTTCAAACAGGCGTTGCGCCAAAACAGCCGCGTGATTCAGGTCTCCGGTTCCAACACGCTTCCCGGACGGAGTTTCGAGAACATGATCTTCGTGTCCAAGGATGTCGCCAATAAATTCAATCTGAACCTCTGTGTCTGTGATCATGATTATCTAGAGACCTTGAAGCTGAAAATGACGAAGGGGAGATTTTTTTTCAGGGGATTCAGTACGGATACCCGGGCGGTTATCCTCAATGAGAGGGCGGTCAAAGCGTTGGGGTGGAAGGACCCGCTCAATAAAATCATCTGGACTACCGGGGTGGGGGAGCTGTCGGTCATCGGGGTGATTGAAGACTACCATTATGAATCGCTTCACCAGGAAATCAGGCCGCTGGGGCTGCTTTTGGCGGCCGGCGGCTTTCAGGATGCGCAGAATTATATTTCCGTCCGTTTGAGCACCGAAGATGTTTTCGGTACCGTCCGGTACATCGGCGATACCTGGAGCACGTTTGCCCCGGGTGCGCCGTTTGAATATTCTTTCCTCGATCAGGACTATGACAATCTCTATGCCAATGAGAAACAGATCCGGTCGCTTTTTTCCGTTTTCTCCTTTCTGGCCGTCTTCATCTCCTGCCTGGGTCTTTTCGGCCTGGCTTCATTTGTGGCCGACCGGAGGACGAAAGAGATCGGGATCCGCAAGGTCCTGGGTGCGACGGTTTCCAATATCGTGCTGCACCTGACCAAGGGATTTGTGAAAGGAATCGTTATCGCCAACCTCATCGCCTGGCCCCTTGCCTATTTTGCCATGAACAAGTGGCTTCAGCGGTTCGCCTACCGGACTGAAATCAGCGCGTGGGTGTTTATTCTTTCCGGACTCCTGGCGCTGGGGATCGCCTTCCTCACAGTGAGTTTCCATACCCTCAAGGCAGCTGCCGCGAATCCCGTCGATTCGCTTCGGTATGAATGATCGACTTGGATTCGGTCATGATGAAAAGGCTGCAATGGTGAAAACATGAGCATTATTTAATCCGACCCATCTTGATGCGGATAGGGTATACTTTGCATGATCAGAATATCAGTCATTATTTGTTCCAAAGGAGGATCAATGAAAAACATCGGGTGCATCATTTTGCTTGTTGTTCTTTTATGCTCATCCTTATTCAGCCAGACAAAGATCCTTTCTTTTTCCGATTGCCTTGACCTTGCTATTCAGCAAAGTTATCGGATACAGCGCAGCAATTCAGAAATCCAAGCCGGATTGTCGGCATTAAGCAGTGCCAAATCAGCCTATTATCCTCATCTGTTTGCCGCCCTTTCTTACGACCAACTCCTATATTCCGACTATAATTTTCGGCGGCAAATGACGGCGGCATACATTGACTGGTCAATCGGGGATTGGCTGAAGAATACCGCTGATGTTAAAGCGGGACAGGTCGAGGTACTGCGTGCCGAGCGGGAATATTCGACCATCGAAGTCATTGTTCGTGTGGCCGGGCTCTATATGGAGATTTTGTTAGATCAGCGCAAATTGGAATTGTTGGATGAACGGATGGGCGTTTTGCATGAGCACCTCAAGGTGGCTGATGCACTGTGGCAGGGTGGCATCCGTACGCGGCTGGACGTTTTGCAGACCCATAATGAGATTAAAACAATAGAAGAACAAAATTTGAGGCTTCAGTCAGAAAAACAAAACCGGCAAAGTGAACTTGCATATCTCCTCGATAAGCCAATTGAAGATCTGGGAGAACTGCGGGATTTTCCCGAGACTGTCGTGGAGGTCGAGCCGGTTTTAAACTTACCCGCCCTGGAGCAGAATCCGCTTCTGCATTCCCTCCAGCTTCAGGCCGAAACGCAAAAATTGCGGCTGCGTGAAGTGAGTGCTGATAATATGCCCCGCCTTCAAATTCAGGGCGGTTATGTCGCGGATGCCGATCTGCTGGCGGATGGTAACTATTGGCAGGTGGGGATCGGTTTGCAGATGGCTCTGTTCCGATGGAATAACAGCAAGTACCGCCGGGAGGAGATCAATGCTCATATAAAATCTCTGCAGCTGCAAAAGGCTCAGGCAAAGCGTGAACTGGCGATCAGTCAATCACACCTCCGGGAACAGCTTTCCTATTTGCGCCGATTATTTTTCTTACAGCAGGAAAAGCTGGAGATCACGATGCTGTCGCTTGAAATAGCCACCGCCAATTATCAAGCCGGACTCATCACGAATCTCGAATTCCTTCATGCTCAGGAACAGGATTTAGCGAATCATCTGGCTCTGAACATGACACGTCTGACTTATGTGATGCGCTTGATCGCTGTCTTTGCGCTGACCAATGAAGTCGATAAAATCAAAGCTCTGCACAACGAATGGCATTAAGGTCGGAGCCATGATTAAAAGAATTTTAAACTTTTGGTTAATGCCGAATTTATGAAACAATCATGATGTGAAGAGGACAAGGTATGAGACATTTAAAAACTCTTGGGATCTTGATTTTTTTGGGTATTGTTGTCGCCTCGACGAACTGCACTCAGAAGCCGGAAAATAAACGACAGGGTGATTCCCATTTGGTCAGTGTCACCATCGCGCCCACCGCTTACCA
>Ga0272442_10002931_pt1 | contig 24222 bp, 22 predicted proteins | sample SSMForm2O_FD_200262 | JGI IMG/M metagenome (GOLD analysis project Ga0272442, IMG submission 200262) | Marine sediment archaeal communities from Little Sippewissett salt marsh, Falmouth, MA, United States - SSM-Form-2O | ecosystem: Environmental > Aquatic > Marine > Wetlands > Sediment ...
CAAGCACACCCAGCGGATGATCACCGCCGGCACGCAGATCGTGGGTGGCGTGACCCCGGGCAAGGGCGGGCAGTCGGTGGACTTCGCGGGCGCAACCGTGCCCGTGTTCTCCTCCGTCGCCGAGGCTGTGGCCGAGACCGGCGCCGACGTCTCCGTCGTGTTCGTGCCACCCAAGTTCGCCAAGGTAGCGGTCGTCGAGGCGGTCGACGCTCAGGTGCCGCTCGTGGTGGTCATCACCGAGGGCATCCCGGTGCACGACACCGCCGCCTTCTTCGCCTACGCCCAGCAGGCGGGCACGACCCGCATCGTCGGGCCGAACTGCCCGGGGCTCATCAGCCCCGGGGCGTCGAACGCCGGCATCATCCCCGCCGACATCACCAAGCCCGGCCGCATCGGTCTGGTCAGCAAGAGCGGCACGCTGACCTACCAGATGATGTACGAGCTGCGTGACATCGGCTTCTCGACCTGCGTGGGTATCGGCGGCGACCCCGTCATCGGCACCACCCACATCGACTGCCTGCAGGCGTTCTCCGACGACCCGGACACCGACGCCATCGTGATGATCGGAGAGATCGGCGGGGACGCCGAGGAGCGGGCCGCCGACTTCATCGCAGCACACGTCACCAAGCCCGTGGTCGGGTACGTCGCCGGCTTCACCGCCCCAGAGGGCAAGACGATGGGCCACGCGGGCGCCATCATCTCCGGCTCGGCCGGCACCGCCCAGGCCAAGAAGGAGGCACTCGAGTCTGTCGGCGTCCAGGTCGGCAAGACCCCGAGTGAGACGGCCAACCTCATGCGTGCCTTGATGAAGGCCCGCTGACCCTGGCCTGATCGCGGCGGACTCCCCGAGGCGTCCGCCGGTCGTCGGTCGGCGTTTCTCCCCGGGTTCGGCAGCAGGGACGACGACGATGGCGGCGTGGCTCGCGTCCTGTCCGCTGACCCCGCCCGCGGGGACACCGAGGCCGCACCCCCAGCGACCCTGACGACGCTTCTCGCCGGGCTCGTGACCGGGCTGTGGGCGGTTGCCGCCGGTATGGGCGTGGTGGCGTCCGGGGTGCTCCTGGCCTGGCTGGGCTCCGGCGCGCAGGCGCCGTTCGTCGACGTCCTGCGCGTCGTCGGCCTCGGCTGGTTGTTCGGTACGGGTGCCACGCTGCAGGGCGGCGACGTCGCATGGAGCCTGACCCCTCTGGGCCTGACGCTGCTGACCGTCGTGCTGGCCTACCGGGGCGGGCTGTGGGTTGCTGACACACACCGGCCGCTGACCGGCCCACGCCTCGCGGTGCTGGTCGCCGGCGCCGTCGCGTCGTCCGCCGCTCTCGCCTGGCTGAGCGCGCAGGCGTCCGCCCTCGCCGGGACCACGGTCGACCCAGCCGAGGCGGCCGGACGGGCGGGCCTGCTCTGCGGTGCGGGTGCCCTCATCGGGAGCGTCGCTGCCGCGCCCGACCTGCGCGCCCAGGTCACGGGTGTGCTGCCGGAGTGGCTTCGCCCTGCGTTCTCAGGCGCCGCGCTGGCCGGCTGCCTGCTGGTCGCCGGCGCTGCCGGCGTCCTGACCACAGCGACGGTCAGCTCGTTCGGTGCGGTCACATCACTGCTGGAACAGCTGGCTCCTGACGCAGGGGGCCTCTTCGCGCTGCTGCTGGTCTGCCTGGCCTACGTCCCGACAGCACTCGTGTGGACGCTGGCTGTCCTCGCCGGCCCCGGGATCGGCATCGGGACCGTGACAGCGACCTCGTCGAGTGTGGTCACCGGGCCGCTGCCCGGATTCCCGCTTCTCGGTCTCGTGCCGGACACCATGCCGGTGTGGGTGGCCCCCGCAGGAATCATCCTGCTGCTCGCAGCAGGCGTGCTCGCCGGTCTCCACGCCGTCCGGCGGGTCGAGGCGTCCGCTCCGGGCTGGGCGCCGGTGGCGTCGGCAGCAGTCTCCGGTGCGGTCGTCACGACGTCGGTCGCGGTGGCCTGCGTGGCGGCCACCGGGTCGATGGGACCCGGAGGTCTGGCACAGGTCGGTCCGCCGGCGGGTGCCGTCGCGGCGGTGTGCGGGGTCGCGGTGACCGCGTCGGCTGCGGCAACCGCGGCTGCGCTCGGGTGGCGCCGTCGCTCACAGCCCGAGGCGTGAGCTCAGCGCATCGCGCAGGGCGGTGTCGCAGTTCTCGCGTGCCTGCTGCGTGTTCGCAGCCTCCACACAGCGCGAGTAGTCGCCGACCTCGTCACGAAACGCCGCCGCAACGCCGCTCACCACGACCCCGACGAACGCCGCCAGCACCCCGACGGCCACGATCAGCGCTCGGGTGCGCCGCGGAAGCACGCGTGAGGACCGAGCGGCCAGGACGATCACGACGACGCCGAGAAGTGCCCCGACCGGTGGCGCCACGACCGAGCAGACGAGGGCCGCCGCAGCGATGACGGACAGACGAATCGCCTGCCGGTCGGGGCGCTCGACGCTCTCACTCACCGCGCCAGTGTGCTCCACCAGTGTTCGTCACCAGTGCCCTTCACCGATGTCCCGGACTGGGGCCGCCACCGGCGTGCCCCGCCACCGCCCAGGGGGCATCCACCGACCGGGCGTCCGCCCACGGGGTCGGCAGAACCGCTGGCTACGCTTCGGCCGCGACGGCTGCGTACCGGACCGCCGCGGCCCCGCTCGAACCCTCAGGAGCCCCATCGTGCCGACCGCCGGCCACACGCCCGCTCACGTCGTGGTGCTGGCGTCCGGGTCGGGCACCGTGTTCGCCGCCTTCGCCGATGCGCTGGCCGGTGTGCACGACGTCATCATCACCCGGCTGGTGTGCGACCAACCCGGGGCCGCCGTGCTGGGGCGGGCGCGCGAGCGCCGAGTCCCCACCGAGGTCGTCCCGCTGTCCAGCCCCCAGCAGCGCACGACGTGGAACCGCGAGATCGCCGACGCCATCGCGCGCGGTGCTCCCGACCTGGTGGTGTCGGCCGGCTTCATGCGCCTGCTGTCCGACGAGGTGCTCGGCCGGTTCCCGGATCGAGTCATCAACACCCACCCCGCACTGCTGCCGGCCTTCCCGGGCGCGCACGCCGTGCGCGACGCGTTGGCCTACGGCGTGCGCGTCACCGGGTGCACCGTCCACGTCGTCGACACCGGCGTCGACACCGGCCCGGTGATCGCGCAGGCCGCGGTGGACGTCGCCGTCGACGACGACGAGACCGCCCTGCACGAGCGCATCAAGCTACTCGAGCGTCGGTTGCTGGCCGACGTGACGCTGCGCATGCTGCGCGACGGCTGGACCATCAACGGCAGAAAGGTGACCATCCCGTGACGAGCTCGACCCAGCCTCCTGCGCGGCAGCGCCTGACGCGTGCGCTCGTGAGCGTGTCGGACAAGCAGCGTCTCGTCGAGGTGGCGACCGCCCTGCACGACGCCGGCGTCGCCATCGTGTCGACGGGGTCGACCGCCGCGCGCATCGCCGAGGCGGACGTGCCGGTGACGCCTGTCGAGCAGGTGACCGGCTTCCCCGAGTGCCTCGACGGACGGGTCAAGACCCTGCACCCGGGCGTGCACGCCGGGCTGCTGGCCGACCCGCGACTGCCGGAGCACTCCCGTCAGCTCGACGAGCTCGGCATCACCGGCTTCGACCTGCTCGTGGTCAACCTCTACCCGTTCACCGACACCGTCGCCTCGGGCGCTGACGCCGACGCCTGCATCGAGCAGATCGACATCGGTGGTCCTGCCATGGTGCGAGCCGCGGCGAAGAACCATGCCCGGATGGCCGTCATCACCTCCCCCGACCAGTACGACGACCTGCTCCGTGCCGTGGCCGACGGTGGCTTCACCCAGCAGGAGCGCGTCGTGCTCGCCGCGCGGGCCTACGCCGTCACCGCGGCGTACGACGTGGCCGTGGCCTCGTGGATGGCCGGCGGCATCGCCGCCGAGCCCGACTCGAGCTTCCCGCGGTTCCTCGGGGCGACGTGGAACCGCGCCACGACCCTTCGCTATGGGGAGAACCCTCACCAGCTGGCTGCCCTCTACCGGGGGACGCCACCGGCGGGTCTCGCGGGCGCGGTGCAGCTGCACGGCAAGGAGATGTCGTACAACAACTACGTCGACGCCGATGCAGCGCTGCGAGCGGCGTACGACTTCGACGACCCGGCCGTGGCGATCATCAAGCACACCAACCCCTGCGGGATCGCCGTGTCCGACAGCATCGCCGCCGCGCACGCCGCTGCCCACGCCACCGACCCGGTGTCGGCGTTCGGTGGAGTCATCGCCGCGAACCGGCCGGTCGACGCCGACATGGCCCGCCAGGTCGCAGACGTGTTCACCGAGGTCGTCGTCGCCCCCGAGTTCACCGGTGACGCCGTGGACATTCTTCGGCAGAAGAAGAACGTCCGCCTGCTGCGGGTCGCGGAGCCGCCACGCGGGGGCGTCGAGTGGCGCCCTGTCAGCGGGGGAGTGCTGCTTCAGCAGCGGGACGCCGTGGACGCTGCGGGGGACGACCCTGCGAGCTGGACATTGGCCGCCGGTGATCCCGCCGACGACGCCACCCTCGCCGACCTGGCCTTCGCGTGGCGGGCATGCCGCGCGGTGAAGTCCAACGCCATCCTGCTCGCCCACGGTAGAGCCGCGGTCGGCATCGGGATGGGGCAGGTCAACCGGGTCGACTCGGCCCGGCTCGCCGTGCGCCGCGCCGGCGACCGTGCTGCGGGATCCGTGGCCGCCTCCGACGCGTTCTTCCCCTTCCCCGACGGCCTCGACGTGCTCGTCGGCGGCGGGGTCCGTGCCGTCGTGCAGCCCGGTGGATCCGTGCGCGACGACGACGTCATCGCGGCCGCCCGTGACGCCGGAGTGACCCTCTACGTGACGGGCACCCGGCACTTCTTCCACTGAGTCACGGTCGCAGCGCGAAGTCGGCGGCCGCCTCGCCGTGCAGCCGCGTGGTCGGGAACAGGGGCACGTCCACGTCGTCCGGCTGGACGAGCAGCTCGATCTCGGTGCACCCGGCGATGACGCCGGTGGCACCCCGGCGGACGAGCCGGTCCACGACCGCGACGACGCCCGCGCGGGACTCTGGGCGCAGCACTCCCCGCACGAGCTCGTCGTAGATCACGCGGTGGACGAGCGCTCGATCGTCCTCGTCGGGCACGACGACGTCAAGGCCTGCCGAGGTCAGTCGGTCGACGAGGAAGGGCTGCTCCATCGTGAAGCGGGTCCCGAGCAGCCCGACGGTCCCCACCCCGACCTGGTGCACGGCCGCGGCGGTCGCGTCGCCGATGTGCAGCAGCGGCACGTCGACGGCAGAGGTGATGGTGTCGGCGACCACATGCATCGTGTTCGTGCACAGCACGATGCCCTGCGCCCCTGCCCGGACGAGATGGACCGCGTCCCGGGCCAGCAGCCGTCCCGCACCGTCCCAGTCGCCGGCCTGCTGCAGGCGTTCGATGGCGGCGAAGTCGTAGGAGCGAATGACGAGGTCGGCCGAGTGCACGCCGCCGAGCGCGGCACGGACCCGTTCGTTGATGAGGCGCTCGTAGTGGATGGACGACTCCCAGCTCATCCCGCCGAGAAGACCGAGGGTGCGCACAGCGCTCGATTCTGCCCTCGACCGGCCGCATCGCCGACGCGGTGGGGCGGTGGACTCTCGCACGAGGGGCGTCGCCGCCGGCGCACCCGGGTCGTGTCAGGATTGCCGCTCGTGGGCGCGACCATCCTGGACGGCAAGGCCACCGCGGCCGAGGTCAAGGCCGACCTGGCCGATCGCGTGGTCCGGCTGTCCGCCCGGGGTGTCGTCCCCGGGCTGGGTACCGTCCTCGTCGGTGACGACCCCGGCAGCCGGGCCTACGTCGCCGGCAAGCACCGCGACTGCGCCGAGGTCGGTATCGCCTCGATCCAGGTCGAGCTGCCCGCCGACGCGACCCAGGCCGACGTGGAGCAGGCCGTCGACCGCCTCAACGCAGACCCGCGCTGCACCGGTTACATCGTGCAGCTGCCCCTGCCGGCCGGCCTGGACGCCAACGCCGTCCTGGCCCGCATGGACCCGGCCAAGGATGCCGACGGCCTGCACCCCACCAACCTCGGCTGGCTCGTGCTGGGCCGCCCTGCGCCGTTGCCGTGCACCCCGCGAGGCATCGTCACGCTGCTCTCCCGCTACGACGTCGCCCTGGCCGGGGCCGAGGTGGTCGTCGTCGGCCGGGGCGTCACCGTTGGCCGTCCGCTCGGCCTGCTGCTCACCCGACGCAGCGAGAACGCGACGGTCACGCTCTGCCACACGGGCACCCGCGACCTGGCGTCCCACCTGCGTCGAGCCGACGTCGTCGTCGCCGCTGCCGGCGTGCCCGGCCTGGTGACCGCTGACGTGGTGAAGCCGGGCGCCGCGGTGCTGGATGTCGGGATCACGCGGACGGAGTCCGGGCTGGTCGGTGACGTCGACCCCAGCGTGCGCGAGGTGGCCGGTCACCTCGCCCCGATGCCGGGCGGCGTCGGACCGATGACGCGCGCCATGCTGCTGTCCAACGTCGTCGAGCACGCCGAGCAGGCCGAGCAGCCGCCTGCTCGGCGTGCTCGGCCTGCTCGGCCGGGCGTGGGCTCCTCGCCACCGGTCGGGGACTGACATGGAGCCCGACCCGGAGCTCGGCCGGGACGAGGCCGAGGAGTGGGGCGCGGGGGACTGGGCGTCCGAGGCCGAGGCTCCCCCCCGGCCGTGGCCACGCGTCAGCGTCGCGTACCTGGCCGTCATCGTGGTCATCGGTGTCGGGCTGGTCCTCATGGCCGTCGTCGGCTGGGGCCGGGCCGACGCCGCACTGTTCCGCCCAGGCGCTCTGCTGGTCGCGGCCGGCGTGTGCAGTGCGTCACTGCTGCGAGCCGTGCTCAGCGACGAACGGGCCGGGATGCTCGCTCTGCGGTCCCGACGCGTCGACGTGGGGGTGTACGCCGTGCTGGGGGTGGCGGCCCTGGTGCTGGCGATCGTCGTCCCTCCGCCCTCGTGACCAGGGTTGCTCGCTAGGCTGAAAGCGATGGCACCGGCCGGGCGCGGCAGGTGCCTGGCCGAGGCGTCCGCCCCGGTCCGCACGAGCACTCATCACGGAGGTCTCTCATGGCAGGCAGGTCGGGCAAGGTCACGGTGGTCGGCGCGGGCTTCTACGGTTCGACGACGGCGCAGCGCCTGGCCGAGTACGACATCTTCGACACCGTCGTGCTCACCGACATCGTCGAGGGCAAGCCCGAGGGCTTGGCCCTGGACATGAACCAGTCCCGGCCCGTCGAGGGCTTCGAGACCACCGTGGTCGGGGTGACGACTGGCACCGACGGGTCGGGGTACGAGGCGATCGAGGGCTCGGACGTGGTGGTCGTCACCGCAGGGTTCCCGCGCAAGCCCGGCATGCTGCGGATGGACCTGCTCGAGAAGAACGCCGGCATCGTCCGCCCCGTCAGCGAGAGCGTGGCCCGCTACGCACCCGATGCGGTCATCATCGTCGTGACCAACCCCCTGGACGAGATGACCGCCCTGGCTCAGATCGCCTCCGGTCTGCCGCACAGCCGGGTGATGGGACAGGCCGGCATGCTCGACACAGCCCGGTTCACCAACTCGGTCGCCGTCGAGCTCGGGGTGCCGGTCGGCAGCGTGCGCACCCTCACGCTCGGGTCCCACGGCGAGACGATGGTGCCCGTGCCGTCGCAGTGCACCGTCGACGGCAAGCCGCTGAGCGAGGTGCTACCCCAGGACACGATCGACGAGTTGGTGACCCGCACCCGCAACGGTGGTGCAGAGATCGTCGCGCTGCTCAAGACCGGCTCGGCCTACTACGCACCGTCGGCGGCGGCCGCCCGCATGGCCAAGGCCGTCATCTCCGACTCCGGCGCCGTGATGCCCGTCTGCGCCTGGGTGGACGGGGAGTACGGCATCGACGGGGTGTACCTCGGGGTCGAGGCCGAGGTCGGCCGGTCGGGCGTCCGGCGTGTGGTCGAGACCCCGCTGACCGACGACGAGCGCGTCGCCCTCGGTGAGGCCGCGCAGGCCGTTCGCGCCAAGCAGGCCGACGTCGCCAGCATGTGAGGCGTCGCCCTCACCGTCCCGCTGCGAACCGACCGACCTGACGAGAGGCAGACACGACACATGACCAAGATCAAGGTCACCGGACCCGTGATCGAGCTGGACGGCGACGAGATGACCCGCATCATCTGGGCGTTCATCAAGGATCAGCTGATCCTGCCGTACCTCGACGTCGACCTGCGCTACTACGACCTGTCCATCGAGAGTCGCGACGCCACCGACGACCAGATCACCGTCGACGCCGCGAACGCCATCAAGGAGCACGGGGTCGGGGTGAAGTGCGCCACGATCACGCCTGACGAGGCCCGAGTGGAGGAGTTCGGGCTGAAGAAGATGTGGCGCTCGCCGAACGGGACGATCCGCAACATCCTCGGCGGGGTGGTGTTCCGCGAGCCGATCATCATCAGCAACATCCCGCGGCTGGTGCCGTCGTGGACCAAGCCGATCATCATCGGTCGCCACGCCCACGGCGACCAGTACAAGGCCAGCGACTTCAAGGTGCCCGGCGCCGGCACCGTCACCATCACCTACACGCCGGCAGACGGTGGCGAGCCGATGGAGATCGAGGTCGCCACGTTCGGCGACGACGGCGGCGTCGCGATGGGCATGTACAACTACAAGAACTCGATCATCGACTTCGCCCGCGCGTCCTTCGAGTACGGGCTGGAGCGCCGGTACCCGGTGTACATGTCGACGAAGAACACCATCCTGAAGGCCTACGACGGCATGTTCAAGGACACGTTCGCCGAGGTCTTCGAGGCCGAGTACGCCGACCGCTTCGCCGAGGCCGGGCTGACCTACGAGCACCGGCTCATCGACGACATGGTGGCCGCAGCGCTGAAGTGGGAGGGCGGCTACGTCTGGGCCTGCAAGAACTACGACGGGGACGTGCAGAGCGACACCGTGGCCCAGGGCTTCGGCTCGCTGGGGCTGATGACGTCCGTCCTCATGACCCCCGACGGCCGGACGGTCGAGGCCGAGGCCGCCCACGGAACCGTCACCCGGCACTACCGCCAGCACCAGCAGGGCAAGCCGACGTCGACCAACCCGATCGCGTCCATTTTCGCCTGGACCGGGGGGCTGAAGCACCGGGGCAAGCTCGACGACACCCCTGAGGTGACCCTGTTCGCCAAGACCCTGGAGCGGGTCTGCGTGGAGACGGTCGAGTCGGGCTCCATGACCAAGGACCTCGCCCTGCTCGTCGGCCCCGACCAGCCGTACCTGACCACGAGTGAGTTCCTGGGCGCGATCGACGAGAACCTGCAGCAAGCGATGTCCTGACCTGTCCCACGTGATCACGCCGAGTGGGTTGCGTGGTGCTGGGCGAGGCGGCGTGGTGCTGGACCAGGCCACGACGCCTCGCCAAGCACCCCGCAGCCCACTAGGCGTGATCACGGGGGACGAGGCGGTGAGCCTGGGGCGCATCGCTGCCGGGCTTGTTGTTTCTGCCCCCGTCCCTCGGTCTGCGCTAACGTAGACATGAGCGCCGGAGTTGCGGTTGTCGCTGTCAGTGGTGGCGGTCTGGCCCCGGTCCACCTGACAGCGGCGAAGGGACGCACAACCCGTGGACGGCCTCATCAGCTGGTTCAACTACGTTGTCGACAACTGGGACCGCATATTCGAAGCGGCACTCCAGCATGCGCGCATCGTCCTCATCGTCGTCCTGACGGCGACCGTGTTCGCCGTGGTGCTGGGCATCCTCGTGGAGCGCCGTCCCACTGCCCGTGCAGCCGTGCTCAGCATCGCTGGCATCTTCCTCACGATCCCGTCGCTCGCGCTGTTCGCGTTGTTCATCCCGATCGTTGGCATCGGTAACCCGCCGGCGATCATCGCGCTGTTCATGTACTCGCTGCTTCCCATCCTCCGCAACACCGTCACCGGCCTGGACGAAGTCAACCCCGCCGTCGTCGAGTCCGCCCGAGGCATGGGGATGACTCAGCGCCAGCAGCTCCTACGCATCCGACTTCCACTGGCCTGGCCGCTGATCATGGCGGGCGTGCGGGTGTCGAGCCTGCTCGTCGTCGGGATCGCGGCCATCGCTGTGCTGGTCGGGGGCGATGGGCTCGGCACCTTCCTGCAGACAGGCCTCACCCGCATCGGCTTCCCCGGCAGCGTGGAGTCCGTATGGGTCGGCACCGTGTTCATCGTTGCGCTCGGCCTGGTTCTCGACCTCGCCTTCGCCGGCATTCAGCGCCTGACCACCTCGCGCGGACTTCGCATCTGAAGGAGACTCCATGTCCGACCAGCCAATGATTCATCTCGACCGGGTGACGAAGGTCTATCCGGGGTCCTCCACGCCCGCCGTTGAAGAGTTGACGATGGACGTCGCCGAGGGCGAGATTCTCGTGCTCGTCGGACCGTCCGGCTGCGGCAAGAGCACCACTCTGCGCCTCATCAACCGCATGATCGAGCCATCCGGTGGGCAGATCTACTTCGACGGCGAGGACGTGACTGGTGTCAACGCCGATGAGTTGCGCCGCCGGGTCGGCTACGTCATCCAGCAGATCGGGCTCTTCCCCCATCAGACGATCGGGGAGAACATCGCGACCGTCCCCAAGATGCTCGGCTGGGACAAGAGCCGCATCACCGAGCGTGTGGACGAGCTTCTGGAGACCGTGGGACTCGACCCGAGCCAGTACCGCGACCGTTACCCGAAGGAGCTGTCCGGCGGCCAGGCCCAGCGCGTCGGTGTCGCCAGGGCGCTCGGCGCCGATCCCAGGGTCATGCTGATGGACGAGCCGTTCGGTGCCATCGACCCCATCACGCGGGACCGACTGCAGAACGAGTTCCTCAGACTGCAGGAAGAGCTGAAGAAGACCATCGTGTTCGTCACCCACGACATCGACGAGGCGATCAAGATGGGTGACCGCATCGCGATCCTGGGTGACCGCAGCGTGATTCGCCAGATCGACACCCCCGAGCGGATCCTTGCCTATCCGGTGGACGACTTCGTCGACGACTTCATCGGCTCGGGGTCGACACTCAAGGGCCTGAACTTCGAACGCGTCCGTGACCTCAACCTGACGCCGTACCCCACGATGCGACTCGGTGACTCGCCCGACAGCGGCTTGCGTACGCTGGCCGAGGGCCGCCGCGAGTGGATCCTGCTGCTCGACCAGCAGGGCAAGCCTCTGCGGTGGCTTCGCCATACCGACCTCGAACGCGGTGCCGGTGACCTGAGCAAGCGGGGTCAGCACATCGGCAACCAGGTCGAGCCGAACGCGACACTGCACGACACGTTGGAGGAGATGCTCCGGACGTCGAGTGGTACGTGCCCAGTGGTCGACGACAACGGCCAGTACCGAGGGGTCGTGGAGATCAACGACCTCACCGAGGTGATCCGCCGGCTTCGCTCAGAGGCCAAAGAGCACTACGACGCGATGGATGCGGTCAGCTCGTGAGCCAGCGCCTGGTCAGCGACGAGAACCCAGCCGACCTGGACCGGTCCTTCTCGACGGACGACGACGAGACGGATCTCGCGGTCGCTGCGGCCAACGCGACCATGACCAGGAGCTGGTCGGTCGGACTGATCGCGGCCCCCTTCGGGATCCTCGCTCTGACCGCGCTCCTGGTCGTGTACTACAACAGCCTGCCGTTGGATCCGGAAGTCAACCTCTCCCAGTTCAGCGCTCTCGACTGGAGCACGAAGCTGTGGCCACAGACCGTGGAGCACTTGACCATCGCCTTCTGGGCGACGCTTCTCGTCATCGTGATCGCGGTGCCCCTCGGCGTGATCCTGACTCGCCCGGCGTACCGCAAGGTCGCCCCGTACGTTCTCACGGTCGCCAACGCAGGGCAGGCGCTGCCCGCCTATGGGCTGCTGATCCTCTTCCTGGTGCTACTCGGCCAGGGCCTGTCGACGGTTGTCTGGGCGCTCGTGCTCTACGCGCTGCTGCCGGTGCTCCGCAACACCATGGTGGGACTGGACAATGTGGACAGGGCCACCATCGAGGCCGGACGAGGGATGGGCATGACCCGATGGCAGGCGCTGACACGCATCGAGCTGCCGCTCTCGGTGCCGGTCATCATCGCTGGTGTGCGGACTGCGACCATCATCAACATCGGCATGGCGACTCTTGCGTTCCTCATCGGGGGTGGCGGCCTCGGCATCACGATCAACTCCGGACTCGCACTGCAGCAGGACTCAGTGCTTCTCGTCGGCGCCGGAATGGTGGCGATCATCGCGCTGACGTTCGACTGGTTCGGGGCTCTCGCCGAACGGTTCCTCAAGCCTCGCGGCCTATAAGTCCCAAGCCTCTGCCGCTCGCCCGCAGCCCCGGGACGGGCGACACCAGCAGGGCCTTGCTGGGCGCCTGCGCTCCGCCCCCCGGACTGGCTGTGATGGCATGCGACCTGGCGGAGCCAGCCGGTCGCATCGGCTGAGCGAACGCCCTCGCCCCGAGAAGCTCGGAGCGAGGGCGCCCGTGGACGTCGTCAGGATGTGACGCGTCTAGATGATGCCGTTCTCGACGAGGAAGTCCTCGGCCACGGTCTCCCTGGTCTCGCCCTCGATGTCGACTCGCGCGTTGAGCTCGATCATCGTCTCCTGGTCGAGTGGCTCGATGATCGAGGTTGCGATCTCCTCGTACACGTCCGCGTGCTCCTGGAAGTGCTCATCGTCCCAGGTGTAGGACAGGTTGTAGATGATGGAGATGCCGGGGTCGTCGACAAGCACCAACGTCTCACCGTCGATCCGGCCGTCCGTCGTGAAGATCTCGCCGAAGTCGCATGCGCCCTGCGCAGTCTGCGTGTAGATGAGCCCAGACTCGAGAATCTCGGTCTGCGACTGCGGGATCTCGATGCCTGTCGCCTCCTCGAAGAGGATCAGGCCGTCGGACCGGTCGGGGAACTCCGGCTCCATACAGACCGTGGTGTCTGGGTTGTCCTGCACGTACTCGAACATCGCTTGCACGTCGAACGGGCCACCGTTCGCCTCGACCAGGTCGCCATTGGCAGCGAAGCCGTAGGTGTTGTTGAACTCGGTGCGGCCGATCCAGCGGATGCCGTTCTCCTCGAGGTCCTGCTCGGCCGTCAACGTGAACAGCTCTTCCGGGTCGCTGCTGGGGTCTTGGTTGCCGAGGTGCTCGGTCCAGCCCGTGCCGTTGTAGTCGGGGTACACGTCGATGTCTCCTGACACCAGCGCCGAGCGGTTGACCTGCGTGCTGAGGTCGAACGACCGCTCGACAGAGGCGCCTCGAGCCTCGAGCGCCTGAGCGAGCATCTCGCCGAGCAGGATGTTCTCGGTGAAGTTCTTGGCGCCGACGCCGACGTCGACTCCGTCGAGAGCGGCCGCGTCGGCGGTCGACTCACCGTCGGTGGCGGCGCTGTCGTCGTCGCCACCGCAGGCGGCGAGGATCAGGCCTGCGCTGGCCAGCAGAGCTAGCGGGGCGAAGCCTCGGGTAGGAACGAAAGTCACAACACAACTCCTGGGTTGGGAACACGGTCTGCACGCACCGGCACTCCTGCCAACCGTCGGGTCGACGGCGCGGACCACGGTGGCGCCTCGCGCATCGGCGGGCGTCCTGACGCCCTGCCGGGGGGTCAAACTTCGGCGCGAACAGGGTGGACCCTATCAAGCAGGACGGATCGGGTCGCATCCAGAGGTCGACCGCAATCGAACTGTGACCCTGAGGGCCACTTACCGGCAGCTGGGCGAGGCGTTGGGGTGCTGGGCGAGGTCTCGTGGCCTAGCCGAGCACCACGTAGCCCACTCGGCGTGATCACGCGGAAGGGGAGCCGGCGATGGCTGCGCTCAGCGTCGGGTGACGGGTGCCGTCGATGTCCACGGGTGCCCACGGCTGGGACGGCACCCACTCCGAGCCGCACGACCTGCACGAGAAGAGCGGCTCCCCGGCACGGTCCTGCTGCGCAGGCCGCCACCGGCACTGCTGCTGGCACGGGTGAACAGCCAGCGACGCCCCGCTCACGACGGGTCCCGCAGTTGCCAGTCGGTGCCGTCAGGGGTGTCCCTGACCTCGATGCCGACCCGCGCGAGCCCGTCGCGGATCGCGTCCGCCGCCGGCCAGTCACGGGAATCACGGGCGGCGTCGCGCCGCTGCAGCAGCAGCGTCACGAAGGGCTCGACACGCTCGGCGGGGTCGCTCACCCCGTCGCGGGCGAGCTCCCCGAGCCGCACGACCATCGCCCGCAACGTCCGGCGCGCGTAGTCGGTGTCGTCGCTCTGCTCGGTGTCGGCCGACCAGTCGAGGATCGCGGCCTCCAGGCCGAGCACGGCCTGGGTGGCGGCATCGGCATCCCGGGCGGCAACCGCCTCGTCGAAGACGGACAAGGCCGCGTCGGCGGCCTCACGCAGGCTGCCGGCAAGGCCGGCTCCCGCGCCCAGCGCGGTACTGCCGCCGTCCGACTCAGGATCGGACTCGCTGCCGCTGGCGCGACCAACACTGCGAGCCGCCCCTGCGACGCCCGCCACCTGCCCGGCCAGCGCGTCGGCGAGGGCGTCCAGCGGCACGGTGGCGCCCGCGGTCCAGACGGTCTGCGTCTCGCGGTAGCGGGCGGTCACCGTGCCCCTGCCGTCGACGATGGCGTGCCCGGCGTCGGGGTCGATCAGCAGTGCGGTGTGCTCGTCCACCCCGAGCACGCCGACGCCGTCGGGCAGCTCGGCCTCCATCTTCTCGAGGCGCTGCTCCCCGAGGTAGCAGAACCGGGTGTCGTGGTTGCCGCCCTCGTTGTTGTCCCAGTGCGGGACGACAGCCGCCGTGATCCCCGTGAGGCGTTCGAGGATTCCCAGGCCCTCGCGCCACCGTGGTTCCTCGCCGACCTTGTACACCTCGTACACCGGGACGGTGTGCGAGCCGAGCGTGAGTGCTGCCGCGCTGGCGAACACGCTGGCCCCGCCACGCTCGACCACGGCTGCCACCTCAGCGTCGATGCCGGACCCCGCCCACACCCGCAGCGCGTAGGTGGGTGATCCGGGGCCGGCGAACGCCCACGTCGCCGAGCGCAGCGCGGCCGTCGCCCGATCTGCGGCCGAGGGGTCGGGAACGCGCCAGCGCAGCGGGGTCACGACGCGGCCGGCGACGTCGGCGAAGTAAGCGACCGCCCGCTCGCTGAGGTCGTCGGCGTTGCCCTGAAACCCGTAGGGGGTGTCCAGCAGAAGGGACGGACCCTCTCCGGCGGCGTCGAACACCCGACGGTGCACCTTGACCATCGTCGGGGCGGTCTCGCCGGACCCCATGATCACCAAGAGGCTCACGACAGCAGGCTCCTGATCTCGGCTGCGACGTCCCCGGGACGCTGCAGGTGGATGTCGTGGTGCGCGCCGACCGCCGGGCGCACCACGACGGTGGTCAGCGCCTCGGCAGCGGCGAGCACGGGGTCCGGCAGCGTCTCGTCGGCCACGGCGGGCATGAGCACCACCGGGCACCGGACGTGCGGGTACCACCGGGACGGGTCGTCCTCCCACAGCGACCGCAGGATCTGCAGGTGGCGCGGCACGGTCAGCCGACGTGCGATCGTCTGGTCGTCGCGCACCCTGACCACGGAGGTGGCGGCGTCCACGGCGCCGGGTGGGAATCCGGTGAGCGAGCCGGCCACGAGCGAACGGAACGCCTCGGCGTCCATGCCGTCGATCGGTGGGGGAGTGAGCGCGGCGAGGGCGTCGTCCCACGAGGGGAACGCCCGTTGCAGGTCGATCCAGCCGCCATCGACGAGGACGAGACCGGCCACGAGCCGCGGAGCCCGGGCAGCGACCTGGAGCGCCACGTTGCCGCCCCAGGACTGGCCAGCGAGGACGACAGGTGCCGAGACCAACTCGTCCAGGGCAGCGACGACGTCGTCGGCGGCGGTCGCGGTGTCGTAGCCGCACTCGGGGGCGTCGGACTCGCCGTGTCCGCGCAGGTCCAGCGCGGTCACCGCCCTGCCGTCGGCGACCAGCGCAGCAGCCACGCCGTCCCACAGCCGCGCTGTGGACGCCAGCCCGTGGACGAGCACGACATCGGGCGAGGTCTCAGCTGCACCGCCCCAGTGCCAGGCCGCGAGCGACACGCCCGGGGCTGTCCGAAGGCGGGTCGCTACAGGCACGACACGACAGCGTACGAGCCGGTGCCGCGATCGGCAGGTCGCCCGGCGCCGCGGGAGACCCGTCTCAACGCAGCCGGCGAGCCCCGTCCGCCGGCTGCACGCCGAAGACCGACGGCGTGGGAAGCCCACGGGCCCCGGCCGCCTCGAGAACCGCGGCCCTCACCTCCTCGGCGCGCTGCGCGTCGACAAGGGCGATGACGCTGCCGCCGAAGCCCCCGCCGGTCATGCGGGCGCCGTGGGCACCTGCGCCGAGCGCGGCGTCGACGGCCACGTCGAGCTCGGGCACCGTCACCTCGTAGTCGTCGCGTAGCGAGACGTGCGACGCCGTGAGCGCCGCGCCGATCCCCCGGGGGTCGTTCCCGGCTCGCAGGTGAGCCACGACGTCAAGCACCCGCTGGTTCTCGGTGACCACGTGGCGGACGCGACGTCGGTCGACCTCGGACGAGAGCTGGAGCAGCGCACCCTCGAGGTCACCGACATCCCTCAGCGCCGGCACCCCGACAGCCTCGGCGGCTCGTTCGCACGTTGCTCGTCGTTGGGCGTAGGCACCGTCCACCAGTCGGTGAGGGGCCCGTGTGTCGACCACCAGCAACGTCAGGTCGGACGCCTCGAGGTCGAACGGCACCGGCTCGACTGTCAGCGACCGGGTGTCCAGGAACACCAGGTGCCCCTGCACCCCGTGCATGGAGGCCATCTGGTCCATCACACCGCAGGGCATCCCCACGTAGTCGTTCTCCGCGTGGCGAGCGACGCCGGCAAGCGCGGTGCGGTCCAGACGTGCGTCGGCCAGGTCGTTGACGGCGGTGGCCACCGCACACTCCAGTGAGGCCGACGACGACAACCCGGCTCCGAGCGGGACGTCGCCGGCGACGGCGATGTCGAGGCCTGGCGTACGCGCCCCTCGGTCCTGCAGAGCCCACAGCACGCCGGCGACGTAGGCCGACCAGCCGTCTCCTCGCCCGGGCACCAGCTCGTCCGCTGCGATCTCGATCGGCTCGCCGGCTGTCGCCGAGACCATCCTGAGCCGTCCGTCGTCTCGTACCGCCACGGCCGCGGCGGTCCCGTGCGGGAGTGCCAAGGGCAGGACGAAGCCGTCGTTGTAGTCGGTGTGCTCGCCGATGAGGTTGACCCGTCCGGGGGCGAACCACACCCCGTCGGGCTCTCGCGCCCACACCTGCGCGAGAAGGCGTCCGGCGACTTCGCCGACTGCCCCGGGGTCGGGTCGGTCGCCGGAGCGGGAGATCGTCGGCATCGTCGTGCTAGATCGTGGACATGAAGGCCCAGGCGTCGGCGACGATGCGTTCGAGGCCGTGCTCGGTGCGCCAGCCGAGCACGGACTCCGCACGGGCCGCCGACGCCACCAAGGTCGCCGGATCCCCCGGCCGCCGCTCCTGCTCCTGCGCCGGGATGGGATGGCCGCTGACCCTGCGGCACGCCTCCACCACCTCGCGGACGGAGTAGCCGGTGCCGGTGCCGAGGTTGGCGATGATGTGCTCGCCCGGCACCGCCTTCTCCACGGCAAGGATGTGGGCGCGGCCGAGGTCTTCGACATGCAGGTAGTCGCGCACGGCCGTGCCGTCTCGGGTGGGGTAGTCGGTGCCGAAGATGGCGACCTGCTCCCTCTCACCCGCGGCCACCGCCAGGACGTTCGGGATGAGGTGTGTCTCGGGGACGTGCCTCTCGCCCCGTCCGGCGTACGCCCCACCCACGTTGAAGTAGCGCAGCGACACCGCGGCGAGACCGTGCGCGCCCGCTTCGCCCGTGAGCATGTGGTCGACGGCGAGCTTGCTCTGGCCGTACGGGTTGATGGGCACGGCCGGTGTGTCCTCGGTGATCGGCGACGTGCTCGGCTCCCCGTAGGTCGCGGCCGTCGACGAGAACACGATCCGCGAGACGCCGGTGCGACGCATCGCATCCAGCAGCGCCAGGCTGCCGACGACGTTGTTGTGCCAGTAGACCTCGGGCTTCGCGACCGACTCTGCGACCAGCGACTTGGCTGCGAAGTGCAGCACGGCCTCCACACCGTCGGCAAGCACATGCTCGGCGTCGTCGATGGAGCCGCGGACGAACTGCGCACCCTGCGGCACAGCGTCGGGATGGCCGGTGTCGAGGTTGTCCAGCACGACCACGTCGTGCCCCGCCTCCAGGAGCTGGGTGGCGACGACCGACCCGATGTAGCCGGCTCCGCCGGTGACGAGGAGTCTCACGTGACCACAGCCAGTTCGGTGTCCATGGTCACGGGAGGCTAGCGATCGGGACGTCGGAGACGGCGGAGCGCAGTCGCTCGGCCATGTCCTCGGGCGCGATGTCGTTGATGAAGGCACCCATCGCAGACTCCGACCCGGCCAGGTACTTCAGCTTGTCAGGTGCCCGGCGGATCGAGGTGAGCCGCAGGTGCAGCCACGCGATGTCGCGGTCGCGGGTCGTGGGTGCCTGATACCAGGCAGCGATGTAGGGCAGCGGGACGCCGAAGAGCTCGTCCGCTGCGCTGAGCAGCCGGACGTAGATGGCGGCGAGGTCGTCGCGCTCGGCGTCGGTGAGAGCCGCCAGATCGGGCATCTGCCGCCTGGGGTAGAGGTGGACCTCGACCGGCCAGCGAGCCGCCACGGGCACGAAGGCGACCCAGTGCTCGGACTGCAGCACGACCCGGGTGCCCGACAGCAGCTCAGCGGCCAGCACCTGGCCGAACAGGTTGTCGCCCGTGGCGTCGCGGTGCGCGCGGACCGTGGCGAGCATCCGCGCGGTCACCGGGGGGACGAACGGGTAGGCGTAGATCTGGCCGTGCGGATGGTGCAGGGTCACTCCGATCTCCGGGCCGCGGTTCTCGAAGCAGAACACCTGCGCGACGTCGGGGATGGCCGACAGCTCGGCTGTGCGGTGCGCCCAGGCATCCACGACCAGTCGGGCCTTGTCATGGGGCAGCCCGGCGAACGAGCCGCCATGGTCGGAGGTGAAGCAGACCACCTCGCAACGGCCGAGGGCAGGCCGCCGCTCGTCCATGGGTTCGGCGCGGACCGCTGGCTGCGTCTCGGCAGCTCCGAGCGCGAAGCTCGGGAAGCGGTTCTCGAACACGACGACGTCGTAGTCGGGCTCTGGGATCTCTGTCTGAATGTCACCAGTGGTCGGGCAGAGCGGGCACAGCTCGGCCGGGGGGAGGTGGGTTCGCGACTGCCGGTGCGTCGTGACGGCCACCCACTCGTCGGCGAGAACGTCGTGGCGGATCTGGGCAGACGTGCTCACCGGAGGCAGGTCTCGGCTGTCGACGATCGGGCGCTGCGTCGGCGCACGGTCGTAGAACAGGATCTCCCGACCGTCGGCAAGCCAGCCGCGCGTCAGGTTCATGGCTCGACTCCGATCGGTTGGGTCACGATGACATCGTCGACGAGGTCGATCAGGTGTCCACGAGCCTCAGGGCTGAGCCCTGAGTCGGTGACGACGACGTCGGCGGCCTCGAGCGGCGCGACGCTCGACAGCCCCACCTCACCCCACTTCGTGTGGTCGGCGATGACGACGAGTCGGTGCGCGGCCTCCAGGAACGCGCGGTTCACGTCGGCCTCGAGCAAGTTCGGCGTGGAGTAGCCCGCCCGCAGGGACATCCCGTGCACGCCGAGGAACAAGATGTCGAGATGTAGCTGCCGTAGCGCCGCCACAGCGACGGGGCCCACGAGCGCATCGGACGGCGTGCGCACACCGCCGGTGAGGATGACCGTGCGTCCGTCTGCCGGCGGACGTTGGAGGGCCTGGGCAACCTGCATGCTGTTCGTCACCACGGTCAAGTCGCCGACATCGGCTACCCGCTGCGCCAATGCCCAGGTGGTGGTCCCTGCGGACAGACCGATAGCCATGCCGGGTCTCACGAGCTGCGCTGCAGCCCTGGCGATGGCGTCCTTCTCGGCCTGCTGCTGCAGCCACTTGGCCTCGAACCCCGGCTCGTCGGTGGACAGCGCGATGTGGGCGGTGGCGCCGCCGTGCACCTTGTCGACAAGACCCTGGTTCGACAAGATGTCGAGGTCGCGACGGATCGTCATGTCGGAGACACCGAACTGCTCGGACAGCTCGCCGACGCGCACCGACCCCCGGCGTCGGATCTCATCCAGGATGCGGGCCTGGCGCTCCCCGGCAAGCACAGGAACCCCCTTGTGACGATGGTGACGTCAAGTTTCCCACCTCCGCCGGCCGTGTCAACCACGAATCAACATCTACGCCCATGCACTGAACCGAAGTGAACACGCGAAGGCATCAACTCGGGACTCTCGGGGGGTTGACAGGGTCGCGCGGCGTCACCAGAGTGAGGGCCATCTCGAACGGAATGTTCGAAAAGGTTCGGCCGTGGGGAAGTCCCGCGGCTTGGTTCCAAGGGAGGCATCCATGACCACACCGCGTTCCGAGGCCGAGTACCTCGCTCGCATGGTCCCACCGAGCGTGGCCGCTACTCGCGTCGGCCGGCGTTCGTTCTTGCGGGGGGCCGGCATGGTGGGTGCCGGGCTCGCGGTGCCCGGGCTGCTGGCTGCATGTGGGAGCGACGACACTGCGTCCGACGCCAGCGCCACGGGTGACAGCGGTGCGGCGGGTGGACAGCAGATCACCTTCGGGCTCAACGAGGGCGACGGCAGCGGACCCGCCTACGAGCGGCGCGTCGTCGCGGTCGACGCCTACGAGGCCGAGTCGGGCAACACAGTCAGCATCAACGCCGTCGACCACAACACGTTCCAGGAGCAGTTCAACAACTACATCCAGTCCAACCCGGACGACGTGTTCACCTGGTTCGCCGGGTACCGAATGCAGCAGTTCGCCGCGGACGGCTTCTTCCGCGACGTGTCCGACATCTTCCCGACCGACCAGATGTCGCAGGCGTTCAAGGACGCATCCACGGGCGAGGACGGAAACCAGTACTTCATCCCCGAGCAGAACTACCCGTGGGCGGTCTACTACCGCAAGAGCCTCTGGGAGGAGAACGGGTGGACACCACCGGAGACGCTTGACGAGCTCAAGTCCCTCGGAGCCGAGATGCAGTCGGCCGGACTCATCCCGATGGCCTTCTCGGACAAGGACGGCTGGCCCGCGATGGGCACCTTCGACATCCTCAACATGCGCATCAACGGCTACGACTTCCACATGGAGCTCATGAGGACCGGCCAGGGCTGGAACAGTGACGAGGTGAAGGCGGTTTTCGCGGAATGGACAGACCTGCTGCCGCTCATGCAGCCCGACCCGCTCGGTCGGACCTGGCAGGAGGCGGCCACGGCGTTCCAGAAGAACGAGACCGGCATGTACTTCTTCGGGCAGTTCGCCATCACCGACACCCCGGCGATCGCCGAAGAGATCGATGACTTCGCGCTGTTCCCGTTCCCCGAGATCGACCCAGCCAACGGCAAGGGCGCTATCGACGCCCCGATCGACGGGTACTGCATGGCTGCGCAGCCGAAGAACCTCGACGGCGCCACGAACTTCCTCTCCTGGCTCGGCAGCCCTGCCAACGGGGATGCCCAGACGGCTGGTGGCTACCCTCAGCTGTGGGCGAACTCGGAAGCCACCACGTCCGAGTTGGCCGAGGTGCTGCAGGCGGGCGCGGAGCTGATCGCTTCGGCTGACGCGATCGCCCAGTACCTCGACCGCGACACCGACTCGGGCTTCGCGGCAACCGTGGTGATCCCGTCGCTGCAGAACTACCTGCAGAACCCAGCAGACGTCGACAGCATCCTGGCGGACATGGACGCCCAAGCGCAGACGATCTTCGGCTAGGGGAGCGTTTCGTGGCCACGGCTGCACCAGCGACGGTCGCGTCCCCGCCCGGGCCGGGCGGGGACGGCGGCGGCAAGCCACAGAGGCGGAAGAAGGTCAGCGACCTCAAGAAGCTGGGCCGCCGGGACAAGCTCGTCGTCGGTGCGTTCCTCGGTGTGCCGCTGGTGCTCGTGCTCGTCCTGGTCGTCTTCCCGGCCATCGCGACGGTGATCCTGAGCTTCGGCAAGTGGGATGGAATCGGCGGGCTGGACCAGATCGAGTGGATCGGCACCGAGAACTACTCCAACGCCGTGAACATCTACCCGCCGTTCTGGCCGGCCATCCAGAACAACATCGTGATGCTCGTCTTCCTGTTCACGGTGCCGACCGTGCTCGGGATCTACCTCGCCGTGCTGCTGGACAGGCAGCTTCGGGGTAGCTGGTTCTACGAGACATCGTTCTTCATGCCGGTCGTGCTCTCGCTGGCGCTGACTGGGTTCATCTGGCAGCTCATCTACTCGCGCGACCAAGGCCTGATCAACGCCATCACCGGGGGGACGACCGACTGGTACGGCGACCCGAGCGTGAACTTCTACGCGGTGCTCGTGGCCCAGGGCTGGCGGCACACCGGCTACATCATGCTGATGTACCTGGCCGGCCTGAAGGGCGTCGACGTCGCGCTCCGGGAGGCCGCGCTGATGGACGGCTGCACCGAGCGCCAGACGTTCTTCAAGATCGTCTTCCCGGTGATGAAGCCCATCAACATCATCGTCCTGGTGATCACGGTGATCGAGTCGCTGCGTGCCTTCGACATCGTCTGGGTCATCAACAAGGGACGCAACGGCCTGGAGCTGATCGCGGCACTGGTGACGCAGAACGTCAGCGGCGAGGCGAGCCGCATCGGCTTCGCGTCGGCTCTGGCCACGATCATGCTGCTCATCTCCACCGTCTTCGTGATCATCTACCTGCGGGTGGTCATGCGTGACGAGCCCGGAGGCACCCGATGAGTGCCGTCGCCACGCCGTCGCGGAAGAAGGAGAAGGCTCCGGCTCACCACGTCACCTACCCGGGCCAGAAGCAACAGAACAAGTGGCTGACCTACGGCCTGCTGGCATTCCTGTCGGTGGCCTGGCTGTTCCCGCTCGTGTACGCACTGGCGCAGTCGTTCCGCAGCTACGAGTACACCCAGGAGTTCGGCTACCTCTCGCTCGGCGGATGGACGCTCGACAACTACGTCGACGCCTGGGAGCGCGGCAACATGGCGCAGTCCTTCCAGAACACGCTCATCATCACGGTGCCCGCGGTGCTGCTGACGTTGGTTCTGGCGTCGATGTTCGCCTTCGTCCTCTCCCGCTACTCCTTCAAGTTCAACCTGACGCTGCTGGCGCTGTTCCTTGCCGCCAACCTGCTCCCGCCGCAGGCGTTGCTGGTGCCGGTCTTCCGGATGTTCCTGGCGATCCCAGTACCGGACTGGCTGAACCCCAACGGGAACATGCTGAACACCTACCTCGGTCTGATCCTGGTCAACGTGGCGTTCCAGACGGGCTTCTGCGCGTTCGTTCTCAGCAACTACATGAAGACGCTCCCGCGGGAGATGTACGAGGCGGCCGAGGTCGACGGAGCCAGCGCCTGGCGACAGTACTTCCAGCTCACGATGCCACTCGTGCGCCCTGCCCTGGCGGCGCTGGCAGTGCTGCAGACGACGTGGATCTACAACGAGTTCTTCTGGGCGACCGTGCTGCTGCAGGACTCCACCAAGTTCCCCATCACGTCGTCACTGAACAACATGCGGGGCACGTTCTTCACCGACATCAACCTGGTCGCCGCCGGGTCGATCATCATCGCCATACCCACGCTGGTCGTCTTCTTCGTGCTGCGCAAGCAGTTCGTCAGCGGCTTGACGATGGGGTCGGCGAAGGGGTGACGCGGCTGCTCCATCTGCGAGCGGCGGGTGTCTCGCTGCTGCTCGATGGAGGGCCATCGGGCACCGGCCTGCCGGCGGTGCTGCACTGGGGTGCAGACCTCGGCTCGCTGGATGACATCGCCGTCGACGCCCTGAGAGCCGCCGGGCTGCCACCAGTGCTCCCCAACACCATGGACGCCCCGGTGCGGTTGGCCGTGCTCCCCGAGCACGCTGATGGATGGGCTGGGCTGCCGGGGGTGCGTGGACACCGCGACGGCACGGCGTGGTCGTCCCGGTTCGTGGTCTCCCAGTGGCAGGCTGACGTCGACCCGCAGGGCGGCGGCCGGCTGGAGGTCGACGCGACCGACCACTCGGCGGCGCTCCGGTTGCGGCTGGTCATCCGGATGGAACCGAGCGGCTTGGTGCGCATGCAGGCCACGCTGTGCAACGACGACCCGAGCGAGCCGTACGTCCTCGACGGGCTGGTGCTGGCTCTACCGGTGCCCGCTGACGCCGGCGAGATCCTGGATCTCGCTGGTCGATGGA
>Ga0272442_10002933_pt1 | contig 24218 bp, 18 predicted proteins | sample SSMForm2O_FD_200262 | JGI IMG/M metagenome (GOLD analysis project Ga0272442, IMG submission 200262) | Marine sediment archaeal communities from Little Sippewissett salt marsh, Falmouth, MA, United States - SSM-Form-2O | ecosystem: Environmental > Aquatic > Marine > Wetlands > Sediment ...
TGATAAAGTTCTACTTTCATAATGGGCTCCTAAAAAAATTTTTCTTAGAGTCCATTATTGCAATAGTTCAGGATAGCGCAAGTCTAAAATCTAAAATGCGCGCATTTTTTTATGGCCGTTGGTATTAGTGGCTCTAATATCCGTGGCTCAGTCAATCTTCCCTATTCCCCCCATCTTACCCATTTTAACATTTCACTCCCCCTTCGATATGGCCCCTGTCTTTTTACAGCCCCTGCTCCGCTTAAACGGGGGTTTTTGAAAACACACCGTAAATTGCACGTCTTTTTGCATCATTTTTTTCAATTTTTCGTTTTTTCTTTCTTTTTTTACCCTTTTCTTTGTCATTTTGTAACTTTTTTTTCAATTTTTCGTCTTTTTTAAAATGCCCATCCTTGATTTTAGCCCAAAAACAAGGCTGCCCAAAATCCCCTACACAAAACAACCCCAATTTTTAGCCCAAAATCAAGGATGACCTAAAACCGCCCATACCCATTTTTAGCCCAAAAACAAAGGTACCTTAACACTCCTCCATACCCAAAAACACAGGATTTACACACGAAAGTACATCTTTTTGGTCAAATTATTCTCTTCTTTCCCGCTTTTTAGCCATTTTTAACGCGATTTTTCGGCGTTTTTAATAATAATTCTAAAATCCAAACACCCCTTATTTGGCTCTAATCGAAGCATATCGTATATTTTAAATAGAAACAAAAACAACCTGACTAACTCTAAGTTGTTCTCTGGAAAGGAACTTACAATGGGTGATGATTTAACAGCCGTACACGTTACCCACGAAGCGGTAGGAAAAATCGGCGGTATAGGTGCTGTTTTGCAGGGTTTTTTCACCTCCAAATCATATCTTGACGAAGTTGACCGCTCAATTCTTGTCGGCCCTTTGTTTTCAACCGATGCTCCAGCTTCGCAGCGACTCGGTGAAAACGGCGAAGTCCTATATTCCTCCATCGACGGCCTGGCATACACGAAATACGCCCCAGCCTTTCGTATGCTCGAAGATTTCTACAATACCAACATAGTTTACGGCAGAAAAACATTCGTCGATAAAGATACATCTGTAAAAAGTTCGGTCGAAGTATTGCTCGTCGACGTCAGAAACATTAATATCAACCTGCTCAACGAGTTCAAAGGTCGTATGTATGAACGATTCGGTATTCGCAATGACCTCTACGAACACATCTGGGAATGTGAACAATATGTCAGATTGGCTCCTGTTGCTATTGCAGCGTTGAAAGAAATCGAAGCAGCCGAAGGCTCAACAGTCATTATCTCTCACGAGTTTATGGGAATGGCTACGGCCCTTGCAGGCATTCTCGAGACGTCCTGTGATTTCAAAACCGTTTTCTATGCCCATGAGGTGGCTACAATACGGCGTATTGTGGAAATGCACCCCGGTCACGACACAATGTTTTACAACGTTCTCAGGAAAGCTCAGGAAAACGGTCTTTATGTCGATGAAGTTTTCGGCCAACAGTATGATTATTTTAAGCACGCTTTCGTGGAAGCATCGAAGTATTGTGATGCGATATTTGCAGTCGGGGACTGCATCCCCGATGAGCTGAAGTTTCTGGCTCCGGAATTTGAAGATGCCAATATCAATATAGTTTATAACGGCATACCCGCATTCAAAATCAGCGCCGCCCAAAAGCAGCAATCGAAAGAAAAATTGCAGGAGTATTGTAATTCGCTGTTGGGCTACAGGCCAGATTTTGTCTTCACGCATGTTACAAGATTAGTGCACAGCAAAGGACTCTGGCGGGACCTGCGGGTTCTCGAACATCAGGAAAAAGAATTCGAAACCCGGGGCAAAACAGCAGTGATGTTTTTACTATCCACACAAACGGCGCAAAGAAATATCAGCGATATCATTAATATGGAAACAGAATATAGCTGGCCTGTGGCGCATCGTGAAGGATATCCCGACCTCTCCGGCGGCGAGGCAGGCTTCTATACGGCCATACAAAAATTCAATGCAGCAAGCCGAAATATAAAAGTTATCTTTATAAATCAATTCGGATTCGACCGGAAAACCTGCGGCAATAGAATGCCGGAGGATATGGAATTTATGGATATACGCAGGGGAAGTGATGTCGAATTTGGAATGAGTGTTTACGAACCGTTCGGTATAGCCCAGCTTGAGCCATTGACTTTCGGCGGGATATGTGTGTTCAGCAGTGTCTGTGGATGCACGGGTTTTCTCTGCGACGTTATAGGCGAAAAAAGTGTCAGGAATATAATTATTGCCGACTATACTGATTTGGATTCGGTTCCGTACGACGGTGGTGATAGCAAACCTGTGCAGACAAGTATACAGGGCTATCTGCGGATTGACCGGTCGGTGCGAGACCGGATTGAAAGCAGCGTTAGCAACAAAGTTGCATCTGAGATAATTCAGTCCCTCGAAGATTATGAATCAGGCATTGAAGGTATGGTTCAGACCGGTTATGAACTGGCAAAAAAGATGAGTTGGGATGTAGTGGTCCAAAACCGTTTATTGCCCGGTTTGCACAATGTCCTGAACAAAAAAACCCATAAAAACATCTATTCAAATAAATAACCAGTATTAGCATTTCAACTATCGCATATCTTTTACTTGACCACCGGCGGGAAAGTGATTAAAATTGTTTCCTGTGGGCAGTTCCAAGAAAAAACCGGTTATTGGAATTTTGGGTGGTATCGGCTCGGGCAAGAGCACAGTCGCAGCCGAATTTGGCAAACTGGGCTGCGGGGTAATCGACGCCGACGAAATCGCCCATAAACTGCTGGAAAACAAAGATGTAAAAGAAAAAATAATCGCTCTCTTTGGGCCGGTACTGGATTCGGCTGGAACAATCGATCACAAAAAACTGGCTGACGTCGCTTTCGCCGATGCCGATAAGCTCGCCTCCCTGACCGGAATACTTCATCCGCTCGTTTTGGCCCGCACAGAACAGCTTATAAACCAATATAATCAGGAAAATCAGGTAAAGGCAATTGTGTTGGATATGCCATTATTGATGGAAGTTGGGTGGGAAAAAAGGTGTGATAGGCTGATTTTTGTTGATTGTGAAAGGCCGTTAAGGGTGCATAGAATGAAGAAAATGGGGCTTTTTGACGAAAATAAATTAAAAATCAGAGAAAATTTTCAGATTTCTCTGGACAATAAGGCTGCCAAAGCCGAAAATACCATAAACAACAATTCTGGTTTATTGACTTTGGTAAGACAAGTCGCGGATATTTTCTTTGGTATTATAATAAATGGGTGAGTGGGGTTTACTGAAGTACACTCATACGTTGAATACCCGTTTTTAAGATATTAAGTTTATTTCTACTGTTTTTTAAGTTCAAATCTTATTGAGTTCCTAACGTAAGGTTATTTAATTTAATCAGAGATTTTTCACAAAGCAAAAGGAGTAATTATGGCTAAATCAGCCGCTAAAAACGTAAAACGTTCCTCAAAAAAACGCAGGTCAACAAAAGCAAAGGCAATTGTTGAGGAACAGACCGAAGAACAAACCGATTCCGAGGCTTCACAGGAGCAGCAATCCGACTCGGCAGTAGCCACAGCCGAGAAGGACGTAAAAGCCGAGACAAAGAATGCAAAGGGGAAAAACGCCAAAAAAATTGAAGAAGAATCCACACATGCAAAATACGAGCGGATTAAGAAAGGAAACTTGTATCTGACGGATTTGCAGAAGCTAAATGTCTCGGAACTGCATGACCTTGCCAGAAAGGAAAATATTAAAGAATACAGCGCCCTTAAAAAGCAGGACCTGATTTTCAGAATCCTCAAAGAGCGTATTCGTCAGAGCGGCCTTATGTACGGCGAAGGCGTACTCGAAGTCCTTCCCGACGGCTATGGCTTTTTGCGAAATCCCGATTACAACTACCTGTCCAGCCCTGATGATATCTATGTTTCACCTTCTCAAATCAGGCGTTTTGGACTGCGGACAGGAAACATCGTATCAGGCCAAATCAGACCGCCGAAAGAATCTGAGAAATATTTCGCACTTCTGCGCGTTGAAGCCATCAATTACGAAGACCCGGACAACCTTTCTGAGAAAGCGGTATTTAGCGATTTGACACCTTTGCATCCGGAGCAACGTCTTATACTTGAGACCTCACCGGAAGAGTTGAATATGAGAATAATTGATATGGTAACGCCGGTGGGAAAGGGCCAGCGAGGTCTGATTGTTGCTCCGCCGCGAACCGGTAAGACAATACTTTTGCAAAAAATCGCAAATGCCATAAGTACAAATTGCCCGGAAGTGAGACTGATAGTGCTGCTGATTGATGAAAGACCGGAAGAAGTTACGGAAATGCAGCGCAAAACCGCTGAAGACGTCGAGGTTATAAGCTCCACTTTCGATGAACCGGCTTCGCGTCACTGCCAGGTCGCCGAAGTCGTAATCGAAAAGGCAAAACGGCTTGTAGAATACGGTAATGATGTGGTAATTCTACTGGACTCAATAACGCGGCTTGCACGCGCTTATAACACGGAGATGCCGCACTCCGGAAAAATCCTGACAGGTGGTGTTGACGCCGGCGCAATGCAGATGCCGAAGAAGTTTTTCGGAGCGGCAAGAAATGTCGAAAATGGCGGCTCCCTGACTATCTTTGCTACTGCTTTAATTGATACCGGCTCAAAAATGGATGAAGTTATCTTCGAGGAATTTAAGGCCACCGGAAATATGGAATTGCACCTGGACAGACGTCTTGTCGACAGAAGGATATGGCCAGCTATCGATATCAGCAGAAGCGGAACAAGAAGAGAAGAACTGCTGCTCGAAAAAAGAGAACTTGAGCTTGTATATCGAATCAGAAGGGTCCTTAGCGATCTGAATCCCGTTGAAGCAATCGAACTGCTAAAGAGCAGGCTCGTCAAGTGCCGGACAAATGTTGAATTCCTGATGACAATGAATATTGATTAAAGTCCATGCTCCGGCTGAAGCTGCGGAACTAACGGTCGACATATTGAGCGGCTTTTCGGGCCTAATTGTTTGCTTTACATTACTGTCTGATTTTATTAGGATAGAATTCCGGTATTTCAGTCTTTTGCCGGGATTTTTTTATAGATAACTTCTAAATCTGGTAGGTAGTATGGCAGAGCAGCTCTCGAAAGTTTATGAACCTAATAAGACAGAGCAACTGACAAGCGAGATATGGTCTGTCGGCGGCTATTTCCATGCAGAAACACCGCCGGATGGTAGGCAAGCCCTCTGTAAGCCTTATGCTATTATGATTCCCCCGCCTAATGTAACTGCGCCGCTACACCTTGGTCACGCATTGAATAACACATTGCAGGATGTTCTGATTCGATACCACAGGATGCAAAATTACAACACACTGTGGATGCCCGGCACAGACCACGCCGGAATTGCCACACAAACAGTCGTTGAAAAACAATTGCTCTCGGAGCAGGGCAAGCGAAGAACAGACTTCGAACGTGAGGAGTTTGTAAGACACGTGCAGGACTGGAAAGACGAATACGAAGCCCGCATTATCGAACAGCTAAAAGCTATGGGCTGTTCCTGTGACTGGGACAGGACACGTTTTACTATGGACGATGTCTGCGCTAAGGCAGTTAGAGAAACGTTCTTCAGGCTGTTCAGGGATGGTTTGATATATCGAGGCAAACGGCTTGTGAACTGGGACCCCGCTACGCAAACGGTATTAGCTGATGATGAGGTCGAGCACGAGACAGTGCAGGGACATTTCTGGTATCTGCGTTATCCACTTGCTGAACCGGTTGAAATTGAGGGTAAGCGTGTCGAACATCTTACTGTCGCTACTACCCGTCCGGAGACAATGCTCGGCGATACTGCCGTTGCAATGAATCCGGCGGACAAACGGGCTAAAGAACTGGTTGGTAAAAAAGTACGGCTTCCGATTGTAGGCCGACTCATCCCCGTAGTTGCCGACGAGCACGTTGTTTTGCCGGACCCTGAAAGTGAAGATGAAAAAGCAAGGTTCTCCACCGGCTTTTTAAAGGTTACTCCCGCCCACGACCCGGACGACTGGGAGATTGGCTTGCGGCAAAATCTGGAAATTGTCAATGTTATGGCACCGGACGGCTCTATCAGTGATAAGTACGGCTGGGAAGACGCAGCCACACCAGAAGCACAATCACTGCTTGGAATGGACCGTTTTGAAGCACGTGAGGCAATTGTTGAATGGTTTCGGCAGGAGGACCTGCTTGAAGATGTTCGCGAATATGTTCACGAAGTTGGCCACAGTTATCGCAGCCACGTCCCGATTGAGCCATACCTGTCGGACCAGTGGTATATAGCGGTTAAAAAACCTATTGAACATCTGGCGGAGAAGTTCGGCGACGGGTTTATTGAAGGTACCAATGTGCCGGTAAATTCTTTGGCAGGTCTTGCTCTCAAGCCATTGCTTGACGGCCAGCTGCGATTTACTCCTGAACGTTATTCAAAAACATATCAAGCCTGGCTGGAAAACCTCCGGGACTGGCCTATCAGCAGGCAACTCTGGTGGGGACACAGAATCCCGGTTTGGAAAAAGTTCGGAGAAGACTGTCAATTTAAACATGAAGATTTGAAGCTTCTCGATAAGATTCAATCTATTGTAACAGATTCTGATGAAGGTGCTACAACATTTGTTTGCGTTGCTCCAGAAAGTGGAGATATTGAGAATCGTCTTGAATCTGACGGCTGGACGCGCGATGAAGATGTTTTGGATACGTGGTTTTCATCGGCTCTATGGCCTTTCAGCACGCTTGGCTGGCCGGATGATACGCCGGACGTTAAAACTTTCTATCCGGGAGATGTGCTTTGCACAGCCCGTGAGATTATCACGCTGTGGGTCTCGCGAATGGTTATGATGGGCCAGTATTGTGCCGGCGATATTCCCTTTACTGACGTATATATTCACGCAATGATTCAGGACGGTGAAGGGCGGAAGATGTCAAAGAGCCTCGGCAACGGCATTGACCCGCTGGTAGCCATCAACAGCCACGGGGCAGATGCGATGAGGTTCACGCTTGCCAGTATGGCAACAGACACACAGGATATTCGTATGCCGGTTGCGTCAATGACTCTGCCGGACGGGCGCCAAGCCAACACGTCACCGAAGTTTGATATCGGGCGAAACTTCTGTAACAAGCTCTGGAATGCTTCGCGTTTTGCGTTGATGAATCTCGATGGCGCCACTCCGAACGAATTTGATAAAGACAAAATGACAATCACCGACAAGTGGATTCTTTCCCGTCTGGCGCAGACTGCCGCCGACGTTACAAAGTCTCTGGAGCAGTTCAAATACAGTGAGCCGCTGTCTCAGCTTTACAGATTTTTCTGGAATGATTTTTGTGACTGGTATCTCGAGTGGCTCAAACCACGAATGAAGGACAACCTGCAAAAACCGATTGCCCAAAATGTTCTGGCCTTTGTGCTGGACCAGGTCTTGCGGCTGCTGCACCCCTTTATTCCATTCATTACCGAAGGAGTATTTCAGAAGCTAAACGAAATCGCACCAGTAAGAAAACTTACAGACTTGGTTGAAGCCAGAGAGGCAAAGGCTCTGGTATGTGCGGAATGGCCAAAGAAAATGGACTTCCTTGTGGATACTGATTCTGAAAAACAAATTGAGATTATTCAGGCTGCAATTCGGACCATAAGAGACATCAGAAGCGATAGAAATATACCACCAAAGGAACTCAAAGTTGTATCCATAAAGTCGCAACAGGAAAACGTTGATATTCTGAACCGAAATGCCGAACTCATCCAGCAATTGGCTGGTGTATCAGATTTTAATGCAGGCATAGCAGTTGAGAAACCTGTAAATTCTGCAGTTACAATCGTGGATGCAACGGAAGTTTACGTACATGATGCAATAGATACTAAAGCCGAGCGACAAAAACTGGAGAAACAAAGAGACAACACAGAAAAGGCCATGAAGGCGGTAGAGACCAAGTTAAGAAATGAAAACTTTATTACCAGGGCAAAGCCGCAGGTTGTAGCCCAGACCAGGGAAAAAATGGCGGAACTGAGTAAACAATTAGAGACTATTGAAGAACATCTCGCACAACTGGACGAATAATACTATGTTGAGTATGATAGTTGCTGCAAAGAACTAAAAAACCCGATAATATATGAAGCGGTGTCAAAATGGATGTGGAAGCTGAACTCTCACGTATAATAATTAACGAGACCTCCGACCAGCAGATAATCGTTCTAAAAGAGCGTGACGGCAAGCGAAGTTTCCCCATCGTTATCGGCATAGTTGAAATTTTTGCAATCGACCGGCGGCTCAAAGGTCTAAAGCCCCCTCGGCCTATGACTCACGATTTGCTCGACAGTGTAATTAAGAGTCTCGATGCGAAAATAGAAAAAATTGTAATAAATGACCTTCGCAATCATACTTTCTACGCGAAGATATACCTCGATTCCAACGGCAAAACGATCGAAATTGATTCCCGTCCCTCTGATGCTATTGCCCTGGGCGTAGCGTCAAATACCCCTATTCATGTTGCCGAGCATGTTTTCGACAAGACCGCTCAGTAAGGAACCCTGAAATCAGTAATAACCCTACACCGATACAAAGCATGCTGTCGGCTACATTGAATGCGGGCCAATGCCTTCCCGGCCAGTACACGACATCAATGAAATCCCGCACCAGACCGTTGTTAAAAATTCTGTCGTAAAGGTTGCCGCAGATGCCCGCCGAAAACAGGCCAAGGGCAATATGGACCGACTTTTGCTTACTCCCGCTGAGAAAGAATATTGCAAAAATCACTATCAGCGCAAAGATCGAAATCACCGTCAAAAAATAACGCTGACCGGAAGCTATTCCAAAAGCAGCTCCATCATTTACCGCCATAACCAGTCCTAAAAAGCCGTCTATAATGGAAAAGCCGTAGGGATAGTTGGAATCCAGCCAGTCGAACACAGCCTTTTTGCTCCACAAATCCAAGGCTATTCCGCCCGTCGTCAAAGACCAGAAAATAAGATGGGCCTGCAAACTCGGCGGTGTAAAGGCCCGGCGGTTCAAAAAAGCCCGACCCAAACTCGGCCGGGCATCATTTTTTTCTCTTTCGGATTCTGTCACGCTAAAAAATCCGCCACATTTAATTATTTCGAATGTTTTTCTATTAGTCTGGCTAAACCTTCATAATTAGGCTGGTCCGGCTTGATTTGCAAAGACATCCGCCACTGCTCAACTGCTTTTTCCTTCAGCGACTCGTCCTTATTGTTAAGTGACTTGAGAATATACGCAACTCCCAAAACCTTGTGGGCATACCAGTCTGTTTGGTCTATCTCAATTGCTTTCCCGCAGTTTGCAAGCGCCTTTTCGAGGCTTTCATCCAATGATGTCTTAAGTTCAAGGTCTTCTCCACCGGCTTGCTTTAGGTCCTTGTAAGCCTTGAAGTTTTCATCGTAAAGGCGAAGATAATAGTATCCAAGATAATGATATGCGGTGCCATTATCAGGTTTTCTTTTTATGGCAGCGGTTAACAGCTCTTTTGCCGGTTCATTGCGGTTTGTTCTAAGATAGGCAACCGCTAAAGATGTCATAATCTCAGGATTGTTGCTGTCTGCTTCAAGAGCTCGCTTATAAGAGCCAATAGCCTTTTCGTGGTCTTTTTTCGATTCGTAAATATCGCCGAGCAGTTTTTGGATTTCAATGATATCTGGCTCAATCTCCTCGGCGCGCCGGCCGTAAACCAGGGCGTTGTTATAGTCCTCAATCTCATAGTAGGATTTGGCGGCGTTAACGTGTGCTTCGAGATGGTTTGGTTTGAGTTCGCAGGCCCGGACATATGCCTTTACGGCCTGTGCGAATTGTTTCATTATCCGATAAACGCGCCCGAGACTGAAATAATCGTCGAAAGACCAGGGATTTACCCTTGTTGCTTCATTATAGGAGGCAGCGCTTTTTTCATAATCCCGCATTTTTTCGTAGATTTCACCGAGCAGGGAGTAAGCCGGAGAGAAGTCCTTATTTAATTGCACCACGGAGCTGAGTTTTTCAACAGCTTCTTGATCCTCACCACTCTCGCTAAGCATCACCGCATCGACATATAAATCAGTCGCTTGCAGCTCGGGTCCGCAACCTGTCAAAAACAACAAAAAAAGCAAAAAGTAACAGTTGAAAAATAAAACATAATTCATCTTTACCCTTTGTCTTCCGCTTTGTGCCATTGTGATAATGGTGCTGTTGGACATGTATACGACTCCCTTTTTCTTCTATCCGGACAAACCTTGCACGGCCGTTTAACGGCAGTCAGAACAATAAATTTCTAATTAACAACTAATTACATCATCTTGATTTTATCAGCCATTTTTATCGCTGTCAAAAACTTTTATCATTACAAAAATATTGTTTTTTGAACGCTCCTTCTAAATGTTTGACATATCTTATACAGCTTTATATCATATTCTGTTCGTATTTAAATTATAGGCGAGGCGGTGCCTCGTCTATGTTGTTTTTGTTGAAAGGTTTTTTCTTATGGCAAAACAAGAAGCAGTTACTCCACTTCAGGGCAGGCCGTTTGTGCTGATTATACGTGACGGCTGGGGGTATAATCCGAACCCTGATGAGGATGAATATAATGCTGTCAAACGAGCAAATACCCCCACAGATAATATGCTGATGGCTGGCTACCCTCACTGCCTTATCCATACCAGCGGTGAAGATGTGGGCCTGCCCGCAGGTACTATGGGAAACAGTGAAGTAGGCCACCAGAATATCGGGGCAGGCAGAATAGTACCTCAGGAATCCGTAAGAATCAGCAAACTAATTGCCGATGGTTCATTCTTTGAAAATGCCGAATTCTTAAATCTAATCAAATTCATAAAAAACAACGACGGTAAAATGCACCTTATAGGCCTTTGCAGCGATATAGGAGTGCACTCTCTTTTGAAACACCTGTACGGCCTGCTCGAACTTGCAAAAAGAAATGACATAAAAGATGTCTTCATTCATGCACTCACCGACGGCAGGGATTCACCGCCGGACAGTGGAGCCGGCTATATAGCCGACATTGAGAAAAAAACCAAAGAAATAGGTGTAGGTAAAATTGCAACTGTTATGGGTAGATTCTATGCTATGGACCGTGACAGCCGATGGGACAGGGTTCAAAAGGCTTATGAATGTATGAGGTTTGGCAAGGGTCTTAAAGCCCCTGACGCTGCAGAGGCGGTTGCTCAAAGCTACGAAAAGGAAGTAACCGATGAATTCATTGAACCAACCTCTATTGTGAATAGTGATGGCGAACCGATAGCTGTTGTAGAAGATGATGACGGTGTAATTTTTTTCAACTTCCGAGGCGACAGGCCTCGTGAACTCACACGGGCATTTGTCGAGCCTGACTTTAAGGAATTCTACAGGACAACTCTCCCGAAAATATATTTTGTCTGTTTGACCGAGTATGACGCAACAATACCTGCTCCGGTGGCGTTTCCAAAACCGCCGAAAATGCAAAATATCCTCGGTGCATACTGGGGCTCTCTGGGACTGAAACAGTTTAGATGTGCCGAGACGGAAAAATATGCCCATGTAACTTTCTTTTTCAACGATTACACCGAAAAGCCCTTCGAGGGCGAGGACAGACAAATCGTCCCTTCACCGCGCATCCGGACATACGATTTGAAACCGGAGATGAGCGCCTATGAGGTTACCGACGTTGTGCTTGAAAGACTTGATTCAGATAAATATGATGTAGTAGTCGTTAATTTTGCAAATCCGGATATGGTCGGTCATACCGGCATATTGTCTGCGGCTATTAAAGCTGCTGAAGCGGTCGATGAATGCGTCGGCAAAATTCTCGATAAGGTCACAGGTTTGGGAGGTGCTGCTTTAATCACCGCCGACCACGGAAATTTTGAAAAAATGATAGACGGGTCACCAAACAAGCCACATACCGCGCATACCATTGGTGATGTACCGTTAATTGTGTTTGACCATAGATACAAAAATAGAAAACTTCGGAAGGATGGAAGACTCGCAGACGTTGGTCCGACGCTGCTGGAAATGATGGGATTGCCGCAGCCCAAAGAAATGACAGGCAAAAGTTTGTTGAAGGACTGATTATTGATTATCTTCAAGATTCTTTCAGGTAATCAATAACCAAATTGATGTGGAGCGGGGAAAAAACAATGGGCAGGATAGTTGTCCTTGACCGCAATATGATAAATATGATTGCCGCCGGCGAGGTAATTGAAAGACCCGCCAGTGTGGTCAAGGAACTGATGGAAAACAGCATTGACGCAGGCGCTGCAAAAATTGTCGTTTCCATAGAAGATGGAGGCCGAAAATTAATATCCGTAACAGATGACGGCTGTGGAATGAACCCCGAAGACCTCGCGCATGCATTTGAACCGCACACAACCAGCAAAATCAAAACCACAAGAGACCTCCAGAGCATATCGACACTTGGCTTTAGAGGTGAGGCTTTGGCAAGCATCGCTTCGGTAGCACAAATCAAGGCAATTAGCAGGACAAAGAGTTCGACCGGCGGCAACTGTATCGAGATTGACTGTGGAACTAAAACCCAAATAACCCCCTGCAGCGCCGATTACGGCACTACAATACATGTCAGAGACCTTTTCTACAAACTGCCCGCAAGACGAAAGTTTCTCAAAACCGCCAACACCGAAATGGGACACATTACCGAGCATTTCACACGAATCGCTCTGGCAAACTGCCATTTAGCTCTTACCCTGATACATAACGGCAGAGAGATTTATCGACTTGCTGCCAATGAAGCCCTTTCCTGCCGAATCGCTGAATTGTTCTCTTCCGAAATTTCCAAAAACCTGGTTGAAACTGAAAGCGACGAAAAGGCACTTCACATTTTTGCTTTAATGGGCAAACCTCGCATATCGAGGACAAATAACAAGTTCCAGTATGTATTTCTTAACGGCCGATTTATTCGCGACAAATTTATCTCCCATGCAATCAGGGAGGCATATAGAACGACCCTTGAATCAAACAGATATCCGGTTGTCTTTTTGTTCATTAAAATGCCCTGCGACCAATACGATGTAAATGTCCATCCCACGAAGATTGAGGTGCGTTTTTACAACGCTAATTTGGTTCACTCACAAATTCTTGGATGCCTTCGGGAGAAACTATTGGCAACAGATTTGCACGTTGACGCTAAAATGCCTTCGACGACAGACCCGGCTCAAATGGAACGAAGGCAAAAAATTACCGACGCAATGGCCGAATTTTTTAAAAAGCACAGACCAATGCAAACGCAACAGCAACAGTTGGGATTTCGTTCGGCACCCCGACAATCCAAATCAGCCGGTGCTGTAAGTGCGCCGACAATGGTAAAAACAGCGACTAATGCCATTCAGATACACGACAGTTTCATAGTCGCACAGACCGACGATGGATTTATGATTATCGACCAGCATGCCCTTCATGAGCGCATAATGTACGAAGACCTGAGCAGGCGAATACACTCAGGGAATCTTGAATCTCAAAGGCTACTGATACCGGAAAGTTTCGAACTGAACCAGGCTCAGGCTGAAACAATTAAAAACAATACTGAATTGATTGAAAAATTAGGAATCGAGCTTATACCTTTTGGACCGAAGGCTATGTCCATACAAGCCTTCCCAACCCTGCTGGCAAAGGCCGAACCGCTCGGTTTTGTTCAGGATTTAGTTGACCTGCTCACGGAAAAAGGTTCGTGTCTCGATGCCGAGAGCCTGCTTGACGAGGTTTTGAATATGGCTGCATGCAGAGCTGCAATCAAGGCCGGACAAAAGCTAAGCATTGGCGAAATGGAAAAATTACTTGCAGACAGAGAAACTGTTGAAGCCTCAGGACGCTGTCCGCACGGCAGGCCCACAACAATAAAATTTTCGCTCGCAGAGTTGGAAAAGCAATTTAAAAGAACATAATTATGAAGAAATTCAGCATTTTACTGCTGCCGATTGTTGTAGTGGCCGGTTTTATTGTAATTAGCCGATACCAGAAATTGTTAAGCTTGCCGACCGACGAAGAGCAAGTCAAACAGCCTTTGATTTCAACACAAAAAAGTCGGGACAAAACAACTCGGGCGAATAAACCGCAACGAATTGTCTCACTCGCCCCCAATATTACTGAAATTCTTTTCGCTCTGGGACTCGATAAAGAAATCGTTGCAGTCTCCAGCGATAGTGATTTTCCTGCTGGAGCTACAAATAAGAAAAAGGTGGGGACATTCTGGCAGCCGAATACCGAGGCGGTCATAGCTTCAAAACCGGACTTGGTAATTACACTCTGGTTCGAGCAGCAAAACCAGGTCGCAGAGACCTTAAAAAGGCTTGACTATCCGGTCTTGACCTTAAAGATAGAGAAAATAGAAGAGCTTTTGACTGCAATTCAGGAAATCGGAGTTGCCACGGGCTCAAGTCAACGCGCCGAACGGCTTGCTAAAGAAATCAGCACTCAACTAAATGATTTGCAGTCTAAGTTTGATTCGGGCTATAAAGTCAAGGTTTTGTGGGTGGTACAGCCTGAGCCTCTGCGGGTTGCCGGAAGAAATACATTTGTTAATAAACTGATTGAACTGGCCGGCGGAGAGAATGCTATCGGCCAAACAATCCAGCAGTATCCGCCAATAAGCACTGAAGAGCTTCTTGCCTGTGGTGCTGAAACAATAATCCAGACAGCTATGGGAACAGCCGACACATCCGAGCAGCAGAAAGCGGCGGAGAAATTTTGGAGCAGATGGAAAACACTGCCAGCCGTCGTAAACAACAGAATTTATGTTGTCCCTCCGGATACTGTGCTAAGATTGGGACCGAGATTATGTCAAGGAATCAAATTGATTGCAAACTGTTTACATCCCAATGAAAATATATAATGGAAAACTAAAAACGTTATAAAGAACTAATGACTGAAACTCTGACATCAAAAAAACTGGCAATTACTTTTTTTTTCTGCCTAATTGCTCTTGTGGCGGTGATGGCTTTATGTGCTGTGGTCGGGACGCAGAAAGTGTCTTTGGCAAAAGCCTTTTCCGGCCCGGCTGATACACCTGGTAAAAACATCGATTATGAAATTCTAATAGGTGTCAGACTTCCGCGTGTGATTTTGGCTGCTCTGGTGGGAGCGGCTTTGGCCTGCTGCGGTGTAGTATTGCAGGCGGTTTTACGAAACCCACTGGCAGACCCCTACATCCTTGGAATATCAAGCGGCGCAGGCTTAGGCGCAATTATTGCAGTTCTCTCAGGCCTGACCTGGAGTTTCTGGGGTGGCTCGCCGATTGCCGTTTTTGCTTTTATCGGTGCTCTTATAACCGTTTGGCTGGTTTGGTGTATCGGCTATCTGGCAGGGGCGGGGAAATCACAGGTAACAACCTTATTGCTGGCTGGTGTGGTGGTAAACGCTTTTTTTGCAGCTGTGATTATGTTTTTGACATCTATAGCAAAAAGCGATCAGGTACATTCAACAATATTCTGGCTGATGGGCAATATAACCGAAAAAAGTCAATCGGTTTTATGGGTCAGTGCAGCCTGCATCATAGCTGGAATAATGACCTTGTTTACTATTTGCCACAGGCTGAATGTTCTGACTTTCGGGCAGGACCAGGCAAAGGCCCTTGGTGTTGACACAGCCGCAACTCAAATAACTGCTTTTGCTCTCGCTGCTTTTATAACCGCAATAGCGGTGAGCCTAAGCGGCCTTATTGGTTTCGTGGGCCTCATTGTTCCTCATGCGGTTCGGCTGGTATTCGGCCCTGACCATCGTCGCCTGCTGCCTGTCAGTGCGATGATCGGAGGCGCATTTTTAGTTGTCGCCGATACAATCGCTCGGACAATTGTCGCACCGGCCCAACTGCCGGTCGGTGTTATTACAGCAATTGCCGGCGGCCCTTTTTTCCTGATTTTGCTCGCAAAATACAGTCGAAAGGTTAGCTGGTTAAAATGAGCGATATTTTAAAAGTTGAAAATCTATGTTTCGGATATACGCCCCAAAGCGCAATTTTGAAGAATTTTAATTTCGAAATTGAGCGGGGTTCATTTGTATGCATAGCCGGACCGAATGGAGTGGGAAAAACAACACTGCTGAACCTGCTTTGCGGCCTGCTCAGCCCTGAAGAAGGATACATAGAAGTCGACACAGCGCCGATAGATTCATACTCAGTCAAAAAACTGGCTCAAAAAATCGCCGTCGTACGACAGGAATTTGTACCGGTTTTTGATTTTACCGTCAAAGAAACCGTCTCGATGGCAAGAACACCGTACTTGGGTAGATTAGGCTTTGAAACTAAGCCGGATATCAATATTGTAAAAGAGGCTCTTCAGATAACTGATACGGCACAGTTTGCATCAAGAACTTTAGCAAACCTCAGCGGTGGCGAACGGCAGAGGGTCTTTATTGCAAGGGCATTCGCACAGGATACACCCATTTTGCTACTTGATGAGCCGACAAGCCTTCTTGACTTAAAACATCAGGTTGCGATATACGACCTGCTCAAAACCGCTCAGCGGCAAAAAGGTAAAACAATAGTGGCTGTAACCCACGATATCAACCTGGCTGCTCAGTACTGCGAAAAAGTACTCCTTCTTGGAGCCGATAGAAGTTACCGGGCAGGCAGTACCGAAAACGTTTTTTCCACCGAGCAAATCGAGAAAACTTTTGGTGTTAAAACCTTTACCGGCAGGGTAGGTCGGGAAAAATTTTTCATACCTTTGGGAAAATTTGCAAAAGATTGTCCGCAAATATCCAAAAATCTCAACAGTGAAAAGCAAAAATAACCGAATAATCTTTGTCGCGCTAACTATCTGTTTTTAAGGGAGTTAGAATTAAATGGCAAAATTAGTTTGAGTTCTTGAACTTTGGTTACTATACTTCCGTAGTTTAGTGGTACAGATTAGGACAAAATAAAGGTTGTTGGCTGATATATGTTAATATGTTAAAATAGGTCTTTCCGAAAAAGAAAAGTAAAGACTTCGTACTGAGAAAGGTGAAAAAAACAAGTGGCACGGAAAAGAAAAAAAGCATCGAAGACAAAATCAAAAGCAACTCGGAGAAAGAAAGTTCGTTTGAATGCTGCTGATATCAAGAATTTCAAACAAATGTTGTTGGAAAAGCGTCACGAAATCATCGGCAATGTCAATGAAATGACGGATGAAACTCTCAAAAAATCTCGCCTGGATGCAAGCGGAGACCTATCGAGTATGCCGATACACATGGCTGATATTGGAACAGATAACTATGAGCAGGAATTCGCTCTCGGTTTAATGGATAGCGAGAGGAAACTACTCAACGAAATTGACGATGCACTTCAGCGTATTGAGAACAAAACTTACGGTGTTTGCGAAGCCACAGGCAAACCTATAGGAAAGACTCGACTCCAGGCTCAACCGTGGGCTAGATATTGCGTCGAGTATGCAAGAATGCTCGAACAGGGCCTCGCAGCGGAATCGCTGGATTACGAGACCGAAGACTAAGAATAAACAACAGATAATTCATTTCAAAAACCAGAGTAGCAGGCCCTCAAAGAAAAAAAGGTGTGACATTAATAACATTAGCTTTAGAGCATTAATACTGACTTGGTTTCTGATGTTCTCTCCCTTTTTCGCATCTGCTCAGAAGCAAAACAAGTCGTGGTCACCGTCATTCATACATTCCAAAATTGCAACCACCATGGGTGGATGGCATGCAACCACACGGGGCACAATACGATTGGTTTTCCCGTATGAAGATAAATGGCTTGTTTTTCGCGGCCGACCGGACACTTGCCATTTTTCACAAGACGGTCTCAAATGGACCGCCACCGAAGCGCCGCAAGCCAGTCGCAGCCATTTGGTTTGCGGCAGTACCATTTACACATTTTACTCTGTCCTAATTGAACCGGAGCCTAAATGGACTTATGACAAATTTATCTGTCAGGGAAGTATTTCGGATAAGACAATTCAATGGCAAAGCCCGCACAAAATCGATACACAACTTAGCTATTATAACGACCTGCAGCAGGACACAAATGGCTATTTTACGATGACCGGTCGGGCTGCGCTTATTAACGACAAAAACGAGTTTATCGGAACAGAGGTTTTATGGAAGCGCAGCGAGCGCCCCAACGATATCTCGCAGTGGCAGCCGGACGTACGATGTATTGGTCACAGAAGTGATAAGCCGATCGGTGGTGATTCCTGGAAGAAAATCGGCAGCACTGCACATGAAAATCTGACACTGGAAGACGGCAAAAGTTATGTTATCGCTATGATGACGGTAAACGGCGAAGGCAAACTGTACGGCAATTTGTTTGACGGCGAAAAATGGGCAACTGTGGAAACCGAAATCGCCACAGGGATGTCGACTTGGGCAGGCACCGACCGCCGTATGTGCGCCGCTTTTGATAAAACCACAAAGGTCATTTACTTGACCTACGTGGATGGCGTCGGCAATCTCTGGTACCGCAATGCCAAATCACCATACAGCGCCAATGATTGGTCCAAACCCGTCAAACTTCAACCTTTTAAAACTTTTACGACTGTACTAAGTCTCGATACATCGCATCATCCGGCCTATGTGTATGTCTTATTTGGTAAAACACTTTTCGAAGACAAAAATGATTTGCGCAATACTTATGGAGCGCTATATCTGCAACGTTTCGACGGAAAGTCATGGACTGAGCCTGTATTAGTAAGTAAACCGGACACGGAGGATAATTGGTATCCGAATATGAACGCAGAGATGGCAGATGGCATCGGAATCCTTTATTTAAAAGGCTCAGGACGCACTCAGGTAGCCAAACCATCGCTGGATATTATGTTCTCGTGCACAGGCGCACAGAAGACTGTCCGGTCACGATAAAAAAAGGTATGAAATACAAGTGTCCAATCTGCCATAAAACTTTAAAACCGCTTCCTGAAAAACAAACCGAAGAACCGGGATTCTTCCCATTTTGCTCTGAGAGATGCAGATTGATAGACTTAGCTGCTTGGCTGGATGCAAAACACAGGATAATATCAAATCTGCCTAATGATTCTTCGGATATCTCTCCTGACGGTAATCAACAGGAAGCAAATTAAAAATATTACAAAATTTATTGAAACCACCCAACAATAAAGTATATATATACACCGGTATCTGTGCTTTATAAAAATATTAACTCCGGCCTGCCGGGAAAAACCTTTTTTGAAAGGACAGAAAATGGGTAGCGAAGAAAAATCTCTAGATTTTTTTGATGGTCTTCTTTTTCCAAAAATTTTCCAGACCTTTAAACTGGCCATTAGACCGTCAAAAGTGGTAATTGTATTTCTTGCGGTAGCTGTTATATGTTTGGCTGGCTACGTTATGGATCTTAGTAAAACTGTTGTAACCGCAACAAACGGCGATACCGAATTACAAATCTATCTTTCCGATTCCGCGCGAGTGCAACAATTCACCACAGCAAACAGGGAAACACAAAAAGGCAAGGGTGTTTTTTCTACACTTTGGCAATTCGGCGCAGAAAAGTTTCATGGCGTACTAATCTCTCTTTCCGACTTGAATATCCCCGGCATAAAAGCTAACGTTAATGAATATATCAAAGCAATAGCATGGGCTCTCAAATACCACACAGCTTATTGCATTATTTTTGGTCTGATAAAACTTTCCATTATAGCCCTTGCTGGCGGTGCTGTTTGTCGCATCGCAGCGCTGGAATTTGCAAGAGATGAAAAACCGGGCATCACGGAGGCATTAAGATTCGGAAGAAAAAATTTCTTCAATTTTTTTGTTGCACCTTTGTTCCCTGCTGTATTAACCATACTTGTGGGCCTTTTCATCGTTCTCCTCGGAGTAATATGTAATTTGTGGTGGTTTGGTGAACTGATAACGGGAATTTGTTTACCGTTTGCTTTGATAGGAGGAGCACTGATTGCCGTTGTCTTGATAGGAACCACTGCTGGCTTTGGCTTGATGTTTCCTGCTGTAGCCTATGATGGTTCTGACTTCTTCGATGCGATGGGACGGGCATGGCACTATGTATTTAAAAAACCCTGGTGGATGGTTTTTTATACCTCTATAGCGGCTGTTTATGGAGCTGTATGTTATATGTTTGTTCGCTTTTTTGTTTTTCTAACTTTGTTGGTTGCACATAAGTCTTTGCAGATTGGAGTCTGGACAGAAAGCACCAGTAACCAGACCGATAAACTCAGAGCAATTTGGCCGGAACCGAGTTTTATGGATCTTGCTGGTTCGCCGGTTGTGACCCAGACTAACTGGTCAGAATCAACAGCCGCTTTTGTCGTGAATTTATACTTATTGGTTGTCATCGGATTAGTTGTTTCTTTCATAATAAGCTTTTACTTTTCCGCCAATACTATAATCTATGCCATTTTACGTAAAAAAGTTGATGGAACCGGTCTTGAGGATGTTTACTCATCTGCTGATGAGGCTGAAACGGAACTGACTGTTGACGAATCTGTCTCTGAAGAATCAGAGTCTGGCTCGGAAAATGAAACAAAGACACAGTAGATGTACTTATCGGACATATATCAACAAAAACCTAATATTATTCAATTCCAAAGCCGATACTATATGACTTGTATCTACGGTAGGGGAATAATTCAGGTATCTCAATATCAACGTCAATATGAAAAACGCTTAGAGTTGTGGACTGATTGGTCTCTCCCAATGTCTTGACATACACCTAACTTCTTTTTAGAATTAAGCTTGTGATTAATTGCATGCTCTGAATGTGGCGATAACAAGAATATGCCTGACTTGAATAAACAGTTAAAAAAGGAGAATCAAATCTCCTCAGAAGTTTTAACGCCGCTGGCTATGTTGCTTAAAATTCGTAAACCCCTGATAATACTTACCCACGTTATTGTTTTCGCCGGTTCTTTAATGATGTCATTCCTGCTGGCAAATAATATGCAGTTCAGGCGTGAATGGCTTGTGGACCAGTATCCGCTTTTATTATTGTGCTTTATTGTCATAAAACTGATTGTATTCGGCTTTTTCAAGCAGTATCGAGGTTGGTGGCGATATGTTGGGATTTCAGACCTTATCGGGATATTGCAGGCATCGCTTGTCAGCACACTGCTGATAGTAGTCCTCTGGGTGGTATTTTTATACACTCCCTTCCGTCAGAACTTCCCAAGCATAACTTTTGTTGGTCAAAGTGTATTTTTGCTCGATATGTTTGCGACAATTTTGCTGCTGTCGGGCTTGAGGATGATGATACGGCTCTACCATGAAGAGTACAAGGCTGTTGAGCGAGGGCCGTTGAAGCGATTTCTAATAATCGGTGCAGGAAATGCCGGTGAGGCGCTGTTGAGGGAAATTCACCGTATGCCTGTTGCTCAATATGAGGTTGTCGGTTTTGTCGATGATGACCCTGTAAAACAGGGTATCAATATCCATGGAATTCCAGTACTTGGAAACGTTGAGCAACTGCCTGAAATCTGCAAGCAGAGCAACATTGAGGAAGTTGCAATTGCAATGCCTTCAGCCAGCCACCAGCAGCTAAGGCGCGTTATCAGGGTCTGTGAGGGTACCAAGGTTCGGTTCCGAACTGTTCCGTCAATCACTGACATTGCTTCAGGCAGATACCGGGTTTCACAAATTAGAGACGTCGATATTAACGACCTGCTTGGCAGGGAAACTGTTAACCTTGATCTTGATTCAATAGAGGCTTTCACCAGGGACAAAACAATACTTGTTACAGGTGCCGGCGGCTCCATCGGCTCGGAAATGTGCAGGCAGTTATGCAATTTTGGTCCAAAGCTGCTTTTGCTTATAGAGCAGGCTGAAAACCCACTCTTTCATATAGAAAGAGAATTAGGCAGGCAGTTTCCAGACGTTCCTGTGAAAGCAATTATTTGTAATATTTGCGACAAAATACGAGTTGATGAAATCTTCGAAAGGTACATACCACAGGTGGTTATTCACGCCGCAGCTCATAAACACGTCCCCTTAATGGAAACTAACCCGGGAGAATCCGTCAAAAATAATGTTGTGGGCACGCGGACGGTTGCAGATGCCGCCGACCATCACAACTGCTTAAACTTTGTTATGATTAGCACAGACAAAGCCGTTAACCCTACCTCGCTTATGGGTTCTTCAAAGCGAATTGCTGAAATGTATATCCAAGACTTAAACAGAACCAGCAAAACCCATTTCGTTACGGTCAGGTTTGGTAATGTCCTTGGCTCTAACGGCTCGGTTGTACCTATCTTCAAAAAACAAATCGCTCAAGGCGGGCCTGTTACAGTTACACACCCTGAAATGAAGCGATACTTTATGACTATTCCCGAAGCAAGCCAATTGGTTCTGCAGGCCGCAACAATGGGAAAAGGCGGAGAAATCTTCGTACTCGATATGGGAGAACCGGTAAAAATTGTGGATTTGGCCAGGGAACTCATTATCCTTAGCGGTTTTAGACCGGAAGAAGATATTGAAATAGAATTCATGGGGATCAGACCGGGAGAGAAACTCTTTGAAGAACTCTCAATTAAAGGTGAGGACATGCAGCCGACCAGGCACCCCAAGATTGGTATCTGGAAGAATATTCCGATGGACCGCGATAAACTCCGTGCCGGAATAAACGAGATGGTAACCGTCGCACAAAAGCAGGACTATAACGAAATAGTTGAGAAAATAAAACAGCTTGTTCCTGAATACATAGGGGCTAATAACGATTCTTAAATCCTTAAATAGAAAGCACTTCTGCGAAAGTTAAGAACACTCAATTGCGGATTAGAGCAGATTAAAACAGCCTTACAGACCTCACTTAAACAGAAAAAAATGAAAAATTTTTGAAAATTTACTTGCATTATATTGCATATTATGTCATATTGCTACATATTGTTAAGGATATTGTCAGATGCAGTTGATGTCAATAGAAGATTTGGCGGTTTATTTGGGCGATTCGAAGCGGACGATTTACAAATACATCGCCACAGGCGACTGCCCTCCATATATCAGGATAAGCACTAAAAACATTAAATTTGACCGCGCCGACGTCGATGCCTGGCTGGAATCCAAAAAGGTCAATCCAAAACAAATCAAGGAAAGGAAGAAGAATGATTGATATCATCTTAGCTGCTGCCGATACCGCGTCAAATTCTCCCGAAATATTTCGACCCGGAAGAATGTACAATATTATACCCTGCATAATGTTACTGCTTATCATAGGCTTTTGGGGGTTGGTTATATACGGACTTGTCCAACTGATAAGATTTTTAGCCAGCGCAAGAAAAGAACAGAAACTAACACGAATGGAGTTGGGCAAGGTAGCTGAAGAGGTTCATTTGTTGCGTCAGGAGTTGAAGGGTAAAGATGAGGGTGAATCGCCCACGCAAGCAGAGTGATTTTTGGCTGTATTCAAATGTTAAAGAGCAAAATTCATCCGGTGAATCAGGATGATTTTTTTACGGCTGTTACTATGCGGTCGTTGTTGTGGAAGTCTTTTTCGATTTTGATTTCAGTAAAGCACCCCGTTTGTTCGAGCAATTCTCTTACGGCCGTTCCCTGGCTGTAACCAATCTCCAGTATCAGTGTGGCGTTGGGTTTTAAGAAATCATCGGCCTTTTCGGCAATTCTGCGGTAAATATCGAGGCCGTCAGGTCCGGCGAAAAGGGCGAGCCTGGGTTCGTGGTCCTTTACGGTTTTGCCGAGGGCATCGAATTCGGCTGAGCTTACATAAGGTGGATTGCAGACGATTAAATCGAATTTCTCCGTGTCCAGTTGAGGCACAACGGGGTCGAATAAATCGCCACAGAGGAGTTGGATTCGGTCTTTCAGGTTGTGTTTTTCGATGTTTTCGGCGGCGATTTTCAGGGCGGCGTCGGATATATCAGTAGCGATTATCCGGGTTTCTGGGCAATTATGGGCGATTGCGACAGCGATGCAGGCGCAGCCGGTACATAAATCGCAGACGAATTGGCGGCCGGTTTGGGTTCGGAGAAATTCGATGGCCCTTTCGACGAGTAATTCTGTTTCCGGGCGGGGTATCATACAATCGGGGGTTATGTTTAAATCCAAAGAATAAAATTCGGTTCTGCCGAGGAGGTAAGCGAGAGGTTCGTTTCGGCCGGCACGCTTTACTAAATCGTGCAACTGGTCTAAGTGCTGTTTATCGACGGGTTTATCGAACTGAGTGTAGAGGTTGATTCGCTCGGTTTTAAGGACATAACACATTAGAAGCTCAGCACTTAGGCGCGGGGAGTCGAGGCCCTTGTCGGTGAAATAGCCGTTAATCCAGTTTAAGAGCTTTTGTATCGTCCAGTTTTGCATTTTTAGATTATAGCCGGGACAGAGAAAAG
>Ga0272442_10002934_pt1 | contig 24210 bp, 13 predicted proteins | sample SSMForm2O_FD_200262 | JGI IMG/M metagenome (GOLD analysis project Ga0272442, IMG submission 200262) | Marine sediment archaeal communities from Little Sippewissett salt marsh, Falmouth, MA, United States - SSM-Form-2O | ecosystem: Environmental > Aquatic > Marine > Wetlands > Sediment ...
ACCGTTTGTGAAAAGATTTTCACGGAGGTAACCCAACTTCAGATTGACGCGTGGCGCAAGGTCCCTCTTGCAGTGAACACCCAGCCGGACAGCGGCAGGGCGGGTAACCGTTCCGTGATAGATATGGTTGTGCGGTCGGGCGGGTGGCTTCGTTCGGACAGCATTATCCATGACGAACCTATACAGGTGGAACGGCTTTCCAATCGCCCGCCGTGGTGTGCCGTGGTGATGGAACAAGGGTGGCGGAGAGACTATAACATTGAGAGAATTCCCATGGACGAGACGGGCATCAATGCCAAAGAGAAGTCGATGCTGAAAGTTCTGGATTTGAGGGCAAACTACTGGTCGCTATGGACGGAAGGTGATAATCTGGCAAAGTATAACGAGGTTTATCCGAAGGGATTTGCAACGCTGCATCAGCGGATGGGCTACCGAGTTCGGCCTGGGTGGGTGTGGCAGCGCGAGCGGGAGGGACATCCGGAACTTTTGTTCGGTTTTGCAAATGACGGCGTGGCGGGAATACCGGGTGTACTGCGGCTGACCTTGGAAAGCATGAACGGAGCATTTAAGCAGAGCGGGTGTTTAGATGCGGGTCGTCCTTATGGCGGGCAGGTGCGGCAGGCGAGTTTTCTTTTGCCGGACAGCATGTACGGGGCAAAGATGAAACTGAGCGCGGAAATAATTGCCAAAGGCGGCGTAAAGCATCCTGTCAGGTGGGCCTGCGCTGAAAAGCTGAATCCGGACAACTCTTTTCCTATCCAGCTTAAGGGAAAAGGTAAGCTGGTCTGGGGGGCATATCATTGAAGCAGGGAATCGAGAGCTATTTTCCCATTATAGAATTCAACATATACAGGTAATCAGAAAGCAAGCGGGTAATAAGAAATTTATTTCTTACGGTTTCTTTGCCTTTCTTGCCCATTTTTTTGTTCTCTTTGGGATTTTTTAACAGGTGTATGATTCTATCAGCAAATCCTTCAGTGTCTTTGGGCTCAAGCAGAAAACCATTGCTGCCATTCTTGATTTGCATAGGTATTCCGCCGACATTGGACGCAACAACCGGAGTTTCCTTCCAGAGCGCCTCTGTAACAGCGAGACAAAATCCCTCCTTAGTAGATTTTTGAATCATGACACTTGAATGCCTTTGAATCGCATTGACTAATGTTTCGTTATTTCCAACGACAAATAAGATATCACGGCTCTTTAGAAGTTTGTTGGCTTTTCGCTGCACCTTGTTAAACATCCTGAGACCTTCGGGGTCATCGCTGGCAACGTTGTAACAAAAGACCAATCTACAATCGACCTTTTCCTTAACGAGTTTGAAAACATCTATGACTCCCTCCGGGTCTTTCCAGGGGTCAAGCCTGGAGACCTGCGTGATTATGGGCTTATCAGCGGGAATGCCAACTTTTGTAATATGCTCGCGAATGGTTTTGTCGGAAATATCCATGTTTTTCCGGCTTAGCGGATTTATGGCTGGGAACATAAGTCTCTGGTCGATGGGGAGGTTCTTTTTGAAGTATTTCTCGCTCGAGAAGACAACCTGGTCGTACTTTAATATGAAACCTTTTAGAAAATCCCACAATTCTTTATGTGGGTCGGTGAGGTCTATGTGACATCGCCATATCCAGGGCTGGCTTTTTCTATAAGACCTGATTAGGGAGAGCGGCTGGGGGTCATGTATTATGACACAATCATGGTAAAGGTGTGTAAACTTGGAAAAGTTTTCGTTGACCTGCAAATATACACCTTTTTTCCTATCGGTGAGGTGCAGGTTTGCCCCCTGGAGAGCGTTATGAAAACTTTTGGTGATTTCAAAAAACTCCTGACTTCCGTGCAGGATTCGCCAGCCGGCATCTATTCCCACATCATTCATCAGCAATACCAGTGAGTAAAGAATTTCCGCCACGCCACCTCCCTGATATGTGGCGTTTAGATGGACAATGTGTTTGCCATAAAGCTTTCTGGCCCTTGCGTAAATTTCAGCTAAGGTTTCATCCGGTACAATGTGACGGAAATCTTCAAGTCTTAACATGATAACTCCTAATTTTTTTTCTTTCTGATTAGTTGTTCGAGTAAAAATCTAAGCTCATTGACGGAATCCAAATTGAATCTGGCTTTCGAAATGCCGTATCCTACTTTAATTGAGTATGCGGATTTGGGAAGAATTGAAAACATATCTTCGTCGGTATAATCGTCGCCGGCCGCCAATATAAAATCCCATTTGCCTTTCGCCAACCACTGGTCTGCGGCGTGGCCCTTGCTTATGCCGATGTTCTTAACTTCGAGTATTTTGCTGCCTTCAAATACACCGATATCCAGGTTCTCGGTAAGGTTCAAAACTGCGTCTCTTAACTCCTGGAGCCTGAGAGAAGCCAGTTCAGGTTCTGCCCTGCGATAATGCCACACTAAAGAATAATCCTTTTCTTCCAAGGAAGAACCTGGTGTTCTGTCGGCATATAATTCAAGAATAGGTCTTATAGTGTCTTTCCAATCGTTTCGCAGAGGCTCTATTAGGCGCCAATCCTCGTTTTTGGCTTTAATCCAGGCTCCGTGCTCAGCGATTAGGGAAGCCCTGGTATCGCCAAGCCAATAGCTTAGAGTTTCCCTGTCTCTGCCGCTGATTATTACGACCTCATTTTGTTTTTCTTCGACGAGGGACTGTAACAGAGACCAGAGTTGTTCATCAGGACCGGCCTTTTCCGGCCTGCCGGCAAAACCTACAAGCGTTCCGTCATAGTCAAGGAAAAAGAGACGTTTCGAACTTTTGTTATATTCGGCAAGTAATTTTTTCCTTATTGGTTCGGCAAGTTTGTGGACAGAAAGTTCAGCTTGAGTCTTTTTCACACCGGATAAAGTCTCTAAAAAATCATCAGCCCACCTTGTGACAGTATAACGACGAAGCCTGCCCTGCATTAGCCTGTTGCGTTCGGTTTGTTCTTCTACAGACATTTCGAGCGCTTCTTTTATCGCATTGATTATCTCCTGCTTGTTATGAGCGTTCACTGTAACAGCTTCTCCTAATTCACTAGCAGCGCCGGCCATTTCACTGAGAATTAAAACGCCCCTGCCTTCTGTTTTGGTCGCAACAAACTCTTTTGCTATCAAATTCATACCGTCGCGCAGAGGCGTTACCAGTGCAACATCTGCCGCATTGTAAAGAGCAGTAATCCCCTCGAACGGCAGGAAGCGATACAGATACCATACAGGCATCCATCCGAGAGCTCCATGTTCACCGTTGATTCTACCCACCAGGCCTTCAAGCCGCCTTCTTAGTTCGGCATAGTCCTCGACACCGGTGCGAGAAGGTACCGCTACGAGAATCAGGGTAACCTTTTCCTTGTATCTTGGATTTTGTGTCAGAAACAAATCAAATGCCTCGAGCCTTTGAATGATTCCCTTAGTGTAATCCAGCCTGTCTATAGATATAATTATCCTGCGGTCTCCGACTTTTTTGCGAATCGTAGATAGCCTTTTTTTAACCATTGGCTCTTGGACCGCACGTGAGTATCTGTCATAATCGATACCCATAGGGAATGCGTCGGCCTTTACAATCCTGTTATCTACCGCCAATGCGCCCATAGAATGTTCGGTCCCTGCGATTCGCGCGGTGCTGCTTAGAAAATGCCTTACATAATCATACGTGTGAAAACCTATTAGGTCTGCCCCAAGCAGGCCCTGAAGAATTTCTTTTCGCCAGGGCAGAAGGCGAAACATCTCGAAAGAAGGAAATGGTATGTGGAGAAAAAAACCGATTTGTGCACCGGGCATTTTAGCTCGAATAAGCTGAGGCAGCAACATCAGCTGGTAGTCATGAACCCAAATGAAATCATCCGGCCCGGCAATTTCTGTAATCGTTTCGCAAAAGGCCTTGTTAACGGTTTTGTAGGCCTGCCAGTATTGCTCCTCATATACGGTATAGAGAGGAAAGTAATGAAAAAGAGGCCAAACGGTCTTATTACAAAAGCCATAATAGAAATTTCGAACATCTTTCGAGGAAAGAAAGACGGAATGACAGTGGCGTTCTTTGAGTTTGTTAATAATCTGTCTTTTCTGCTTTGCGGAGATTTTATCTTTTGCTATTCCGGGCCAACCTATCCATTGGCTCTGATGAGACTGGCGAAACGATGCAAGCCCCGTTGCCAAACCGCCTACACTTGGCTGAAAATTCAGATTATCAGCACGTTTTGTAACACTAACGGGCAGCCTGTTAGATACTATAAGCAATCTGCTCATATATTTTGTATATATGATTTCAATTCAGTTTTCCAGTTTTTTATCTAAAAGTTATGCTCGCTGTTTTATTCTTCCTTCGTAATTTTTATTACCTTCGGTTTAAGTTTCGGACAGGACAACATAGTATATTGCATCTTCTGAGACGATGTTTTTAAGATGATAATTGAAGACCTGACGAGCTTAAAGCTTTTGAGTCATTGAGTATGAAATGACGCGGAAGGCGATTTAACGGCAATTGACGCGGAGAGAGGCCGTTTGAGGGGTAAATTAAGGTGGGCAAGTAAATTGGGGGTAAATATGGCAATTTAGGCCGGATTTTGGTATAATATGATTAAATTCTCACAATTTCCAAAAAAAAGCGTCCGTTTTCTGTCGGCTGCGCATCTTTATATTAGAATCGAATGGAAAAGAGCATTGATTACGTCGGATTAGTTCAAAAAGCCCAGCTTGGCGACAAGGAGTGTTTAGAGCGTCTGGCTGAGGCGGCCAGGGAGCGTTTGTACTCTTACGTTTACCGTTATACTCTGGCCGATGATTTAACAAATGATATTGTTCAGGAAAGTATATTAAAGATGCTTGAGGCAATAGGTGAATTGAGAGAGACAGAAAAGTTTTGGCCGTGGCTGTATAAAATAGCCCTTAATAAAATACACCTTTACCATAGAAACGAAGGCCATCACAGGGGGCCTGGCGAGCCGGATATGAACCAGGCGCAGAAACATAAGGACAGCCAGGAGGTAATAGCCGGTGTGGTGTACAGGGAGTTTCGGGAAGGCGTTTTTGCGGCAATGCGGGAGTTGAAAGCTGAGCATCGGTCTATTATCAATATGCGATGCTATGACCAGATGCCATATTGCGAGATTGCAAAGGCGATTGGGTGCAGCGAGTTTGCCGCACAAAAATTGTTCTACAGGGCGAAAAAGTCGCTGAAAAAAAAGCTTGCCCGGCATGGGCTGGGTAGGGGTTCACTGCTGCTTGCGCTGGTTTTATTCGGGAGGCTGACGGTGCCGAGTAAAGCAGCGGCTGGTAGTATTTCTGTAACGAGCGGTACGATTAAAGTAGGTGCGGCGGCTTCAGTGGCGGCGGCAGCTGCCAGCAAGACGGCTATTATCACGTTAGCTACTGCAGGTGTATTGGCTGGCAGCGCCATAGTTGCAACATCGGGGCCGGAAAGTGGTGTAGCCGCATCGGTGGAAAAAGCGGCAGAAAGTTCTTATGTTCTGTCGCAGGAAGCCCCGGAGTACAAGGGCAGCCAGGAATATTGGTACTATTATCCCTCCAAAGCAAGCGAGACGGTAATGATGCGAATTAAGAGGGGAGAGAACCAATATCTGCAAAATGCGGAGGCAAATTATTATTTTGACCGGGGCGAGAACACCGTTTACATCGAAAACCACCGGAAGTGGCATAAGGACCTAAGCGTATGGCGGCTGGGGACAGATACTTTTGCATTAACAGATTTTCTTTCGCAAGTTGACGGGAGAAAAAGGTGGACGGAAGATGTTTATCGCAGTCAGGGCGGGCTGCTTTTAGTTATCAAGCATCCGGGCGGGGGAAACAGCGACCAGCTTCAGGTAACCCGTCATTATAATGTTTTGGGAGAAGATTATTTCAAGTATGACTGGCCGGCGAATGTGAAGGTGGCTGACAGACGCGATGCGATGCACAGAAGAGGTTGGACGTATTTTAGAATTAAAGGGAAAGTCAACGGGCAAACGGTTGACGGAAGGGGGAGGATACCATTTGTCTATAATGCGAGCGTTGAAAACCGGCCGTGGCTTCGGTTGAGGGTAGGGGAAAGGCAGTTGATTGATGCCGGCGGGGGCAGGCTGTTTCAGGGTTTGGGGCGGCCGTGGATGGGGCTGCATACGCTTGATACTGTCCGGCGTGATGCGGCTGAGAAGGAAATACCCTTCGAGACGCATCTTATCGAAGACGGCACAAAAGCCGAGGTAAAACTGGCCGCAGGAGAAACCGGTCTCAGGTATATCATCGATATGGATAAAGATATTGTTGAGAGAATAATTTATAGCGGTGAAAAGCAGGGAGAGATTGTTTTTACATACCTGCAGGAGATTGATGATGTCGGGCGCGGGTTCAGTGAGCCGAGGCGGAGCGAGGGACTACCTGCTAAAGAAACGGGTATTATGTGGTTGATAAGGGAAATTAATAATCGAAAATGATAAATTCGAAAGGGCGAGGATTATGAAGGCACAGAAATTAATGAGAACTACTGTGGCTGTGTTGATTGTTTTGGCAATTGCCGGTATATCAAACGGTTCTTTGATTGCGTACTACAATTTCGGGACAAGCAGTCCCACGGCTGCGAATCAGGGTACGGCCGGAACTGTTGCCGATGGTGTTCTTGTCAATAATGCGTTCATTGTCGATATTGACACCTCTGCTCGAGGTGTGGAGTATGCTCTGCAGTTGAACAACACCACGGGAAGCGGTCTGGCAGACAGTTCGTATATGAATATCACCAATGGCAATGACTGGTTCAGTTCAATCGTATCCGGCGGCCTTGGTCCATTTGCAATAGCGGCCTGGGTGCATCAGGATGTCTGCACAACGGCAACCTGGAATACGCTTATATCCAAAGGTTATGATTCGGCTTTTTATGCAGGAACAGGTACGCCGTATGGCTACGGTATTGACAAGTTCGTATTTTCTTATCCGGAGGCAATCGGTGTTTCGGACCCGCTGAGAAGTGATTTCGGAGTTAGAAGCAGAGGCGATTCTTGCTGGACTCACGTAGTTGTAACGGTTGATGGGAGTGACTATAAAACTGCGAGCTTATATATAAACGGCTGTTTAGCGGAATCCCGGCAGACGTGGTCAAGCCTGGCCGCCAATGATTTGGATATTCTTATTGGCGCCGAGCCCAATAAAACCGACTGCCAATACGGCTGGAACGGTTTGATAGATGATGTACGCATCTACGACGAACATATAGACGCTCAGGGCGCTATGGACCTGTACGTGAACACATACGACCCTTGGTGTTACAAACCTCCAAGGGTGGATTCCTTTGACATAACGGGGCCGGAAAAAGTGGCGGAGGGCGGCGAGGTGCAATATGCCGCTATAGCCTGTATACAATATGATTTGTTATCGGATTGTTGTGATGTGGATGTGACAAGTGAAGCATGCTGGTGGGTCATACCGGATACGAATGCAAGCATCAATGCGAACGGCCTGCTGACCGTAGGCAATTTAGGTACCGGCGAAAGTATTACCATTTACGCTGGGTATAGCTTAGATGCTTTTGGTCTTATATCAAAATTAGGAGAACTGGAAGTTTTGTGCAGTAACGAATATCACGTTGACGGCGTCAATGGTAATGACGCTAATGACGGACTGAGTCGTGAGACGGCATTTGCGACGATACAGAAGGGAATCGATACGTCTCAGGACGGGCAAACGGTTCTTGTGTGGCCGGGAGTTTATAACGAGAGTGCAACGAATGGTATTAATTTCATGGGCAAGGAAATAACTGTAAAAAGTGCAGCAGATGCGGCGGTCTTAGAGGTGCCGGGTTTTTCGGCGGTTACCTTTACTCAAGGTGAAAATGCCAACAGCGTCTTCTCAAACTTCGTAGTAAGAGGAAGTAATAAAGGCATTTTTGTACTTTTCGCTGACCCGACAATCAGCAATGTGACGGTGGTCGATAACAACGATGGTGTTGTAGCCGATAACGCCGGTCCGCTGATTAGCAATTGTATCTTCTGGAATAATGCCAACGGTGACCTGTTCGACTGCACAGCGGAATATAGCTGTATCGAGGAGACTGGCACCGGGCCGGGCAATATCAGTTCCGCCCCGCTTTTTGCCGATGCTTTGAACGGCGATTACCATTTGAAATCGCGAAACGGCCGGTGGGACCCGGTCAGCGAGACCTGGGTGAAAGATGATAACACCAGCCCCTGTATTGACGCGGGCGACCCGGCGTTTGACCCTATGGATGAGCCTAATCCTTGCGGGGGCAGGATTAATATGGGTGCTTACGGCGGGACGGCTTATGCGAGTATGACGGGAATTGGCGAATATTACGTTATAGAAGATTTTGAGTCTTATAGTAGTGACGGAGAGATGAAGGTAAAGTGGAAAACGGCGGGGGGGACGCTGGATTACTTTGAGCTTAACTTTCAGTACCCGACCGGCGGGATGAAGTGTCTGCGCCTTGAATATTATACTTACGATTCGCCTTATTATTGCGGGGTGAGCCGAACCGAGACGCCGTGGATACCGGCGGACTGGACTTTCGAAGGAACGGCAGAGACGCTGTCGCTTCAATATAGCACCGGCAGCGACCCCAATCTTTCCATAAATGGTATAGATGAATTATATGTGAGGCTCAAAGACAGCAGTGACAGAGAGGCAACGGTGCAATATACCGATAACTGGCCGGTAAGCGACTTCGATAAGGGCGGACGGCAGGAATGGAATATTGGACTTCAGGAATTCGTTGATGATAATCCGGCCATTGATTTGACGAATGTCAAGATGCTTGAGATTGGCGTTCTTGACGGCCTCGGTAATCCGCCGGCGCAGATGGGCACAGGTTTTATATATTTTGACGATATAAGGCTTTATCCTCGCAGGTGTATTCTTGAATATGGGCAGCCGGAAGCTGACTTGAATGATGACTGTGTGGTTGATGCGTGTGACGTTACAATAATGGCAGATGACTGGCTCGATTATGATTACAGTATTACAGCGGTGGCGGTTGACCCATGTGATGCGAATCTGGTGGCGCACTGGAAGCTTGACGGGAATGCTTTAGATTCAGGTCCCGGCGGGCATCACGGCACTGTTGTAGGCGATTCATTTTGGGACCCAAACGGCAAGATAGGCGGTGCGATAGGGTCTTATTCATCGGACTCCTATATAGATTGTGGCGGGGGTAAAAATGAAGGTGAACCCAACACATGGGCGGATATCACCGGAGAAATCACGGTTACAGCGTGGGTGAAAGGTGATTACATATGGTGTGATTATGGTTCCATCATTTGTAAAGGCAGGGAAAGCGCGTGGGAGCTACAAAAGGTTTGGGTGGAGACGCTGAGTTCAAGTGCATCGTTCTATGTTAAACTTCAAGGTGAAGAATGTCCGTGGTATGGAGTTATGGGCACCACAAGCTTATTTGAGCCGGTGTGGCATCATGTAGCCGGTGTTTATAAAATATATCAGCCGGGTGTTAGCTCAGAGGTTTTGGTATATACCGACAGTGTTGAAGAAGGCAGCTTAGTTAGTTCCGGGTCACCTATTGGGACCTGTAACTGGCCTGTTACCATTGTTGACAATTTGGCACAATCCCGTCCCTGGTACGGTTACATCGACGATGTGCGTATCTATGACCGTGCCTTATCTCATGCTGAGATTGTCGGTATTGTGAAAGAGGCCACCGTAGGGCCTTTGGCGAGTTACGAGTTTGAGACTGAGACCGGAGGAGTTACGCCCGATAGTTCCGGCGGACACGATGGTACACTTGTAAACGGCGCAAGTATTGTTTATGACGCCGACAGGGACAGCAATGTGCTGGAACTGAATGGTATCGACCAGTATGTGGACTGCGGCGGGGGGCACGATTTAGATGAGCCCAACTGCACGGACGACCCATGCAACTGCACGTGGGCGGACATTACCGGCGAACTAACAATCACGGCCTGGGTAAAGCCGGATTTAGCCGGAGGCAATTATTGCGGCGCTGTGGTCAGCAAAGGTGATTATGACGGGGGGTATCACAGGGACTATCCGAGTGAACCTAATCGGACGCGTGAGGGGTGGTTAATGCAGAGGCGCGGATGGGAGAACGAAGTTACCATTTCAATGACAGGCGAGTTTATGAGCTTCACGCCACCTACCGGGATAGTCCTGGATTCGGTTGACGTGAATATATGGGACGGCAAATGGCATCACATTGCGGCAGTTTATGACAACCTAATGTATATAGATTTGTACGTAGATGGTGTCCTTGCTGCTCATCATTGGGCCAAGTCATGGGATGACCCACAAACAATAGGCACCACTAATTACCCCGTCTGGATAGGTGCGAATGTGGGAGAAGTGCTGGGCGGCGGCGCTTATGCCGACGGCTATCACGGTTGGAAGGGGCGGATTGATGATGTACGGATTTATGACCGTGCTTTGACGAAATTTGAGATTGCCAGCGTTATAGGCGGAGGCGACTTATATGTGCCATTGACGTCGCTGGCTAATCTATATAATGAGGAGCTGGTTAACAATAAGGTAATTAACTTCCGGGACTATCAGATTTTAGCTGATGGATGGCTTGAGGACGAGACGTTCCCGTTTGAGTACTAACCGCTGAAAGCTGCGCCGGAAGGTACAGGTTTCGCGGATTAAGTGGATTAAAACGTTATAAGTGAAGGTTGAATCAGGGAAACGAGTGCGGAACTCGGCGCCCTGATTCTATGCGCAGAGAAAGGAGCTTGACCGAGTAAATTTAAGTTGGTATAATTACATAGCTTAGAGCAATGAATGTGGAGGCGATAAAAATAGGTTTTTGCGGTAAAAAAAACGTTGAGGAGGCCCAGCGGCGGGGAGGGTTCACCCTAATTGAGGTTCTGGTGGTGATTTCCATCATATCAATATTGATTGGTATTTTGCTGCCGGTACTGGGCAGAGCAAGGCTGCAGGCCCGGAATATAATCGGGATGAACAACCAGAAACAAACTGTGACGGCGGCAAATCTTTTTGCTTTTGATAACGATGACCGCTATCCGCAATCCGTGTCTTTCGTTGAATATAACGGCAACTGGAACTGGTACGACCCGAGAACGCTGATAAGTTGGAACACCACGCCTTCACATCCGCATCGTGCGATGAGCGAATATCTCCGCGGATACGTTGAGGATGCAAGCATGATGGTTTGTCCCAAAGCGCCCAGAGAATTTAAGTTCCTGCATGAAGCATGGGATGCCGGTGACGAATGGAACAATCCGGAGACTGCATTTGAGGTGCTTGCAGTGAGAGGAACGTATTGTTTTTACTGGAATTATGTTGGCCGGCTTGATGGAGGCAGGCTTTTCAGAGGGCCTCGTCGTAGTTCAGGGGGCGGGCGAGGTGAAAGTAAACTGGTAATGACCTGTTATTTTGGTTACGACCATAGACGAACCCCTAAGGCATACAGCAGTTGCGAGAAACTTCAAGATGCAAGAGTGGTGCCGGAGACATCGATCGAATCGGCCTGGTGGTCTTGTCGGGCATCGGGTTATTTGAATTTGAGCACAATTCATGTAAAACTGAATGCCGCTTATTCAGATGGCCACGTTGAACGTTTCACACCATCAGAAGCGGTGCCGATGAAGGCTATAATGAATCGATTTACAAATGAGCCGTATCCGAGCGGAGTGGGGCCCGGTGATTTTTATATACCACGAAACGGGCAGCATTAACCATCTTATGGGCTTAGATTTAGTCGAGGAGACCTGTCAGTATTTTAATACAGAGCGTTTTGGGGTATGTAGAAGATACCCGGTCCGGGAGAGTCGGGATATGGGAGGCTGCCATCGGGAGTGAGTGAAACTTTCATCGGTATGGTTTGCGAGGGGTAATAACGCTCGACGTGGCCGTCAGTGAAAGCCGCGTGGAGTTTTAGCTCGATGGTATCGAGGCCTGTGTTTTCGTCGAGGGGATAAAATGACCAGAAATCTGATGAGACGAGGGTTCCCGATGCGATGGAGGCGTCTTCGAATTTTTCACAGCTTCCGTAGGCGTTGGGATTTCTCCAATGGCCGTAGCCGAAGTAATCGCTGACAAGCAAACTGCTTTCTCCGGGGGATCGGGATGGGCCGTGCGGACCTTTAAATGGTTTTTTTTGGTTGTCGAGGAAGCCGGTATAGTTCCAGTAAAAGCAATATGTGCCTATAACGGGGTCCAATGGATGGGGGGTTTCGGGGTTATCCCAGTTTTCGGCGGCATCCCAGGCTTGCTGAAGGTATTTGTATTTTTCTGGGGCGTTGGCACAGAACATAACAGTTGCATCCTCGATGTAGGGGCGGAGATAGGAACTTAGCGAGCGATTGGAATTTGGGGTTCGCCTTGAGGCAGAGGTTAGCATAGTAGGCTCCTGCCAGTTCCAATTTGGGGCTGAACCTATAGTAGCAACTGAATCGGGATATCGGCCGTTGTTGTCCGTTGCGAAACAGGAGAGGGCAATGACGATTTGTCGCTGATTTTCCATAGTCTGAATTGTCCTTGCCTCGCGCCTTGCTTTACCCATTACGGGGAGCATAACACCAATCCAGGTCATAATAATGGCCAGTATGACGATAAGTTCGAGCAGGGATACACCGCTTCGAGTTTTGATTTTTGAAACTGGTTTGGAGCGTTTGGTAATAATAGAATTTTCTCCGCCCTATGGTTTAGACTCGGACTTTGACGTTTGCCCAAAGCATAACACCGAGAACTTTTTTTATTTCATATATAGGAGCGAGGCCGTGAAGAACGGTCTCACCGCCTCGCTCCAACCTTCACTTTTCAAGATTAAATTGTTTTTTCGCAAAAAAAAGTTTTAATGGCTTATTACAAATCTGGTTCGGCTAATTTTAAGAGCCACAGTTGGGGCATTTCTTTTTCCTGCTGACTCGGAAAATCGTCGAAAGATGGTTCTTCAAAGTTATCCTTAAGTCGTTCAATATCCTGGAGATAAGAAAAGCTCAACATCCCAGAAAGGCCCATTGTCTGTGGCGCTGAGAACACGATTTTTTCGATAATATCCTTTTCGAGGTCGATGGTGTAAATCAAGTGCGTTTGTGGAGCGTTCAGAACAATTTCGGCTTTATTTTCGGCTGGTATGAATTTTGTCTCAAAGGGGACGCTTTTTTCGGCGGCGTCCCTTCGTACGGTATCGATAGTGTGCAATCCAATCCACGGGCGGGACAGAGCCTTGAAAAAAGTGCCGGAGGGGTAGTTTTCAAGCATTCTGCCGTTATCATCATATATGAATGCTCCGTCGGCGCCATCGTAAATCACCATACGGTCATATACCCGCAGTTTGAGCCAGGGGGGGTATTGTCTTCTTGTGTTGTAAACGAATGGAATGCGTCCCTTTCCAGAAACTTTTTTTTCAGCGATATGGCCTGAAATAGTAAAATAGGTCCAGCCGCGTTTATGCATAAGATCTCGATTGTCGACGACTTTTACTTCATCGGGAAAGCTATATCTGAAGTATTCCTCGTCCAATACATTGTAGTTATAAGTTAACTGGGGTTGCTCGGTGTTGTGATTTATGCTAACGAGCAGAGCACGGCCTTCAGCAGGGACATACTGCATTTGGTCCGGCTGGTTTTCATTTGTTATAAGGAACTGCCTCAGGTGTAATCTGTCGGTGGGGAGTCGCTGAACGGTCAGGTTGGTTTGCCAGTACCTGTGATTTTCGATGTAAACGGTGTTGGCGGTGCGGTCGAAGAAGTAGTTTGCACGGTCGTTTTGCAAAAGCTGATGGTAATATTGTTTTGCCTGCGGGTCCCATTTGAGAAGTCTTGTCATAACCGGTCCGTTTGTTTGTTCGGGGAAATAATACCAAGACTGTTGTTTTGTTTCGTCGATCTGATTAGGAGCGGTCAAATGCTGTGCGAATTTTTCTTTAACGGCCACAGTAGTTTTTTCAGCCCATGACATCGGTTTATCAATCCATGACGGAGCGGTTACAGAGCAGACACCCAAAAAACCGGCGGTGATTAGGGTAATAATTACGGGTGTGCTGGTTGCCAGGCCTGTAAGATTGGCGGCGAAGCCGGCACTGACGGTTGCTCCGGTTACGGAGAGTTTTGCGGCGGAGGCTTCGCTTGGTGCTGTCATTTTGCCGAACATAAGCAGTGCTGTGAGGAAAAATTCCTTTCGGAAGCCGCTGCGAGAAAGCTGTTTTTGGAGGGACTTTTTGGCCCGGAAGAACAATGAGCGTACGCTGAATTCATTTCGCTCCATAAGTTGGGCGATTTGTGAATATTCCATATTTTCGTAGCAACGCATAGCAAGGACTGCGCGGTGGTTTGGTTTTAGGGTTTGCATTGCATTAAAAACGATTTGTCTCAATTCCTGCGTCATAAGGTTTGCCAGACCTTCCGGTCGGGCCCTTTGCCTGTCTTCAAGCTGCAGATTTGATATTGAAACAGTTCTATGACGGTATTGTCTTGCGTATTGGAGTCGAATTCTGTTGTATGCGATACCCCGGAGCCAGGGCCAAAAGCTGTCGGGTTTTTCCAATTTTTCTATAACCTTAACCATTTCAAGCAGGGCCTCCTGAACAATGTCCTGAGCAAGGTTTTTTTCCAAAATGATTCTGTACACATAGGCGTACAATCTCGGCTGGACGAGTTCGGTTAGCTTTTCGAGACTCGGCTTATCACCAAGCCTGGCCTTAGCGGCCAGAGCAACGTAATTTTGATTGTTATTCATACGGTACCTATTCTACGCCGTCTCTATAGTGCAGGGAAAGTTTGTTTTATAACGTTTTTTTTATTATTTTTTTAATTTTTTTGAAAATTTACCGGTGAATAGGCTGGAACTGTCAATTTAACACTGCTTTTTGAGCTTTTGCAGGGGGTGCAGCGGGCTTTATTTGGCGGGTTTTTGTGGTATAGATGGTGATTTTGGTGTAAAATTGCGGTTTTGATGAGTTTACTTGGAAAGTTACAGGAAGATAATCGGTTGAATATGAAGGTTATAGTAGCTGAGCAGTGCGGATTTTGTCATGGTGTTAAAAACGCAATCAGTATGGCTGAGAAGATATTGGCTGAAAAAAAGGAGGTTTACAGCCTTGGACCGATTATCCATAACAATGATATGGTGGAACGGCTGGCGAAAGCGGGTCTGAAAACGGTTGATGATGCGGAGGAAATTGTGTCAGGGATGGTCCTTATTCGCTCTCACGGAGCAGCCCCTGAAGAGATAGCCAAACTAAAGGGAAGGAGACTTGAAATAGTCGATGCTACTTGCGTGCTGGTTAAAAGGGTGCAACAAATAGCAGAGCAACTGAGCCAGGATGGTTATAAAGTGGTGATAATCGGTGATGAAAATCATCCGGAGGTGCAGGCGGTTGTCGGCTGTGCTGATGATGTGGCGGTAATTGCCGATAAGTCGGATTTGCCTAAGCTTCCCAAAAACGGCAGGCTGGGTGTGGTTTGCCAGACGACAAAAGGGCCGGAGCAATTCAGCAGAATGCTTGGGGCGATAGCAAAATGGGGTTTTAGCGAGTTGAAGGTTATAAATACTTTGTGCAGGGAGACGATAAGACGGCAGGAATCAGCGGTTGAGCTTTGTAAACGTGTTGATGTGATGTTTGTTCTGGGGGGGCTCAAGAGCGCCAATACGCGGCGGTTGGCCGAGCTATGTAAAAAATATAATAATCAAACGTTTCATTTGCAAAATTGGAAAGAATTTGATAAAAATACTGTTTCTGGTAAAACAACAGCAGGCGTAACGGCAGGAGCATCGACTCCTGAGTGGATAATAGAAGAATTTGTTAAGAATTTAAAGGATATTTAATTAAATGAGTAATTTGCACCGGCTGCGTTGGCAGGTGCGTTGTATAAATTGATAAATTGAATTAACTTATTTGTGCGGAGTAGCACAGGGGCTTATTGAAAAGCGACCAAAGTCGAAATTTTGCATTTTGTGAGCTTGGGGCGTAAATGTGGAGCGCCGATAAGCCGGAAAGATTCCACAGAGGGATTTTGTTCTATGGTAGATAGAAATATAGTCAACGAATTAGGTTTATCGAAAGAGAAGCTCGACCAGCAGGTCAACGAGATGTTCAGTGAGAAGGATAGTAAATTTCTCGAGGAGGTTCTTCAGGCCAAAGTGGATTCGCGTTTGCCGGGGAGTATCCTTAAAGGGACGATTGTATCGCAGATAGGCAATGATGTGATAGTTGAAATCGGGCTGAAAAGTGAAGGCGTTGTTGATTCGAGTGAATTCGACAGTGCCGATGAGATAGAGCCCGGTAAATTGATTGAAGTTCTTCTTGAGGACACGGATTCTGCGTGCGAACTTATTCCGTTGAGTAAGCGGAAGGCCGACCGCATCAGAGGGTGGGAGAAGATAATCGATACGAAAAAAGAAGGTGATGTTGTTACGGGTAAGGTTATCCGGCGGATAAAGGGAGGATTGCTTGTTGATATAGGTGTACCGGTGTTTTTGCCGGCTTCACAAGTTGATATCCGCAGACCGGGCGACATAAGCAGATTCATCGGCAAAGAAATCGAATGCACGATACTCAAGATAGACGTCGAAGGCCGTAACATTGTGATATCGAGGCGCAAGCTTATCGAGGAAGAACGTCGAAGCAGCAAAGAAACTATTTTGTCGGAAATAGAGGTTGGACAAATTCGAAAAGGAGTGGTGAAAAATATCGCAGACTTCGGCGTGTTCGTGGATTTGGGAGGTTTGGATGGACTTTTACATATTTCGGATTTGAGCTGGGGGAGGATTTCACATCCATCTGAAGTTGTTGACCTGGACCAGGAGATAGAATGTGTTGTCATAGGGGTGGATAAAGAGCAGGAAAAGATTTCGCTGGGTCTGAAACAAAAAGTAACCAGCCCGTGGGAAAATGTCGAGGAGAATTACCCTGTTGGAGCAAGGGTCAAAGGTAAAGTGGTAAACGTAATGAATTACGGTGTTTTTGTGCGACTCGAAGACGGCATCGAAGGTTTGATTCATATCAGCGAGATGAGCTGGACAAAGCGTCTGAATCACCCAAGCGAGATACTGAATCTCAGTGATGAAATCGATGCGGTTGTGTTGAGCGTCAACAAAGACAAGCAGGAGATTTCATTAGGTCTGAAACAGACCGAGACGAATCCCTGGACACTTGCATCTCAAAAATATCCGGCTGGGACGATAGTTACCGGCACGGTTCGAAGCGTGACGAATTTCGGGGCATTTGTGGAGATTGAAGAAGGTATCGACGGTATGATACACATCTCGGATTTGAGCTGGACGAGGAAATACAGCCATCCGGGTGAGGCATTACAAAAGGGTCAAGAGGTAAAATGCCTGGTGCTGGATGTCGATGAGGAGAAACGGCGGGTGTCACTTGGTATAAAGCAGATGGTTGAGGACCCGTGGGCACGAGCCATACCGGAAAAATATATTCCGGGCCACATAATTAAAGGGACAGTGACGAAACTAACAAATTTTGGTGCATTTGTCGAACTTGAACCGGATTTGGAAGGTTTGCTGCATATTTCCGAACTTGCCGACCATAAGATAGAAAAACCTCAGGATATTGTTAAAGAGGGTGAGGAAGTTGAAGTTAAGATTTTAAAAGTTGAGATTGAGTCGCGTAAAATAGGTTTGAGTTTGCGACGTGCACAGTGGGCAGCAGAAGAACAAAAAGCGGAAGGCTCCAAATCGGAGAAGGCGAAACCAGCCGGCCCCCAGACCGTTCTTTCGGATGCCGATGCCGACCAGCTTACAAAACCAGAAGAGAAAGCCGCCAAGGCCAAAGAAGACAAAGCTGAAGCGGCCAAGGTAAGTGAGCAGGAAGAAACTACCGTTGAAGCCGACAGCACTAAACAAGCTGAAGCAGCAGCGGAACAGGCCGAAGAAACAGAGCAGGTAAAAGCAACAGAACAGGTTGAAGCAGTAGAAGCAGACAAAGCGCCAGAAGATGCAGTAGAAGCCCCTGCTGAACAAGCAAAGGAAGGAAAAACTGATGAAAGTGCAGAGGCAAAAAGCCCTTCCGGTAAGGATAAAGGTGATATTAGTGAAGAGAAAGAGGCAGATACAGATGCCGGCAGCACTGTGAAAGCCAAAGCAAAGAAAACGAAGAGAGCGAAAAAGACAAAAAAAGCGACTAAAAAAGAAACTGAGGAAAGTGCAGAAACAGATAGCCTGGCTGGTGAGGACAGCGAAGATAGTAGTTCAGAGAAAAAAGCTGATACAGATGCCAGCTTAGAGGCAGAGACTGATAATAAAGGTGACTGATAATAATTAGCGGACAGTTATTGTGAACAGAGAGGCAAGCCTTGACAGAGGCAATTGCGCTGGAAAAATATATTCGCAGTATAGCCGACTGGCCTAAAAAGGGGATATTGTTTCGTGATATCACGCCGTTGCTGGGTAACCCAGAGGCGTTTGCAGCAGCAATAGACGCTTTATGTGCGGACTTTACAGGTTTTGGCGTTGAGTATGTTGCAGCAGTCGAAGCGAGAGGTTTTATTTTTGGCGGGGCTGTTGCAAAAAAGCTTAAGGCCGGATTTGTGCCTATAAGAAAGAAAGGTAAGTTGCCTTTTGAAACTGAAAGCATTACTTACGCTTTGGAATACGGCATGGATACTTTGGAGGTGCATAGTGATGCGGTAAGCAGGGGGGCGAAGGTGCTGATGGTTGATGATTTGTTGGCGACGGGGGGGACAATGGCGGCGGCCTGCAAGCTTATTGAAAGAACAGGGGGGCAAATTGTCGGGATAACATTTTTGATAGAACTTAGCGAGCTTACCGGCAGGGAGAAACTGGGCGGATATAAAATCAGCAGCAGAATTTGTTTTTGAGTCTTTTTGCTATTGTCTGCAGTTGGCAAATCCTGAATCGTGAAGATATGAAGAGATGGCATCCTCAAGTATACTTCTGAGTATTGCTGAAAAGCTTGGACTTTTAAGATTGAATTGATATTCTACTGAAAAAGAAGTTCAGCGACGCAGTTGAACATGTGTAAATGTGAAATAATATCAAGAAGAAGATTAACTCATAAAGGAATCGTTTTTTAATGGAGAACATTCGTTTTACAGACTCTTGGGAGGAGTACTTCGAGCGTTTCGGTTTAACCACATTCGACGATTTTTATCAGCATTGCGTAGCTTCGACGGTAGGCAGAAACACACGACGAAACGTGCAGAAATTCACTCTTGGAGAGAATGCAAACCGAAAAGTCTTTTTCATAAAAAAGTTCCACAATCCACAGCTTAAAGATAAATTTTCCGCCGTGTATAACTTTGGGTGGCCAGCTTCACAGGCACGTGTCGAATGGGATAACGCATGGTATCTTCTGAACAACGGCGTCGGTACGTATAAACCCGTTTGTATGGGTGAGCGCAGTCTGATGGGTATCGAGAGAAATTCTTTTGTGGTTACCGAAGAGCTCAAGTCGGTATGTCTTGTTGATTTTGTTATTGATAAATGGCGTCTGCTTGAATTTTCTATGCGTAAAGAGATGATAGTTGCCGTTGCGAAACTGGTGCGAGCGGTGCACGAGATGGGTGTGTCACTGCCGGACCTTTACCTTTGGCACTTCTTCATCAATACAGACAGGCCGGACAAAAAAAATCAACTGAGCGTTATTGACCTTCACAGAATGAGACAGAATGGCCTGAGCCGGCGAGGGAAGATTAAACAGTTGGGCAGATTGTACTGGAGTATGTCGTCAGACTACTTCGACCAGGAGGAGAAAGAACTGCTAATCGGCGCCTATATAGACGGCAGCAGCTTTTTTGATAGAAGAGACTCGATGAGAATCATTCTAAGATGTTCGGCTGAGTTAGACAAGAAGCGGACTCTCAGCAATTACTATAAGTATTCAAAAGTTTAGTTTTCCTGAACTGGTCGGAGGGAGCGAGTTAAAACAACATTGGAAATCTATGCCGAATTAAGTTCGACATAATCTTGTTGGTTTTGTTTGGATTGTCTCTATAAATGTTTTTTGCTACGTGCTTAGAATCCAGTAAACGAGCTTAACCAAAACCCAAACGATGCCACAGGAGACAGCGAAGCCGATAATACCAACAAAGGTTGGTCGGGGCAATTCAAAATCGGGATGTTTAATCAAAACTTTTCTTGGTGCAGGCTCAACACCCGGGGGAAGTGTGAAGGGGGCAGTTTCGGGCTCATCTTTTGCTATGGGAGTACGGAGACATTCGTAGAATCGGTCGAGCTTTTCTGAGGGGGTTCGCTTTGTAAATAAACTGACCAGCACCAAAACTGCGAAACCTATACTCAAATAAATAATCATCTGCCAGGGCAGATAAAGATTGCCTTCCCAGAGCATAAAGGCGGGCAGCTTGTCGGCAAGAGTTGTATTGAAATCCCAGAGGACAGAATCTCCGAAGGCGATTTTGCTCGTAAAGAGCAGCGCTGCAAAACTGCTGAGTGTCCCAGCCCAGGCTCCTGCGGCAGTTGCCCGTCTCCAGAACAGGCCGACCCAGAAAGCAATTCCCATCATAGCAGAGACCTTCCAGAAGATTTCCAGGCCCTGTACGACGCTTTCAAAACTGAAAGCGAAACCGATTCCGCATAAGACGAGCAGGCCGGAGGCAATACGCCCGATGAGAACGTAATGCTTGTCGGCTTTATCGCGGACAAGGAATTTTCTGTAGATGTTCTCCGTAAATAGTCCTGAACAAACGACCATAAACGCATCACAGGTGCTCATAACAGCGGCGAGCATGGAAGCGATAAAAAGGCCCACGAGTCCCGGTGCGATTTTAGTCAGAAGTTCGCGTGCCATTCGTCCGTACACGTGGTCGGCATCACCAAGGCCGGCATACAAGGCGAGTCCGCAAAGCCCTGTCAGCATCCAGGCAATAGTGCAGACACGCTTGGTAAACAATCCGGCCACAACCCCTACTCTGCCCTCCATTTCTGTCTTGCCGGCTGCACAGTTAGCTAATGTGTGCGGCTGTGTTACCCAGCCGATAAGGGCATTGAAAGCGATTACGGCGATGAAAAAAGCGGTTATTTCACCCGGGGCGACGATTTCGAGCATTGCAGGGTCATCAACCATTTCTCGTATTCCGGAAATTCCCCCGACCTTTGCCAGTGCGAAAGGAAGAATAAGAAACGACAAAACAACGGTCAGTATTCCCTGAACGAAGTCGGTTGCTATGGCTGCACTTAGACCGCCGGCAATTCCGTAAACGACGAAGATGACGGTCATTGCGATTATGGCAAGTTTCGGGTCGATAGCGCCGCCTGAGACGGCAGCGACCATAGCGCCGGAACCTTTGAGCATAACTCCAATATTTACCATAAGCTGCAATATACCAACCATGGCGTAGAGAAAACCGACACTTAGGGAGTAGCGATTATGGAAATAATCCCCGGTTGTAACGGCGCGCATTCTTCTAAAAAAGGGAGCAATGAGCCAGAAAAAAGGTGTGCAGAAGAGCCATAGCCATTGATACCAGATTCCCGACGCTCCGGCGGTGTATGTTTTTGCTGCTACGCTGACGGCTTGGTCTGAGTGGGTGCCTGAGCCGAACATAAAGAAGGTCATCATGACTTTACCGAATTTTCGGTCGCCCATAAAGAAGGTTGCGGCACTTTTGACTTTTCTGGCGGCCCAGATGCCGATAAATATGATGCCTATGAGGTAGGCCAAGATAACGGCCCAGTCGATGATTTCGATTCCTAACATATATGCAACTCCCTTATTTATGTTTTAATTTTTACTGACGGTGGGTATTGTATATATATTATTGCCGGAAGCAAAGATTTTTAAGTTCATAGCTCCTTTGGGCGCAAAAAGTATTTCAAGCGGTTTTTCATCGGCCTTTAGGCTGACTCCGATGAGATTATCACGTTCAACAAGTCTCACATCCGACATAGAGTTGTCGGTTTGGTCGCCAATTTCCAGGACATGGAGAAAATAGTCCCTTTTGCTTTTGCCGATCGGGGCTTCGACTTCCAGCCGCCACGGTACAATAGGCGGGCGATTGCTTCTGCTGCAGGTGTGGTTATACTGAGCGGTCGGTTCGTGGGGGTGTCCCCAAAACTGGTGTCCTTCTCCGCCGCGTTTTGTTATCTTTGCTCCTTTTGGCAGCAGCGTTTTGAGGAAGGCACGGGATTTTCCGGAACTTAGGACATTTTCTTCTCCGGCGGGGTTGCTCAGCCAAGTGGCTGTGTCGCCGGTGTATGAGAAGACGTGGTCGGAGGTAAGTACCGTCTCGGTTCCGTTTACGGTCGGGTTGCTGGGGATATGGAGGAACCAGTTTTTAGGGAAGTCGGCGTTAGCAGCGTCAATTCGGTCGAAGATGATGATAAACTCGCGCTTGCCTCGCAGGTAGAGAAATTGTCTTGTTACTTCGCTGACCTTGTCTGAACGATAGCCGATAGTTAAGTCGGCGGCAGCATAGGTGATGGTGTCGTCGTGGTGGTATGCCTTGATTTCTGCGCGGTCGTCGCGAGTGTGGCTTGTATATACGTAGCGAATAAGTCCGCCGTCGTTTTCGTTGTTTACACCGTCCGAATGGCGGGATGTTGTGCGTCGGAAATTTTCTTCGGGATTGTAAATTGTTACGATGTTGTAAGCCAGTGAGCCGCCGATGTAGTAGTCGCCGTCGTTGTGTCCCTGACCGCCGGCGCGAAGTACCAGCCAGCCTTTTTTTGCGAGCAGGAAGGAGCCTTCGTCATCGCGGGAATGCCCGGCAAATTTCGGACCGGCGCCGAAAAACGCCCATGTTGCATCGGGGCAGTTCCACTCGCTTCGCATATAGACGTGCCCTGCGGCCTTGAAAAGATGAGCGGTGGGATAGCTTTCCCTGCCCGGGTTTGAGGATTTTATTGCCGGTTTGTAACAGAGCAGACGCGTCCAGGGGATTTTGTTCCAGCTTTCTTTCGCACTTTGCTCACAGATGCCGTTTGCAACAGGGTCGTAATAGTGTGCGGCAAGTATCGGGGCCACCTGTGAGAAAACGGAAAGTTTACCTGAGCGGTTGTCGTCTATCCAGGCGGTTTTGTCGCAGAAAGGTACGGTCAGATGCACTGCCCAGCGTGTCATTTCCGGCATATAACTTGTAGGGGCGCATCGGCTGAAAAGGTCTTCGCCGGTAGCGGTGTACCATGCCTCGAATGCCCACGGGATAACGGCTATGGGGCCGTAGCCGCCGTGGCCCATACTCTCTGTCCAGACACCGCCGGATTCATCGAATGCGGGGATGCATTCGGCTGGGACTCGATTTGCCCAGGAATCGAGAAAACGGACGGCGTCTTCTTCGTGTATTGTGCCGGCGCCTTTGAGTGCCAGGGCAACGAGAAGTTTGGGGGTAATGCCGTCTCTCGTGTTGGGTGTATTAAGATGGGCCGGACCCCATGTCTGATTGTACCACCAGTGGCCACTCTTTAGGGTAATCTCGGCGACATCGGTGTAGTATCTCAGCCACTGTCCAAGCTGGTCTCCGTAGGTTTTTCTTTCTTCCGGAGAAAGGGCGTCGTATATCCAGTCATAGACCAGGCCGTAATAGCCGAAAGAACCGTCGCCTTTACGGTTGAGCACTTTGCCGTCGCCCCAGTATTTTTTTATAGCATCGACGTACTGACTGGTTTCGTTGCCCAACTCGCGCTCGACGAGATGACATATTGCGGCACAAACCATATCCATTGGCCGAACAAAACGGTTGTGTGGTTTTTTTATACCGTCTCTTACAGCCTTGTCGGCGGTTTCTTTTATTATTTTGTACTCTTCGGCCAGCGGGCCTTTGGCATTGGCAGCCAGAGCGGGTAATGTAGCCTTGTTTACAAACATTCGCGGATGGTCGGCAAGCTGGTAAGCGAAAACGGCGGGATGAAGAGCAAAAGTGATTAGTAAAAATACCATTGTGAACTTTTTCATTTTTAAGCTCCTGACTTTATTGACAATAAATGCTGAACCAACATATTGAACAAAATTTGATTTGACTAAAAGTGTGTAAATGATAGTTGATGCCAGTGTGCAAGTCAAATATTATTATCCATAGGCCGGTTTAATTCAAAATCAGCGGGAAGTAAGTGAAAATAGTGTTGATGTACTGTTAAAATTATTGTATATTTTTTAGAAAAGCTTCACGATTTACACTAATACTTTGTTTTTTTGCAAAGGAGGAAGTTTTAATGAAATTTTCCGGTTCACATTTGAGATTTATGGTCGTTTTATTTGTTGCAGTAATCATTTTTTGCGGCGCAGGTTTTGACAATGCTGCATTAAGGGCTGATATAAAACCCTACAAAGTGGCGCTGGTCATAGGCGACCAGTGG
>Ga0272442_10002935_pt1 | contig 24206 bp, 20 predicted proteins | sample SSMForm2O_FD_200262 | JGI IMG/M metagenome (GOLD analysis project Ga0272442, IMG submission 200262) | Marine sediment archaeal communities from Little Sippewissett salt marsh, Falmouth, MA, United States - SSM-Form-2O | ecosystem: Environmental > Aquatic > Marine > Wetlands > Sediment ...
GTAACCAATCCGAGCTTCATTTTGGCCCCTCTCCGGACGGAACTCTGCGCCAGGACTTTACCTAATGGTCCGGCCGTAACCGCAGCGGCGCCAAAAAACATAGATTGTTTAAGAAAATCGCGACGTGTGTTATTAAATGTGCTCATGTTCTCCTCATTTCTGTTTACTGTGCTACATAGCAAATCTGCTCTCGGTCACTTTCTCAAGAGCTTTCACCCTAAACTCTTAGCCCGTCCTCGCTGACGACCAAGAACCATTATTATCACCTGCAAGGACGCCTCTGTCAAGCGATTTCTGCAAAAAAACGGCCCTCCTCTTCATCCTTGGCTAAATTTTCGAGATGTGACACGCAGCTCGTTATTTTCTATCCGCTGATTTCAATCAACTTTTCCGCTATTTTCAAGCTGGCCTGCTTCTTTGCAATTGCCCGGCAGTTTCTTTTCATTTCCTGTCTTTTCTCGTGGTCTTTCATCAACTCTTCAAGCTCCTCAGCCAGCCATTCGGCCCTGTCTTTTTCATCCTGCAAATCATCCACTATAACCGCCGCACCGGCTTCAACCAGTTTGCCCGCATTCAGATACTGATGCCTGTCCCTGTGGTACGGATATGGCATACAGATACTCGGCGTCCCGGCCGCTGCGAATTCAGCGACACTTACCGCACCACTTCTGCCAATCACCAAATCCGCGGCAGCCAAAAGGTTCGCCATATCATCGAAATATCCCAGAACCTTATGACTGATTTTGGCGTTGTCATATTGGCCCTTAACTTTTTCGCAATTATTGACTCCGGCCAGATGAACTATCTGCCAATCATCCGCAAAAGCATCAAGCTTTTCTAACAACGAGAATACAGCTCTGTTAATATTCTCCGAGCCGCTCGATGCACCGGTTACGAGCAAAGTTTTCTTATCTTTCTCAAGTCCCAATTGTCCAATCGCTTTGTTCGGCTCCGGATTTTCAAAGCCGCTTCTTAGCGGACATCCGACAATGCTGACATTCCCACATCTGCGCGCGAAGTATTGCGCGGTTTCCTCGAACTGCACAAATATCTCATCCGCCCAGCGGCTTATTATCTTATTAGCGCGGCCCGGGACAATATCAACATTCAAAAGCCCGACAGGCACTTTACACTTATGTGACGCCAGACAAACCGGCGCCGATACAAAACCCCCGGCCCCGATTACCACCACATTTTTACTTTTTGCGATTGCTTCTTTTGCAATCCTGTAGCTCGCTAAAAACGAACTGCAAAAGCTGATTAGTTTACCGGGCCGAACGGAAAAACCTGTAGCTGTCAGCCTGGTAAATTCGAAATCGGTTTGCGCAAGGATTTGCTCATCGATAGTGCGGCTGCTGCAGAAAAAATGTATTTTCGCACCCGGACGGAGCTTTACTATCTGCTCTGCCACAGCGATGGCCGGGTATATATGTCCCCCTGTCCCGCCGCCGGCAAAGACAAAACATTTATTGTTCATAATTTAAGCCTCCCTGCAAAATTTCAAACAAAAGTCTGACCGAAATCCGCGATAAATGCAAGCGTTTTATTTCTTCTGACTTAACTCCCATACGATTGAGAATATTTCATAAGCAATCGAAAAAAGGGCTTATACACAATTCGTATAAGCCCTGATTTGCTTTTAAACTGCTATATCAAATACCACTTTATTAATGCTTGCGGCTATGGAGTATACAAACGAATGTCATCGAAGTACATCGTACCTGTACCGCCTGTAACCGAGCTAAGGCCAAGAGTGATCGAACTCACATTGGAAAGGTTCACACCCTGGTCGGCAAAAGCCTGCAAGTCGATATTCCACTGCGTCCATCTTGTTATCGTTGCCGCATCAGGGTCATCATGATCGACTCTTGCATTACCGTTGAGAGCAACGTACAAAGTCTCAGCAGTATTAGATGAACTGCCCCTAAACCAAATCGTCAGTGTGTTGACACCGTTCACTGTCCAGTCACGATTGGAGGACAATTTCAAAGTTGCTTCGGATTTGCCGACCGCATTGTTATAAGCCATCGGCATCGACTGATTACCGCTGTGAACAATAGACTGCTCGGTAATAGGAGGATTAGCATGACCAACGACAGAGCCGTTTATGGCCGGGTTGTCGTAGCCGTCCACCCAGGCAAGATATATCCTGTTACTCCCTTGCTGGCCTTCATTAATGTCATTGTAGCCCTCCATATCATCAATGATAAGGAAATTGGCTGTAGTGAAGCTCCATAGCGGGCCTGTCCACGGGCTGTCGGCGTTGGCGCTATTAGCCTCATCAATACGCCAGTAGTAGGTAGTATTCCACTCGAGTTGTCCGGGTTCGAAGCTCTCAGAGCCGAGGTTTCCGCTACCTTTTAATTCCAGAGAGTCTGCAACGGAACCGAAGTAAACCTCATGGGAAGCTCCGAAGAATCCCGGTGTCCAGGTTAGAATCGGTGTCTGTGTTACGTCCACAGCGCCATTAACCGGATCAAGGGCCTCAACGGCTCCTTCAGTTGTAAAGCTCCAGACATCTCCTTTATGTGTTTCGACAATGTCGAACTCGTCAATCCGCCAGTAATAAGTTTTCGCCATTTTAAGTGTGCCTGGATCATAATCCGTGCTCCCATGAGGAAGGCTGCCGGTTGCATTGTCCACCTCGTCGAAGTTATCACCAAAATATACATAGTGCAATTTCGAACCAAAACCCCCCGCCCAGTAAAGGTCCGCGTCCGGGTCAACAGCCTGGTCGCCATCAGCTGGGTCGGGAAGATATGCGGTTTTGGGTGGAATCATAAAGCTCCAGACGTTACCTTTCCAGGGACTTTCCGGATGCACATCATTGACCTCATCAATGCGCCAGTAGTAAGTTGTTCCAATAGTAAGGCCATCCGGATAAGGAAATCCCGGGAAGCCAACAACAAAATTTGACGAGGGCTGGTTACCCCGGAACACGCTCTCTGCTCCGGTTTCTACACCATCTAAACTGTCTCCGAAATAAACATCGTGTGAAACTGCGAAAGCTCCGGGTATCCATATAAGACTCACCCATGTATCCTCAAGTATCATACCGTCAGATGGATCAGGAGTAGTTGCCATGAAATTAGTCGGTCCGGTGACAGGCGATATGTACTCCCCACTGATTATTTCAGGTCCTTCTCCTATTCCAGGACCACCCCAACCAACAGCTACACCATCGCCGCCGCCGCCTTCCTTAAACAACACATCGACGTAGTACTTTTGACCGGCTTCAAGTGTGACCTGGTCCGACTGCTGGTCATCGGGGAATTTGGCCCACTCGCGATCGCCGGTCCACTGAGTACCAGGCACTTCACACATCAGAACCACATTGGATGAATCAGCATTTGTGCTCAGCCAAAATTGGCTTCCGTTGTCACCGGTAATCCAGAAGGTATAGTCGCCCGTTTCCGGCGGGTAGATATAACCTTGAAGCCGGGCTCCATAGTTATCTATATCGCCTTCCCAAAGCTCTGCCGGTTTTGTTCTGGGCAGCTCCACAGTCGGAACCATTGCGGTACCGGTCGGGTTGTCCGGAAAGTTGGAATTATTAATTAGATCGTTCACTGCGTTTCCACCGCCTATGTCGAACCACCATTCGAGCAGAAACTCACCGGTTGGCTGAGCGTCTGCACTTGCGACCATAGCAAGCATCAGAACAAAAGAAGACAGATAAATCAATTTCCTGTACATAATAGTCCTCCTTAAAAAAAGGTAATTTAGACACATACCAAAATCCCGACCTCTCGGGATTATTTTCGACAGGTATCAAAACTCTTTTCTTAACAATCTGAATTCGCTGCTTACGGTGTTTCCGGTTCTGGTGCATATAAACGAATATCATCGAAGTACATTATACCAGCACCGCCGGCAACAGGATTGCTCCTGCTACCGAGTCCAAGAGTAATCGAATTGACATTGGCAAGGTTCACGCCCTGGTCCGCAAATGCCTGCAGGTCGATTTTCCACTCGGTCCAAACTTCTAGTAATGCCGCGTTTGGACTATCATGGGTGACCACAGCACTGTCATTTAGAGCCGCATACATCGGTTCAGCGGCATTGGCTGCATCGCCCCTGAACCAAATAGACAATATGTTGATGCCATGTTTGGTCCAATCACGCAGGCCAGTCAATGTTAGAGTCGCCTCGGATTTTCCAACAGCATTGTCGTAGGACATCGGCATCGACTGAGAGCCACCGTGGACGATAGTCTGCTCGGCAAAAGGCGCTTCAGGATAACCAACAACAGAACCGTTTATCGCCGGGTTGTCATATCCGTCCCGCCAGGCAGCATATATCCTGTTGCTACCGGGTTCATCCGGGTTAAGGTCATTGTAAGACTCAAAGTCGTCTATTCCAATGAAGTCCGCCACGATAATCGCCCGCACTCCACCTTTGGTAACAGTTCCATCGGTATTGAATTCATCGATGCGCCAGTAGTAGGTTTGGCCCCAGGCAAAACCCTCCGGAGGTACAAATGTGGTACCCGTCAGGCGTCCGAGATAGATCCCGGTAGTATCGGATACATCAGCACTCTGGACGGCCTGTTGATCCATACCTAAGTAAATATCATGCTCAGCAGCCATGTCACCGGGTTTCCAACTGACCGATGAAGGTACAGTTTCGACGTCATATATGCCGCTGGGAGGCTGCAGGTCCCATGCCAGCAGAAGATCACCTCTCATTACCTGTACGATATCTTCCTGGGTTAGCACTTTGTCGTAGATTCGGACATCGTCGAGGCTGCCGTTAAAATAACCGGGGGAGCCGCTTCTGTCGCCATCGAAAACGGTCGCCTCCGACTGTGATGCAATGAAGCCGTAGCGTTCTGTTCCTGTTCCGAAGGTGTTACCTCCGGTAGCTGAAACATCCGGCGCACCGTCGATGTAAATGGTCATCAGGCCGTTGTCAAAGACGCCTGCAACATGGTGCCACTGGCCGTCATCGACAAGTTTCTGGCTGGCAAGATCCACTGTACCTGTGCTGGTGCTTACCTCCCAGCCTACCTTGCCGGGACCGGCGTATTGACTGTCTCCGGCCTCTAAACGCCAGTATTCACTGCGGTCGAACGACACAATCGTCTGCATGACGCTGTCGCTGGTTCGAATCCAGGCCGAGACGGTGACTTCTGTGCCATTGGGATCATTTAAGACAAGGTTGCGAATTGCCACGTATTTTCCGGCTCCAAAATTCAGCGCGCTTTCGCCGATCCAGCCGGGAGTAAGCCATTGCGGTTCAATGATCTGTCCGTGGTTGCCGTGGCCGGACCAGTCCGGGGCGACGCTACCAATGCCAGCATCAAGCTTCCACCAGCCGATGAGATTCGGATCAGTAATATCTATGACAGGTATAGTGCTGAAGCTCATAACCTGGCCTTTACGGGTAAAGGCGCCGTCGAACTCATCGATCCGCCAATAGTAAGTCTTATCCAGCTTAAGCGTTCCAGGGCTATAAGTTATCAGTGCTTGCGGCATACCAACAACGGCACTATTCACATCGTCAAAATCATCACCGAAATACACATGATGCAGCTTCGCGCCGAAACCGGCGGTCCAGCTTAGCTCGACATCCGGGTCTATATATTTGGCACCGTTGACAGGGCTGGTATTGTAGGCGTTCTGTGGAGGAATAGTAAAGCTCCAGACGTCGCCCTTCCAGGGACTGTTGGGTTCGGCATCATTGACCTCGTCAATCCGCCAATAATAAGTTGTGCCGGTAACAAGGCCTTCCGGATAAGGAAATCCCGGAAGTCCCAAAATCAGAGACGCCGTGCCCTGATTGCCAATAAATGCATCGCCTGTGCCATCATTGACATCGTCAAAATTATCGCCGAGGTACACGTCATGCGAGAGGGCCAAAGCGCCTGGTGACCAGGTAAGTTCCACCCATGTAGCTTCAAGTAGAGCACCATCAGCCGGTTCGGGTCTCGAAGCAAAGGGATATGGCTCGCCACCTGACAGCATGATTTGCTGTATCTCTTCGGGTGTGAGGACCTTATTATAGATGCGGACATCATCAATGAACCCAATGAATGGTCTATCGCCCCGGGTGGGACGATAACCTATAGTAACATCCAGGGTATCGTTTTCGACGATATCCCACCCGTCCGGGTCTGTTGATTCCATCGTGTCATCCTCGCCGTCCACATAGAAGGTGACATCTCCACTCGAAGCCGTTGCGTTCTCTATTACCGTTACCGCCACATGGTGCCATTGGCCATCAATCAAATCGGTGTTACCCTGAACATTACCACTACCATGCGAAATCCGCAGCCTGTTGCTGTTGATGCGAAATTCCACTCTTTGACCGTTGACGTCAGCGCCCCAGTGTACAATTTGCTCGATATTTGCAGTATTCGATGTTTTGATCCAGGCGGTTATGCTAAAAGCATGCGTACCAAGAACACCATCGTAGCCATCTATAGTCACGTAATCCGGATTGTCTTGAAATTCCAGGGCTTCCGCAAAGACGCCGGGCCCATATTGCGGACTACCGTGAAGTGTACCATGACGGTCGTTGCCAGAGATGTCGAGGGCATGGCCGTCAAAAGTCCACCAGCCCATCAGGCTTGGATCAGGATCGGCACATATACCAGGCGCGACCGGGCCAAACACCAAAAAAAGAACTGCGAAATACGTCAACTTCCTGCACATAATAAACTTCCTTAAAAAAGCAAAACAACAATACATTGGCCTTTCTAAAAAAAGCTAACTTATCACTTACGGTACCTGAGCATATAGACGAATATCGTCGAAGTATATCATACCTGTCCCGCCTGTAACCGAGCTAAGGCCAAGAGTAATCGAACTCACATTGGAAAGGTTCAGGCCCTGGTCGGCAAATGCCTGCAGAGAGATATTCCATTGGGTCCAGCGGGCAGACGTTGCCGCATCAGGATTATCATTATCAACAGTAGCGCTTCCGTTCAAGGCAATATACATTGTCTCTGCAGCATTGTCATTACTGCCTCGGTACCAGATTGTCAGTGTATCGACACCATTAATTGTCCAGTCATTATTGGAAGTCAAGGTCAAAGTTGCCTCAGATTTTCCGACAGCATTGTCATAGTAAAGCGGCATTGACTTATTACCGCTGTGAACGATAGTCTCTTCGTAAAATGGAGGATCTAAATGACCAGTCTGAGAGCCGTTTGTCGGATCGTCGTAGCCGTCTATCCAGGCCAGATATATCCTGTTGCTATTGGGGTCATCGGGATTCAGATCATTGTAAGACTCAAAATCATCAATGATAAGGAAATTGGCCGTAGTGAAATTCCAGAGAGGCCCTGTCCACGGGCTGTCTGCGTTGGCGCTATTGGCCTCATCAACACGCCAGTAGTAGGTGGTATTCCACTCAAGCTGCCCTGGCTGATAGCTCTCTGAACCAAGGTTTCCGCTTGCTTTTATCTCAAGTGCACCTGCATCGGTTCCGAAATAAATTTCATGTGTAGCACCTAAGCCCGGTGTCCATGTTAGAACAGGTGTTTGTGTTACATCCACAGAACTATTAGCCGGGTCAAGTGCCGCAACCGCACCTTCGGTAGTAAAGCTCCAGACGTCACCTTTATACGTTTCGGTAATATCAAACTCATCTACACGCCAGTAGTAGGTCTTGGCCATTTTAAGAGGGCCTGGAGTGTAGTTCGCAGCTCCCTGGGGGGACGCTCCGGCGGCATTGTCCACCTCGTCAAAGTTATCACCGAAGTACACGTAATGCAATTTCGCACCGTAACCTCCTGTCCAGCCGAGCTGTACATTCACACTTACATATTCGACACCATCGGCAGGTTCGGGAAAGTATGCAGTTTTTGGGGGAACACTGAAACTCCAGACAGGACCTTTCCAGGGGCTGTTTGGCTCAGCTTCATTAACCTCATCAACACGCCAGTAGTAAGTCGTGCCTGGAACAAGGCCATCGGGATAAGCAAATCCGGGAAAGCCCAGAGTTAAAGTAGTTGTGGCCTGATTACCAAGAAATGTACCTTCGGCCCCATTTTCCACATCATCAAAAGTCTCACCTAAATACATATCATGCGATACCGCAAGATCTCCCGGCCTCCAGGAAAGGTTCACCCATGTGTCGGAAAGCATGGCCCCGTCTGCAGGCTTGGAGCTTGAGGCAAATGGATAATCAGAACCACCGGAGGTGTAGAAAATATTGACGACCTGATCATCGGTCAGCACCTCGTCATAGAAAGCAAGAGCGTCCATCTGACCGTCAAATTTTCTGTTTTCCCCATTCATCCGGCCAAGTTTCAATTCAGCTGCGGCATAAACAATAGGGCCCGCAGTCGGCCAGCTTTCGCTGTTGGCTGCCACAAAAGCCGCGTCCACGCTGTCACCATCCAGGAGAACGTTCATGGTGACATCACCGTCGAGATCGTGACGCAGAACAAGCAGGATCCAGGTTTCAGCGGGCATGTCCCTGGTGTGGATATTTTGAGTATTTGAGCCATCCTGTCTGGACATAAACTTGAAATTGTCCGTATTGTCACCGCTGTGCGTAAACAGACGATAACTGTCCGCTAAGCCGCCATCTGCAGCCGAAATGTCAATAAATCGAGTGTGAGCACCAAATTCCAAATCCGATCTGACCCAGAGCGAAATCGAAAAATCGCCGGTGAATTGAAAGGCTTCAATGCCGGCAGCTTCGATAATTGCACCACCATCCCCGGCAAAATCAACACCGGATCCGAATTTTCCGTCAACGTCAAGAGTGTCGCTGCCTCCCAACGTGGCAACGTACAAACCGCTTTGGTCAGTTGCCGTGGTCCCGCTGGTTTCTTCAAAATCCCACCTCGCAACCTCGACGGCGTTGCAGGCCTGGGAGACCACCAAAACAAAAATGACTAAATAAATCAATTTCTTGGACATAATATTCCTCCTTAAAAAATGGGTTATCAATTGAAATATAGGAATCTCTTCACGTGCAAAGAACTGATTCTCCCTTCCAATTCTGCGCTTCACGTAATGTAATGCACAATAATTCCTCCTCTATTCGGTAAACAACAGGGATTGAGCCTGCACGAAGACCAAAAACCACAGACCAGCAACAGCACAGGATCACTTTACCATCTATATTTCTACCAAATTAGCCACCGTTTCGTCAAGAATAATCTCTGCAATTCTGCATCACAACGCACCTTTTCCGTCAATTCGCTCACGGCTGGTTCGATACTCATCTCCTTAACTTAAAGTGCATATACTGTCAGTATGTTCATAATTTATTTGTTAATGAATTTTTACAGCTCGCACTAAAAAAAAATTTCCCCTCACAAGCGAAAACCCATGCCCCCCGGCATCTCATATTCGCCCAAATCACATCCGTTTTCTTATGCTCAGTGATTTTTTGGCTATTACTATATATGGTATATTGCCTAATTTCTCTGCATAGTCCTATATTGTCGAGTCCGTCGTTAAAATGGGCCTTCTAAAAAAGCCCGTTTTTAACGCTGTTACGGTTTACTTTGCTTTGTATTAATGTAAATTTTGCCCTTCACAAAAGTTAGCCTGACACCAAACTTTTCTAAAGTTTTCAGGCCATTGTTGTCGATACCAGTATTAGTAGGTTATTTTGGGCCTCCTAAGGGATTAAGGGGATACACAATATATAGTGGTTATAAGCTTTGAGGGGGGAAAAGGATATTTTCGCCTCGAAGCTTGTCATGCAAGGTAGTCTGAATGTCCGATTTCGATTCCAGCAGCCGTTTTAAGGGCCAAAATCGCCAAGTGGATACTGTCGACGATAGCCTTGCTCCGGATAAGGATTTTATTATGGAGCAGATTCTTGAAAATCTAAACACTACTCCTATTGGCAAAGTGTTGAAAAAAATAGCTTCGCTGCCGGATGGAAGAAAAGAAAAAGTTCTTGATGTCCGACAGCAGCTTACAGAAGGTAAATACGAACTCAATGAATATCTGGACGTTGCTCTCGATAAGGTTCTCGAAGACCTTACCGCATAAATAAAGGAGTGCTTTGGACCAGGTTTGATAAGGCAATCGGATATTAATTGAATTTCAAGAGGTGACTTGTCGGCAGTGCGTTTTTATTCGGTTTATTCTTTTCTTTGAATTACCAGTTTTGTTATTTACTGCAAAACGGATTTCCTTGTTACTACGAGACTATTTCAGGAACCTCATCGTCCGGATCATCAAGCTCTACAGGCTTGTAGCCAGGCTTTTTTGATTTCTCCATCTCCTCTTTGAAAGCGGCAGAAACTCTTTCCTGAATTCTTTTTCTGCATTCAGCATTTATAGGATGTGCGATATCGGCGTGCAGTTTCATTCTGCCTTTGAAATCCTTTTTGGCCCTGTTTTCCTGAAGGGCTCCTCCACAGTTATTACAGTACCTGGCTCTAAGATGGTTTTTGCCTCCGCACTTTTCACAATGGTCGCTCATTTTCCTGGATGGCATGGCGACAAAGTAACCATTGGTACCTTCGATGATCTTAATGTCGCGAACCACAAACTCATTGTCCATCGTTATTGAACAAAAAGCTTTCAGCCTGTCATCTTTGTTGCTGACCATCTTGACTCTGACCTCAGTGATTTTCATTTTCTATGCCTCACTAAAAAAGTTTACCATCTATTGTTACTGGCGATAATACTTTCGCAGCCAATCTTTTCTTTAAGTTTGTGTTTGTATTGCCTGGCTATCTCTTCATTCCCGCTCTCAATGAGACAAAACATTGTTGAACCACTACCGCTTAGACAGCAAGGCCCAATACCCAACAATTCAATTTTCGTCTTCAGTTCGGCAAGGCTTTTCACCAAACGGAAACAGCTTTTTTCAAGCATATTTGCGCACATCTTCGCTGCTAAATCAATCCTGTTTTTTTCGATATAACCGTTTATTTGTGTGCTCAGCTTAACATAGAGAGGGTTATTGTGCTCATAATTTACGTAAACCTTTTTAGTAGAGACACTTATGTTCGGAAGTATCAACAATGCCAGAAATTTAAATTTTTCTTGTAATTTTTTAATTTTTTCGCCTTTTCCCGTACAAAACGCCAGCGGCCCATTCAAAAAGAAAGCTACGTCGCTGCCGAGCTGTGATGCCGGTTCGGCAAGCTGCTGGTTTGGAAGTTGTATGTCAAGGTATTTATTAAGCCCCATAAGGGTTGCCGCCGCATCACTGCTGGCCGAGCCGAGTCCTGAGCCGGCGGGAATATTTTTTGTCAGTGTGATTTTGACATCAGTCTTGAGACCGCAATTATGAAGCAATAATTCAGCCGCCCGATAGACAAGATTTTCTTTTCCTTCCGGCGCCCAGTGCAGCCCTTTGCAGAGGAGTTCGATGCCGTCCTTTTGTCCCGGCTCGATGAGGATTTCATCGTACCAGTTGACCTTGGCCATTATCGTTTCTAATTCGTGGAAACCATCTTGACGCTGCCTCACTACAAGCAGACTTAAGTTGATTTTGGCAGGCGCTCTTACTAATAACCCCTCGCCGACGCTTTCAAATTGTGCTTTGTCATTCATAGCTGCTCATCGGGATTATAACAGTTCCAGCGCGTTTTTCAATAGTGTCAAAGAGTAAAAGCACAAAGGAGCATACAGGTATAACTGTTTATGAGAATGAGGATAAAAAAAGTTTTTTGCTATACTAAAATCTCCAGAGAAGCCGCATAGCAATCGCATCGGCCGAGTTGGTATGCTGATATTCGATACTGTAGGAAATATCGTTTGTGGCTTTAATCCGGGCGCCGATATATACACCAAGCTCTGAGACCTGGTCTATATCATACGAGCTGTCCAAATCGTATCTAAACTGTGGAATACCCACCGTAGTTGCACTGCCTTTGAGATTTAGTGAACCTTCCATCAAGTGGAAAAATCCTCCGCCGTAAAGCGAGATACCCTCGGTCAGCTCATATGTCGGACCCATCGCAATTTGTATCTCATGCATACTCAGCCTGCCCGACATTAAAAGTGGATATGGGTTGCCGCTCATCACAGTGGTCAAAGGCAGCGACTCAAAGTCGGACTGCGCCCAACTGTATTGAGCCAGCGCATTTAGCTGAAAAGCATCTTTTTGATAGAAGGTTACGCCTGTACGCAAACCAAAGCTAAAATGCGTATCCCCGTCATCTCTCCAATCGGCGTCCGCCGCACCCAGACGCAGGAACGCCTCCAGGTTGTCGGTAATACCATAGCCGAGATTTGCATAAGCCTTCTGCACTTCGACGCCGTCAAGATTAAGACGCTGTTTTTCTGATTGGATGCCAATAAGACTTCCAATGGTAACGTTATAAATCGCTAAATTGCTTCTGCCTTTTGCCTTGAAATCCATATCGCTTTTGGAATAATCCACCCCGATACCGAACTGCCCCTTTTTTAGCTTATCCGACGCAGAGCCAAGCGGATCCAAAGCGAAGCCTGCTGAACAGCAAAAGCACAGCACTATAATCGCACCGACTAATTGTGATTTTCTCGCTTTAATAAACATTCCCCCCTGAAAATATGCAGATATTAAAACCCCCGATTAATTAAATCTATTATACAATATTCATAACGTTTTGTCAAGAGACATTTAATCGTCCCATAACAAATGCTCTGCCGTAAGGCATGTATTCATAAATGCTTATAATCGAGCACCATCTACACAACGACAATTAAACAGTTCGCTCCCTTTGCGTGTAAAAATGACTTTTTAATTGAGAATATACGCTCTTGAGTGTAGCATTTGATATTAACTCGCGGTGCTGATTCTTAAGCTCTGCGAAAGGCTCAGAATTACTTTTGGAAATATTGAATATCGAAAAAGAATGTCGAGGTAAGAAACTGAGATCGCCATCCCGCATCAATTGAGATTAAACTCACGCTTAATTGATGCGGGAAATTGGATCTTCTATGACAAGGATGACCTATGTTGATCTATGGATGGAAAGGAAATTGAGATGAGAAAGAGTAAAAGCAAAGCCGCACAGATGCATGTTCCAAAAAAGAACCGGCAGCTTTTTGAGCAAATTGTGGAGCTGATAGACGCCTTCTGCGATACACACCTCAATGACAGCTATAAGGAGCTTTGTGAGCATATGACAGGTGCAATTTGCCGAACACATTTACCACTGAGCAAAAGTAGTCCTGCCGTCTGGGCCGGCGGGATAGTTCACGCCGTGGGCTGGGTCAACTTTTTGCACGACCCCAAACAAAGTCCCCATATGACATCGGCACAACTGGCAGAGGGATTCGGCATCTCACAAGGGACAATGACGGCGAAATCAAAAATCATACGTGACAAGCTTGACCTGATGCAATTAGACCCGGACTGGTGCCTGCCGGAACTGCTTATAGATAATCCGCTGGTCTGGATGTTTGATGTCGATGGATTGATAATGGATATCCGTATGGCCCCACGGGAAGCACAGGAAGAGGCGTATGAAATGGGATTGATACCCTTCATCCCTGCTGACAAGCAGGAACAGGAAACCGAATCCGGTCCGGGGATAAAAATCATAGAATTTCCTTCCAGCAAGAGCAAGACTTCCGGGTCAAAATCACCCCATAAGCCACAAGACAATGTGCCCACTCTGTTCGATGGATTAGATGAATAAGGAATATAGACTAAGGAATATTGAATGGCGAATGATGAAGCAATAATTGATAAAACATCTGACGAGCAACATGTAACAAACAACAAAACCGTTGCCTGGTGGCACTGGCACAGGCGGTTGTATAACTGGGTTATTCACTGGGCCGACACGCGCTACGGGATGATAGCGCTTATTGCGCTTGCCCTGACCGAGCCAGTATGCGTTCCTATTCCTGCCGATGTTCTTGTAATAGGGCTTTGCCTCGGTAAGCCGAAGCGTTCGCTAAAGTACGGCCTGACCTGCGCATTCTTTTCCGTCCTCGGAGGAACAATCGCCTTTTCCCTCGGTCTGGCTATCGGGCCGGAGCGAATCGTGGATTTGTTCGGCAGTATCGGCCTTGGCGCAAAGGCGCAGCTCGCCCTCGACCTTTACACAAAGTACGATTTTTGGGCCATCGCAATTTCAGCGCTGACCCCGGTGCCCTATATGATTTTCAGTTGGGTCGGAGGGATGGCGGAAGTTTCTCTGCTGAAATTCGTAACGATAAGCATCGTATTTCGTACAATGAGATTCGGAGGCGAATCACTACTGTTTTATTTCCTCGGCGAAAAGGCACGACGACTGATAGAAAAATATTTCAACATCGCCACGGTTGTTGTTATTATACTGCTTGCGATTGTGGTTTATCTGATAAAGCTTTTGGGCAGGATGTTTTCCGGCTAAAAAAATGGACGACACTCAAAAACAAACACTTCTGAAAATTGCGCGCGATACCGTCGAGGCTGTAATCAAAGGAAAGCCAGCCAAAGCGTACCAGTCGGGCGACCCCGAACTGAACGCTCCCTGCGGATGCTTTGTAACGTTGAAAAACCACGGCCGACTGCGGGGCTGCATAGGCAACTTCATCTCGGACAGCCCTTTGATTGAATTAGTGGCAGAAATGGCAAAAGCCTCAGCCACCGGCGACCCGCGTTTTTTCGCCGACCGGATAAACGCCAGTGAATTAGACCAACTGGATGTAGAGATATCGGTTCTCTCGCCATTGCAGAAGACAAGTGAACCGTTAAGTCTGCAGCTCGGAATTGACGGTATCTATATAAAAAAAGGACGAGCATCAGGCTGCTTTCTTCCACAGGTCGCCACAGAGACCGGCTGGAGCAAAGAGGAATTTCTTTCGTATTGCTGCTCCCATAAAGCGGGCCTTGCACCCGATGCCTGGAAGGACCCCGAGACGGAAGTCTATCTGTTCACAGCCGATGTGTTCGGGGCGGATTTCAAAGATATATAGCTCGCCGCTTTGGTTACTTGTCCATTTCGTTGCCCACTACATAGCCGCCGCCGGCTCCTATCAGCCCCCCGACTATCGCTCCTGAGCCCCCGCTTGCTATAGCCCCTATCAGCACACCACCGGCCCCACCAATAGCGGCACCCGACTGGGCGTTGTTTGCGCAGCCGTTCATAAGCGGCAAACAGACGCATAGAAATATTAACGCAAGGATTATCACCAACCTGCTTTTCATCTTATGCCTCCATATTGAACAATAATCCGGATTTCCCCTAAACACCGGGAATAAACACAACTAAGCCTCCAAGCACGATTAGCCTACCAAATCCATCGCGAAATAGCAATTGCTTTTGACCTTTTCATGCAGTTTTTCCACTCTTGGGCCTGATGCCCGTTGAGAGCTGGAAATGAAAATTTACCTGTTCACCGCTGAAGTAATTGGAGCAGAAGTCAAAGAGACATACCTTTTTTATTAGACGAGGTCTTTAAAATTGAACAGCAAGCGGAGTCATTCGACCTCACTTGCTGTTTTTGTCACGACGCCTGTCACTCCCAGAATGATTTTTTTGAGATCGGCACATTAGAACGTAAATTGGCCAAATATCACTCTTTCTCTATCTCCTCTACTCTATGTTCATAACCAGAATTCAGAGTTATAGTCACACCATTAGATAAAGTGTAACGTGTTTTGTATATGTATACATCGTGGCCTTTCGAACTTTTCACCGTGTCTAAAAAGGTTCTTTCGAACTCGCCTGCTTTTTTCAGATCTTCTATTTCATCGGACAGCTCTCGGATTTTTTCTTCCCTATTTTCAGACAGGAGAATTTCAACAGGGAGACCTAAAGTATCGTATATAACTTCGCCGCCGTTGGACAGTACAGCCTTGTATTCTTGAGGGCTTATTTTGTCGACTTTCCCTTCTTTTATAAGCTGCAAAATTTCTTTTTCGGCTTGCTTTGCATCTTCTTCGTTATTTATACAATCCCCTCTTATGGTGGGACTGAATGCATACGCTGTTATATACTTCGCTTGTTCATCATCAACACCATACATGACGACAAATTCTTCTACCACGAACTTTATGATCCTGGTCGCTCCGTAGGTTAACGGCAGCAAAACCATGGTTGCGATTGCCACTGCAGCAGCTACACGCCAAGGTGATATTGACCGGCGCGTAGGAGCAAACCACCTGTGCAGAGACGATCGCTGTGTTTTAATATCCTGGGCAGATATGTCTTCCTGCAATTTGTCCTGCAGGCCGTCCGGTGCCGGCGGCTTTGGCGCGGCTACGAGATATTGCTCGATTTTCTTTTTGGTATTCATATTGATTCTCCTTTTGCTATTGGAATTGTTTGTTTCTGTTCAAATTCAGTTTCTCCGCCTAACTTAATCCTAAGGTTTTTTAAGACTTCTCGAAGTCTGTACTTTACAGTACTGGTTGCGATATTCAGAACTTTGGCGGTTTCTCGTAGAGATAATCCTTGGTAATAGTGCAGGTGTACAACGTGTTTTTTGTCCTCATCAAGTTTATCCACTGCTTCGTATAAGCGCATAGCCAACTGTCGTTCTGCAAGATTTGCAAGAGGTCCAGGATTTTCGTCTATGCATTCATACCACCATTGTTCAGGGCAGGATTGAGTTCCAACATTATTTTTGCGTAGCAAATCTAAGTAAGTATTGTGGGCAATCCTGTAAAGCCAGGTTGAAAACTTACTGCGGCCTGCGAAACCGCCAAGTGAAGACCAGGCTTTAAGGAAAGTCTTCTGTGTTAAATCTTCGGCATCGTGATTATTGCCGCAAAGACGCCGTAAATACGCATATACATCTGCGTAGTAAATCTTCAACAATTCACATGCAGCCTCTTTATCCGCCTTTTTCGCTTTTTTACATAATACTTTAATTCGACGTTCCATAGGTTCTCCGGACATTATATCGCATTTGCCTTACGGGCCCGTCACAAGTTTAGACGAAAAATGACACCAGGGTGGACAAATTATAATGGATTTAATATCATTTGCAGCCGATGTTAACAATAATATGGAGTTCGGGGTTTTGTAAGTGTGTTTCTTAGGTTTGGATTTATCCCGGCAACGCAGTCAATTGCCGGTCGAAATAAATTTGCCTGTCTTAGGAGGAAGGATTGGAGTGAGGAAGCTCTCGCTGATTTTCATAGTCTTTTTTAGTCTGGCCGGATGTTCCGGAACCGATAAGATCGAGAATAATGGTACTAATAATATTCAGCAGCTCGATACCGGTGCTTGGATGGCGGCGTATTTGCAGAGTCAGGCTCTGCCCGACCTGAAATCCGTCGAGGTTTGGAATAATAGATATGGGCCGGGGCTGAAATTGACTTCCGCCCACTATGAGATCTTCACAACGCTTATGGACCCGTTTGTACTTAGAGGTATCAGCAGTTTTATTGAGTCGGCGTATCGGGCCTATAATAGTCAGTTGCCCGAATTCGTCACAACAAAATCCAAATTTACTATTTATCTTTTTGCCCAGCGCAGCGAGTGGGAGAATTTCACTAAGAGCTTCGCCGGTGAGCAGGCGGAAATGTTTTGCAAAATAAAGGCCGGGGCGTATTATCATAAAGGTGTCTGCGTGGTATATGATATCGGCCTGGAGCGAACTTTTTCAGCTCTGGGGCACGAAGGATGGCACCAGTTTAACGGCAGATACTTTAAGTTTCGCCTGCCGAGCTGGCTTGATGAAGGCGTGGCAATGCTGTTCGAAACCCACGGAAGTGATGGCGGTCTGTTGTACTTCGAGCCGGCCGAGAACGTGTATCGACTGGATGGGCTTAAAAGGACACTTGCTAAAAACAAAATGATACCGCTGAAAGAACTAATAGCAATGAATCCCGGTGATGTGCTTGCCACTGACCAGACCAAAGCTGTTACGGCCTTTTACAGCCAGTCATATGCATTAGTGCGATTTTTACAGGAAGCGGGTTATGGAAGATGGCGGGGTGTCTATCACCGGTTGCTCCTTGACGGCTTAACAGGAGATTGGGCACTCGACGAGGTAAACAAGAAAATAGCAACAGACAGAAGCGTCCCGAAGACCGTCCTTTGGAATCGAATCGTCGGCCGGGAATTATTTGAAGATTATGTCGGTGATAATTTTGAGCAAATCGAGAAAGAGTATCTTGCCTTCTGCAGGCAAATAATTAATCCTTTAGGGATCAATACCCAATACTGAACAGCAAAATATTTATGTCCAAACAATCCCAATATTCTTTTATTCTCGCATCGGCTTCACCCCGGCGAAAACAGTTATTAACCGAAGCCGGCTATAAATTTACGGTTATCCGGCCCGATATCGACGAGTCGGCTTTTTCCACCAAGGACATTGAGCCGTGTGAATATGCCGAACAACTGGCCCTGGCCAAGGCGAAAAATGTCGCCGAAAAACATCCCGATTCTCTGGTCATCGCAGCAGACACCATCGCAGATTTCGAGGGTGAAATTATCGGCAAGCCGGCCGACCAGATGGATGCTGAGCAGATTACCAAAAAGCTCTTCAGCAAGCCCCATAAGGTTATTACCGGTATCGCAATTGTTAGACTACGCAGCGGCATCGAATTAAATGAAAGCGATACAACAAACGTTTACCCTAAAAAACTGGCCCCTGAGCAAATTGACGGACACATCAAAAGCGGCTCCTGGCGCGACAAGGCGGGTGCTTATGCCATACAGGAAAACGGCGATGAATTCATCGAAAGAATCGAAGGCAGCCTGACAAACGTGATGGGCCTGCCGATGGAGCTTCTCGAACGGCTGCTTAAAAGACTTATCGAATAAAAAGCACCCTCCCAACAAAATGAGGAAGAAGAAAAGGATATTGAAGGATTTGGTTTTGATATTGCCGCGTTCGCCTTTAGCGGACTTGTAAAGACCAGGCTGATAGATTCTACCACGCGAAGTAGCAGTTATAGTGCCGGAGGAATAAGCCTATCGAGCGCATCGCAAATATAGCTATAACCTGCACGGCTAAGTTCATCGCCAGATGGCCGGCCGTAGTTAGCAGACCGGCATGGGTATATTGGATTGTCCGCATTTCGAGAAGTGCAGCAGCAACAAGCAAAAGCACCGTTACAGAATAAGGGAAAAAAGCCCTGAAAACCGGGCCAAGAAAATAATCGGGCCTGAAGAAAGTAAAAGTCTGGCCGATGGATATAGTTAATATCGCTATCGGGAACAGGAACAAACCAAAGATAAAAAGAACGTGCAGCAAACCAAATTCTAAATGCAGAATATCATCGAAGGACAGGCCCTGTTCTTTAAGCATAAAGAACCTGATAATGCACGGCAACTGGACCACGGCCATAGTAATCGAAAAAAGAAAAAGAGGCTTGATGATGTACCACAAAAAGGTAATGCTCGTTCCGAGGTTGATTTCGGGCAGCTTATCTATCTCGAAAGCCGTCTCGTAAATAATATTGAGATAAAAACCGAAAAGCCAGCCCCAGACAGCAAAGTGTGTTACGAATCCACAACAACACGAACCGTAAGTAAAGAATTTGAAGCATACAACGGCAAGCACAAAAACCAGTGAAGTGACATTTTCAGAATCTAAAAACAGCTTCCAGTTATCAATGAACACAGCACGGTAAAAACCCGGCAGCGGCTCGCCCTTTTCTTTGGGCAGCTCGACTTTCTTCGGCTTTTTGTAACTTTCGGAAGGGATTATAAAAAGCTGCCCACAGTTTGTACATCTTGCGCGTCTTCCGGCGTGCTTATCGGGAAAACCGATTATATCATTGCAACTGGGACAAAAAAACTGGATTGTCATCTGAATCTTATCGCGTTTTCTTTCTCATCCGATGCGCATCGAAAAAAATGCCCGACAAATTTTAAACACGCTGCATGGCATCAGTAAAGCATTTGAGGTCATTGGCCCACTTTTTTGCTTCCAACAAGTCAATCTTATCTGCTTTCACGAGCGTCGCCAAATGCCTTTCCATCGTCATCATTTTTTCATCTGGTTTGTTCCGGGTCTTTGTCTGTAATTGTGAATAAATCTGCTCGATTTTGCCCGTTCGTATAAGATTGGCGCAGGCGTAGTTGTTATTTAGAATTTCCATCGCTACGAGTCTTCCGGTTCCGTCCTTTTTGGGCACAAGCTTCTGGCATATAATATAAGCAAGCCCAAGCGACATCTGGTTGCGCACCTCGGACTGTCTGCCTTCCGGAAAGTAGTCCAATATTCTTGTTATAGTACCGGTCGCATCTCTCGTATGCAGTGTGGAAAAAACAAGGTGTCCCGTCTCAGCGGCCATAAGGGTCATGGATATCGTCTCGGCGTCGCGCATCTCGCCGACGAATATTATATCGGGGTCCTGACGCAGCATTTCCTTCAGTCCCTCGGCAAATGATTCGACGTCTCTTCCGAGTTCACGCTGGGAGGTGATCGAGTATTGCTGAGGGAAGATGTATTCTATAGGGTCCTCGACGGACATAATCCGGCAGGCGCTTTTCTGGCTGATTCGGTGTATTATTGACGCAATTGTTGTGGATTTACCCGCTCCTGTGATACCGGTCATAAGAACCAGGCCGTGCCGCCGATTGATAATGTCTTTCCAGACGTCATTTGGAAAACCGATGTCCTCAACCGGCGGTATATCCAGCGACAAGGCCCGGATGGCCCCGGCCAGGCCGTCGTTCTCCCTGAAAATGTTGATTCGAAACTGCAGTGAGCCGAGTCGATATGAGCAGTCAATGCTGTACCTTTGGCGGAGTTTACGCAAATTTTCGTTACTTAAAAGCGGATATAGAAGCTGCTTGGCCATCTTGGGTGTCACGTTTGGGCCTTTGAGTTTTACAAGGTCACCGTCTATGCGATAGGCAGGCGGCGCATCGACCTTGATATGCAAATCCGAAACCCGCATCGCCCCGCGCTTTTCAAAGTATTTCAGCATATCGAGGATGCTTAGCATGCCAAGCTCGGTGGTCTCGTACACTTTTGTGGAAACAGAATATTCGTCGGCCATTTTTTAACTCCAATGGTATTAGTCGTTTGTCGGACGTATTTTGTTAATAACAAAAATCGAAAAAATCCTCTTTGCACGAATCTGCGAAAGCCTGATAATAGTATATCACAACAAAAGTCTTATAGCAAAAACCAAATTTTTAGTGCGAGATACCCCTCTTATCCGTTTTTGTGTAATCTGTTTAATCACGAAGTACAGGAGCCTATAATTATTCCGGCTTTTTTACACGCAGATTTGTTTTATTTCGTTACATCAAGCAGGCGAGAAGGCGGGCTTTGAGGGACTTTTTTGCACGGTGGAATCGAACACGGGCCATCTGAGGTGTTGTGCGTGTCATCGAAGCTATCCGGTCATACGGCAACTGCTCGTAGTAACGAAGGCGAAGAACATCCTTGTGCTGGCCGCTGAGCTGTTCGAGAACCTCCGAGACCTGCCGGAGGCTCTCAGCGTGAATCTGGGCGTCCAGGATACTGTCGCCGCCCGCTCGTGCATCGCTTGCATGGCACCGAAGAAGTGAAGTCTTCCAGTTGGTCCGTAGCCGGCTTCGTCTGTGGTTATCCTGAATCTTGCTCCAGGCAATACGATACACCCATGGCCAGAATCTTTGAGATTCTCGTAGTGAAGCAACCTGCCGCACTACCGTCAGCAGCGTTTCCTGCAGCACATCCTCGGTAAGGTCGTGATTTAGTGTGGTGCGAAAGACAAACGGATACAGCCGCTCCCGGACTGCAACAGCCAATTTCCCCATGCTTTTGCGGCTGCCCGAGCGAGCTGTGGAGATTAATTTCTGGATGTATTTGTCGTCTTTATTCATTATTACGGCCCTCATTTATTAAAAGGCCGGTGTAATGCCGGAAGTAACAAAAAAATTCTTATCGAAACTGGTTTTTTATTCCGTCGCAGCATCCTCCGCATCCGCTATTAAGCCCTCATCAGTTCTTTCTGTCTGCTCTGCCTGTTCTGTACCGTCGAGGACCCGCCAGGCCGGTGGTGTAAGCTCCGGGACGAGCCATTCGCTTTTGCAACGATGACACCTGTCCATGTCCGGCCTCCTCATCTTGCCGCAGTTTTGACAGGTTACTAAAGTTATCCCCGGCCTCGTAAGCCTGTATGTAATATAGGCCGCCAAACCGAAGGCAAGCGTTCCAATCATCCAGTACAGTCGCGCATTGTCCGAAAGACCGACAACAATCGCATTTTTACGTACTCTTGTGGCAAGCCATATCGAAAATATTATCGAAGGAAATATCCAGCTAAAGGCCCCAAAAAATCTTTCAACAAAATTTCCGCTCTGTTCTCTGCCCCACTTTGATATAAATGAATTGGGCAGTAAAAACAATCCCCTGTGGCCATCGCTGGCTTCAAAGGCCGACGCTGTGAAATAGGAACCAAGAGAAAGAATCGGCGGATGAAGATTCTCCGCAAGATATTTGACAGTGGTAAATGTGGATGCCCAGGGCGGTTCGAAAAAGACCGCCTTGCTGGAACGATAAGAAACGGTACGCTGCCCCTTTCGTTGTGTAAAACTGCTTTCAGCACTTTTGATTTGTTTTCCTTTTTCATCGAAGACAGACAAAGTCAGCGCAGTTCCATCACGAGAAAGGCCCGCTGCGAACATTCCCAAATATTTTTTCTCAACCCTCGATGGTGAAGATTTAATAGCCTCTAAATATGGTTCCCCGAAAAAGACTTTTTTATCTTCCGGATTCTCTCCGAAAAAGTGCGTTGTCAAAGCAAGCGGCTCAACCTGATAACCCAATAAATCCTGTGGCCTTGCAGGAATACCGTCTCTTGCATCAGCAAAGTAGGTCCCCGGCTTCGGCAGCCAACCTACGTGGGGGGTACGCCCAGGGCGACCAGCGACTTCAACAAATTTCAGGCTTTCTCTGTCGAGCAGATAAATTAATCCTGATTTGTCAAGAACAAGCATATACGGCCCTGCTTCACGCCCGTGGGCATTAGCTATAACCGGCTTCAAATCACTACTGTAACCCGCTTCTTTAGCATCATCTTCAGATTTCTTAATTTGAGGAGGTGACCAGTTCATATCAAAACCTGGTTTCCTCAATAGGCCAATTTGGATTGGTTCGTAATGTCGATTTTCCCTGCCGAGTTCAGGGCCTTTGGTTACCATCCCTTTATTAAAATCAATTTTGAAAAAGCGCCTCGTCTTCTTGTCATATACTATAAACTCACGTGATTCTCTCAATCCGTAATATATCCAGCTCCGGTCAATAATAGGCTCAATAAATCGTCCGAGAGCTTTGACATCAGTCTGCGAAACTCCTTCCGGACCGAGATAGACTTGTACCCACTTGTTCGCTATCCTTTTGTCGGGCATTACTTGTATGTCGTGATAGCTGTGAACAATTAGTCCGGTCTTCTTGTCAAAATACATATAATCATTTTCGGAGCCATAGAAATAAACGTTTGATAGGCGCCCTCCCGACAATCTCGCTCGAAAATAATCGAAAATCCCAAGGGAAAGAGGAGGGCCTTCTTGGGATATATATGAGTTCACCTGGGAATGAATAACAACGTTAGGATCCTTCTCATATTCATCCGGCACTAAGCCGGATGGTAATATGGCAACCATTCTGACATCTCTGGACATTCCATCAAGGAGGTTCGCCTCACAGATAATCCGGATATAAAACAGCGGCAGGCTCAGCAATACCAGGACAATAAAGCCCGTGGCGAAAACTTTAACAGGATTGTTGATTAGAGGCTTCATAATTATCTTCCTAAAGTGACGTTGTCATAAAAGTATGCCAGGTACGTATTAGAGAAGCGATAATAAACAGCACAAGTATTACCACTATTTGCAGGCCAAATCCTTTTACAATAATCAATGGGACCAAGATGCCGGTCAAAAAAAGAGCTCCTAACGAGGGAGTAACAGCGTTTGAGTTCCAGCCTATTTGTAAGCCGATACAATAGCAGGCAAATGCCATTAGAAATACTGTAACGAATATTTCAAAAACCATACCTGGATAAATCAGCACCGGGGGAACATAGAGACGTAATAAAATCACGGCCGTAATTGCCAAAGGCACAAGCAAGGTCAGAATTACGAGTATCCCTGTAATAATCCTTGCAAGCAATATCCGCCCTCTGCTGACCGCAAGTGTCGATAAAAATGCGGAGATTTTTCTCGTTTTGTCCGAATACATCTGGGCAGCGCCCAAGCCACAGATACCAATTATGACAATAGTTACAGCCGGGACTCCGACACCCACTGGAATCCCCACAAGGTCGTATCTTGCCTCTGTAATATATTCAAACTTGCTTATAATAGAAAATGACACGAGGATAAAAATTACGGCCAAAGAAGACGCCAAAATTAAATATACGATATGGTCCCGAATTTCTCTTTTTATAAGTGC
>Ga0272442_10002936_pt1 | contig 24201 bp, 17 predicted proteins | sample SSMForm2O_FD_200262 | JGI IMG/M metagenome (GOLD analysis project Ga0272442, IMG submission 200262) | Marine sediment archaeal communities from Little Sippewissett salt marsh, Falmouth, MA, United States - SSM-Form-2O | ecosystem: Environmental > Aquatic > Marine > Wetlands > Sediment ...
TCCGTTGAATGAGGCAAAACGGGTGGCCATGGGTGCCATGACCAGGCGGTTTTTCATTTCCGCACTCTTTACTTTTATTTTTTCAAATAGCTTGTTGTATTCCATATAAATAAATTCCTCCTATATCATCCTTCCTACACGATTGCCTTCAGCAATAGCATGGATTATCTTTCTCACCTTGTACGCATCTCCAAGAATATGCAATTCAACCCCAGGCATCTGTTCTTTAATATCTTCAGATAATTTTTTATCCGGCTTTGACCCAATCGCAATGACAATTTGATACAAACCAGTGTATTCTCTATCTCCATTTTTATCTGTTAACACTAGGCGGTCATCATATATTTCCTTAACAGTTGTATTAGTTAATAAAGTCGCTTTTTCATTTAACTCTTTCATTAAAATGACTTTTGCTCCAAAAGGCACATCTGCTGCGATTGCATTAAACATTTCAATTACAGTCACTTTTTTTCCCAAATCAACCAAGTAATCCGCGGTTTCTGCACCCACGCTGCCACCACCAACAACAACGATATTTTCTCCTGGTACAACTTTTTCCTGTAATATATCGTCGATTTTCACTACCATGCTCCCATCAACTCCTTTAATATTAGGAATTATCGGCTTTGCACCGGTTGCCAGGATAATGACATCCACCTTCATTGTCTTTAAATCTTCTATGTTTATTTCTTTTCCAGTAACAATGTTTACGTCCCATGCTTCAGCTTGACGCTTCCTGTTCTCAATAATATTGTTGAAATCGCTCTTATGTGGCGCTTTTGAAGCATTTCTGATTTGTCCGCCCAAACAGTTATCTTTTTCAAATAAGGTCACTTTATGACCTCTTTTTGCCGCCGTAACAGCCGCTTCCAATCCACCAGGACCTCCACCAATGACTACTACATTCTTCGCTAATCCTGTCGGAGCATATTTATATTCCCACTCATGTCCAACATCCGGATTTTGGGTACAGGTCACCGGCTCACTGTAGCATCCGTTCAGACAGTGAATACAGCGCCTGATATCCTGCCAGTTTCCGTCTTTTACCTTATTCACAAATTCCGGATCTACAATCAATGCCCTTCCCAGGGCAACCATATCTGCTTTTTTCTCGGTAATTATTTTTTCAGCGACCTCCGGACTATGGATCTTTCCCACTGCAATAACCGGAATATCCAATACTTTTTTAATAGCAGCTGTATTATCTGCATTAAATCCATATTCAAGTGCACCCGGTGTAATAATCCAATTGGCACTTTCCAGCATAGCAATAGACACATCCAACACATCCACGCCTGCAGCGGCAAGTATAGGTGCCTCCTTGACGGCATCCTTGATTGTCCTTCCACCTTCAACTTTATCTTCAGCACTGACCCTGAAAAATATAGGATAATCTTTTCCTACTGCTTTTCTAACCGATTGAATAACTTCTACAGGAAATCTTAACCGGTTATCAAAACTTCCGCCATATTCATCGGTTCGCTGATTTGATACGGGTGACATAAATTGTGAAATCAGGTATCCGTGGGCACCGTGAATTTCAACACAGTCAAATCCTGCTTTTTTCGCTCTCACAGCTGCTTCGGCGAATTCATTAACCAATTCCTTAATTTCTTCAATGGTTAATTCCCGGGGCATTTCCCCTGAAGCACCAACCACCGCTGAAGGTGCCACTGGCTGCCGTCCGCATTTTACAGAAGTCGTACCTCTTCCTGCATGATGCAGTTGAATTCCGATTTTGGCTCCATAGCTGTGAGCTATATCAGTCAGCTCTTTTAATCCTTTGATAAAACGGTCATCCCAAATACCCAACTGCATGACAGCCGCTCTTCCACCGGGATTTACTGCGGTATATTCTACGATGATTAAGCCGGTTCCGCCCTTTGCCCGGGCTTCAATGTACCCCTTCATTCTATTTGAAACTGTATTATCAAAATTTCCAAATAGCGTTCCCATTCCAGGCATAACAACTCTGTTTTTCACCACCATATTTTTAATTTTGATGGGTTTTAATAATTCCATTGCCTTTGTATTTATTTTTTTCATTTCAATTTCCCTCATCTTTCTAAAAATTTATTATATTTAATATCCATAAGGTGATTCAGCATTATTTGAAAAGCCTGTTTGGCTGGGCTTGCTACTTAAAAGAGGGCATCCAATGATACAAAATGCATTCTGTAACATTGCATGCCCTTTTAACTTTCAAGGTGATTAACTAAAAAGCTTCATCACTTTATTTTTGAATATCGGCATAAATGTAGTTATTGTTCATGCCAATCGGGTCTCTGTTGAAGTTCTTTACATAATCTCTCTGGGTATAAACCACCCCTTTAACATAGAGTGGGACCATCATTGCTTCTTCAAGAAGCATTTTTTCTGCCTTATCGATGGTTTCAGCTCTTAATTCCATATCAGTGGTACTGTTCACAAATTTGACAGCATCTTCAAACTCCTGATTATACCAACCCATGGTATTGGTTCCACCACCGTTTACCCATGTATCCAAAAGATTGATTGGATCATCAAAGTCCATGCTCCAACTACCGTATACAATTTCAAAACGATTATTAATCATATCATCCCATTTCTGTTTTGAAGTGAGTAATCTTATTTCAATATCCAGACCTAAATTCTTTTCAAGCATATCCTGGCTGGCTTCTACTACAATTTTTGATTCCGGCTTATCATTGACCAAAATTTCAAATGTAGGCAGGTCTGCTCTTGTTTTACCCAATTCTTCGAGAGCCTTATCCAGATACTCATTTGCTTTTTCCGGTTCAGCTTTGAGAGGGAAGAATTCTTCGCCAATAGGAAATTCTTCAACATGATCAATTTTTAAACCATGAACGCCCGGAGGAGTTACCCTGGTCAAAGGCAATGAGCCATCTGCCAACAGATATTTTGTAAATGCATTTCTATCAATCGCATACCCTATGGCTTTTCTGAAGTTAACATTGCTTAAAAATTCGCCTTTTTCTTCATCACTCACCTGGAAATGATACCAGAATATTCTGGGCTTGACAGTGCTAATAAGCGTTCCTTCTGCTTCGTATTTTGGAATATCATTCTTGGTTAATTGAGCGAAATCCAGCTGCCCGGTCTCATACATGTTAACCAACGTTGTCGGATCAGGAATGACCAACATGTTGACTTCGTCTAATTTAATGCTGTCTTTATCCCAGTAATCAGGGTTTTTGACAAGGTTTAATCCTTCTTCATGTTTCCATTCTTTAAGCAGGAATGGTCCATTGTAAGCCAGTTTTTCAACATCGGCACCATAGCCATCACCATATTTTTCAACATAGTCCTGTCTTACGGGATGAAATCCACACCAACCCATCAGATTAAGGAAAAATTTCAGCGGTGTATTTAGTTTTATCTCGAGTGTCTTGTCGTCTAACGCTTTCACGCCAACAGTCGAAGCATCTTTTGTCTTGCCCTGCCAGTAATCTTCCCCGCCCACAAAATAGGGACCAAAGAACCCGTAATCGGAATGGGTTTCAGGGTTAATCAATCTTTTGAAACTATATTCAAAATCCTGGGCCGTCACCGGTTTTCCATCACTCCATTTTGCATCCCTTATGTGGAAAGTGTAGGTCAAACCATCCTCAGATATATCCCAGCTTTCAGCCATACCCGGCTGTACCTTACCTCCATTAATTCTGGTCAAACCTTCCAGTACGCCATAGGTAATAGCAGTGCTAAAACTATTAAAGCTGTGGTGCGGGTCCAAGTTGGGTGGCTCGCCATATTCTGCAAAACGAAAGACTTTCTTATCCGCAGCAAAACTACTAAAAGCAAAACTGCAAATCAAAACTAAAGTAAGAACAAATATCATCTTCTTATTCATAAAATAATCTCCTTTTTTATTGCTTTTATTTGCTAAAATCAGCAAAAATAACCTGACCCGGTTCTTCCAGGAATTTTATCACCCCGACATTCGAGGCAAATTATCCATCAATTAAGCTCTTTAATTGCTAAAACTTCCCAAACGATTAACCTCCTTTTGTTTTTAAATTAAAAAAGATTCAATTGTGGACCACTTAACATTTGATATTTTAAAAACCTTCCATTATTTTTGAAAAGCTTGCCCGATAAGAACATATGAATTTTCGGGCAATTATTTAATGTTATTCAATGACAATCAAATCCTTGGATGCCTTATTTAAACATTCTCCTCCGTCTGGGGTAACCAAAACAATATCTTCCACTCTAATTCTAAACTCTCCCGGGACAATTACACTTGGCTCTATAGTAAAAGTCATGTTCTCCTGTAACATTTCATCATATCCCACGCTCAAATAGGGGTATTCATGAACATCCATTCCAATGCCGTGGCCTAGTCTATGAATAAACTCTTTATCATAGCCTCCTTCAGCTATAACATCTCTTGCAAGTTGATTTAGCTGTTCAGCAGTGATTTTGTTCGGAATCATTGCTTCAATTGCCACTTTTTGTGACCGCATAACCAGTTCATGGACTCTCTTTTGCTCATCGCTTGGTTCTCCCATATAGATAGTCCTGCCAAAATCAGAACAAAATCCATCAATAACCAATCCAAAATCAAAAGCGATATTACATCCTACACCTAAAACCGCAAAGCCTGAGCCTCCTCCGAAGCTTCCGATTTCTTTCACGTTTGGTCCGTTAAAAATAATATCTGTAGTAAATGATTGCCCTTGTGCTCCCTTCAGCAGCATTTGATAATTAATTTCTCTTGCGATTTCCATTTCGGTTATCCCGGGTTTTATTTTCTTTACAACCGTTTCAAATATTTCATCAGTGATACGGGTAGCTTTACGCATGATTTCAATTTCTTCCTGCTCCTTGACCATTCTCATCTGACGGGTAAAATCTTCTGTGCAGCAAAATTGAATCCCGGGCAAATGTTTCTTTAAATTAATTAAAGTTTTTGCCATGGCACTTTTTGGCGTGGCAATTTTAGTTATTTGTATCTTGAGCACACTCAAAACATCATTGATATAGGCGAAACAATCTTTACCTTCTTCTAATACAACAACATCTTCAATAATACTTTTATCACTTAGTTGATTAATGATAAAATCTTTCGGCATTTTAGAGATAGCATAAATTGCCTTATCGCATGTAATAAATGCACCGCTCAACCAGTCTCCATCTGCATGTGTATGGGTTGGTTGGATGGCCGGCCTTTTTATCCCGGTTAAGTATTCCGCATCCCCTGATGGTGGAAGAAATAATACGTCGATTCTGTTTTCTTGCATTATTTTTCTTACTTTAGAAATTCTTTTGTTATAATTGATCATCGATTATTCTCCTAAATTTAGTTAATTCTAAATAAATCCTTTTTTAGTTCCCATAATTGCTCTTCTTAAAATAATTGTAAATTTCAATCAATCGGCAGTTTATTCACCTATCCCCAACCAGAAACAACTTTTAAAAAATATATTTAAATGGCGCCTTCATCCGTTTAAAAAGGTTCCCTTTTTATTTTCCCTAAATAGATCATATAGTGAATACACCCTTTTAGTGCTTTTTTTTCAGTATATCCTTTTATCCTAAATGCATGACACTATGTCATTTTATCGATATTTTATCAATGAAAAAACATTTACCATGATGGATTGCTGCAAATTTAATCGTTTTTATTTACTTACTAAGCAGTTAATCCTTATTTAAAATCATGCCCTTTTTATTAAGCATCTGCTTCACTTTGCTTCCTAACGGATAAGATTCTTTGAATATATTAAAGGCATGAAAGCTTAAAAAGAAGGGTATGCAATGTTGCCAATGTTATATTGTAACATTGCATACCCTTTTGGTTCTCAAGTGATTATCTAAAAAGTGTCATCACTTTATTTTTGAATATCTACATAGATATAGTTATTATCCATACCGATAGAATCTGTTCTAAAGTTTTTGACATAATCTCTTACGGTGTAGACAATTCCTCTCATGTAAGTTGGAACCAGCATGGCTTCATCGAGAAGAATTCTTTCCGCCTTGTCAATAGTCTTGGCTCTTAATTCGACATCGGTTGTGCTGTTGATCAATTTGATGGCATCTTCGAATTCCTGATTAAACCATCCCATGGTATTGGTTCCTCCGCCGTTGACCCAAGTATCCAAATAATTAATCGGATCATCAAAATCAGGCCCCCAACCAGCGTATACAATTTCAAAGCGGTTATTTATCATGTCATCCCATTTCTGTTTTGAAGGAACAAGCCTGATTTCTATATCCAGACCTAAGTTCTTCATAATCATATCCTGAGTCGCTTCAGTAACAATTCTTGATTCAGCTTTATCATTAACCAGAATTTCAAAGCTAGGCAGATCTTCTCTGGTCTTACCCAATTCTTTGAGTGCCATATCCAGGTATTTCTTTGCCTGTTCCGGTTTTGCTTCCAACGGGAAATATTCTTCTCCTATGGGAAATTCATCAGTGTGCTGATCAACCACACCCTGAATTCCTGGAGGTATTAATCGGGTAGCAGGTGCTGAACCATTCGCCAGAACATAATTGGCAAGTGCATTTCGGTCAATGGCATAACCGATTGCTTTACGGAAGTATTTATTGCCGAGGTATTCGCCTTTTTCCTCGTCGTTTACCTGGAAATGATTCCAAAATACAACTGGTTCTACTTTTTTGATCAAGGTGCCTTCTGCTTCATATTTGGGAATATCGTTTTTAGTCAACTGGGCATAATCAAGCTGTCCGGTTTCATACATATTGACCAGGGTAGTCGGATCAGGAACGATTAAAATCTCAACCTCATCCAGTTTAATATTATCTTTATCCCAATATTCCGGATTGTCAACCAAAAGCAGGCTTTCTTCATGTTTCCATTCTTTGAGCAGGAATGGGCCATTAAAGACTTGTTTTTCCACATCAGCTCCGTAACTGTCGCCGTATTTTTCGATATAATCCTGTCTTACCGGATGAAATCCTGACCAACCCATCAGATTGAGCCAAAATTTCTTTGGACTGACAAGTTTGATTTCTAATGTTTTATCATCTAATGCCTTGATTGCAACAGTCGATGGATCAGTTGAATTACCTCTCCAAAAATCTTCTCCGCCAACCACATACATGCCGAAAAATCCATAGTCAGAAGCCGTATCGGGATTGAACATTCTCAAGAAACTGTATTCAAAATCCTGGGCTGTTACCGGTTTTCCGTCACTCCATTTGGCATCCCTTAAGTGGAATGTATAGGTTAATCCATCTTCAGATAAATCCCAGCTTTCTGCCATACCCGGTTGTACTTTTCCACCATTTATCCTGGTTAATCCTTCAAGGGTAGCATAGGTAACATCCTGAGTGAATGGATTAAATGAATGGTGTGGATCCATGTTTGGCGGTTCACCATTTTCCGCAAAACGGAATACTTTCTTATCTGCAGCCAACCCGTTAAGTGTAAAGCTGCAAATTAGCATAAAAATCACTGTTAATATTAATATTTTCTTCAAAATTATATTCTCCTTTTTTAATTTTCTACAGACGTTATTCGTCTGACCCGAATTTCGGGGATTTTTATTCCTCATTGATTAAGAGGATTTTTCCACAAATAAATCCCTTATGATCTATTGTAGTTAAAAATAACTTGCCCTCCTTTCGTATTGTGAATTTTAAGAATTATTCGTGGATTATTTTTTTGTTAAAAATAAAATGATTGGATGTAAAGTATTAATCCCTTATGAAAGAAAAGATAACCTTACCCCCTAAAGTCATTAGAGTTGTTATCATTTTATACCATTTGCTTTTTAATTTAACCTTAAATAAAACTGAAGCAGTCTTATATATTTTGATAATTATAACATATCATGTAGCTGATTTGTCTATTTATATTTAAATTTTATAAATCATGTGAGAATGCGCTTCAGGGAAGGCATCTACATTTCTTTAACAGCTGAATATAGATTGCCTTCCCTGGTTGTTTCTTTAAATTATTTTATTTTTGAATATCTGCATAAATATAGTTGTTGTCCATGCCGATGGAATCCCTATTGAATCCCTTCACATAATCTCTCACGGTCCACACAATTCCTCTGACATAAGTTGGAACCATGATAGCTTCTTCAAGAATAATTCTTTCAGCATGATCAATGGTTTTTGCTCTTAATTCCATATCGGTTGTTGTAGTGATCAGCTTAATATCATCCTCAAATTCCTGGTTGTACCATCCCATGGTATTGGTTCCGCCACCGCTAACCCAAGTATCCAAAAGGTTGATAGGATCATCAAAATCCATGCCCCATCCTGCGTATACAATTTGGAAGCGATTATTGATCATATCATCCCATTTTTGTTTTGAAGGAACCAATCTGATATCTATGTCCAATCCTAAGGTCTTATTAATCATATCCTGAGTAGCTTCTGTGATAATTCTTGATTCTGCCTTGTCGTTAACCAGAATTTCAAAGGTAGGTAAATCTTCTCTAGTCTTGCCTAATTCCTTGAGAGCAACATTTAAGTATAGGTTTGCTCTTTCAGGTTCCGCATTTTTCGGGAAATATTGTTCCCCAATGGGGAATTCATCAACATGTTGAGTTTTTAGGCCTTGAACTCCCGGTGGGATTAATCTGGTTAAAGGACCAGAACCATCTGCTAACACATATTTTGCCAACGCAACTCTATCAATAGCATAGCCGATGGCTTTTCTGAAATTCACATTACTTAAAAATTCAGAATTTTTCTCCGCATTAGGATTAAAGTGGAACCAGTACGGATTAGGTAAAAGTTTACCTAAAAGCGTTCCTTCGGCTTCGTATTTGGGAATATCATTTTTAGTCAATTGAGCAAAATCAATCTGTCCGGTCTCATACATATTAACAATGGTCGTTGGATCGGGTACGATTAACATGTTAACTTCATCTAATTTGATGTTACCTTTATCCCAATAATCAGGATTTTTAACAAGGGTTAGGCTTTCTTCATGTTTCCAATCTGTCAGTAAAAATGGTCCATTGAAAACCTGTTTGTCAACATCTGCGCCATAGCTGTCACCGTATTTTTCCACGTAATCCTGTCTTACCGGATGAAATCCTGACCATCCCATGAGGTTTAACCAGAATTTTAAAGGGGTAACCAGTTTGATTTCCAGAGTTTTATCATCTAAAGATTTGATTGCAACAGTCGATGCATCAGTTGAATCGCCTCTCCAAAAATCTTCTCCGCCAACCACGTACATGCCGAAAAATCCATAATCAGAAGCTGTATCAGGATTGAACATTCTTAAAAAGCTGTATTCAAAATCCTGAGCGGTAACCGCTTTTCCGTCACTCCATTTTGCATCTCTTATATGGAAAGTGTAAGTCTTGCCATCTTCAGATATATCCCAGCTTTCTGCCATACCCGGATAAACCGAACCATCTCTTAACCTAGTTAGTCCTTCAAGTGTTCCATAAGTGATATTTTGTGTAAATGGATTAAACGAATGGTGAGGATCCATGTTTGGCGGCTCTCCGGTTTCAGCAAAACGAAATACCTTTTTATCTTCCGCTAAACCGTTGACGGTAAAGCTTAAAGCTAACACAAGAATCATGGTAAAAATAAAAATTTTCTTCATAATATTTTTCTCCTTTTTTTTGTTTTTACAGATGTTGTTCATCTGACCCGAATTTCGGGATTTTTTTCACCCTACTACTTTCTCAGGTGAACTTACCACAAATAATTTTCTTACAGTCTATTTAAGTTAAATAATCTGCCCTCCTTTCATTTTGTGAAATTTGATAAATTATTCGTGGATCGCTTTTTCCAATCTATGTAAGGCTTCAGACAGTAAAGAACGTGAACAGCCAAAATTCAACCGCTTAAAACCTGTTCCTTCTTTGCCGTATGAACTTCCTTCGTTTAAGAATATACCGGCTTTTTTGATCAATAATTCATCCAACTCGACTTTTGTCAATTCAAGTTCCCTAAAATCTATCCAGGCGAGAAAAGTTCCTTCCGGTCTAATCAAACGGATTTCCGGTATTTTTTCTTTAATAAAACCTGCTAAAAAAGCCAGATTACCTTCCAGATATTCCAACATTTGTTCCAACCATTCTTCTCCATGTTGATACGCTGCTTCCATCGCGACAATTCCCATTAGATTGGTTTCGTATCCTGCACTGGCTATCTCTTTTTCATATCTTTCTCTCAGAGATTTGTTTGGAATAATAATAACAGAAGCTGCTAATCCTGCAACATTAAACGTTTTACTTGGGGCAATACAGGTAATGGAATTTTGTGCTGCCTCATTGGAGATGGAGGCAATGGGAACATGTTTTTTCCCTTTGTAAATAATATCGGAATGTATCTCATCGGAAATAAGCAACACACCTTCTCTGCTGCACAAATGCGCTACTTTTGATAATTGGCTATGACTCCAGACCATCCCACCCGGATTATGTGGACTACACAATATCATCATCTTTACATTATCCTGCAATTTACGCTCCAAATCATCCAAATCCATCTCATAATGACCGTTAATTAATTTTAGGGGATTAAACACAATTTGCCGGGCATTTCTTTCAATGCTGGAAAAAAAAGGTGTATACACCGGTGATTGAATGAGGATCCTGTCTCCCGGGTGCGTAAAAGCTCTGATAGCACATTTGATTGCTGCAACCACACCAGGAATATAACAAACGAATTGATTCTCAATTGTCCAACCATGACGCTTTTTGACCCAATCAGCAACTACTTTATTGAGTGTTTTTGGGAAATCTGCATACCCATATATACCATGGGCTGCCCTCTTTTCTATTGATTCAATAACCGGTTGAGGGGATTGAAAATCCATGTCTGCCACCCAAAGAGGAAGCAGGTTTTCTCCTTTTTCAAATTCCTTCATATAGTCCCATTTCACTGAATAGGTATTTCTTCGGTCTATTATTTTGTCAAAATCATATTTCATCATTCATCCCTTTCATCTGGATTAATTCGAATCATATTATCATCAACTCTTTACTGAAATGTGTCAGTGGCTGACAACCATCCGATGTAATAGCGACTGTATCTTCAATCCTTACACCACCCCAATCGGATATGTAAATCCCAGGTTCGATGGTAAAAACCATGTTTTCCTCTACAATCCCATTTGCAATATTATTAATACGTGGTAATTCATGTATATCAAGGCCAACACCATGACCCAATCCATGGCCTAATTGATAACCTGCTTTTTCCATAATGCAAGTTGCCGATTCAAATTGGTCGAGATAAGAGATCCCAGGTCTTGCCTTATCGACTGCGTTTTTTTGGGCACGAAAAACAATATCATAAATCTCTTTTTGTTTTTCATCAGCTTGGCCGATGACAAAAGTTCTGGTAATATCCGAATAATAACCCTGATATTGCGCACCAAAATCTATCATTAAGAATTCACCGTTTTTAATTTCCTTATCACTGAAATAACCATGCGGCAAAGCTGCCCGATATCCCGAGGCAACAATAAATTTAGGGAACATCTCTGCGCCATTTTTTTTAACGAAATATTCAAGCTCAAGGGCGACTTGCTTTTCAGTCATGCCCGTTTTTACGATATCCATGATATAAGCCAATGCTTCATCGCTTACTTTACAAGCGTACTGAATGGCTTCCATTTCATCCTTTTCCTTGATTTTTCTTAAATTTTCAATCAATCCTTTACTGGGAGTCAATGAAATATTTGATAAAGTCTCAGACAACCGGTGAAATCCAGCGTAACTAATATGTTCTGATTCAAAACCCAATGAATTAATTCCGGCTTTCATTAATATTCCATGCAAACATTTTTCCATAGAAAGTCCATAATCAATAATTTCAAAATTAGGTGCCTCTTTGATGGCAGCTTCAATATACCTGAAATCAGTCAATAAAAATGCATTTTCGGGTGTTATTAATGCAAAACCATTGGTTCCCGAAAAACCGCTCATATAGGTACGGTTTACTGCATTTGTAACCAGCATGGAATCCAATTCATGACTCTTTAATGCCTTTCGAAGCTTTTCCAATCTTTTTTTATGATCCAACATGTTTTCCTTCTCCTTATCCAGTTAAGATAAATAAATGTTCTTTTGTTGCTCACTTAAAATAACGCCGCCATCTTCCCCTACGTAAGCCACTTCTTCCTGGCCGACAAAGCCGTATTCTGTTTTAATACCCGGCTCCAGGGTAAACATCATACCCTCTTCAATCAATTTTTCCAGCATGGTTTTCTCATAACGTTCCCATTTAGGAGCGAGAAGCAATCCACCGTCATGAGCAAATCGGCCAATTTCATGTCCCAAGGCATAATTCCAACTAGGAAATCCCTGAGCCATAATATAATTTCTGGCTGCTGCATCAACATGATAAACTTTGCTACCGGGAATCATGGCTTTAGCCGCATTTCTTATCCCTCCCTGAATAGCTTTCAGGGCTTTGTTGAGCACATCGGGTGCCTCTGTTTCTCCATCCTTCAAAATATAAAATACGCGTTGCATATCTGAGCAATAGCCATTTTCACGGACACCAAAATCCACTGTAATGACATCACCTTTTTTTACAATGATATCCGTTGGCGCATTATGGCCGACAACAGAAGCAGTCCCAACCATCACTCCAGGACATTGGGAGGGTTCCCAACCCGGAGTAACGCCGTAATACTGCATTCTCTCCTGGAAAAAATTAAAAATATCTTTTTCGGTCACTCCCGCTTTAATAAATGCTCTGGCATCATCATAGATCTTCTGAGTTGTATTGATGGCTTTTAATATCCTTTGCTTTTCCGATTCGGTTTTTTTACCTCTTAATGTTCGAGCAATTTCTTCTGCCGAGACGATGATTGTATCGATTTGGGCAGAATGAATCATTTTTGAAATCCGTAAATACAATCCATGAGAAAGTCCGTCAGCTGCTACATCAAAATCCGAGTAATTCAAAGCAACTTTTGCCGGACGAAATCTTTTTATCATGTTCAAGAATTCAATATCAAAGTTGGTATCATACCCGTGTACTTCATCATACAAATTGACTTGCTTTGCCCCTTCTTCATCATTATGTCCTACAAGAGCCACTGAATGACCGGTTCTGGTAATGATAATAGCCATCAAAGCCGTATAATCTATAGTAGAAATAAAAGGTAATATTGGATCATTATTCATACCGGTTTCACGTCCCGAAGTAATCCACATATCAATGTCTAAATCCTGTAATTTTGCAATAGCCTGTTCTATTTTTTCTTTTTGTAACATAAATACATCCTTTCAGATGATCTTATTATTGATTATATTTATCAAACCATTTTGCTATTCTTTTAAGCCGGTCTACCCTAAAGGGCGGATAGCCATTTCGCGAAAGCCCATGAGAAGAGTTTGGATAAATAACAAGTTGAGTAATACGATTTCTAAATTTCAAATGGACATACAGCTGTTCAGCTTGCTCAAGTGGACAGCGATAATCATTTTCACTATGAATGATTAACAGGGGTGTCTTGACTTGATCAACATAGGAAATCGGCGAACGTTTATATAGTTCATCCATATTTTTCAGGGTAACTTTCTGCTCTATAAATGCTGTAAACATACCGTCATCACTGACACCTGCATGTGTAAATTGATTCGAAATGCTCCTCTGGGTTACTGCTGCTTTGAAGCGTTGAGTCTGGGTTACCACCCAATTAGTCATATAACCTCCATAACTGCCTCCCGTCAAGCCTAATCTATTTTTATCAATATAATTAATACTGCTCATATAATCCGCCACATACATCAAATCCTGATAATCTACTCCTCCGTAATCACCTCGATTCATATCGGCAAATTTCTGCCCATAACCCATGCTGCCACAAGGATTGGAATAAACGACCACATATCCTGCTGCTGCTAAAAATTGAAATTCGAAAAAGAAAGAATTAGCATACATCAAGTGTGGTCCGCCATGAATCTCTAATATAGCGGGATATTTTTCATTTTCTTTAAAGGAAATCGGTTTCATGATCCAGCCATGTATATCTTGACCATTTTCTTTTTTAATTTGGAAGGTTTCAGGCAAGGAAAGTAATCTATTGTCCAGCCATTCTTTATTGATTTCAGTCAATCTTATCTCATTTTTTTCAATTAAATCAAATTGAGAGATATCCCCCGGTATTAGAGGGCTATTAAAATTGAATACCAATATTCTCCTTGATGCATCCATGCTAAACTGGCCAATCTGACGTTTTCCGGAAACCAGTTTTTTAAATTCTCCATCAAGGGAAACAGTATAGATTTCAACATTTCCCTGATTGCTCCCTGTAAAATAGAGAATTTTTCCATCGTTATCCCATAGCGGTCTCGATAGGATTGAGAGTCCGCTGACGTCATTTAATCCCCAATTCCCCAGAGCCATATCAACGGAAGGCGTTAAACAAGTAGTTTCTCCTCTGTCCAAGTCATACATCCATAATTTGTAAAATGAGGCTTCACCAAATTCAATATCATGAGAAAAATAGGCAATCTTTTTACCATCGGGTGAAAAAGAAGGTGTGGCAATGGCCATCTTTCCTCTCACCAAACAATGTTTTTGATTTAAATTCATATCATAAATCCATAACTCCGACTTTAAGGGGTGATAATCAGGAGTATCCTGGTCAATGGATTTAATAAAAGCAATTTTATCATCACCACCCGACCATACCGGAGATTGATGGTTGCAAGGTTCAAAAGTAATTTGGCTGCATTTTTTGGTTTTTAGATCCATTACCCAGATCTGAGGATTCCTGTTATCAAAAAAACCAACACCGTCAAGTTTGTAGAATTTTTTGTCAATGATTTTTATCTGATTACTCTTCTCTTCTTTTTCTTTTTTCAATTCTTCCGCATTCTTTTCACTGGTCAAATGTTCAATTTTTTCGTCTTTTGCCGTATTGGATAAAAATAAGATCTTTGTTCCGTCTAATGACCACTCCGGACAGGAAACACCATGTCGCATACTGGTTAATTGCTCGACATCATCTTTTCCCTCTTTTAAGAGCCAAATTTGTTCCGTACCGCTTTGATCACTAATAAAGGCAAGATCTTTTCCGTCAGGAGACCATTTTTGAGAATGGTTATTCCGACCCCCTGACAATTTTTTCAGACATTTTTTACTACATCTATCCAACAGGTGCAATTCAGTCCTATATTCATGATCATCGTTAATAAAGTGATACGAGTAGACAACAATCTTTCCATCTGGACTAATTTGAGGATTGCTGACCTGCTTTATTTCATATAGATCGGTACTTTGTATTTTTTGCTTTGACATCATTTGCCTTCCTTTAGTATTACTTATTCTTCTTCTCTTTAAATCTTTAATGTTTTTTTTAAAATCAACACATACCACAGGCAACAAAATGTCCCGGTGACACTTCTGTTAATTGCGGATTTATGGTTGCACATTCTTTCTTTGCATTGAAGCATCTCTCTCTAAACTTACATCCTGGAGCAATATTGATGGGGCTGGGAACATCGCCTTGCAATATCATCCTTTGTCTCTCCCGTTCTACAACAGGATCCGGTATTGGAATTGCAGAAAGTAACGCTTTCGTATAAGGGTGAATAGGGTTTGTATAGAGTTCCTCACTATTGGTAATTTCGACGATAGACCCTAAATACATCACTGCCACCCGGTTTGAAATATGCTTGACCATACTTAAGTCATGGGCAATAAAAAGGTAGGTTAGATTAAACTCTTCCTGTAGATTGATCAACAGATTTACAACCTGCGCTTGAATAGAAACATCCAGTGCAGAAATGGGCTCATCACATACAATAAATTTCGGCTCCACCGCTAAAGCACGTGCAACACCAATCCTTTGCCTTTGTCCACCACTGAATTCATGAGGAAAACGATTGGCATGTTCTTTATTTAATCCGACTTTTTCCAGAAGTTGAAAAATCCGGTCCTTTCTATCCTTCCCTTGATAGATATTGTGGATATCAATGCCTTCCCCAATAATATCTCCGACAGTCATTCTGGGATCAAGAGAAGCATAGGGATCCTGAAAAATCATCTGAACTTTTTTGGTAAATTCTTTCATTCCTTTTTTACCCAATCGTTGTATATCTTCACCATTATATAATACTTTACCTTCAGTTGCATCATACAATCTGACAATCGTTCTTCCGGTAGTCGTTTTACCACAACCGGATTCACCAACGAGTCCAAGAGTCTCTCCTTCTCTTATAAAAAAGTTAACATTATCCACTGCTTTTAAGATTCTTTTTCCGCCCAGGTTGAAATATTTCTTTAAACCGGAAACTTCGATTAATTTTTTGTTTTTATTCATTTTTCTTATTTCCCTCCGCTGATTTCCTATTAACCGCCGGTGCTAGAGGATGGGTTAACCAGCATGCAACATGGTGCCCATTGCTAACTTCGGTCATCTTTGGCATGGCTTCATAACAAATTTCCATGGAATAATTACATCGAGACGCAAAAGGACAACCCTTTGGAGGTGAAAACAAATCTGGAGGATATCCTGGAATTGCAGATAATTTCTTCTCTTTGGAAAATGCGTCTAATCGTGGTACTGATTTTAACAAGCCCCAGGAATAGGGATGAAGAGGATTCAGGAAAATATTATCCACTGGACCACTTTCCATGATTTTTCCTGCATACATTACAATCACTCTTTCGGCCATACCCGCAATGACTCCCAGATCATGAGTAATTAATATAATTGATGTTTTTATTTTATTCTTTAAATCTTTCATTAAATCCAGGATTTGTGCTTGAATTGTCACATCCAGGGCGGTTGTCGGTTCATCTGCAATTAACAGTTTTGGTCCACAAATCAGTGCAATTGCTATCATAACTCGCTGTCTCATCCCGCCGCTAAACTCATGTGGATATTGGTTAATTCTTCCTTTTGGATTAGGTAAGCCGACCAGTTCCAGCATTTCTACGGCTTTTTTTCTAGCATCAGCAGTACTGATTTCTTTGTGTCGTCTTAATACATCAATAATCTGATTTCCAATTTTCATTGTTGGATTGAGTGATGTCATAGGATCCTGAAAAATCATGCCCATTTCGGAACCACGGATTTTTTGCATTTGTTTATCGGAATAATGAGTAATATCTTTACCTTCAAACAAAATACTGCCCTGCTTTATGCGTCCCGGAGGCATGGGAATGAGCTTCATGATTGATTGTACGCTGACAGTTTTTCCGCAACCGGATTCTCCCACAACACCAATTGTCTCTGCCTTATTCAGGTAGAACGAGACGCCTCGAACCGCCTGAACCTCTCCGGCATAAGTATCAAAAGATACACGCAAATCGTTTACTTCTAATATTTTCTTGCTCTCCAAAGTCCAAAACCTCCTGGTTATTTTCTCAATCTGGGATCAAGGCAATCTCTCAAGCCATCACCCAATATATTTAACGCCAACATAGTCAAACTAATAAAAATTCCCGGAATCAGTAATTGATAAGGTGCAATTCGCATCGCTCTGGCTCCAATATTAGCCAATTGTCCCCAACTGGTCATTGGGGGTTTGATACCAATTCCAATAAAACTTAAAAAGGCTTCCGAAAAAATCGCTCTGGGTATGGACATAGTCAAATTAATAATAATAACACCCAAAGAATTCGGAAGAAGATGTTTGAATAAAAGTCTTCCAGAACTCGCACCCAAAGTTCGTGCTGCCAGGATGAATTCCTGGTTTTTTAATTGCAATATCTGTCCTCTTACCAATCTTGCCATATCAACCCAACCGGTAATAGTCAATGCAATAATAATTGGGACAATACCACTTCCCATGATGACCATAATCATAATGACTACGATCATATAAGGAATAGCAATTAAAATATCAACGATTCTCATAATAATCATATCGACTTTTCCGCCGAATAAACCCGCTATTCCTCCAAAGATAATTCCCAATGTCGTCTGCACCAAAGCAGCCATTAAACCGATAAATAGGGAAACTTTGGCACCTTCCCAAACTCTTTCCCAAAGGTCCCTTCCCAACTCATCCGTTCCAAACCAATGCTCCGAAGAGGGAAACTGATTGATACTCAGATAATCATTGGTTTTATAATCATACTCTGTCATGGTTGGCCCGACAAAAGCAAATAAAGTAAATATAGCAATCAATATCAATGAAAAAATAGCAGCCTTATTGCTACGTAATCTTCTCCAGGCATCTTGCCAATAAGTGATACTAGGCCTAACGATAGTCTGGTTAGTTTCAGAATTAATTCCAATATGTTTAAATTTACTGCTTGTAATTTCCAATTGTGTATCACTCCTTTACTACAATCTAATTCTTGGATCAACAATACCATAAACAATATCAACGACAAAATTCATTAAAACCAAGAAAGAACCAAAAAATATGGTCAATCCCAAGGTGAGGGAATAATCCAGGTTTTGAATGGAAATGACGTAATGCCTACCTAACCCAGGTATGGCAAATATTTGTTCAACAACAAAAGTTCCCGTAGTCAGATATGCCACCGTAGGTCCTAATACGGTTACCACAGGTAATATCGCATTACGTATCTGATATTTCCAGGTAATTTGTGCCTGGTTCAAACCTTTTGCTTTGGCAGTTTTAATATAGTCCTGATTGACGACTTCCAACATGCTGGCTCTCATCAATCTTGCCACCAGGGCTAATGTACCCAATCCCAGTGCAAATGAAGGCATAATGGTATAAGCAAATCCCTTCCATTGGGCTGCAGGCAACCAACCTAATTTAACTGCAAAGAAATACTGTAAAAGTGCACCAACGATAAAACTGGGAACAGATATGCCCAAAATAGCGATCAGCATACTCAATTTATCCCAGTTTTTATTCTGATTCAACGCCGCTATGATTCCTAGCATCAATCCGGCTATCACCGCAAATATTAAAGCCCTTATTCCCAAATCAGCTGACCTGGGGAAAGCATCAATAACAATCTGGTTGACGGTTCTACCTTTGTACCTCAACGAATAACCAAGATCACCACGCAATAAATTCTTCATAAAGACAATATATTGTTCATGCATGGGCTTATCCAAACCATAGTATTTTAACATATTCTTGGCGATTTCAGGGGTTACTTTATCGCTGATAAAAGGATCTCCGGGCAACAATCTTACTAAAAAAAATACAATGGTTATTAAAATCCAAATCGTTAAAATTGAGATCAAAAATCTTTTTAACAAGTATTTTGACAACTTTGTTCACACCTCACTCATTTATTTAATAATTAGTTCTTTGTTCATTCATTAACCTAATAAATATATCTCGCTAAAATATCCGGTCTGACTCATGACCAATGGCTGTCATCTTCGACCAATGCTTGAATGGCAGGAGCATAGATTTTGGTCATCTTAATTAAATCTTCAATATATAAAAATTCATCTTTTTGATGCGCAAGTATGGGTCTTCCCGGAAAAAGTGAACCAAAAGCAACAATGTTATCCATTGCCCTGGCATAAGTGCCACCGCCTATTGAAAGTAAAGTTGCTTCAGTTCCTGTCACCTCTTCATAGATCTGACTTAATTTTTTTATAATAAAATGATCTTTTGGGACGTAAAGCGGTGCTTTGCCTTCGGATTTTACCACACTAATTCCTGTTTTTTCAACACTCTGTTTTAATCTTTGGAGTATTTCACTTTCTTTGCTTTTTACGGGATAGCGAATGTCCAACGTAACGGCTCCCCTATTCTCGTTAAAATCCGCCATACCTAAATTAACAGTCAATGGTCCGGATATTTCATCTTTCATTTGGAGTCCGATTTTTTTACCATCAATCTCTTGACCAATATTCTCTGAAATAAATCGTACCATTTTACTTTGTGAAGATTCGGCAAAAGGTAATTCCATCAACAATTTCAAGATCTCTGAAATAGCATTTTTACCTTTTTCGGGTATACTTGAAGCGACTGCTATTCCTCTGGATTCTATTTTGCAGACATCTCCCTTTAATTCAATATTCAAATCTTTATTATTTTGGTATTTACGAATAATTTTCTCTATGTTTCTATGGAGTTCGGGTTTTACGTAAAGTTCGCATTCGCAGTAATCCGGAACCATATTGGGCCTCAACCCACCCTTTAAGCGAATCAATTTCAAAGGATATTGCAATGCAGACTCATTGAAATCTCCAGTCAGTTGCACCTGTAAAATGCCTTTTTCACTGTTGATAATAGGAAAAAGACCATCAGGGGTAAAACCGCAACATGGTTTTTCTTCTTTTTCAAAATAATATTTGATGCCCTTCCATCCGCTTTCTTCATTGCACCCAAAGATAATACGAATTCTCTTTTTGAAATCCACATTTAATTCTTTCAGTAAATGTAAGGCATATATGACCGATACAGCCGGTCCCTTATTATCTGTTGAACCTCTACCATATAATTTACCATCAACAATTTTTCCACTATAGGGTGCATAACTCCATCCATCTCCTTCCGGAACTACATCAAGATGCACCAGAATACCAATCAAATCTTCTCCCTCACCAATTTCTGCGTATCCTGCATAACCATCAACATTTTTAGTATAAAAACCCAGAGAAGAACAGATTTCAAGGGTTTTTTCCAAGCAGTCCTTGACTCCCTGGCCAAAAGGTCCGCCTTCAACAGGATTTTCCTCCACACTTCTTATTCTTACCAATTCCTGGGTTGTTTGAATTAATTGACTACTTATTTGATTGACATAATCATCAAATTTCATACTACCACCTTTTAAATATAATTAATAATTAACCCTTTGTTTTTATTGTAGGGACTTAATGTATCTCATTCTGCCATTTTTCATCTGCCAGATTGAAACTTCCTGATTTTTCCGATTACCGGATTCATCAAATTCTATGATGCCGCTGGCACCTTCCCAGGGAGTTATTTTTCTGATCCGTTCAGATATTTGCTCTCTTTTTACATTTACATCCATTTTTAGAATTTCCAAAATCAGACCAACTGCATCAAAGATTTCCAGAGCGTAAACAGGTGAATTACCATATTCTTTTTCATATTGGTCTAATAATTTCTTTCCTTTTTCAGTTTTTCCCGGAAATCCTGCGGCATAAGTCATATAGGCCCCTTCAGCTGCATCCCCTGCCAATTCGGGAAATTTCGAGCCAGGACTCCCATCTGTCCCTAAAATCAACTGAGGTGCATTTTGTGCTGCCATTTCCCTGGCCATAACACTGCTTTCAATTTCTGTCAAGGCAAAATAAACACCTTCTGCTTCGCTGCGTATTATTTCTTCTACGATTTTTTTTACATCTCTTGTACCGCACGGAATCAACTTCACCATGCCAACTTTGGCTCCAAGCTTTACTGCATGACGCTGAAATTCCCGACCCAGGGGAAGCCCATAGCTGGTTTCATCATGTACCATGCATAGATTTCTTAATTCTAAATCATGATAGGCAAATCTCGCAGCAACTTGCGCCTGCATTTTATCGTTCGCACAAAGTCTAAAAAATCCTTTCCAATCCTTTTGAGAAAGGCTATCATTTGTAGCGGATGCAGTAATGAATGAAAGATTATTTTGTTCGTATATTGGTCCGGCGGCTTCGAGCGTAGCGCTATTTTTGTTACCCACAACTGCAATAATATCACAATCATCTGCTAATTTTCGAGCTGCTTTAACCGCTTCATCCGGTTCTGCCAAATCATCAAATCCTATGACTTCTACATTGAGATTCGACAAGTCAGCCTTTTCAACTGCCATTTCCACTACTCTTAACATGGGAACGGCAACCACTGACTGGTCTCCAGTCATGGGAGCGGTAAAAGCAATTTTAACGGTTCTCATACTTATAACTCCTTATTTATTTTGCCATTAAAATTATTTGAATTCTACACTTTGCAACATTGCAACAGTTTTTATTCATTAATTTTTATGATTGTTTTTTTATTTATATCATTGCTTTTTTGCAAAAGAAATGTTGTCTATCCATTAATGACCTACCGATTTATTCCATAAGATAAAATTATTTAATGAGATGTAATTTAGTTTGCCTTCCTCCCAGGAAATATACGCGGTTATCAGTGAATACAATATCGGTTTCCAATCCTAATACGATCTCCTGGTTATTCCATTCCGGTATATTGGTCGTAATATTCAGCTCCATGGAATAGCAAGTATTATTGTGTAATTCATAGTCACCACGGATATCCATGACACCCCCCTGCATATCATACATGCCAATGGCAGGACCTGCACCATGACCATGATATCCAATCGGATGAGTATAAATACACGGTTTAATTCCTTCACTCTTGGCCTTGGCCAAGGCTTTGGCCAAGATTTCATTACCGGATCTACCTTCAACATATTCTGCAGCAAGCACATCCTGTAATTGATTGCCAGTCGTATGAGCTGCTTGTATTCCTGCCGGAGCTTCTACTTCGTCAATCTTTAATACATAAGCATTTTCCTGGGTATCAGTAGCAAGACCGAGGTACATCAATCCAAAATCACAATGCAAAATATCTCCAGGCATAATAATTTCATCTTCACCAATATTTTCGCAACCTTCCCTAAAAATGGATACTTCATAAGGGAACCAGGCTTGCAGTCCCAAGTCATTCACTCTTTGTCTCATCCACCAAACCACATCTGCGTTGGTCGTCACTCCAGGATGGACCACTTTACTTGAAAAAGCCTCTGCAATGATGCCATGTGCAATCTGCATGATTCCCGAATAGGCTGCAATCTCATCTTTGGTTCTTGTTTCCAGCCAACCTATTACCAGCTTTTCCGCACTTTTCACTCTATCCTTATAGATTGGATCAATGTGTTTCATGAAATTTTCATGTTCGGTATGGGTCAATCCATCTCCAAAGGCAATACCTTCAGAGCAATTAATGCCAATGGATTCGGGATCTCTTTCCCGAATGATCCTGGCAAGGCATTCCCATTGGGTTTCAGGAGGATCTTCTTCCTTTTGTTCGGGACTAATATCTCCGGGCATAATTTTTTTAAATTGGTGCCAATTACTTCCTTTAGGATTTGTCCATACACCTTTATATAGGCGATCAAGTCCTGTTCCCGGACGAGAGAGACATAACCTTTCAATCGTCCCGTCTTTCTTTTTGAAAAACACTAGAATGGTTCGACGTCTGGCGGTAATCATGGGAGAAGGTAAAAAAGACATGATCACAGGATCTTCATTATATTCTCGCGCGCTAATAATCCACATATCCAGCTTTTCGCGATTCATGATTTCCGGAAGCACATGATTAATTCTGTAATCCAACCATCGGTTTTTAAGTTCACCCTGCGCCCTTAGCGGAATAATCTTTCTTTCCCAATCCGATACCCTTACTTTCTCAGTTACTTGCTTTGATTCTTCTTGTCTCATCATATCATTTGCTCCTTTTTCTTAAAATAATCTTCGTAATGTGTTAACTATATATTTTCAAAAACTTTTATGTTGTAAATATTATGCATTTCTTCATAATAGATATCAATTTTCGTAAAAGATGCGAAATGAACCATTTTTATTCTTTTTATTATTTCGCGGAAATATAAAAATTTTCCACAAAGTAAGATTAATGATTAAAATTATTTTCTATTTGAAAAGGTAGTCATTAATCGTTTACTTGAATAAAATGAGGAAAAATGTATCAATCATGGAATGCCAAAAATGAAATCATAAATCATATTATGATTTTTGTTTGTCTTAAAAACCCAGTAATCTGTGTCATTTAATAAAATGTATTCAATAGGGGAAAAAAAGGCAAGGATTCGGCAAGATAGTAAATTCATTGATGATTTTATCTTTGTAATATAATTTTTTTTAGTGAGCATTGTATATAATCCTAATCCAACCAAGTAATAAATTTATATCATAAATTATCTCTCGTGTCAATCATACCATTATTACCAGATGACTTCTTTCTTGCTATCTAAAATTCCTGAGATTTATTGCATAACCAGTCATTATAAATTTTTTATTAGAAATCTTGATTTGCTTTCATTTTTTGCCATCTCAAAATATCAAGCAAATTTCTATGGTAAGCAATATGCACAAGAAACACGGCAATACTAAGCATTTTATTAAACAATCATTGTCTTGGCTTTTACCATTTTTTCATACAATAGTCAAAAAACAATAAACAAAATTTACTTTTTCAGCCCTAAAGGCAGCATTTAAAAGAGCTGTGCCTTCCCCTTTTGCAACAATCATACATTGGGATAGAACCATCTTATTCAGCACAAAACGGTTCCATCCCGATTTTTATTACATGGTCAAAGGGGATATCCCCTGGTCTATATCTCGTATTTCAGCAT
>Ga0272442_10002937_pt1 | contig 24196 bp, 17 predicted proteins | sample SSMForm2O_FD_200262 | JGI IMG/M metagenome (GOLD analysis project Ga0272442, IMG submission 200262) | Marine sediment archaeal communities from Little Sippewissett salt marsh, Falmouth, MA, United States - SSM-Form-2O | ecosystem: Environmental > Aquatic > Marine > Wetlands > Sediment ...
AGCCTGTCCTTTACCGACAACGGCGATCTCGTCGTCGGGAACTTCACCTCGGTGATGCGCATCAGCAAGGACGACGGTACGACGGTGTGGATGAGCCCCCGGTCCAGCCCGACGAGCGGGGGCAGTGAGATCGCGGTGTTTGGCGACCGGTGCTACGGCTGGGAGGCCGGCGCCTCGGGGCCGAAAATCACCGCGTGGGATGTCAACACCGGCGCCGAGCTTTACTCCTCGCCCGGGATCTCGCCGGGTTACATCCAACAGATCGGCTTGCTCGTCGGACCGGACGGGACCGTGTACGCCCCGCGCGCAATGAACAACCCCGCCACCGACTTCTTCGTCGCGCTGGACGACACCGGGACGGCGTTCAAAGAGAAGTGGCGGGTCGAGATGGGCTACACGCCGTTTGCATCCTTCGGCGTCGGGCCGGACGGGACGGTCTACACCTACTCGCGCGACCTCGAGGTGATCCGCCTTGATCCGGAAACCGGCGAGATCCTCGATACGTCGATGGCCCTCGGCGACAACAGCCCGCGCATGGCGATCGACGCGCAGGGCAGGGTCTTCGTCACCAACGGCGGGTTTGACAACGGCCAGCTCTTCGCCTTCAACGCCGACCTGTCAAAGCGTTGGGTGAAGCCGTTGACGGGCAACAACCTCGGCGGGCCGGCGATCGGGCCCGGCGGGATCATGGTCGTCTGCGGCACCGGGACCGACGTCCGCGCCTACCAGACGGCGCCGTGCCCGGCGGATATCACCGGCGACGGGGTGGTCGATGTGCTCGATCTGCTTGCGGCGCTCGGCGCCTGGGGCGACTGCCCCGGCTGCCCGCAGGACATCACCGGCGACGGCGTGGTCGACGTGCTTGACCTGTTGGAAGTCCTCGCCGCGTGGGGGCCGTGCTGAACCCGGCCGGAGGGCCGGAACGTCCCGGCGCTGAAGTCGACGGAAGTGTCACAGCCGCGGGCGGACGAATGCCCGCGGCTTTTTCTCGCGCCTCGCACCTCCTGCGCCGCGCCGGGGGCGTGGGCCGTATCGCTTCCCTGTCTGGGGTTTGTTCGTACGATCGCGCCGTTCTGGGACTTCTTTGCAAAAACCATTTGACATTCCCCCCCCCCCGGTATGGTAGGTTATTGATGGATCGATAAATCCGCCATATCGATTCCGGTGGAGATGCGGGCATGAACGCCAACCGAGCACAGGGAGGCAGCAGAATGAAGGCAGGGAAATGCGCGCGCGGCGTGGTTCTCGCGCGTGTGACGGCGGCGGCGCTCGGCGCCGCGGCGGCAATGATCGCGGGGCCGGCGTGGGGACAATGCATGTACGAGGTGGCCGAGCTTGCCGACTGGGACTGCCCGTTCGGGCAGACGGTGGTCCCGCTGGCGGTGAACGATGAGGGCGTCGTCGTCGGCTATCACGGGCCGTGTTTCGGTGACGGCTACTACGCCTGCATGTGGCCGGAGCCGGATGAGCTTCTGACGTTCGACTTCGAGGGGACGTGTGTCGACGGCAGAGCGTACGATGTGAATTCCCAGGGAACGGTCGCCGGGTACGTCGACATCGATGGCGACGATGTGGGGTGGATCGTCTTCAAATACGACGGCTCGGAGTTCACGTTCCTCGGCCACCCGGAGCACGCCAGCCGCAGCAGGGCATTCGCGATAAACGAGAAGGGTGCTGTTGTCGGCTGTTCCACCGCCATCGACTGGCTGCGTGCGACGTTGTGGCGCGATGGCGTGATCCTGGATCTTGGGCAGGACCTGCCCGGCGTGGCTTCCGAAGCGTTGGATTTGAATGAGCGTGAAGAGGTCGTCGGGTACTTCTTTGACTATCTTCCGGGTCTGGATGGCCGTGCGTTTCTCTGGGCCGATGGCGATGTAACTGATCTGGGGCCTATCCCCGGCGGGTACACAAGTGAGGCACGAGCAATCAACAACCGAGGGGAGATTACTGGCTATGGACGCGTTGAGACGCGAGGTGGCCGAGATTCCGAGGCGCACGTGTTTCGCTGGGCTGATGGGATGATGACGGATCTGAACGTTGGCACTGAGTGGGTGTGGGCAAAGCCATTTGATATCAACGATCTTGGGCAGATTGTCGGCTATGGCTATTACGGCGTAAAGGCCGTCGGTTTTCTCTGGCAGCACGGCGAGTTCCACGATCTCAACGATCTCGTGCCGCCGCACGAGGTGAAGATTACCGACACATATGGCATCAATAATCTCGGTCAGATCGTGGGTAAACGTGGAAAGGCCGTGCTCCTGACGCCGATCGATCGGCCGCAGGGCGATGCAGATTGCGACTGCAAGGTAGGCGTGACGGACCTGATATTCCTGTTGAGCGAGTGGTTGAAGACGGACTCGCTCGCCGACCTGAACGAGGATGGCATCGTGGATGTGCTCGATCTGCTGATCGTGCTGGGCGACTGGAGTGAACGATGAGATACACTGTCCTTTCATCGACGATGATGCGCGGAGTTCAGATGACTGCGACTGCCGTTACGGCGGCAATGATCGCGGGGCCGGCGTGGGGGCAGTGCATGTACGAGGTGGCCGAGCTTGCCGACTGGGACTGCCCGTTAGGGCAGACGGTGGTAGCGCTGGCGGTGAACGATGAGGGCGTCGTGGCGGGGTATCACGGGCCGTGTTTCGGTGACGGCTACTATGCCTGCATGTGGCCGGAGCCGGATGAGCTTGTGACACTGGACTTTCCGGGCCCGTTCATCGACGCCCAAGCCCGCGACATCAACTCGCAGGGATTGGTTGTTGGCTACGTGGTGCGTTCGGATGAGGAGCCGGGCCATGTCGCATTCACCTACGACGGCTCGGCCTACGTGTTTCTGCCTACCGTTCCCGATGCGTACATTACCGAAGCGTATGCCGTCAATGAAAAGGGGACTGTCACAGGCGGAAGTTATGGCGGCGATGGAGCTCTGCGTGCGCTCCTCTGGCGCGATGGTGAGATGCTCGATCTCAGCCCGGACATCCCGGCACAGCGGGCCCAGGGCTACGGGGTGAATGATGCCGATCAAGTCGTCGGCTGGATGGGCGTGTCGCCCGCAGTTGATGCGCACGCGTTCATCTGGGATGACGGAGAGGTGACTGATCTCGGCATCGTTCCCGGTGGGTACACGGCCCAGGCGACGGCGATCAATAACCGCGGCGAAGTGGTGGGCAAGGGACGCGTGGAAACACGCCACGGGCGGGGATGGAAGATGCACCCCTTCCGCTGGGCCGACGGGACCATGACAGATCTCACCGTCGGCACGGAATGGACTTCCGGTCGGGCATGGGATATCAACGATCTGGGGCAAATTGTAGGAGATGCTGTCCATGACGGAACCGCCGTCGGGTTCCTCTGGCAGCACGGGAAGTTGCATGACCTGAACGGATTAGTGCCGCCGCGCGAACTCAAGATCACCTACGTCTACGGCATCAATAACCTCGGTCAGATCGTGGCCGAGCGCGGCAAGGGGATTCTGCTAACGCCGATCGATCGGCCGCAGGGCGATGTGGACTGCGACTGCAAGGTCGGTGTGACGGACCTGGTATTCCTGTTGAGCGAGTGGTCGAAGACGGAATCGCTTGCCGACCTGAACAAGGACGGCATCGTGGATGTGCTCGATCTGTTGATCCTGCTGGGCGACTGGAGTGAACGATGAGATACACTGTCCTTTCATCCATGAGGCTGCGCGGTGTTCCGGCGAGAACAACTGCCATTGCGATGGCGCTGCTGGCCGGGCCGGTGTGGGGGCAGTGCATGTACGAGGTGGCCGAGCTTGCCCACTGGGACTGCCCGTTCGGGCAGGTGGTGGTCGCGCTGGCGGTGAACGATGAGGGCGTCGTCGTCGGCTATCACGGCCCGTGTTTCGGTGACGGCTACTACGCCTGCATGTGGCCGGAGCCGGATGAGCTTCTGACGTTCGATTTTGAGGGGGCGTGTGTCGACGGCCGAGCGTACGATGTGAATTCCCAGGGAACGGTCGCCGGGTACGTCGACATCGATGGCGACGATGTGGGGTGGATCGTCTTCAAATACGACGGCTCGGAGTTCACGTTCCTCGGCCACCCGGAGCACGCCGGCCGCAGTAGGGCATTCGCGATAAACGAGAAGGGTGCTGTTGTCGGCTGTTCCACCGCCATCGACTGGCTGCATGCGACGTTCTGGCGCGATGGCGTGATCCTGGATCTTGGGCAGGACCTGCCCACATTGTTCTCCGAAGCGTTCGATTTGAATGAGCGTGAAGAGATCGTCGGCTGCATGGGTGATATTGGCTCGGCCTATGATGGGCGCGCGTTCATCTGGCATGACGGGGAGGTGACGGACTTGGGGGTGATCCCCGGCGGCTACACGGCCGAGGCGACGGCGATCAATAACCGCGGCGAAGTGGTCGGCTTTGGACGGGTTGAGACGAAGGATCGGCCAGGCTGGGAAGTGCATGCCTTCCGCTGGGTTGACGGGGTGATGACGGACCTCACGGAGGAACCAGAGTGGAATTGGACGCGAGCCTTTGATATCAATGACCTGGGACAGATCGTAGGCTATGGCGCGCATGAGGGCACGGCCGTCGGGTTCGTCTGGCAGCACGGGAAGTTGCATGACCTCAACGAATTAGTGCCGCCGCACGAACTCACCATCACCGACGTCTTTGGGATCAATAACGTCGGTCAGATAGTGGCGAAGCGCGGCAAGGGGATTCTCCTGACGCCGATCGATCGCCCGCAGGGCGATGTGGACTGCGACTGCAAGGTGGGCGTGACGGACCTGGTATTCGTGTTGAGCGAGTGGTCGAAGACGGAATCACTTGCCGACCTGAACGAGGATGGCATGGTGGATGTGCTTGATCTTCTGATCGTGCTGGGCGACTGGAGTGAACGATGAGATACGCTGTACTTTCATCGACGACGATGCGCGGAGTTCAGATGACTGCGACTGCCGTTGCGGCGGCAATGATCGCCGGGCCGGCGTGGGGACAATGCATGTACGATGTGGCCGAGCTTGCCCACTGGGACTGCCCGTTCGGGCAGGTGGTGGTCCCGCTGGCGGTGAACGATGAGGGCGTCGTCGCGGGCTATCACGGCGCCTGCTATGGGATCGAGTTGTATGCCTGCATGTGGCCGGAGCCGGATGAGCTTGTGACGTTGGACTTTCCGAGCCCGTTCATCGACGCCCGAGCCCGCGACATCAATTCGCAGGGATTGGTTGTTGGCTACGTGGTGCGTTCGGATGAGGAGCCGAGCCATGTCGCGTTCACCTACGACGGCTCTGAATACGTGTACTTACCGACACTTCCGGATGCGTATCTTACCGAGGCGCATGCAGTCAACGATAAAGGCACCATTGCGGGCGCATCCACCGGAAGCGTGTTGCCGCTGCGGGCGGTGGTGTGGCGCTATGGGGTGATGCAGGATCTTGGTCAGGACCTGCCCACATTGTTCTCCGAAGCGTTCGATTTGAATGAGCGTGAAGAGATCGTCGGCTGCATGGGTGATATTGGCTCGGCCTATGATGGGCGCGCGTTCATCTGGCATGAAGGGGAGGTGACGGACCTGGGGGTGATCCCCGGCGGCTACACGGCCGAGGCGACGGCGATCAATAACCGCGGCGAAGTGGTGGGCAAGGGACGCGTGGAAACGGGCCACGGGCGGGGATGGAAGATGCACCCCTTCCGCTGGGCCGACGGGACCATGACAGATCTCACCGTCGGCACGCAATGGACTTCCGGTCGGGCCTGGGATATCAACGATCTGGGGCAAATTGTAGGAAATGCCGTGCATGACGGAACCGCCGTCGGGTTCCTCTGGCAGCACGGGAAGTTCCATGATCTCAACGATCTGACGCCGTCAGATGAGCTCTACATCACTGATGCCTACGGCATGAACAATCTGGGACAGATCGTGGCCAAGCGGGGAAGAGGCATTCTCCTGACGCCGGTTGATCGCCCGCAGGGCGATGTGGATTGCGACTGCAAGGTGGGCGTGACGGACCTGGTATTCCTGTTGAGCGAGTGGTTGAAGACGGACTCGCTCGCCGACCTGAACAAGGACGGCATCGTGGACGTGCTTGATCTTCTGATCGTGCTGGGCGACTGGAGCCAGTCGAAAGATACGGGTGTCTGATGGATATAAGACGGGAACACCAAGCATAGGAGAAGCGCCGGGAAAACGACAACTGATGGAAGCTAAAAGAAAGGCCCGCATACACGGGATGGTGTAGTTTCAAGTATGTCCTCATGTGCGGCGCAACATGCTGTAGTTGCGCGCATCTGGAAGTAATGAAAGGATTATGAAAATGACATCGGGTTCAATACGAAGACAGAGGAGTCTCCTCGCGCTCGCCGCATTCGCTGTCAGTATCCTGGCGGCAGGGAAGTTGGCCGATGCTGCGACTTGGTATGTGCGCCAAGGCGCGACGGGAAGTGGGCAACTGGCCTGGGCAAACGCATCGGGCGACCTCAAGGGCATTATCGAGATAGCAGAAGATTACGACGCCATCTGGGTGGCGCAGGGGACGTATCATCCCACCGATTTCGAATCCCCGTCGCCGTTCATCACCTTTGAAGTGTACGACAAGCGCCTCCAGATCCTCGGCGGCTTCCCGCCAACCGGCGAGCCGGATGGGGATGATCGTGATCCCGAAACGTACGAGACGATTCTCGATGGCGAATTCGAGATCGGCGAGGAAACGTATAACGTCTACAGCGTCGTGGAGATGCGCGATTACGAGATCGAACTCGACGATGACATGGTGCTCGATGGGTTTACAATCCGCAATGGCCAGTGCGACACGGGCGACAAAAACGGCGGGGGGATCGAGATCCAGGACGGCTATCCCGTGGTGAGCCACTGCAAGATCACCGATAACTCAGCCACGAGCGGGGCGATGAACTACGGCGGGGCAGGCATTGCGTGCCGCGCCCCAAACACGCCTGGTGACGCCTACTTCCTGCGGATCGACGAATGCACGATCACGGGCAACACGGGCGAGGCGCGTGGTGCCGGCGTCCTCGTCACCGCGGGCACGGCCACGCGCGTCGGGATTGTCAGGTGCGCCATCACGGACAACGACGGCAGCGACGGTTACGGAGGGGGCGGCGTGCACGTGTTCGCCCAGAGCTACCAGAGCCAGGCAGACGTTCACCTGGTCAACTGCCTCCTGGCCGGCAACGCGGCGCCAATGGGCGGGGCCTTGATGGTCGAGGATGAGGTTAGCGGCGCCGTTGTCACCGTCACCAACTGCGTGGTGACCGAAAACGAAGCCTCAGTCAACGGCGGGGCGATCTACAACTGGGACGGCACACTGAACATCCACGACTCCACCATCGTCGAGAACACCGCCTCGTACCAGGGCGGAGCGATCTACGCTGTGGATTCCGTAGGCAGCACAACGATCATCGCCAACTCGATTGTCTGGGACAACGTCGGCGGGAACGCGGGCACGGTCGGCGACCAGATCTACCTGTATACCACCGACAGTGATCTCTACGTGTGGAACTGCGACGTCATGGGCGGGCAGAGCGACGTCGGCGGCGGCGGAACGGTCGTGCAGTGGCTCGACAGCATCGACAGTGATCCGCTGTTCGTGAACGGGTCGAACGGCAACTACCGTCTGGTCAAGGACTCGCCGTGCATCGACGAGGGCGATGAGACCCTGCTCCCCGAGGACACGTTCGATCTGGACGGGGATCAGGACGTTGAGGAAGCGCTGCCGTGGGACTACGACGGGGAGGATCGCGTCTTCGCGTATGAGGCCGAGGAGGTGGACATGGGCGCGTTTGAATTCTGGTGTACCGCGGACGTGAACTTTGACGGCGTGGTCGACGTGCTGGATCTCCTGGCCGTGCTGGGGGCATGGGGGCCGTGCGAAGACTGCGACGAGGACGTGAACGGCGATGACGTGGTGGACGTGCTTGATCTGCTGGCGGTGTTGTCGCAGTGGGGCTGCGGCCTGCCGCCGGCTCAGCGCGAGCCGGCGCCGGAGGGGATCGACGACTGCATCGAGCGGTACGGGGACGACTTCGAGAAGATGGAAGCGTGCATCACGACCATCATCCTCACGCAGGGAGGTGAATAGACCGGGCCGGGGTGCCCGTTTCGGGTCGGACGATGCTGCATTGGGGATGGAAGGTCGGCCGGGGGAGGGGGGGAGGTGCGGCGGGATTGTCCGATAAGTCCCGACGGGCGATCTCGGCGGGAAATCTCAGTCGCGACGGCCAGTGGGCCGACCTACCGCGGCAAAGGCGGATGATTCGGGAAGCGAACACTACTCTGCGAGAGGCTGCCGTCGAGCCGTCTCACCTGGAACCGGCGCTTCCCGAACCCGCCTTTCTTGTATGGCGATCGGGGCGGCGGGGGCCGGCGTGATCCGCCGGGTGGTGCATGATCCGCTGGTTGTACGGCTCTGCGGTTGAAGCCCCGCCCCCCTGTGCCGGGGTGCTCAACGCTTCATCTCCCGACCAGGCGGGTCGCCGAGTTGGCTCGTGGCGCGGCGAGCGCCCCTGTTTGCCCTGGTATCGTCGGTATGCTCACACCGGCGCCCCTGGTCGACGGTCGTTGACCGCGGCGGATGTGTAGCATGGGGTCCATGCCGCGGGTCGCCCGGTTCACCATTGCCGCCCTGGACGAGTTGCTTCGGCAACTGCGCTACGCACCGCGCGCCACGCGGATCCGCCAGATGAACGCGGCCGAGCGCCTCCTGCGCGACGTGGATCCGGCGCGGACGTATCCCCAGGAGTTCATCACCTACCGGATCACGGGCTATCGGCCGGACACGGCGGGCGAGCCGGTGGGGCTGGCGGGGGAGGCTCTTCTCGGTGATCTGGCGACGATGGTGCTGCGTCTGAGCGACGGGCTGGATCTGCCGGCCGATTTCGAGGGTCGCCGCGCCATTCCCGTGGAGGATGTGGCCGGTCAGTTGCGCGTGTCGGAGAAGACCCTTCAGCGTTACCGGCGGCGGGGGCTGGTGTGCCATGCCGTCATGTTGCCCGACGGCAGCCGCCGTCTGGTGTGCTTTGATGACGCGTTGCGGTGGTTTGTCGATCGGCACCGCGATCGCATCGAGCGGGCGGGTTCGTTCTCGCGCATCGAGAGTGGCGCCGAAGACCGGATCATCAAGGAGGCGCGCCGGCTTCGGCAGCGCCACGGGTTGTCGCTGAATGAGACGGCCCATCGGTTGAGTCGCAAATACGATCGGGCGCACGAGACGCTGCGTGGTCTGCTTCGTCGCCATGATGCCGGGGCGGAGCATCCGATTTTCACCGAGCACGGTCCGCTCACGGAACGGGATGCGCGGTTCATCCATCGCGCGTGGCGCTGGGGTGTATCCCCCGCGGATCTGGCGCGGCGTTTCGGGAAGTCACCGGCGACCATCCACCGTGTGCTGCATCGCCGACAGGCGGTTCTTCTCCGTCGGGTTGATCTGACATTCATCGTGCTCCCGACCTTCGCCCTCGACGAGGCCGAGTCGGTCATCCTTTCTTCGCCGGCGGTCACGTCGGGTCTTGATGCGCTGCTGCCGGAGGGCGATACGCTGCGTCTTATCGAGGCGGCACATGCGCAAGGGACGGCGGAGGAGGATGTGATTCACGCCCTCGCCGGCGGATACAACCTCCTCAAGCGTCGCGCCAGGCAGGCGATCGAGGCGTTGCCGACATGGCCGGCGTCGGCGGCGCTCGATCGGATCGAGACCGATCTTCGCTGGGCGACGCGGCTGAAGCGGCGATTGGTATCCGCCGGGATCCCGGACGCGCTTGCCGCAATCACGCAGAACCTTCACCGGCCGCTGCGCAACGAGCCGGCGGATCGGATCGTCGCGCTGCTTCGCTTGGCCGCGGAGGTCGTCTCTCGTCTCGTCGAGTCCTTCGATCCGAGCCAGGGGCAGCGGTTTGATCGGCTCTGCCGGTACGCCACGGACCGGGCCCTGGCGGCGTCCGCGGCAGCATCGGGGACGGCGATCGGCCGGGCGGCGGCCCGACATGAGCCCGGAACGGTTGGGCTTGAGCCTGTGTTGGCGGGCGTGACCTCGTGGGAGGGACTGCTTGAACTGAGGCCTGATCTGCGTGTGCTCGTGCCGTCGCTGGACCGTCATGCGGCCCGGGCCGTGCATGACTACTACGGACTCGGCTCCGCCCCACCGGTGAGCCGCAGGGAACTCGCCGAGCGTCTCGGCCGGTCGCCGACGGCCACGTCGCGTCTGCTCCGTCGCGCCGAGCTGGCGCTGCTGACGCTGGCGCGCGCCGCATCTGAATGATCATGGGCAACGAGCGCCAGGGCCGGAAACGCGTTCGCCTCATCGGGCGCCGGCAAACGCACCGGGCCGGGACGAAAGACCGGCCGGGTCGAGCGACCCGGCCGGCGGCCATATCGTCTGCATCGCGCGAGCGCGGGGATCAACGCTTCGAGAACTGGAACCGCTTGCGGGCGCCGGGCTGGCCGTACTTCTTCCGCTCCACCCGTCGCGGATCGCGGGTCAGGAAGTTGTTGTCGCGGAGGATCGGCTCGAGTGTCTCATCGTAGCGTCGCAGCGCGCGGGCCAGCCCCAGCACGATCGCGCCGGCCTGGCCGGTGAAGCCGCCGCCGTGGACGTTGACGTGGACGTCGATCACCCCGTTGGTTCTCGTCTTCTGGAGGACGGTCATCAGGTCCTTGCGGTCGCGTTCGCCGTTGAAGAACTCCTCGTACGGCCGCTTATTGACCGTGAAGACGCCGGTGCCGGGACGGATGCGGACCCGGGCCACGGCTGCCTTGCGTCGACCGGTGCCCCACCACCAGTGCCCGTCGGCGGGGGCGCGGCCTGAGCGACTGATGGGTCTGGTCGAAGGTGATGGGGGTTGCTTGGCCGCCCGCGGTGCCGCTGCCGATGGGCGAACCGGCTCGGAGGCAGCCGGCGGCGGCGCGGCGCTCTCCGCCGGTGCCGTCCGCGGTTTGGCCGGTGCGGCCGGTTCGGGGGCGGGCGTAGGCTCGGGCGCCGGCGGCTCAACTGCCTGCGGCGCCGTCTCCACCGGCTTCGGGGCGGGCGCGGGCTCGGGCGCCGACGGCTCAACTGCCTGCGGCACCGTCTCCACCGGCTCCGGGGCGGGCGCGGGCTCGGGCGCCGGCGGTTCAACTGCCTGCGGTACCGTCTCCACCGGCTCCGGGGCGGGCGCGGGCTCGGGCGCCGGCGGTTCAACTGCCTGCGGCACCGTCTCCACCGGCTTCGGGGCGGGCGCGGGCTCGGGCACCGACGGCTCAACTGCCTGCGGCACCGTCTCCACCGGCTCCGGGGCGGGCGCGGGCTCGGGCGCCGATGGCTCATCTGCCTGCGGTGCCGTCTGCTCCGGCTCCGGCGTCGGTGTTTCCTGCGGCTTGGGGGTCTCTTCTTCGGGCATGGTCGTTCCGATTACTCCCTCGGTGGTTGGGTGCGTGCTCCGCGGGAGAGGCTCTCGCTTTGGGTCAAGAGAGCGTCAGTGGCTCGGGCTGCTGCGCGTGATGCGGGTGATCCTCCCCCGCGTAGACCTTCAGTTTCTTGAGCATCTTGCGGCCGAGCCGATTCTTGGGCAGCATGCGGCGGACGGCGTTCTCGACGAGCCGCTCCGGATGCTTGGAGAGCAATTCGCCGTAGCTCTGTCGCTTCAAGCCGCCGGGGTAGCCGCTGTAGCGGAGCGCGTACTTCTGCTCGGCTTTCCGTCCAGTGAGGACGACGCCCGCCGCATTCGTCACGACGACGTAGTCGCCGCAGTCTACGTGCGGCGTGTATTCCGGCCGGTGCTTGCCCATCAGGACGGTGGCGATCTCCGTGGCCATCCGGCCGAGCACCTTGCCCTGGGCGTCGACGTGATGCCAACGTGGCGTCACATCCCCCGCTTTGGCGAAATAGGTCTGACGAGGCATGGTTTCACCCGAGTCTATGCACAGAACGTCCGCCGCCTGTTTGGCCGCGGGGACGCGAATCAGGCAGGATATCCCTTGGGATGGACATGTCAAGGTGCTGATTGCCCCCAACTGCCTGTTCGGGGATGCTGCGCCGGGAAAGCAGCGTGCATGGCCCTGTCCGACTCGTGCCGCCGTTGCCAGGAGACGCCATGGGGCTGCACGATGCCGCCTGCTCTTCGAAGAATGGGACGGTTGTCGGCCTCCGTGTCGCCGCCGGCCGGGTCGGATGCGGCAGGCGTCAGGGTCGCAGGCGGCGGATCGGCGGCCGCCGCCTGCTGCCGTTCGCTTGCGTGACAGCCGGCCTCGTGCCGATCATCGGGTAAACCGCGTACCATGCGACGGCTGAGTAAGACCCATGTCCGATCACCTGAATGAGACCTCACCTGCCGACTCCGATCCGTCTGCGTCTGCGCCGCCGCCGATTTGGGGGTCGGACCCGGCACGGCCCTTCGAGCCTGCTCCGGCCGGCCGATCGAGAGCACTCACGATCCTGTCGTGGGCCGTAATCGTCATCGTCGCCGGGATCCAGGTCGTGACGGTCAACACGATGAAGCAGGTGGAGGGCTCCGGCGGGGAGGATCCGGTCGGTGAGTTGCTGCTGCAGGTTCAGGGTCGCTACATGGTTGGCGTCAGTCGGCTTTCCGGCGGCAGCGGGTCGCTCGTCTATGGCCAGATCCAGTCCCTCAACACGGGCAGCGTCGGCCAGAGGCAGCGATTCATCATCCTCGCTGCCGAGCTTGCCGGACCGGCCGAGGCCCGCCGGCAATTGGATCAACTCAACCGGCTGATCGAGCAGGAAGTGCGGAAGACGGCGCCCGGCGAGGCCGGTGATGACGCCGAGGCAGTGAGCGAGGACGAGAAAGCGCAGAGCCCATTCGAGTTGACCGGGGAGCAGCAACGGGTCCTTCAGATCCTGTCGAAGCTCTACCCGCCGGTTACGGACGAGGAGATTGAGGGTGCTGAACCGGCCGAGATCGCGGTCGAGGCGCTTGATCGGGCCGATCGGGAGTTCCTCGCGGACGAGCTGCGCTGGTTCGGGAAACTGGCGCTGGCCCCGGCCGGGACTGACGACGCCGGCGCGCGGGAAGCGGTGCTAACGGCCGCTCAGCGCACGTTTCTCACGCTGCTGCTGTCCTTGATATCCGCCGCCGTGGTCGGTCTGGGAGGTTTGATCGGGCTGATCGTCACGATCGTGTTTGCGTTGGTCGGCAGGCTGCGAAGCGGAGTGAAAACGGGGCGGGCGCACCACGGCGTGTACGCCGAGACCTTCGCCTTGTGGCTGATCGTGTTCTTTCCCCTGCAACTCGTGGCCGGCGCTGTCACGCAGAATGCGCCGCGCCTGCAACTTCTGGCCTCGATCATCGCGTTTGTGCTGAGCCTTGTTGTCGTGGGGTGGCCGGTATTGCGGGGGATTCCGTGGCGGCAGGTGCGTGCGGATATCGGCTGGACGGCGGGGCGGCAACCGCCGGTGGAGCCGCTGGCGGGACTTGCCTGTTACGCCATGGCGCTGCCTCTGCTGGCCGCCGGCCTGCTCATCACGCTGGTGTTGCTGCTGATCGACCAGGCTCTGGCCGGGCCGCAGCCCGTGTTCGCGCCGACCGGCGGTCCCGCTCACCCGATCGTTTTCGAGCTTGCCGACGGAAACTGGTGGTCGATCCTCCAGATCCTCCTGCTCGGCTCCGTCGCCGCACCCCTCGTGGAGGAAACAATGTTCCGGGGTGTGCTGTATCGGCACCTGCGCGACGCCAGCCGTGGACTCGGTCTTGCTCTGAGCGTGATTATCAGCAGCGCGGTCACGGCGTTCATCTTCGCCGCCATCCATCCCCAGGGGTGGATGGCGATTCCGGCGCTGATGGCCCTGGCAACCGCCTTTGCGTTGGCCCGGGAATGGCGTGGCACGCTGATTGTCCCGATGCTCATGCACGCCGTCTCCAACGGGTTGGTGCTGGGCATGCTCAGCCTGCTGCTCGCCTCCTGACCGGGCGGCCCGTGGAACCGGCCGGCGGATTATCGGCTATCATTTCCATGCGGGCTGGTCAATTCGAAAGAAGTTGGCTTGTTTCCCCAAACAGGGAGGTAAAGCCAGGCGGAGAGTATTTGGGCGCCATGTTGCGAGGGAGTCGGTACATCATCGCAGTGGCAGCGGCGCTGCTGGCAGCCGGGCAGAGCCTTGCCGCCGATCCTGCCGCCTCCTCGCCGGGTTGGGACCGATGTCTGACCTGGGAGGATGGCGAGCGGTCCCCCCGGATCGATCCGCTGTGCTTCTTCGAGGCGCTGATCGAGCGTTATCGCCAGCTTCAGGCCTACGAAGACATCGCGCAGGTCATCCAGATCACCAGTCGGAAGGGGGGCGAGCCGCAGCGTGTGGAGACTCGCATCGGATGCGAGATCCGTGACGGCCGGCTCTACGTGCAGACGCCCGGGTCGCAAATCCGTCGGCTGATGGGTCTTGACGTGACGTTCCGCACGACGCCCGCGATGGACGAGGCGGCCCGCCAATACGACCTCTGGCTCGCCCCGCATATGGCCCTGAAGTTCGCCCAGCGCCCGGAGAAGGACCTGCGTCCCGGCGTCAAGGAGGACTTCACCCCCACCGGGGCCGCCCAGGTGACGATCGACGACAAGCCGCTCGTCCGTTTGGAGCTGAAGAGCGGCGATGGCCCCGCCGACGAGTGCGAGGCCACGTTCGATCTCTTCGTTGACCCGGATTCGCTGCTTGTGGAGCGGATTCGGGGCCGCCAGCGTCTTCCCGGCGGCAAAACCTGTGAGACGACGATGCAGATCACGCCGCTGCACATCGAGCCGCTCCCGGACGAGGACGAAGCTCAAGGCCCGGTCGCGCCGGCCGAGCCCGCTTCGGTTTTGCCGGCGTCCTCGGACTCACCGGGCCTGCCCCCCCAGCCTCGGTCAGGGCGGCCTGTGACGGGCGATTCACCGGCTGCGGATCCGCGTTCCGAGCCGATTCACGACGGACCGAAAGGCCCTGTGGCGTCGGACCGACCGCCACGGCCGCCGCAGACGCCGACGAGCGCTGATTCACCGGCGGAAGAACCGGATACGCCTGTAGGGCCGCTGCCGGTGCCGGGCACGGCGTCCAGTTCAACCAAGCCGAACGAGGAAACCGAGTCCGCGCCTCAGCGGCCTGACACGCCGGAGGATTCGCCCCCGGCCTCCGGGATGCCCGCGTCACGGGGCGGCGCGATGGTACGGGGTTGATTCCCCCGTCGGCACTCACCGACGGCCTGGATTCGTTCGAGTTTTGGACCGCATGGTGAGCCGGACCGTGGCTGCCGGGCGAGGTCGCGACCCGGTCGGTTTACGTGATGGAGATCGTCGGCTGGACGAACTTGCCGCTCAGTGCGGCGACGGAAACCTGGGCGGCGAAGTGTTGCACCACGGCATCGAGTTCCCTGGCCAGAGTCTCGTTGCCCTCCCAGTTTGCCAGGGGGTTGCCCGTGTCGCAGTTCTCGCGCAGGTCCATGTGGATGGGGATTGCCCCGAGGAACGGGACGCCCATTTCCTCGGAGAGCTTCTGAGCGCCGCCGCGGCCGAAAATGTCGTATTCCTTTCCGTCGTCGCCGATGAAGTAGCTCATGTTTTCCACGATGCCGAGGATCTCGACGCCGAGTTGCTGGAACATGCGGATGGCCCGGCGGGCGTCATCCTGCGCGACGCGCTGGGGTGTGCAGGCGATGACGGCGCCGGTGAGCGGCAGGATCTGTGACAGCGTCAGGGGAACGTCGCCCGTGCCCGGGGGCAGGTCGACGATGAGATAATCAAGCTCGCCCCAGTCCGTCTGGGTGGCCAACTGCTTGAATGCGCCGTGGGCCATCGGTCCCCGCCAGATCAGCGCGCGATCCGGCTCGACGAGCTTGCCGATGGTCATCGCCTTGACGCCGTGGATTTCGAACGGCACGATCCGGTCCCCGACGGCGTTGGGCTGAAGCTGTTCCAGGCCGAGCATCGCCGTCAGCGAGGGGCCGTAGATGTCTCCATCGAGCAGTCCGACCTTCGCGCCCTGACGGGCCAGTCCGATGGCGAGGTTGACCGCGACGGTGGACTTGCCGACGCCACCCTTGCCCGCACCGACCGCGGCAATGTGCTTCACGTTCGGCAGGGGGCTCTGACCGTCGCGGACCTTCTCGTTGGGCTTGCGCACGTCCGCGGTGAACTCGACGTTTACCGAGCCGACGCGCTCGTTCTGCTTCTCAGCCTTGGTGCGAACGGCCTGCTCGATGTCGGCGGCGATCTTGCTCTTCGCCGGGCATGCCGGTGTGGTCAGTTCGATCACGATCGACACGTCTTCGCCCTCGAGGCGAACCTCCTTCACCATGCCCAGCGAGACGAGGTCCCGGTTCAATTCCGGATCGTCGACCGTTTGCAGCGCTTCGTGAATCTGTTCGGAGGTGAGAGGCATGGAGCGTTCTCCGCGGAGGTTTCATCTTGTGCGATGCGTGAATGGTAGGCCGCGGCGGGGTGCGGCGCGGCCCGATGCGCCCTGGGTGTCGCTTCGGTTGCGGGCGGCGGCGAGATCGCACGCACACATGGACGCGGACCGGAGGGGGAAGTATAGTCGAATATTCGGGACGTCCGGTCCGTGCGGCAGGCGAACCGTGTGGCGAGGTTGCGCCCCGCAGATGCGGCGTCGATGGCCGGTGTGGGGCGATGGCTCGCCGGGGCGGCCCGCTCTTGTCCGCGGCCAGGCGTAGCGGAGTACGTGCCGATGATTGTCGTTGTCGCGGGCATGCAGAAGTCGGGCAGCGGCTGGTATTACCGGCTGATCAACGATCTGCTCGTCGCGGTCGGGCACCGGGATGCGCGGGAGGTGCGCGAGGAGCACGACCTGCACGACTATCTGAAAATGGGGAACTGCGGCCTGGCGAACATGCGCGCGGAGACGCTGTCCCGGCTCGACGAGGTCAGCCGGCGCGGCCACACCTTCGCCACCAAGACCCATCGCCCGCCCTCGCGCAAGCTGCGACAACTTCTCGCCGACGGCCGGTGTCGCGCGGTGTACATCTACCGCGATCCCCGCGACGTCATTGTCTCGGCGCTCGATCACGGCCGGCGCATGCGCGATCAGGGCAAGAAGAAGCGGCATTTCCTCGTCGGGCCGTATCGGAGCTTCGCGAAGCTGTACACCGTGAAGGGAGCGTTGCTCTGGTTCAGGCTGCGCCTGCTGCCCGTGTGGCGCGCGTGGACCGGGCGCGATGACGTGCTTGTGGCGCGCTACGAGGATCTGCTCGACGATCCGCTCGCGGAGTTGAAGCGTGTCGCTGAGTTCCTGCAGATTGACGCATCGGACGAGTTGCTGGAGGCAATCGTGGCGAAATATCGGCCGGATCGACTGGATTCGTCCAAGTCGCAGTCGCTGCACATGAACAAGGGGATCGCCGGCCGTTTTCGGCAGGCCATGTCGCCGGAAGACCAGCAACTGGCCTCGAAGCGGCTCCGCAGGTGCTTGCAGCGCATGGGCTATCCGGAATAGGCTGTATCGATCGAATGCCGCGAGGCTGCCCGTGCTGCTCACCGTTTTCATCGTTGTTGTCGTCGTCCTCGTGATCCTGGTTGGTGTGGAGGTTTACCTGCGCGCGGTGATCGGCATGGGCGATCCGCCGCTGTGGATGGACGATGCGGATATCGAGTATCGCGCGCAACCCTTGAGGAGCTATCGGCGTTACGGGAACCGGATCAGTTACAACGCATATTCGATGCGGAATCCGGACGTGTCGCCGGCGAAGACGGACCCGCGGGAGATCCGCGTCATGGTGCTGGGGGACAGCATCGTGGACGGCGGGGCGACCATCGATCAGGAGTCGCTTGCGACATTCCTGCTGGAGCAGCGTCTCGGCGCGGCGCTTGACCGGCCGGTGTTCGTCGGCAACATCGCGGCGCGCGGCTGGTCGCCGTGCCACTATCACGCGTATGTGAAGAAGTTCGGGCTCTTCGACGCCGACGTCGTGATGATCATCACCAACAGCGGCGACTACGATCGCGTGCCGTCGTTTCGGCGCAAGCGTGCGCGGCGCAGACCGTTGCTGGCGCTGGAGGACATGCGGCGCGAATGGGTGCGGAAGTATCAGATTGCGCGGGATGCTCGGCGATATCGGCCGGATGCCGCGACCCGAGCAAAGAACATCGAGATCTGCATGGAGGCCCTGCGGGAGGTGATCGGGATGGCGCGGTCTGCCGGGGCCGAGGTGCTCATGGCCCAATACCTTTGGCGCAGCGAGATCGAGGGCAGGCCGGGGGAGGGCCACGATGGGATTCTCCAGGTTGCACGGGAGTTGGGCATCGAGCCGCTCCAGCTTGCCGACGCGTTCGCGAGAGCGCTCCGGCAGGGGGACCGGCCGTTCCTTGGCGACGCGCGGCATCCCAATGCGTTGGGGCAGCGCATCATCGCCGAGGTGCTTTTTGAGCCGATCCGCCGGGCGGTCATGTCGCGCGCCGAGTGAGTGTGCGGCCACGGACGGCATGAGGGGTGTGCCGGTGTCCGGCCGCAACCGGGCGGGAGGCGATTAGTCGATTTCCGTAAACAGGTCCCGGTCCGGCGACGGCTCGGCGCGGATCGCGCCCTCGGCTGAAAGACGCTGCTGAAGCCGGCGGGCCCGGCCGATCGGCAGAAATCGGAACACGAGCTCGAGCAATTCGTTCCATACCATCGGTCGCAGCCAACGGACCAGTCCCATGTAGATCCCGCCACCGACACCGACGGTGACCGCGAGTTGGGCGAGATTGCCGGCGAGAGTGTCAGGGAACGGCGAGGCGATCGCTGCTCCCAGGCCGATGGCGATGGCGCTGGTGATGACCGGTGGGAGGAATATCCGCGATACGTCGCGCCACCGACCTCCGGCGGGGCGGATGGCGATGTACACCTGGGTGGGCGTGTAGACGGCCGTGCACAGGGCGACGGTAATCGCGACGAGGTCCGCCCGGCCCGACCCGACAAACGGCTGGAGCAGCACGTCGAGACCGAGTCGACCGGCGATGAGCAGGATGAGCTGGGGTATGGCTCCCCCAGCCTGGCTGAGACACGCCGCGACCGCGATGCACAGGGCGAAGCCGACGGCGTAAAGCACCGACAGCGCCGCGAACCAGACCCAACGGCCCTGCGCCTTGAGCAGGCTGGCCGTCGGTCCCTGGGTCACCCACATCGCGATGCCGATGCAGAGCACCTGAGTGAGGGGGACGGCTGAGTCCCACTTGCCTGCCGGGAACAGCAGACTGAGGATGGGCTCGGCGAGGGCGGCCTCCAGGAAGCACACGGGGACAACGATTGTCGCCAGCATGCCAGTCGCGCGTAGGAACGCCTGGGCCTGCCGTTGAAGGTTCGCTTGAATGTGGCTGAGCGCCGGGAGCAGGACGTTCTCCAAGTTCATCATGAACAGACGGACCACGCGAATCGAGAACATGAAGGCGAAGAAGTAGTCGCCGAGCACCGCGGGGACGAGAAAGAAGCCGCCGATGAAATACGGTGCCTGGGCCACGAATTTCAGCGCCATGGATCCGAGCAGCAGCCACCAGCTATCGGCGATGAGGTAACGCCATCGGCGGAGGCGCAGCCGTCTGTGGATTCGGGGCTTGGCGAGCCACCAGTAGGCGGCGGATCGCGCCGCCTCGCCGATCGGTTCGGGAATCACGCAGGCGAAAGGTCCCAGGCCCGCGAGAGCCAGGAGAACCCGCATCACCAGAAGCCCCACATGCCAACTGAACTCGATCACCGCGATGCCCCGGAAACGCAGGTCGCTCTGCATCCGCGCCATCGGAACGGTGGTCAACCCGCCGATGGAAGGAACCGTGGCGAGGATCAAGACCATCCAGAGCAGATCCGGCTGGTCGTACATTTTCGCCACGATCGGCGCCGCGAGGCTCATGACCGCCGTAGCGAGAAACCCGATGCTCAGTGACAGCCAGAATCCCGGCGTCGCCCAGCGATTGAACTTCTGCTGCCGCTGCACCAGCACCTGTCTGAGCCCCGTGCGTTTGAGCACGTCGGTGAAGATCCTCGTGGCAAACGCCAGGCTCACGATGCCGAACTCGTCCCGGAGCAAGATGGCGGCGAGGATGAACCACGAGCCCATCTCAATGAGCAGCGCGGTGCCCGATTGGGCCAGCATCCAGGCGAAGCCGCGAGCCGTTCGATGTGTCAGAGACTGCTGGGACAATGCCGGCTTCCGCAAACGCAACCCGACGCGGCGGCGCCCGTCCGGTGGCGCGATGCCTGTGAATCCGATCCTGTCGGGCGATCCGCCGCCCGCCTGCGCCTTCTCGCCCGTGTTCGTGTCGTTGCGGTTTTTATTACCAGTGTCGGGGCTCCTGCACAGGTGCCGGCCGGATCACCGAAGGTGTCCCGGCGTGCCCATCCAGATCCAGCCGGGCATGCCGCAGCCGTCACCCTGAGTCGCGCTGACGCATCATAGGGCTTTCCCGAAGAGGGATGAGGGCCGTGGTGCTCGCCGGTCGGTCGGCGTCGGGGTGTCGTCAGAATCCGCGCGCCAGACCGGCGTCTCACCGGCGCTGCTCCGCGCCACGTCGCCACGCCGAAAGGTCGACGCCCAGGAGGCTCTCGAGTTCCCGGTTCGGCTCCTCGAAGCACTCGTCGAGCATCGCTCGAACGCGCTTAGGCATGGGTTTATACGCGGGCCTGCCGCGGTTGCGGTTCCATTGGCGGATGGCCGCCCCGATCCATGTTCCGGCCACGACCTTGACCGCGGGATCCAGCCCCATCTGCCGCAGGGCATGGCGTAGTCGGGGGAAGACCACGGCATTCGTCTTCTTGCCCAACCACGTCGGTCGGTAGTCCGGGTCGACTCCGACATGGGTGTAGATCTGGCGAATGAACCGCTGCTCGTCCCGCCACAGCTCGTCATACAGGAGGATCAGAAGCTGCTCCCGGGGGAACAGGTCGAACCACCGTCGCAGATGCTCGGCGTAACGGCCCATCCGGAGCAGGTTCTCGTCCGCGTTGATCGCCTGCTCGAACGACGAGTAGCCTTCGCGGTAGCGTTTGCCCTGATAGCGGGAGTACGCGCGATCGCCCGGCTCGCGCAGGCAGCAAATCAGCCGAACATCCGGCAGCATCTCTCGGACGCGGCCGGCCACCTCGGGCACGGACAAGTAATCGGGCGTCTTCTCGCCCCACGCCTTGTGTGGAGGTCCGGGACGAAAGTGGCGGAAATACCACTGCGGGCCTTCGTCGAAATGCGTGTCAAAGAAGTGGATTTCGCCGTGGATGGGCAGTTCGTCGGCGTTGGGGGTGTGGACCTCGGGGTGTTCCGAGAGACATCGATAGATCCAGTTGCTCGCACAGCGCTGCCCGCCGATGAACAGGAACGTAGGGGGGCAACCGTCCCGCGCCTCTTCGTTGCGTTGAGCGTTGACCGACGTCATGGGCGTGCAGTTCCGAAGGAAGCGATCGCGGCCGGATTATGCGGCTCACCCGCCGATCCGCGGTGGGCGGGGTCGGCTATTCGAGGCCGTAGGCCGCATCCGGATCGTAGTCGAGATTCGAATCAGTCTCGACCTCGTCCTCCAGATACTCCTGGTCTTCCGGTTCCACTTCCGCCTCCGCCGGTTCCATTTCCAGGTGTTCGATCTGCCCCATTCGGTAGGTTTGCAGCATCACCGCCGACAGCGATCCAATGATGACCATCCACGGCGACCACACGGTGGCCCGCAGCACGATGTGACCCTCGAACACCGCACAGGCGAAGTACATCACATTGAATCCGATAAACAGGTCCACAAGCGGCCGCCACTGCGGGAGGAATCGCCCCGCGCGCTGGAGATTCCAACAGTGCGCGACGCTGATTCCCACCAGGACCATCATCAGGGCGAAGTACCCGACGCCGAAGGCGGCGAATCCCCACAGGTAGCTGTTCTCACTTCGCTCGACGTCCAGCAGGCCGTTGCCGACCAGCGGCGCGTCCTTCACTTCGTCCCACATGAACAGCCACGACTCGCTGCGGGTGTCTTCCAGAGACATGACGCGGGAGTACCCAAGTTCGATGTTCTGCGCCTCCAGGAAGCTTAGCATGCCCCAGGCCACGAGCGCCGCAAGCGGGAGGAGGAGGACCGCCTTGCCCCAGCGCCGATAGAGGATGGCCGTCCCGCCGAGGACCAGCAGTCCGATGCCGGTGCGTGATCCGGAGCCGAAGAGCAGGATGAGGTCAATGCCGGCCATGGACCCCCAGATCCAACGGAGGTGCCGTATCGGATCGTTCATCGCCATCCACAGGCCGAGCACCGTCGCCAGCGCCAGGTATTCGGCCGTGTGCTGCGGGTTTCCGCTGATCCCCACGAATCGCTCGCCGAATCCGAACGCCAACCGGCTGGGGTCGACGGCAATCTGGATCGCAACGGCGCCGATCATGACAACGTCGACATACATGATCACGCGGAGGATCTCGTACCAGTCGAAGCGCCGGCGGAGGAGCGCGGGGATGGTGAGTAGCAGCGGCAGCGTCGTGAGCATCGCACCCCCGATGGTTCGGAAGCCCTCGAACGCCTCATCGTGGTAGATGCGCATGAACCCCTGATACCAGGCGAGGATCAAGAGCATCCACGCCTGCACGGAGGTGCGGCGAACGGAGACCGATGACAGGTGCAGCAGTAGGCCGACCAGGATGAGGATACCCGCGCCGAGGAAGATCTCGGCCCGCAACGCCGCCACCGGCACGATCCACGCCCCGTGCGCCGCACCGGCCCGCGTTTTGGTGATGGCGATGGCCGCCGCGAACAGCATCACGCCAATGGCGATCTTGATGAGACGGAACTTCAGCAGGATGGCCATCCACACCACGAGGGCGGCGCCGATGCCAATCGCGATGATGGTGGGGTCCGCTTCTTCCATTCCTGACCGCTCGTGTTCCGCTCCGCGGGTCTCGCCGCGCTCACAGCCCGGCCGGCTCCTCTGCGATCCACTCCGATACGATGACCGGCCCTGATGGGTTCTGCGGATTCGGCAGGTCGGTCGGATCCTCGGCGAACCGGCGTGCCTGGCCGGTAACACCGTGTTGACTATCGGCGAATTCTCGGGGCCGCTGATGGTTTTTCGCCCGCGCCGCCGGTTCTCCCCGGGCTTGCCCCGGGCGGCTCGTTCACGGGCGGCCGGTGCGGTCAGTGGAGCAGGCCCTTGGCGGGCATCGTGCTGTCCGGTGAATAGGCGTCCAGGGCGAAGGCCCGGGGGATCTCCATCACCTGCCGCGGCTCTGCTTGGCTGATCTTCGACCGCCACCGCGCCAGCAGGTATTCGGGGTCGGCAACCTTATCGGCGGTGCCTTTCGTCACGTTCTTCGAGGGGAGCTTGACCTGCCGCATCATGGCCTCAAGATCCGGCAGATCCAGCCGCTGGGAGATCACCTGGACGATCTTCTCCGGCTCCAGGACCGTCTGCTCGTAGGTCAGCAGCAGCCAGTTCGGATGGCTGCCGGACTCGTAGGCCCGGATCGGCACCAGCATCCGCAGGCACCAGTCCAGCACCTGCCGCTCGAGCACGGATCCCTCGGCGCAGATCCGCCGGGCCAGATCGATCTGTGGTCCCGTCATGTGCGTGTCACGAAACCACTCGTGATTGAGGAAGTCGTCGCACTCATCGCGCCAGTGGCGTGCCATGATCGACAGCGCGTTGGGGATGGGGTGGCGGAGCAGAATCACCGTGTCCACGGGGAAGGTCGCGTCGAACCACTCGATCATGGGCATGATGGTGTGGACCTGGAAGATCACACGGGAGGTTGTGCGGTGGAAGTAGGGCGCCCGGAAATGCAGGGTGGGGTAGATGTGTCGCCGCGCGGTCACGATCCTGCGCGCGAATTGCTCGAAGCGTTCCAGCGCCTCGCCATCGAAATGGATGTACTGCCAGAAGTCGTGGTGGCCGTCGTGCTTGGCGGTCTGCGCCATGTCGGGGATGGCGGCGCGCCAGCGGGAGCGGTGGGCGGTCATGAACGGCCGGCCGACGTAGCGCATGCCGGGGTGGGCCGCGACGGTGTTGAGAATCCACGTGGAGCCGCTGCGCGGCATGCAGTAGAGCAGGATGTTGTTCTTGTCGCCCTGTTTGTGGCGGCAGGCGAGACGGAACAGAATCTCCCGCGCCAGCAGGCTCCAGCAGTTGTTGATTCCCCTGCGCATACGGCCGAATGTTACCGGACGCCCGAGGCGCGGGCAAAGAGTTGCCCCGAGTTTGGCCAGCCGTCTTTTATCCGCGGACCCACCCCCGATATCATTCGTTGACATTGGTGTCAACGGCAATGCGCAGCCGGGATGGAGCCGGCGGCGCCGCGATTCGATATACG
>Ga0272442_10002939_pt1 | contig 24190 bp, 43 predicted proteins | sample SSMForm2O_FD_200262 | JGI IMG/M metagenome (GOLD analysis project Ga0272442, IMG submission 200262) | Marine sediment archaeal communities from Little Sippewissett salt marsh, Falmouth, MA, United States - SSM-Form-2O | ecosystem: Environmental > Aquatic > Marine > Wetlands > Sediment ...
TTATTGCATTTGAAAAAGAAAGTCTCTTATCTGTATAAAAATAAGGTTTTACTGGAGAAAGAATACATTTATTAATGTTGTCTCCATACCATATATCGAGATACTCTTTTCCCCCTTTTTTCACTGCATCAACACGAAGAGGAACATTCATGCTATCACCAAAAAGGGTCGAAGGGAGAGGTTTATGAAAAAATATAAGGAGGCATCGAAAAACCCATTTAACCCTCTCCCTCCAGTATGAATCATAGCTTGTACACCCTCAACTTTTTCTTGTGTACAATTAATTCTTCACCACTAATACTTTTTATAGTCGCAGTGGTACTTAAAATTTTTGTTACACGACCAACAATTGGCTTTCCATTTTCAAAAACAACAGTCTGATCTCCTACTTCAAATTTTGACATTTTTCCTCCATGAACTTCTTTATTGCTAGCACTCCAACATAGTGAGTTCCATTTACAACAAGAACTGGAGCAGTAATCGCAAGATCATCAATAACTTCTTTGGCTATTTCCTTCTGTTTATCTGTCCACTGACTAAAATCTTTCGGGAAGACATGTTTTTCATAGTCAATATGAAGATAAGACTCAGCCAAGTCACATTTAATGCACTTCTGGAGTGAATAAAGGATTGGTGTCATTATTTTATCCTCTTTTCTATTTCAATTCCAGCAAGATTTTTTTCTCTAGGTATCCATGTTAATTTAGGAGAAAAACGTTGATATTCTTTCTTTGCCTTTGCAACGAGTTCATGATTGTAATTGACTTTCCATCCTTTTGTTAGATGCCCAACAATCAATTGGCTATCTGTTAGTATCTCAGCATTCATAACATGAAAGTTATGAAGATATTCAAATGCCATCAGTAAAGCATAGTATTCTGCTTGATTGTTTGTGATATTTTCATGCTCTTGTGTATACACTTTTCCATTGATATATAAGAGAGCCAATCCTTTTCCTGGATTTCCTCGAGATGAACCATCAATATAGAGTTTCATATTCCAAAAACCTCTTCAGGAGATTCATAAGTATATACCCTATAATTATTTCCATAACAAGCATTAAAAAATTTTCCAGTATCTTTTATATTATTTTCTATTAGTATTTTGTCAACAACATAGAATGGTCTATTATCACCTTTATTTTTATAATTTCCACATCTTGTACACTTAAACAAAGGTTGATAATTAGAGCCACAAGGAAAAAATTTAGAAATTAATTTTGAATATTCAATAGCTGAAATACGTATCGCTGAAAAAATGTTTTTTTCATATTCTAAATTATCATTAAAAAATAGATAGTCTATTCTATCTATTGTCTTTCTTCTTTTCCAATCATCAATTTCTGACTCTTTTTTTCCAGTGCATTGTGCTATATAATTTCTTGGTTTTTTATGTTTAGGATGTTTAGGGATATGTTTTAAATCTTTGTATCTTTTGGTACCTTTATTATACATTTCTGGAAACTTTAATCTTTCACTCTTTGGTGTAAAAGCCAAATCACTAAATTGATTAATTAACGATTCTATTGCTTCAGATTCTTCTTTTAACCTTTTTTCAGACTCTTTTGTCCATGTTGCATTTTCATTCATATCCATCCATCCGTGTAATATTTCATGTCTTCTTTATCTTGTTCCGTAAAGGGCAATTGCAAATAATGTTTTAGTGCTGTTGTACTCTCATGACCCATCGACAAAAAGATTTGCGTAATCTGCATGGGATACATCGTCACCAACCATGATTCCCAAGTTTTACGTGTAGTCTTCACCGAAATTCCTTTTGGATCAAGATGAGCCTTTTTTGACCAGCGATTGAGATTTTCATTCCAAGTTACATACGATGGTAATGGTTTCTCATGTCGCATAAAATAGTCGACAGCACGAAGCCCTTGGTTGTTCAATCGTACATATCGGAACTTTTCTTTGACTTTTGCCTTTGTATTCTTGATTTTCAGAAATTTACCATCAATTCGTTCTTTTTTACCAAATGCGTCAACAAGTTCCGTGTAGCGACAGCCTGTGAAAAGCAAAACTTCAAATCGTTCCCGATTAATATTTTTTGGGATAGCATCAATTAATTTGCGAACTTCGCTTGGACGCAAAATTCTGACGTTGCTTTCTGGATGTAAAATTTCGCTTGTCATTTTTCCAAAACCTTATGTTATAGACCAAATAATAGGGTATTACTTGTATGATTTATAAGTGTTTTCCTTTTCTTTTCCACCTTCACAAAAAACCAGTTATCTTAAGTTAAGATAATAGGTTCAGTCATTTTCTTTCGTAATTGTGTGTTGCGAATCCCATTCAAATCGCAAACACGAATAAATTTTGAATGTCGTTGGAAATAGTTTATCAATATCGGTCTTTTTTGCAAATTTCACATACCCACTCAAAATTGGTCGTGTGCTTTTGTTCGGAAGTAGAATGAGCTCTTTCTTTTTTGTGAAATACGCATCATAGTCTTTCTTTGAGTCAATAACCTTTTCAACGATCCAGTTTCTAGCTTCTTCTAATGTTCCAAATTCAATTCTTGGCATATTATTCTTTCTCCTTATTTGTTACTTTTATTATCTTGATATTGCTATATGGTATTATGAATTCCTCTTCTTTTCCATTCACTGTTCTTTGAAGAAGTGCTCCCCATTCACCAAGTCTAATCTTTCCAGAATAAGTACCATAGAGTCCTACATCCGAATAATGTTTTAAATGTATTATGCCATAAAAATTCATATTTTCACTCTTCCTTTTTCTCCACGAATATCAAATACATCTTTTTTTGCCACTGTTACATTTTTTCCCCTTGTTGTTGCAACAAAAATTGCCTTTTCCGTGATTTTATAAACATTACCATAAAATATTCCAAGTCCATTAGCGTGAAATCGATAAAAGTCACCTAAAACCAGGGAGTTTTGTTCCTCTTTTTCATTTTTCATTAATCTTTGCCTCCTTATCAACTACAACTCTTTCTATTCCAGCATTTTTTATCGCTCGTTGGCAACGAATACATGGTCCATATCCCTCAGGATGAAACATATACAATGTTCCTCCCAATATCGAAGTTCCTTGACGAGCAGAATTTATGATTGCATTCTCTTCGGCATGCACAGCAGGACAATCCGTATAATCTCGACCAGCCTGTTTTTCCATCCGAATACATTTTGTACAATGTTTTTCACCACGAGCAGGTCCATTATAGCCTGTTGCAACAATTACGTCATTCTTAACAATTATAGCACCAACTTGTGCCTTAAGACATGGTGATCGTAATGCAATAACCTTGGCTATCTTTAGATAGTATTCATCTTTTCCAATTCGTTTCATTTTCCAAATACTCTCGTTGTTTTTTCCATGGCAAAAGATCAATATACTTTGGATCTTTCTTTGCAAGTAATCTTACTTCAGAGAACAACCATTCATTATTTATTGGTCTACTTATCTTGTCTCCCGTCAATATTTTTCCTGCATCTTCTGTTCTAAGATTTCTTCGATACCAATCAGCAATGAGCACTTGCTTCCAGTTTCTCCAATACTCTGGATGTTCTGAACATTTTTGTAACAATTTCTCGTATTTTTGAATGGAAAAGAATTGATCAAAAAGAAGCTTATCAATACTCTTGAATTCTTTTGACGGAAAATCGCTACGAAACGCATATTTTGGTGTATAATAATCATAACAATCAAGAATATCTTGTTTATGATATCCTGCATCAATTTGATCTTTGTACAAATGAGCATTAAGAGCAACTGTTGTATATTTTCCAACAGCAACATTAAGTTTATTGGCAACAAATTGTTGATACATAGTAAACTGAAAAATATTCTCTGATAACCCACGAAGTAGATCCAACGATCGCACAACTGTGACCCATTCTAGTTTATTGTCTATAACTCTCAATTGAAATATCATGTTGCACGGAGTATAATTATTTCCTAAATCAGAGACAGGATGCCATGTAGAAATACAAACCTTTCTTGATGAAGGATTCTGTTTCAATAATTTTATTGCTCTATCTATTTGATCAAAATCAGAAGTTCTCTTTTTATATTTCCCAGAAACTTCATCAATATTATATGGATAAGCACAAAGACGTTCTCCATAAGTATAATTAAAAAAGTTGTTTTTTAGCCAACAATTATAAAGAGAACTGTATTTTATGACGTGCCCTGGATTATATCTTTGAAAATGATCTTCTTGTTCACGAAGAGTTATGCCAACCCAATGATCTGAATAATCTGTCCAATTAGCGAGAGGATTTGTCAAAACCATCGTAAATCCAGGAGGCAGTTCAATCATTTCTCTATCAAAATCATTTGGACTATCTGGATCCTTGATATCAGCAGGAATTGTTCCTCCCCAAACCTGACGAATTTCTCCATATTTGTAGCAGTAGTCAATTGCCTTTTTCATCACTTCAGTTGCTGTCTTTCCTTCAATTCTCATTCTATCATCTTCTTCACATCTTTAAACCATGATTGCAATCGAGCAACTTTATAGCAATGAATCTTTTCGATCTCTTCTTTCCCATAAATTAGCTCAAGATGCTCTAACATTACCTTTGCATCAGCAATCTCATTTCGAATGTCCTCAACTGAAGATCCATTTAGGTTGCGATTGCGTTTTGCAAGCACTGCAATAAGTTCAGCAAATTCCTCGATAGATATCACTATTTGGCTATCTATTCCCCATCGCTCCTGAGCTTCAAGATAGACCTTTTTTCGCTCTTCATAATCCTTAAATTTATTCATTGTGAATCACTGAATGATAACATAGCTTATTAATTTCATCGTCTGTAAGCTTCCATTCTTTTTGAATCAAAGACCACTTCGTTGTTACTGGATCTCCAAACCACCATGTCATAAACTCAACTATCGCTGGTATCATCTTTCTTTCTCCTTAATTCTTTATATTCCATAAATGCTCATTTCATTGTCCTCTTGTACTCTCTCCAGATTTCCCAAAACTTTTTCTGCTTTTTGCCACAATGAACTAAAAGCTTATAAATTGCATAAAAAGGAATACCAAAAATAAATGCAACAGTACCAACAACGAATGCAACTCTGAACAAAGCAGACCATTCTTCTATATCTTTATCTAAATTGTATCTTATCCAGAATTTTATGAATCTAAACATAACATCTCCTCTGGTTGTTCACTATTTGTCAATAAACCATGCACTACTGTCAAATAAGAGGGTTCAATAATTTGGTTGTTTACCTTTCGATACCACTGAATCTTGTGTTCAAGTATTGCTTCACACAATTGAGTTGCATCAATACCAACAGCTTCCAAACTGCTTCTTCTCTCTTGTGGAAAAGCACAAGGTTTTTCCAATTTCTTTTTACAGATTGAGCAAAGATTACAGCGTCCATCAATCATATCTTTTCCTCCCACTCGTTGTTCAAGCAGTTGCCCATATTTCCAAGCATAAGGAGATAAGGTACGATTGGCATTAATTAATTTGAAATAAGGATTTGTGGAATTTATGGAAAAATTCCAATCAGTCCAAAAACAATATACAAGACAGTTTTTATATCCTTTTCTATTATACTTTTCAAAAGAAGGAGCTATTGGAGGACAACTATAACAATTTCCATAATTTGCACACGTCAATCCATGTGTACATGCATGATTCTTTTCATCATCAGATACCATAAATTTATGGAGTTGCTCAACACTAATGAGCTTGTGCCTATAATGCATCTGGAATGTTATTAATTTGGTCTTGTAAGTGAAATCCTTTTGATAGAGTTGAGGCTCTACTGTTGGAATATCATCTTCAAGCCACATATCTAGTGATTGCATTTAGCTCATCTTATTTACTCTGAATACAATTTCATGTAATGCTTCAGCCCAAGAACCTTTGAACCGAAAAGCAAGATCATCAACAATTATAAAGCCACGAGGTTTCTCCATAACAAGTTCATCGTAAGGAAGCTCATGTTGTTTTAGCCATGCTTCCGTAACTTCACGCTCTGCTTCTATTCGAGAAGTAAAGAGTACAATGTTCAGGTCCATTTCTTTAAGTACATCAAGTGACTCCTTTGCTCCTGCAATGAGAGGACATTTTTCACGCTTTAAGTGTTCACATCTTTTAGGATAATCAGTATAGTCACATCCTTCAGTGCAATTCTCAAAGTCAGCCAATGTTCCATCAATGTCAATGACAACAGTATATCGCATCAGGTTTGTTCCTTTCCCGATCTCTTTAAGAAACTTATTCATTTATTTTTCTCCAGTGCAATCTGGTAAAGTATCAAATATCCAGTCAGATCACGGATTGCATCTTTATATCCCTCAGCATTTCTTTCATTCTTATCTGCATATGTCTTCATTCTGCTGAGCTTATCATCAATCCGTGCCTCTATCTTCGATTCTCGTGCAACATTCGTAAAGAGACCAAAAGGCTCTAAAGAAGAATTGCCATAGCGTCGATTCTTGTCTAAGAGCATTTTATTTATTGACAAACAACGATCTGTGATGGCTCTCTCTGTATCTGTCACACAGTCTTTGATAAAATCAGCGTATGTATCATCAAGTGATGGCTGTTTCTGAGCAGGATGTCTATCTAACTTGCATGCCATTTCATATCTTAGTTCAGGATATTGAGCAGAAAGAAATGATTCACCTTTGGTTGTTACGGTATATCTTTTTATCTTCGAGTGACTTGATATCGCATGAACAAATCCTTTTTTCATAAGTATATCAATGGTTGTATCAACTGCTGTCATCGAAGCATGATATTTTCCTACAAGCTGAAAAATTTCTCTTCGCATAAAGATTTCTTTGCTATAACAAGCCATCAAACAACCTTCCCACATGGCTCCACGTTCATAGACTGATTCAATTATCTGTTCTTTGTTCATTTTATTCACCTAATAGACTTAATAATGTTACTTTTGGTCTAAGACCATATTTTTTGATTGTATTTTCAATTTCATTAATGTGACATTTATTGAGACCTGTTCGCTGAAGCACTTTTCGATTTATGCTATCATAAACAGCAACTACTCCCTTTTCAGATATAACAACAGTTGTAAACAGCTCTTTTTTATAGATCCAATAATATATTCTGCAATCACTTCTTTGTTTCATTTCCATCTTTCCTCCAAAGTAAAGGAAGAGAGAACGGAGATAACTGTCGGAATCGCAGTTTTTCTTCCTGGATCATAAGGGACACGTACAAACCCTACTCCGATATTCTGTTCTCCCATAATGAATTCATCCTTCCTCTTTTTCAATTTTCCACAAAGAAACTTCATTGTTTAAATCTCGATAAAGATAATGGTCATCATCAACTTTTATTGTGCTATGTGTTGAATATTCTTTGATCTCTGGAAATTTATGGTCATCACCTGCTTTCCCTAAATCAAAAAGCTTTCTGTGTGTTTTTCCACCTTTTCTTATTTCAAAGAACACACCATAATCTTCTGGATCAAGTCCGAGCATATTCTTTATGTAATTATAATAACTATGAGGATGAGAAGAGCGTAGTGAATCTTTATTTATGAGCCATCCAGCATATGATAGCCAGACAGGTATTTCTAAGGTTTTAGGAGGATTTCTCCGACGATGATACTTCTCTGCTTCCTTAATTACTTCTTTGAGTGTTGTCATTAATAATATCCTCTTTCACTTTATTCCCACACATATTCTAAATTATCTGGAACATTCCATCCAAATTGTCCATAATATTCGGGATCTTTTCTTAGCAAGTTTGACTTATGACTATCGTGAAAGTCCTCACGACCAATAATTGCAGGTAATCCAGTGTTCTCGAATGTTTTTTGTTTTTCAGCAAACCATTGTTCCCAATGAGGATATGGTCGATTTCTTTCTGTTCTCAATACATAAAGACCAACTAAGGCATACTCACAGAGAGCATACTTGTGGTTTTTCCACATTTTTGAAACTGAATGATTCTTCCACCCTCCATTTACAATAGTCTTGCATTCACGATAAATTTGGTTGCCCAATCGTGAAGGATCAAGGCAATGCAATGAATCATAGAAATCTGGATATGCTAAGAATGTTTGCACTAAGGCATCACCTCTTCTGGATGTTGTTTATACCAATCTTCAAGTGCTTCCTTTGCCAATGTCCAGGTCTTACACCACTCAACGCAATCTTTGCATTGAGTATCTGGTAAAGCAGTCATGGGAGGAGGACTATTCCCATCTTGAGCACACTTATTTGAACGACCATCACATTGGAGAAATTTCCAACGACCATTGACCTTCTTGCCTGTCATATAGCAGTATCCCATATTACTTCACCTTGGACGTATAGCGTTCATCATTTATAATTCTTTTGCTTTTTTTAATATTTTCCATAGTCCATCTTCAAATTCTCGACTGAATCTCTCCATCTTTTTTCTCCCTCATTTCTAACAATTGCTTGCATCTTGAGCAAGGATTTTCTAGGAACTCTTCTTCAGTTGCAGGCTCAAACTGAGTGCAATAGCGACACCAAGAGATATCATTTTTTATTCGTGGATATTTTATGTGAACCTTATGCTTTCCTCGTATTGCTCGGATGTATTTCATTAACTATTTCTCCTATTAACTCTTTATTTGTTTTTTGAATTCCAGGATCTTTTATTAACCCAAGCTTGAAACCAGAATAATTACATCGATTACATGGCTCGATCTTTCTACACTTATTATATAAAAGCTGACGCAAAGCCTGAAATCTATCTGATACCCATATCTCTTGTAATGATTGCTCAGGAAATTTTCCCATGATCAATTTTCTTAACCAATCCATACAACACCCTGTAACAGTACCATCATATTTTATGACCAACTCTCTATGTACATTGGAGCAATTTTTTTGAAGTGGTTTTTCAACATAAACACCAAATTTCTTTTGAACTTCTATTGGCATATATCCTGCTTGATTATTTATCTTTCGAACAACTGTTTTTTCCCATGCATCCTTCCGATAATTATCCATAAAAACAACTCGTTGAATCTTAGAATTATGATATTGATAGACATTAAACCCTGAATGAAATGACTCAATTTGAATAGGAAAATCACTTGACTCAAGTTTTTCACAAAAATCAAGAGTTATTCTATCATAGATATCAAGTAACAGAAAATTTAATCCATTATTGAAATAGTTAATAATTTTTTCTTTTGATATTCTATAACCATTTGTATTAAGCATCATTTGACATTTAGGATAATTTTCTCTGAATTTTCTTATAATTTCAGTTGTACAAGGATTTATCGTGGGTTCACCCTGTAACGCAAACTCAATACGTCTTCCTTTTGGTATCCACTCATTCATTTCCTTAGCGATCTGTTCTGCAAGTTTAACCTCCATAAATTTATAACTGCTTGCCTCATCTTTAAGAGAATGAATACCACAATATTCACATCTCCTATTACAGCCTTGTGTTAATTCTACTTGTAAACTCCATGGGTTTGGTATCATTTTTTCACCTTAACTAAATTCAGACATCATGTCTTCATAATCCTGCTCTTCTTTTGTTTTTTCTTTTTTATTGAAAATATCTAACAGTTTTTTAGCATTTTCTTTTCTATCATAAAATTTTCTCAATAAATCATGGTTTCGACTTATCATATCAGTAAATGATTCATAATTCTCAATTACTTCATTAACCTTTTTCGCTGTTGAATTAACAAGATCTGATTCATCAACAAGAACAACATTATCTTTTGTAATAATATCTGACAAAAGTGAATATTCTCTCACAACAGGAATTGCTCCATACATCATTGCTTCAAGAGGCACATAATTAAGAGAACGATATTTTGAAACTTTTGAAAGTCTTGATCCCAATTCTCCAACCGATAAGTCTATAACACATTTTGCTCTCTTGTATGCACTTGTTATATCATCAACAAAACCAAGATATTTCATCCCATGAGCAATTGCCTTATCCCAAATCCATTCTCCTTCACTGTTCTTATATTTCTCTTTTCTCTTAGTCCCAGACATATAGTGATACTCGATACCACCATTATAAATCTCAGAACCATACGTTATCTGAGGCACAGCAGATATAAATTTATCGATGTGTTTCCATGTCTTAAATTGGTGTGGACAAATCACAAGATCTTCTTTTTCATCATCATAAAAGCCAATATTTTGAAGGTTCATTGGATGATTAATAATTTCAATCTTAAAAAAATGCTCTTTCATAGGATCATATGCTTTTTTCTGTACACATGCAACTCCATCAATATGTTCTTTTACCTCAAGAAGCCACTTATAATGTGACATCAAGTATGGATCATGTGGAACAATAAGCTTTGGCTGAGAAAAGTCTGTAAAAAATGATTGCCATTTTCTACTGGTATATGCCTTTGTTAGAGTAGGACATGGTGGATTAAATACAAACAAGTCTGTTCCCTTTAATGTATCGATTGCATCTTGAAACAACTTTTCTGTCATATATCCAATAGTTTTGTCACAAAAGGAAGGTGGATCTGGTAAAACCTGTTTATTTGATGAAACAAAATAATTAACACATTCATGCCCATTATCCTCTAGTCCACCCTTTAATTCACGTGCAACTGTTGCTATGCCTCCAACTTTTGATATTTGAAATATACATTGTGCTATTTTCATTATTTTTCACCACTATTTATCACTTTGTTCACTTTCTCTGCTACAAATGCAATCACCAGAACTATCACAACAAAAACTCCAAAAGAAGCAGAAACCAATAGGTCTCCAAAAATTATTATATAGAAAAACAATGTGGTCAAAAATCCTATTATCAAAAACAAAAGCATTACAAAAAAGATTCTTGTTCTGTTGTCAAGAGTTTGGAATTTAAGTTTTGCAAATTTCATATTACTCCACTTCTGCTGACAATAAGATTGCTATTACTATTCCACAGACCCAAGTAATGACACAGGCTAAAATATACTCATACCCGTCGTAAAAACGGGAAAAGAATGTTACCCACGTCATTAATATAGTCCATACTGTTGCTGTTATTAGCGATTCTTTTAATGTGTATTTTTTTACTTTCTTTTTGCTATTCATATACATTTCTCCTTTTTGATTTCATAATATATCTAAACTTTATTTCTCTCATTCAATCACACCTAAATCAATGAGCTTTTGTTTGAGATTCCTTGAATCTAAATCTTTTATTTTATTCAATTCAAATTCATGAACATCACCAGTTCCTCCGTTGAGGATTTCGTTTACTGCATCTGCTTTTTCTTTGGTATCAAATATACCTTGTAAGTCTCTCCAATTATCTTCGTATTCTAGTGATACAAAATAGAGTTTCATTCTATCCTTAGCAGTCATAAAAATCACCAAATAGATCCTCTAGTGTTTCTTCTTTCTTTTCAACTGTTTCTACTGGTTTTTCTTCAGTTATAAATTCAAAGGGAAGAACACCTTTCTTCTGCTGATAATAATACTGATCATAGTGATCTAGACAAAATAGATGTCCATGTATCTTTATATCAGCAGGTTTATTGCATCTTTTGCATGACATTTATTCCACTCCAGAAAGGAAGGTATCACCGAGTTGACGGTGATATTTCCTGATCATTCGCTCTCCTACTTGTGCTTGTTTATCTGAAAGATAATTCTGGGAAGCAAGAGATTTACCAATATAAGCATCTAGTTTATTGAAACCATGTTTATCCTTTGAACGAGCACCATCGCAAACAGAAGCAAGATATTGAAGTCCCTCTAAGATCCTTGCTTTCATTGCCTTGCTATATTGTTTCTTCACTAAGGGTTTTTTCACGACGGAGGTTTCAACAACTGTCACGTGGCTAATAAGCTTCTTATTCTCGGTATCTACAAAGGTGTCCAATGCTTTTTCAATAATTGCTTGTTTATCAACAATTGCCTGAGCCATCTGTACATCCAATGAGCCATCTACAACAAGGTGTTGTACAAGAACTGATTCAGTTTGGCTGATTCGGTGGCACCGATCTTCTGCCTGAGTTATATTTGCTGGAACCCAATCTAATTCTGCAAAGATAACATGACTTGAAGCAGTAAGAGTAAGACCAACACCAGCAGATTTTATGTTGCCGATAAAGACTCTAATATTATCATCTGTTTGGAATCTAGTAACTGCCTCATCCTTTTGCTTTGAACTCATTCCACCAAATACCTTCACTGAAATATCTTTGAAGTTCTCTGAAAGCTTCTCTACAACGTCTCTATGATGGGCAAAGATAACAACCTTGTTAGTTTCCTCTAGAACATTCTCAATATGCTTGCAGACGTTTGGAACCTTTGCAAGAGCCAATTCGTGTCGAATTTTTGCCATCTCTTCAAACATTGAAAGTGATTCAAGGCTGAGCTCTTCAATTGCTTCTCGATAGCCTGCCTCATCTTCGTTGATCTTAGCAAGTTCTGCCCTCATTCGAATCTCTTCAAGCTTGTCTTGATATTTGGTAGCAGTCTCTCCTTCTTGCTTTACGATTGAAGCACACCCATTCGTTGGAAGAGTAATAACTTGACGGATCTTTGGAGGAAGTTCTTTAAGGACATCTTTCTTCAATCGTCGAATCATAAAGTGTCCACGAAGGACTGTTTGAAGCTCTTCAAGGTTTGAAGCACCAGAGAAGTCCCAGCCAAACCCATTGTTTTGTGCATTACAATATCGGTTTGCATATTTCCAGAAGCTTCGAAAGGTATCAGGTGAAAGATAGCTAAAGATTGTCCATCCCTCAATCGGACGATTTAGGAGAGGAGTCCCAGTAAGAAAGACTTTCCTTCGTGCCTCAATTGAGTTTTGCCCATTCTCTCCCACAACTTCCATTGTGCGTTTTGCTCTATGGTTCTTAAGATAATGAGCTTCGTCCACTACTAGAAGATCCCATTTGGTTTTATGAATGAAATCGTGATGTTTGGTTAGAATATCATAATTAAGTATTGTAATATTTGCTGGGTCTACTTGCTTGCTCCCATTAACGATTGTAATAGAAAGGTCACGAGTCAACCATCGCTCAATTTCTTTCTTCCAGTTAATCTTAAGCGTCGCTGGGCAGATAATAAGGATTTTCTTAAGGGATTTATCGCTGTTAATAATACCAACAGTCTGGATGGTCTTTCCAGTCCCCATCTCGTCAGCTATGAGAACAGCTTGTTTATCCAAACCATATTGTATGCCTGCTTTTTGAAAAGGATAATAATCTAGTCCCTCAGGACTTGGAATCTCAATCTTTGCATCAGAAGCTCGGGATTTCACAATGTTCTTTTCCCCTTCTTTATCTGGCTGAAACCAGGAAACTTGCCACTCTTCTTGAAATTTACCTACAGTGATTCCAGCATCTTTTAGGATCTGTTTGTTTTTCTTCCACATTGCCCAGAACTCTTCTGTTGGTTCTGCACTCCTAACAACAGCCAACCCTCTTGAAGTTGTAACACGCTTTGGCTCAGTCCATTTAAGAAGGGACTCAAGTTCCAAGGTTGTTTGTTTCTGATTCACTTGATTTTTCACCAAAACCTATATAGTGTCCATAGTATATAAACATTTTGCTTTTTTTAATAATTTAGTGTCTTACAGTAATAATGATAAGGACACCCATTACAGCCATGTTCTGTTCTTGGTTTTGCCAAAAACTCATCGTTATCATATGCCTTTTGCATCGCTTCATAAAGCATAAGAACCTCTTGAGCAACTTTCAACTGGCTTTTTTTATTAAATGCAACTGTTCTCCACTCATTTGGATAGAGAAAAAAGAAATAAAAATGCTCAAGGTTTGTTCCATACTTTCCATCGATTGCCCACTTATTTATTTGTGCCTGAATACGATATTGATAAGAAAGTGATGCATATTTGTTAGTCTTCCAATCAATGACCTTTTTTGATGTTCGAAAATCAACTATTGCATGCCACTTTTTTGTATAGACATCATCTTCTACCGATGGTATTTCAGAAAGTTCATACTCTGATAACCAGTTTGCGTGATTTTGTAAGGAGGTGTATGCCTTAGAAAAGTCTGCAACGGACAGTGTCGTATCCCAAACTTTCTTAAGGTTTTTATACGAGTAGAAGAGTATTTCTTCCTCTGTGGCTCCAAAAACGAAGGAATGTTTGTAATATAGCTCAATTGCCTTGTGTGCATACTTTCCAACGTCAAAAGCGTCTTGAGAATAGTAAATTGGCTGAAAATCAGTACAATAACCAAACCAATATTGCTTTGGACAATCACGAAATTTATTCAGAGCTGATTGACTGACAGGTCGCATCTGATTACCCATTTATCTTTCTGAAGAAACCAAGGACATAGTAGTTACAAAAATGATGCAATCCAAGTTTGCTGAATATTTGCAAAAATCTAATATGCTTTTCCTTTAGACCAACATTTCTTTTCCTCTTATCATAGTTTTTCGGAAAAGGTACATCCATAAATTTACATATCTCTTTATTCTTCATATTCCAACCCCAAATGTTCCATTATCTTTTTTTGATTATTTTTATGTTTTATCCATTCAGGATTCTTAATAAAGTTATACTCAAGTTGTCCAGGCAAGACAAACAAGGTATCAAAAATAACAGTAAAAACTATAATAGCAGTCATAAGAAAGAGCCAAATATACCATTCAAACCAAGTATTCTCCATTATGAACAAATAAAAGATCATTAAAAATTGTACCATTCCAGTATATGTTATGAGTCTTGCCTGCCATGTTTTTAACTTCCCTAGATTCAAGTTTCTAATATGAAACATTATTCTTAATTGCATTTTATTTTTTCTCCATTAACTTAAATATTTCACTGACACCACAGCATAAATTATTTACTTCATATGTTCTTTTGTTTTCCAGTATTCTTTCTGCTGTTTTTTTCATTGCTTTGTAACTACTTCGTATGAGATGATTTGCATAGATAACAACAGAAATTCCTAACTCCATAAGCTCTTTTTCAGTGATCTGATTATATGTTGTAGGAACAGCAACAAGAGGAACTTTTTTATAAAATAGTTTATATCCTTCACAAAAATCTCTGATCTGTTTTGGATCATTATCTTTTGAATGAATCATTATGCCATCTGCTCCTGCTTTTATATATTTTTTTGCACGATAAAGAGCATCTTCTAAATCACGTTTTATTATCATGCTCTCAATTCTTGCTATAATCATAAAATCGTTTGTGATCCTTGCTTGTATTCCAGAGCTTATCTTTTTACAAAATTCATCAACATCTTCTTGAACATGCAAAGAAGAATCTTTAATCAAAGAATTATGCTTTGGAAACTTTTTATCCTCTATAATAACTGCCGAAACACCAAGCCGTTCCAATGTCTTTACCATATACGAAAAATGTTGTATTAATCCACCAGTGTCACCATCAACAATAATTGGCTTTGTAGTCACTTCTATTATATCATTAATTGAAGAAACTCTTGATGAAAAGTCAACTATTTCAATATCAGGTTTTCCCTTTGACGCTGAATCAGAAAGTGAGGATTCCCAAATACCATCAAATTCTCTTTTTTCACCATCAACAATAATTGATGTTCTCTCTGCAACAATAGCAGATAAACCATTGTGAGCTTCAATAATTCGAACAAGAGGTTTTAACTCAAGAAGTTTCTTCAATTTTATCCTTCTGTAATCTGGTGTTACCCCTCCTCTCAATTCATCCTCAATAAGATCAGTTGAAGATGGAACACCAATTCGCTTTATATCTATTACTTTTCCTCCCCACTCCTTTAATTTTTCGACAACTTTTTCTCTTGTTTGTTTTTGTGTTCCTTCTAACCAATCATCACCATGAACAACATAGTCAGGTTTTATGAGGGATAAATTATTTCTGTAATCTAGTGATTCCTGAGGGACAACCTTTTCTACATGTTTTAGCCCTAAAATTGCTTTTTTCCTTTCTTCATAGCTTGTCATAGGTATTCTTTTATATGATGCTATCGCCTTATCTGTAAGTAGCCCAACAGTAATTTTACCATACTTGCTTGCTTCTTCTAACAGATAGACATGTCCTGCATGAATATAATCTGCTGACATACCAACATATACTGTTTTCATAATATCTCTCCAACTTTTTCATAGCTTTTTGATAAATTTAAAATATAAGCAAGAGCAACACCATGTGGTAAATTGTACTTACCTGTTAAACCATATGAAAGACCATGAATTAAGTTTGTTCCAGTAATATTAATTGCCTGTCCTGCAAAAAGACTTGCATGAATCCAATCATCTTCTTTTATTAATTCAATTGCTCGATGTGCATAACTAACTGATTCTACTGTTGTCTTTTTTGACAACAAGGATTCTATTATGTGACAAATACAATCAACTTTGCTTGCCATCTCTACTTCTTTTGGAAGTCCTTTAAAAAACTCTCTTCGTATGTTAGTTATTGGAAGTGCTGTTGATATATCACATTTTTTTCCTTTTTTCCAATAAACAGCATGTTCAGTTTTTGATGCACCAGAATATGTTGTAGGAAAAGCTTGTACTCTTTTTGAACATATAATCTTTGCAGTATCTATAACTGAACCTCCACCAATTGCGATAACATTAGAGTATATATTTTTTATTGCTACTGTTTTTTCGCTAGGTGGTTCTGTAACAAGGTATTCTTTTTCATAAGAAAAATTTTTTGCAAATTTTTTAGTTGATGGACTAATCACCATTAAGCTCATTATAAAATCTCTCCTTAATATCTTCATGTGTAAGTGTTACTCTCCCAACAGCTGGTTTTATTGCATCAACCTTGTACACAATACAAGATGCAATTTCCCCAAAATTTATTGCATCACTACATGTTGGTTGGCAACCAGTTGAACTATAACAATTGTTATCAATAATGTAAAGCATAAAATTTGGAAGCTGTAATTTATTCATAAGAGCAAGTGTTCCCATACTCATAAGTATATCACCATCACCAGCAATAACAATCACTTTTTCCTTTGGTCTATTCAATGCAAGACCAATTCCTATTCCCAATGAAGCTCCCATTGATCCCATCACATAAAAGTTTCTTTTTCTATCCTTTATATGAAACACCTCTCGGCATATCATACCAGTGGAACATATAACAAACTCATCACTCACATTTTTCATTATTTCTTTGATAGCATCTAGACTATTCATCTTGAATCACCTTTTCAACGTCAAAATAACCTAATAAATGAAGAAGTTTTTTGGTTATATAAAACATATACTGGTGATGGAAAGGATACTGTCTCACACTAAGTAGCATATGAGGAAGAGGAATATTATAAGGGTGATAAAGACTTGTTACAATGTCAACAATATTTCCAAGACCACTATTCTGCATATATACTTCTGGTTTCTTTCCTGCAAACCATGCACCTACTGCTAATGCCATTGCTTCAGATTCAGAAGTGCAAGGAACATCTGCATCTTCTATTCTCGTCTTTATTTTACTGCAAGGAACACCAAACTTTGTTGTATTCATATTCATTCTCCTACTCTTGTTATGTATACTCCATCAACTTTTTTTGAAAATGAATTATAATCTTTATTTTTAAAATGAGGATTCCATGTATTCCACTTATCGGTATAAATATATTTTAGATGTGTTTGATAATCACATGGTATCTTAACTTTAATACCAGAAAATTCATCCTCAAATAAATCAAAGGAATTAAAAATAAAAATTGTTTTTCTTGAAAGTTTATTACTCAAATACAATAGAACTTTTATGAAATAATTTCTAAAAGGAACAAAACAAGAAAGTGATGATAAAATTATCATATGCTTTTTACATAAAATTCCTGGTTTGTAAATATTCCCCTGAAGTATATTAAGGAAAAAGTCAAAAAATCTACACCAAAAATCTGCTCTCATAACAAGTTGATATTCTAACTTTCCATCATCTCTTTTTTTATACTCAGAAAAAGATACTTTAAAGTTTTTATTCATGTAAAAACAATAGTTATATTCTTTATCTTGAACAAGTTTTTTCTTTTCAAATTCATCTTTTAAATCCAAAACATCTTTCAGATTATATACACCAATATCGATGTCAGTATCACCAGGAAGAAATGTTTTTCCTTTTGTATATCCAAGAAGAGTTCCCATAATGATCCAGTATTGTATGTTGTGTTTCTCTAAAACTGATACTGTTCTTTTGAGTACTTCTTTCTTTTCTTCTAAAGGGATATTTTCTTTTGATTTCATACTTACTCCAAATATGAATAATAAAGATTACATAATAAGGGAAATAATCTTTCTCTGTGGCATGTATATCGTATATCAAGAAGTTCAGGAACATTATGTTTTATGATAGAATACTGTAAGAACTTGAATCTGAAATATTTTTTATTAACATTTAAAAGACTCTCAAGAACCTCTTTTTCAAAAATAGGAATAAAATGATTTGAAACCTTTCTGTAGTTGTAGAAAAAAAGAGGAGCTTGTCTAAAAAGAACATCATGAAATCTATACTTACCAAAATCTTTTAAGCCAAGAACTTCGCTCATCGATTGTCCTGACAAGAAAAAATAATCAGGATATTTTTCTATTGGATATTCATAATGATTATTGAATCCTCTATCATAATAATTCTCAATAATCTGATTAAGATTAAATTTAAGACAAATCTTTTTTGATATCTGAACATCCACATTCTCTTTTCCAGATTGAGATGTTATCTCATCTTTTCTTTTATAGGTAAAACAAGTGAAATCAATATCACTATTGATAAGAGAACTCAGTATACAACGTGTATCTAATCCACCAGATAGAAAACACATCACATTATCATGTTTCTCTGATTCTTTTATTACCGTACTGTTAAATGTTTCAACAAAGTTTTTTATTTCTTTTTTCATTCTATTTCACCTTCTTCAAAATAAAATCAATATCTGTAGGATTACAAAATAAATACAAACTACTTATCACCCTTTTACATGGTAACGGAATAAACTTATTGTAAACCCTACTCTTTTCTAACTCAAATCCAAAAGGAAGAATATGTTCCAATATCTTTTCTCCAAAGTGATACTTATGCCCAAGTGCATGATACGATGAATGACACTTAAAGTGAGGCGTTATCAATCTGAACTTTCCACCAACTTTTAATACTCTATGGCATTCTGTTATAAAAAACTCAGGATTATCTAAGTGTTCTATAACACTATCAGAATAAATGTAATCAACACTGCTATCATCAAACGGTAACCCATCATTGATATTGCATATCATTTCAGGTTCGACAATTCTTCCATCATCAAAATGGAATATACCCAAGTCAATATTGATATAATCATCAAATATTTTTGTGCCACAACCAATATTCAATTTCAATTTCTTACCTCTTTTACATTAATTATATATCTATACTTCTCAAGATATTCTTTTGTTATTTTATTAGGAGAACAAACCTCTTTTACCTGTTTTTTTGCATTTTTTGATATGTTACTAATCATTTTTTTATCTTTCATCAATAACTTAATTCTTTTTACATAAACCGAGTTCATATTTGGATAAATAAGAAAACCACTTTTATTATCTTCTATGATAGGTGAAAGTTCATCACTGCAATGAGTCAAAACAACACATCCATGTTGCATTGCCTCTATGATTACTCTATCATTTCCTTTTGGAAGTATAGAAGGATGAAGGAAAAAATCTGCTTCAGCATAATATTTTGATAAGTTACTATTGCCAACTTCTTCAAGAATTTTTATCTCATTTTTTGGCTTGTACTTTTTTTCCAAGTTTTTCTTTTCTCTTGCTCCTTTTCCAATCATAGTAAGAACAACATCATCTGTTTTTAGAGCAGAAAATATTTTTATGGTATCCTCAATTTCTTTTGCTCTTGTTGGAGAATAGTTTCCTACATGTAATATATTGAAACCAGAATGTTTTTTTCTTTTTGTAACAGGAAAATCTGGATCAATCATATTTGTAATAACTGATATCTTTTCTGAAGGTATTCCATCTTCAATCCATTTTTTTCTCCAATATTCACATAGTGTAGAAAACGAAGATATATCCTTTATTTTATTAAAAAAGAATCTGTTTCTATAATATTTTGGGCTGAAAACTTTATGTGAATAAACAGAAAGGGAAGGGGAAAAAACAATTCCGTTAAGAGTTGCATAAGAAGTAACTCCTTTTTTCTTTGTTAATTCTCCAATACTTGGTAAAAGTGCCATATTATAACAATGTACTATATCATACTCATATGTATCTAACTTATCTTTTAAATAAGAATAGGTACATATATTAAGAGATATCTTTGACTTTATTGAAGGAAATACATCATCTAACACAAATACATCAACATCATGCTTTTCTTTTTTAAGAGCATCAACTAACAATTTGCAACTGATTTCACCTCCTCCATAAATATTTGGAGGATAATGCCATGTAACCATTGCAATCTTCATTTCGTTTCCTCAAGTATTCTCATTGCTTTTTCCAAAACATCATCAACACTAATATCAGAGAAACAGCGATAATTATTTTTACATTTTTTCTTTTTTCTCAAATTATAGCAAGGACTACAGGATAAGTCTTTTCTTACAACAACATCATGTTTATTTCTTGGTCTTGCTCTACATGGATCTGTTGGACCAAATATTGCAACAACAGGAGTATCAACAGCAACAGAAACATGCATGAGACCTCCATCATTTGTTATTGAAAGATCTGCTTTTTTTATGATTCCAGCAACATCTCGTATCGAGCCAGTTTTTCCAGCAGATACAATAGGTTTATGGATCATTCTAGAAGTTATGCTTGATATTAAGTTGAGTTCACTTGGTGCCCCATTTATTATAACTTTATATCCTTTTTTCATCAATGTATCAAAAACTAATGAATATTTCCTTCTATTCCATCTCTTCCATTCATGTACATCATCACTTCCAACAGATGCACAAACAACTTTTTTTCCTTCCAAATTATGCAAACGATAAAACTCATCAGCAAACTCCTTATTGTTTTCACTTAATTTAAGAAACATTTTGTTAGAAAATTCTCTTTCTTTTATTGTTCTTCTATTTATTTCCTTAATAAGTTCCATTCTTCTATCAACTTCATGCTGAGAACTTTCCATTTTAACAGGGATAGTATAAAATTTCCCATATTTACTGTGATAATTAGAAGCATTTGCAAATCCTACTCTTATAGGAATACGTCCAAGATATGGAATAATAGCTAGAACATTCTTACTCGAGAATAAACCATTTATGCTCATAGAATACCCTCCTTTTTGCACTCTTCGAATAACTTTCAAAAATGATGAAACCTTTCTTTCCATATACATATATTCATCAAATATGCCTGTATTATCAACAACATTCTTTGCTTGATGATTTCCATAAATAAGAGTTATGTGGCTTTCAGGATACATCTCTCGTAATCCTTTAAGTGAAGGCATAAACATGAGCATATTTCCTATGCCTGTAAATGTAATAACAAGTATTTTTTTCATGTTCTTCTTTCCACTTTTTTAATTATTGATGTCGTTGATTTATCTTTAACAAAATCAACTGTTTCTACTTTTCCTCCATAACTTTCAACAAAGTCTTTCCCAACAATATCCTCTTTCTTATAATCTGATGCTTTTACTAATACATCTGGTTTTACTTTCTTAATCAGTTGCAAAGGGTTTTTTTCATCAAAAAGACATACATAATCAATACAAGAAAGAGATGAAAGTATTTGTATTCTATCCTCTTCGCATATGATTGGTCTTCTTTCTCCTTTTAATTTTTTTACAGATTTATCGCTATTTAAACCAACAACAAGTATATCACCAAGATTTTTTGCATCTTGAAGATAAGCAACATGACCTGCATGTAAAATATCAAAACAACCATTTGTAAAAACTATAATATTTCCTTTTTCTCTTTCTGCATCCAAAAAAGAGGAGACATCAGAAGAAATAAACTTTTTTCCTTTTGTATAACCAATAATTTCATCTCTTGTAACTGTAGAGACTCCCCTTTTTCCAACAACAATACCAGCAGAAATATTGGCAAGCTTTGCAGAATCTAACATTGATGCACCTGTTGCCAGTCCAAGAGCAAAAGTTGCCACCATTGTATCACCTGCTCCAGATACATCAAAAACTTCTCTTGCTTTCGTTGAAATTGTGAGAGGTTTCTTACCTTTTTCAATAAGAAGTATACCTTCTTCCCCTAATGTAATTAAAACACTTGGGATATGATAAGAAGAACAAATATATCGTCCAACTTTTTTCATATCAGAAGATTTAAGTTTAGAAACCTTTAATGCTTCTTTTTTATTTGGTGTAACCACCGTTGCTCCCATATATTTACAAAAATTTTCTCCTTTTGGATCAACAACAACAGGTTTATTCTGCTTTTTTGCAAGACTAATAATATTTTTTGATAATTTTTCTGTCAATATACCTTTATCATAATCTGATAACAAAAGAATATCTGCATAAGCAATACGCTCTTTCACATTTTGATAAATAAAGCTTTCACATATACTACTTATTTTTTCTTTTGTTTCTATATCTATTCTTAATAGCTGTTGTCCCTTCTCTGAAAGAACCCTTATTTTTTTGGTAGACTTTCTTGAATCATCAAATATTATCCCTTCTGAAGAGACACCCAATTTTTTAAGATGATAAGAAATTTTTTCAGTAATTTCCTCGGTTTCCTTTTCTCTTCCAAGAACAGAAGAAACATAAACTGTTGCTCCAAGTGAAAGAAGATTTCTTATAACATTTCCTCCTCCACCAAGTGAAGAATATCTTTTTTTTACATTTACTACTTGGACAGGTGCCTCTGGAGATATCCTTTCTACCTCTCCAATAATAAACTCATCTAACATTATGTCTCCTACAACAAGAACAGTTTTATCCTTAAACTTTTCTACTATTTCTTTCACGATATCACCATAAAATATGGTCAACAATTTCTTTGAGCGAAAAAGAATCACTTACTCTATAAAAATTACAGTTTAAAGTTATTGCTGGTAAAATATCAGATTCCTTATCGCCAATTATACTTAATTCTTTTTTATCGATATCAAAGTCACTAATTGCCTGCAAAAATAATAGTAATTTTGGTTTTCTACAAAAACATAAATCATTTGGGTGATGAGGGCAAACATAAAATTTATCGATGTGTGCTCCCTCTTTCTGTAGCTCTTCATTTATGTATCTATGAAGCTTTGTGACATCTTCTTCCCTAAAAAATCCTCGAGCAATTCCAGACTGATTTGTTATAACTAGAACTTTGTATCCCTTAGAATTCAATTTTCTTATTGCCTGAATTGTGCCATCAATAAATTCAAAATCTTTTTTTCTGTACACATATCCCTTATCAACATTTATGGTGCCATCTCGATCAAGAATAACTGCTTTTTGTTTTGGATGATGCAAAGACATTATTTTTCACCAAATAACTTTTCTTCAACTAAAGAACAAATAATATGTCCAATAAGAATATGTGCCTCTTGAATTCTTGGTGTTTCAGAAGAAGGAACTGATATAACTAAATCACATATTCCTCGAAGATGCTTCTTTTCAGTCCCACAAAGACCAATAGTGATACAACCAAGCTTTTTTGCTAAAGCTAAGGCAAGTATAACATTCTTTGACTTTCCACTTGTTGTGATCCCAATAGCAACGTCTCCAGGATTTCCATATGCTTCTATTTGCCTCTCAAACACTTTTAAAAAAGAATAATCATTTGATACTGCTGTCATTGACGAAGTATTTGTATTTATGCATAATGCAGGCAAAGCTCTTCGCTCTTTCTTAAACCTTCCAACAAGCTCTGCCGTAATATGTTGTGCGTCAGAGGCACTTCCTCCGTTTCCAAACCAAATAGTTTTCTTTTTATTTTTATATGCTGAAAGAATTATTTTTGTTGCTTTCTCTATTTCAAAAGGATTAACAAGTTTTGTTGTCAAAAGAGATTCATCTATTATCTCTTTTATCCTCGAAAGATTTTTGTTCATTCACCAACCCCTGATGCTATAATATTTATGTTCCTTGACTCACAAATTGGACATTCTTTTTCATTTGATCCTCTAAAAAATATCTTACACTTATTGCATTGATATCTATTTAAATATCCTCTTCTGCTCATAGTTCTATACCTTCCTTTTTATATCCTATAATGTGAAACATAATTATTGCAACACATCCTATAATAATACCATAATTTTTTATAATTATTGCCATAATAAGAAAGACAATGGAAAAAGGTAACGCAACAAGATATGGAAATCTTCCTACACGAAGAGAATCTTT
>Ga0272442_10002940_pt1 | contig 24186 bp, 24 predicted proteins | sample SSMForm2O_FD_200262 | JGI IMG/M metagenome (GOLD analysis project Ga0272442, IMG submission 200262) | Marine sediment archaeal communities from Little Sippewissett salt marsh, Falmouth, MA, United States - SSM-Form-2O | ecosystem: Environmental > Aquatic > Marine > Wetlands > Sediment ...
GCTTGCGCGACTCAGAGCAGGAACGACGACGAGTCGTAGCAGGGCTACGGCGAGGAGGAGAGACGAACTATCAGGCGCGCAACCACCACTCGCCCGGAGGGTTACGGCGGCACAGGGCCATCTCCTTCGTAGATACGCCTCGGCGTAGCTTGGGCTATGCCTTCGGCGCACCGCCTCGGGTCTGTCCCTGTGGCGCTCGTAACGCGGGCCGCTCCAGTTCTTCAACAGGCTTCTAGGCCTCGCGACGTTTCGGTTCCGGCTCGAGAATGAGGAGAGGCTCTTTGTCGTCGTTGATGGTCTCTTCCGTGATCACCACCTCGCGCACGTCCTCGCGCGACGGCAACTCGAACATGATGTTCGTCATCACGCGCTCGAGCACCGCACGCAGACCACGGGCCCCGGTACCCCGCTCGATGGTCTTTCGGGCCGCCGCGCGCAGCGACTTGGGGTCGAACGTCAGGCCGACCCCTTCGAGTTCGAACATCTTCGCGTACTGCTTCACGAGAGCGTTCTTGGGCCGCGTGAGGATCTCGACGAGCGCGTCCTCGTCCAGGTCATGAAGGGTGACCATCACGGGGAGTCGGCCCACGAGCTCGGGAATGAGACCATATCGAAGCAGGTCCTCGGGCTCCACGTGCTCCAGGGGCTCGTCTCCGTCTGCGTCGGCACCATCCTCGGAGTCGTCGAACCCGATCTGTCGCTTTCCGAGCCGGTCCTGGATGATCTCCTCCAGGCCGTCGAACGCCCCGCCGCAGACGAACAGGATGTTCGTGGTGTCGATCTGTATGTACTCCTGCTGCGGGTGCTTCCTCCCACCCTGCGGGGGCACGGAAGCCACCGTCCCCTCGAGGATCTTGAGGAGCGCCTGCTGCACTCCTTCGCCGCTCACATCGCGGGTGATCGAAGGGTTCTCGCTCTTGCGCGCGATCTTGTCGATCTCATCGACGTATACGATGCCCCTCTCGCACTCGGCGACGTTGTAGTCACCGGCCTGGAGAAGGCGGACCAGGATATTCTCCACGTCCTCGCCCACGTACCCGGCTTCCGTGAGTGTCGTAGCGTCCGCGATCGTGAACGGGACCTGAAGCATGCGGGCGAGAGTCTGGGCCAGCAGCGTCTTGCCGACCCCCGTCGGGCCGAGCAGGAGAATGTTGGATTTCTCGATCTCGACGTCGTCGACGACGCTCTGGTTGTTGATCCGCTTGTAGTGGTTGTACACGGCTACGGAGAGCGTCTTCTTGGCGACCTCCTGGCCGATCACGTACTCGTCCAGCACGTCCTTGATCTCAGTGGGCGTGAGAACCTCGGCGATCTGACTGGTCGCTTCCCGGTCCTCCTCTTCAGCGAGGATCTCGTTGCACAGCGAGATACACTCGTTGCAGATATAGACGTTCGGCCCCGAGATGAACTTCTTGACGCTGTCCTTCGACTTCCCGCAGAACGAGCAGCGCAGGTGCTTGTCACCGGCCATGCGTGAATCTCCTGACGACGTCCTTGGTTAGCCCGCTTGGGGCCCGTCTTCACGGGCCTCCGTGGGCATCGCCTTCACCTCTCCGCCCGTCCCCTGGTCCTTCTCTCGATCCGATCCCTTCGCATCGGAGAGCGCTCCCGGCTCGATGATGCGATCAATCAAGCCGTAATCTACCGCATCGGCGGGAGACATGTAGCGATCGCGGTCCACGTCCTCGGCGATACGCTCGATGCTCTGCCCGGTATGCTGGGCCATGAGTTCGTTCAGCTTCTCCCGCGCGAACAGCACTTCCTTGGCCTGGATCTCGATGTCGGAGGCGGTTCCCTGCGACCCGCCCGACGGCTGATGAATCATGATCCTGGAGTTCGGAAGGGCCGAACGTTTCCCCGGCGTCCCCGCGGCAAGCAGGAAGGCTCCCATCGAAGCGGCCATCCCCATACAGATGGTGGCTACCGGAGCGGTCAGGTACTGCATCGTATCGTAGATCGCCAGGCCGGCGTAGACACTGCCGCCCGGGCTGTTGATATAGATGTTGATGTCGCGATCAGGGTTATCCGCCTGCAGGAACAGCAGCTGGGCGATGACCACGTTCGCCACGTCGTCGTTGATGGGCGTACCGAGAAAAACGATGCGATCCATCAACAGTCTGGAGAAGATATCGTAGCTCCGCTCACCGCGGCTCGATCGCTCGATCACGTAAGGTGCGTAGATTGGCATTTTCCCCCTTCGTGGCGCCCTGTTGCGTGCTTTCCAGCTCATCGTACCCGACCGCCCGACATGGTTCCTGCCCGTGTCACGCGATCGAGGACTCACCCTTCAGGTACTCGAACACCTTCTCTACAGCAAGATTTCGGCCCACGCTCTCGAAACTTCCCTCGCGGGCCAGCTGCCGACGGAACTCCTGTGTGGAGATCCCCCGTGCCCCGGCGAGGCGCTCGATCTCCTCACGTACCTCTTCCTCGGACGCCTGGAGCTCCTGCCGCTCGATGATCCTGTCGATGACCAGTTGCTCCTTGATCCGACCCTCGGCGAGAGGAGCCAGTTCCGCGCGGGCCTCCCGGACCTTCTCCGGATCCGCGTCCTCGGGCGCCTGGATCATCTCGTCCAGGTACCGGTCCACCAGGGCGTGCGGCACGGCGAACGGGTTTGCGTCGATCACGGCCTGCATGAGCTGCCCGCGCAGACGTGCCTCGCCCTCGTCTTCGTGGTGGCGGGCGAGATCAGTGCGTACGGCTTCCTCGAGAGCCGCGAGGTCCTCGAAGTCGCCGGCCTTACCGGCCAACGCATCGTCCAGGTCCGGCAATACCTGCTCTTCCACGGTGTCCAGCCGAATGTGTAGGCGACGCGTTTCGCTGATCGCGTCCTCGCCTTCACCGGCGAACGTTATCTCGAACGTGCCCGCGTTACCCGGCGTGATGCCCTTGATCGCGGTCTCCACGTCCTCGAGAGCCTGTCCGGAGCCGAGCACGAACTGGTAGGGTCGTGCCTCTCCCGTGGGCTCCGAGTCCGGCTCGGGAAGTGGTTCGATGGCCACCGAGACCCTCTCGCCGTCCACCGGGCTCCGCTCCACCTCGTTCCAGTCCGCGTGCTCCTGGCGAATGCGCTCGAGGATCTCGCTTACCTCCTCGTCCGTCACGGGCGCGGTCTCTCGCTTGAGCTTGAATCCTCCGAGGCGATCGAGCGTAACCGACGGCATGATCTCGAACTCGGCCTGGAAGGTCAGCCGGTCGCCGGGGGCGTACTGCACGTTCGTGATGTGGGCCGCTCCGGCGGGACGCAGGTCGGTCTCGTCCACCGCCTCACGGTACGCCTCTTCCACCAGGACGCTGCGCACGTGCTCATCCAGGAAATCGCCATAGCGCTGTTCGATGACATCCGCTGGAATCTTGCCCCGTCGAAAGCCCTTGATCCTGACCCTCTTTCCGAGGCGTTTGCGCTCGGCGGCGCGCGCGCGGCCCACTCTCTCCGGCGGGATCGTGATCGTCAGCTTTCGCGTCCAACCGTCGCCGACTTCGACCGCGACGTCGAGTTGCCGATCCTGCTTCTCTTCCGTGGATATATCTGCCGACATCAACCGTTCCTCATTGCTCGTGGACTACGACTTCACCCGTCCGACGCGACGTCACGTGTCGCGCGACTGCGGGCTCGGGACCTCGTGGATGCGAAAGGGGGGACTCGAACCCCCACGGCCCTCGGGCCACCAGCTCCTAAGGCTGGCGCGTCTACCGGTTCCGCCACTTTCGCGCCTGCCGCCAGGTGCGCCGAATGCGGCCCGACATCTTAACCCCTGCCTCGATTTGCGGCCAATACACCGCGGTGGTCGTCGACACTCGGTGACGGTGGTGATACGAAAGCGGCGCCCTCCCGCAACGGGAGGACGCCGCATGGTGCGGCTCGCGCTCGGGCGGACTCGCCGAGCGGGAACGGACTACCGCGGTATGGCGATGGTCAGAGGCACCTCCGCCGAGGTTGCCGGGTCGTAGACTGACACACCCACCACGTCGCCCGGTTCGAGCGACTCCATCGCCTCGCGATAGTCCGCCATGTTGCGGATCGGGGTGCGGTTGATCGAAGTGATCACCGCGCCGCGCCAGATCTCGGTGACCGCGCGCCGCGCGTAGGGCCCGTACTGGTCGACCGAGGAGATGACCACACCCTCGAGTCCACTCGGCAGGTCCAGGGCTCGCCGTACGTCACGCGTGAGATCCTCGACCTCGATGCCGAGGGGATCTGAAGTGTCGACCTCCACGACCTGCGGTTCCGCTTGACCCTGCAGCTCGCCCGCGTCCATCAGGCGGACCTTGACCGTCTCCTTCTTGAGGTCAGCGGCCCGGACCAGCGTCACGTTCACCGTTTCCCCGGGCTCGTGGCTGCGGATCTTCCGCTGAAGGTCCGGGACGGACTCCACCTTCTCGCCCTCCACCGCCACGATCACGTCGCCTACCCGAATTCCCGCATTGGCTGCGGCCATTCCCTCGTTCACGCCCCAGACCTTGGCTCCCGCCACCTCATCCAACTCGTAATAGCGGGCCTCGGTATCGTCCACCCCCCTGATGCTGACGCCGAGGAGGGCCCGGCGAACCTCGCCGTACCGCACCAGGTCGTCGACCACCTCCTGGACCAGATCGATCGGGACGGCGAACCCATAGCCCTGGTTGGATCCGTTGTTGGAGGCGATCGCCGCGTTCATGCCGATCACTTCTCCACGGATGTTGAGCAGTGGACCGCCCGAGTTGCCGGGGTTGATCGCGGCATCCGTCTGGATGAAGTCCTCGATCGCCAGGTTGCCTCCAGCAGCGGTTTCTTCAAGGCCCTGGCCGATGATGTTGATGCTCCGTCCCTTGGCGCTCACGATGCCTGCCGTGACCGTGGTCGTCAGCGGCCCACCGACACCACGGAAACCAGGGCTTCCGATGGCCAGCACCCACTCGCCGACACGCGTCGCATCGCTCGATCCGAGGGTCACCGGGGTAAGGTCATCCGCGTCGAGCTTCAGAAGAGCCACGTCCGTGGTGGGGTCGCGGCCCACCAGATGCGCCGTAAACTCCCGCCGGTCGCTGAGCTGGATGTTGATGGCCTCGGCACCTTCGATCACGTGGTTGTTGGTGATGATGTAGCCATCGGAACTCACGATGAAGCCCGACCCGCTGCCCCTGACGCGCTGCGGCGGCTGCTGCTGGAAGAAGTCCTCGAACGCCGGCGGCAGCGCGCGGCCCTCGCGGGAGTGCTCGGCGATCGTCCGCTCGACGAAGATGGTTACGACCGCCGGCGTCACCCGTTCGGCTATGTCGGAGAAGCCTGCCATTGGCAGGGCACCGTCCTGGACCGGAAGGGTCTCGACTACGTTCAGCGTAAGGGGTGGATAGTCTGCCAGGCGCGCCATGCTCGGCGGAGTAATATCCAGTCGTGCCGATATCCCGAGGCCGATCGCGAAGGCCACGGCCGCGGTCAGCATGAGGTTCAACTTGGTTCGCAACGCGTCGTTCATCGTTAATCCTGTCAGCTGTCTGGGTCAGACGCGGTGTCTGTCGGATCACCGTGCCGGATACGCTATCACTACTATCGCTCCGGGGCGCGTTCGGTTCCACCCGTCCCGGAATGCTCCTCCCTGAGACACCCGGCCGGGCCCCGGGGTTGTCCGGCCGCGAAACCGATGAAAAACGGCGCCCCGGCCGGGACGCCGCCTTTCAACCGACTTCCGGTCTGTCGTTGGGAGGCTACTTGTCCTCGGACTCGTCTACGATCTCGTAATCGGCCTCGACGACCTCCTCGTCCGAAGCCCCTTCACCCTCATCCGCAGCTTCCGCCGACTCCTCGAATCCGGGGGGCGGCTCGGCCTGGTCTCCCATGCCGGCCTTCGAGTAGATCTGCTGGGCCAGTTCCTGCACGGCCTTCTGGATCTCCTCGGTGGCCGCGGCGATCTCGGCCGTGTCGTCCTCCTTGAGCGCCTTCTTGCCGCGCTCGAGCTTGGCCTCGACGTCCGCCTTGCCCTCTTCGTCGACCGAGTCCTTCCAGTCTTCCAGGTTCTTCTCGGTCTGGTAGATCAGCGAATCGAGACGGTTGTGGGCCTCGGCCTTCTCGCGCCGACCCTTGTCCTCCGATGCGTGCGCCTCGGCCTCGTGCACCATCTTGTCGATCTCGGCGTCCGAAAGCCCGGACGAGGCCTCGATCCGGATCTTCTGCTCCTTGCCCGTGGCCCGGTCCTTGGCGCTCACATGCAGGATTCCATTGGCATCGATGTCGAAGGTGACCTCGACCTGCGGCACACCACGCGGCGCCGGCGGGATGCCCGTCAACTGGAACCGGCCGATGGTCTTGTTGTCCAACGCCATCGGTCGTTCACCCTGCAGGACGTGGATGTCCACCGTGGGCTGACTGTCCTCGGCGGTGGAGAAGATCTCGCTCTTCTTGGTCGGAATCGTCGTGTTCCGACTGATGAGCGTCGTCATCACGCCGCCCAGCGTCTCGATCCCGAGGGACAGAGGTGTCACGTCCAGCAGCAGGACGTCCGTCACGTCCCCGGCCAGCACGCCACCCTGGATCGCCGCGCCGATGCCCACTACCTCGTCCGGGTTCACGCCCTTGTGGGGCTCCTTGCCGAAGAAGTCCCGCACGGTGTCCTGGATCTTCGGAATCCTCGTGGAGCCGCCGACCAGGATGACCTCGTCGATGGCCGACGGCTCAAGGCCTGCGTCCTCGAGGGCCTTCTTCATGGGCTCCCTGGTGCGCTCGATCAGATCGTCCACCAGCTGCTCGAACTTGGACCGGGAGAGCGACACGTTCAGGTGCTTCGGTCCGCTCTGATCGGCCGTGATGAACGGCAGGTTGATGTCGGTCTGCGTCGTGCTGGACAGCTCGCACTTGGCTTTCTCCGCGGCCTCCTTGAGACGCTGCAGGGCCATCGGGTCCTTCGAAAGGTCGATCCCCTGGTCTTTCTTGAACTCGGTCACCAGCCAGTCGATCACACGCTGGTCGAAATCGTCTCCGCCCAGGTGGGTGTCACCGTTCGTGGCCTTGACCTCGAACACCCCGTCACCCAGCTCCAGGATGGAGATGTCGTAGGTACCTCCACCGAGGTCGAACACGGCGATCTTCTCTTCGGCCTTCTTGTCGAGACCGTACGCCAGCGCGGCCGCGGTGGGCTCATTGATGATCCTCAGGACCTCCAGCCCGGAGACCTTGCCCGCATCTTTGGTGGCCTGGCGCTGCGCGTCGTTGAAGTACGCAGGGACCGTGATCACCGCCTGCGTGACCTCCGTGCCGAGATAGTCCTCCGCCGTCTGCTTCATCTTCTGCAGGATCATCGCAGAGATCTCGGGGGGCGTGAAGGTGTTGTCCGCGTGCGGGACCTTCACCTGTACGCGGTCCTGCGAGTCGCACTCGATCTCGTACGGTACCAGCTTCCGCTCGGACGTCACTTCCGAGCACTTCCGCCCCATGAAACGCTTGATGGAGAAGATCGTATTGCGCGGGTTCGTGACGGCCTGCCGCTTCGCGACCTGGCCGACGAGCCGCTCGTGGTCCTTGGTGTATGCTACGACCGACGGCGTGGTACGCGTGCCCTCGGCGTTCGGTATCACCACGGGATCGCCGCCCTCCATTACCGAGACTACGGAGTTCGTGGTGCCCAGGTCGATTCCAATGACTTTGCCCATTTGGTCTTCCTTTCCAGTCTGATAAGACGGCGGCCCCCGCCAGCGAGTCGCTCCGGCCACCACCGTCCCGGTCCGCGAGGGACCGGTGCCTTCGTTATCAGACAGACAAGGTGCAAGCGACATGCCGGACTGAGGACCCGAAAACCGCCGACACACGCGTGTATTCCCGACATTCTGACACCGATGTGCCGATCATGTGTCAGAACGGCAGGAACCGGAGACCTGTCAGGATGGCGGGCCACGAATCCGGTATCGGCCAGGTCCTCGATCGCGTTGCGCCGATAGGACGCCCTGCCTACCGTGAGGCCATGTTTCCGCTTCGAGATGAGAACCCCACTGAGCTCGTCCCATTCGTCACGTTCCTGCTCATCCTGGCGAACGTGGCCGTGTGGCTGTTGGTGCAGGGAGCCGGTAGCGGACAGCTCTTCCTGGAGTCCCTGTGTCAGTACGGAGCGATCCCGGGTGCGGTGACCGGAGCGATCCCGCCCGGCACGCCGATCGAACTGGGGCCGGGAGCCACGTGCCGTGTCGACGGAACGGCTGCGCGCAGCATCCTCACGTCGATGTTCATGCACGGGGGCTGGATGCACCTGATCGGGAACATGTGGTTCCTGTGGGTATTCGGGAACAACATCGAAGACTCGATGGGCCACGTGCGTTACCTGGTCTTCTACCTCCTGACGGGGGGGCTGGCCGCGGGCGCTCACATCGTCCTGGATCCTGGAAGCGCGATTCCCACGGTAGGGGCTTCGGGGGCGATCAGCGGGATCATGGGGGCCTACATGGTGCTCTACCCGAAGGTCCGGGTTCAGACCCTCCTGATCATCATCATCTACATACGCGTGATACCCCTGCCCGCCTGGGTGCTGCTCGCCTACTGGTTCTTCCTCCAGGTGGTCGGCGGAAGCGTGGCGCTCGGCGGAAGCGGCGGAGGCGTAGCCTTCTGGGCGCACGTCGGCGGTTTCGCCGCGGGAGTCGCACTGGTCAAACTGTTCGAGAAGCGGAAATTGGTCACCGCGAAGCGGGCCGGCCACGTTCTTTCGAGAGACGAAATGGGAAGGTGGGATCCATGGTGAGCTGGAAACGGGTGCTGTGGTTGATGGTGCCGTTGCTCCTCATCCCCGCCGTCGCGTGGGGGGTCCAGGAAGGCGGGTCGACCCTGATTCAGACGGGAGGCATCGAGGAACCGTTCCTGCTCCGGCTGGGGAGGGGTGCCCTCGCCATGGCGGTCATCCTGTTCGTCCTGTGGCGCTTTTCACCCAAGCGGAAGTCGATCGACTGGTCGCTGGTCGCCAAGGGCGTGGGACTCCAGTTCATCTTCGCGCTCCTCGTTCTCAAGACCACCTGGGGTCGCGGCTTCTTCAGCGTGGTGAACGACGTGTTCATCGCCCTGATCAGCTACACCCTGGCGGGTGCCCGCTTCGTGTTCGGTTCTCTGGTCGACTATTCCACGCCGGTGGCAGGGAGCGAAGGCGTCGTCGAGATCGGTGCCAACTTCGCGTTCGCCGTCCTTCCCACGATCATCTTCTTCTCGGCCCTGATGACCGTCCTGTACTACCTGGGCGTGATGCAGTGGATCGTGAAAGGCGTCGCCTGGGTGATGCAGCGGACGCTGAAGACGAGCGGCGCGGAAACCACGTCGGCGGCCGGGAACATCTTCGTCGGGCAGACAGAGGCCCCGCTCCTGGTGAAGCCGTTCGTCAAGAACATGACGATGTCCGAGCTCAACACCGTGATGACGGGAGGGTTCGCCACCGTGGCGGGCGGAGTCATGGCGGCGTACGTGGCCATGCTCGCCGGCTACTTCCCGGCGATCGCAGGACACCTCCTGGCGGCCAGCATCATGGCGGCTCCCGCCGGGATCGTGGTGAGCAAGATCCTGATGCCGGAGACCGAGGTGCCCGAGACGAGGGACAGCCTGGACTTCGAAGTCGAGCAGGACTCGGTGAACGTGATCGACGCCGCGGCGGGAGGGGCGTCCGACGGAATGCGCCTGGCCCTCAACGTGGGTGCCATGCTGATCGCTTTTCTGGCTCTCATCGCCCTCATCAACGGCATTCTGGGCTGGAGCCTCGGACTGCTGAACATCGAGGGGATCACCCTCGAGTGGCTGCTCGGAAAGGCCTTCGCCCCGGTGGCCTGGCTGATCGGGGTACCGTGGTCCGATGCGGCCGAGATCGGGACCCTGTTCGGGGTAAAGATGGTGGCCAACGAGTTCGTGGCCTTCCAGATGCTGGCCGATGGCATCAACGCGGGATCGACGCTGTCTCCGAAGTCGATCATCATCGCGACCTACGCTCTGACCGGCTTCGCCAACTTCTCGTCGATCGCCATACAGATTGGCGGCATCGGCGGAATCGCTCCCGAGCGCCGCCATGATCTGTCCCGGCTTGGGGTGCGGGCGATGCTCGGCGGGACGGTGGCCACCTGGATGACCGCGACGCTCGCGGGGGTGCTGGCATGAACGCCGACGGGGTCGGGGCCACCGACGTGAAGGCCGGTGTGGCGGAGGCGGCCGACGCCGTCCGCTCGCGGATCGGAGACCTGGAGCCGGCCGTGGGCCTGGTCCTGGGGTCAGGGCTGGGTTCGCTTGGTGACGAATTCGAAGAGGCCGTGAGAATTCCGTACGAAGATCTCCCGCACTGGCCCCCGGTGGGTGTGGTCGGGCATTCCGGGAACCTGGTCGCCGGCCTCCTGGAGGGCGTACCGGCAGTCGCCCTCAAGGGCCGGGCCCACCTGTACGAAGGGCATTCGGCTGATGTTGCCACGCTGCCCGTCCGGGTCCTGGCGGCGCTCGGCATACGAGCCCTGTTCGTGAGCAATGCGGCCGGGGCCATCAACCCGGATTTCGAGCCCGGCGACCTGATGTTGATCTCGGACCACCTGAACCTGATGGGGCAGAACCCCCTCACCGGTCCCGTGGTCGCCGGCGACCTCAGGTTCCCCGACATGACCGATGCGTACGACACGAAGCTGAGAAACCTGGCACGGGAGACGGCCCTGTCCGCTGACCTGCCTCTGAAGGAAGGGGTGTACGCCGGTCTCCTGGGGCCGAGCTACGAAACGCCTGCCGAGATCCGCATGCTCGCACGCATGGGTGCCGACGCCGTGGGGATGTCCACGGTCCCGGAGGTCATCGTGGCGGGGGCCCTGGGACTTCGCTGTTTCGGGGTGAGCTGCATGACGAATTTCGCAGCCGGCATCAGTCCCGAGCCGCTGTCGCACACCGACGTGATGCAGGTGACTGAGAGGGTCGGCGGCCAGTTCCGCGCCCTGGTGCGCTCCGTCATCGGTCGGATCGAGTCTGCGCTGTAGGAACGTCTATCGGGACTCCGCCCGGTGGTTCAAAGGAGTGCTCCCGGCCCCGAGTCCCGGGGCCGTGGCGATCGCCCGCCGCGTATACGACAGGGCCCTGTCGACCGAATCTTCCAGCGTCTGACCCCGGGCAAGGCCGGCGGTGATCGCCGCCGAGAGGGTGCAGCCGGTCCCGTGAGCGTTCCCCACGGGGAACTTGGCCGCTCTCCACTCCCGCCAGCCCACCCCATCGAACAGGATGTCCACCACCTCGTCTCCGTCCAGGTGCCCTCCCTTGATGAGAACGGCCTTGCACCCGGAGTCGACCAGGCGCCGGGCGGCTTCACGCATGTCGCTCTCGTCGCGTACCGCCATGTCCGCGAGGATGGCCGCTTCGTCCAGGTTGGGGGTCACGAGGCCCGCCAACGGCAGCAGGGCCGATCGGAGGGAACCGACGGCCTCCGGGTCGAGAAGCGCGTCCCCGCTCGCGGCCACCATCACCGGATCCAGCACGTAGCGCCCGATCCCGACCTCGGAGAGTGCGGTGGCGACGGCCAGGATGGTGGGAGCGTCAGCCAGCATGCCCGACTTGCAGGCAACGGGGTGAAGGTCTGCCGCGACGACCCGTATCTGCTCGATCACGATGTCCGGGGGAATGGTGTGGACGCCATAAACCCCCACCGTGTTCTGGACGGTCACGGCCGTGACGGCCGACGTGCCGAACACGCCGAACGCCTCGAACGTCTTGAGATCGGCCTGGATTCCGGCGCCGCCACCGGAGTCGCTACCGGCGATCGTGAGCGCGACCGGAGGTCTGGTGCTCTGGGACGGATTCAAGGTACGCTTCGCCTTCCTTGCCGCCGCTTTCCCCGCGGCGGCGCCCGGTTCACATTAGTCAGCCATGCCCAGTCAGAGTCAGAGCAAGCACGTACGGGCGCTCCACCGGCGCAAGGAGCGGCGAGCCCGCGGCGAGTTCCTCGTCGAGGGGCCGCGCGTCCTGGCCGAACTCCTGCGCTCCGGTCGGCCGGTGACGATGGTGCTATATACCGAGGCGGCGCTGGAGGAGCCAGCCGGCCAGGACCTGCTCGCCGAAGCGGTCGATGCCGGCGTGCCGGCGGAGCTCGTGAGCGACGCGGAGCTGCGGTCGCACGCGGACACCGTGACGCCGCAGGGCTGGCTGGCCACCGCGCCTCTCCCCGCATGGACGTGGTCCGACGTGGACGGGGCCAGGCTCATGATCCTCGATGCCATCAGGGATCCCGGGAACGTCGGTACGCTGATCCGCGCGGCCGAGGCGCTGGGCGCCGGAGGTGTCGTCACTCTCCAGGGCACCGCGGATCCGTGGGGTCCGAAGGTGGTACGGGCCGCCGCCGGATCGTCGTTGCGGCTGCCTGTCCTCGAGGCCCGGGCGGCAGAGGTCCTGGACAGGCTCCGGGGATGGGATACGCCGCTTTGGGCGGCGGAAGCGGATGGCGAGATCGTGGAACGCGCCGAGCCTCGCCTCCCGCGCCTGGCGCTGGTCCTGGGTAACGAAGGAGCGGGGGTTTCCGCGCCCATGCGGGAGGCGGCGGATCGGATCGTCGCGATTCCGATGAGAGGAGAGGTGGAGTCTCTCAATGCGGCGATCGCGGGTGCCATTCTCATGGACCGGCTTTTCGGAGGCTGAATGCCCCAGAGCATACACATCGTCTTCCTCGTCTACGCCGGAGTCCTGGGGGCATCCGTCGGCTCGTTCATGAACGTGTGCGTGAGTCGTCTTCCGCATGGCGAGAGCCTCGTGCGGCCGCGCTCGAAGTGCCCCGGGTGCGGGGGCCCCATCGCCTGGTACGACAACATCCCCCTCCTGAGCTGGGCGCTGCTGCGGGGTCGCTGCAGGCAGTGTCGTGAGCGAATCTCGATCCAGTATCCGGCCCTCGAACTGGTGACCGCGGCCATGTGGGTAGGCATGGCATTGCTGTACGGACCCACGTGGCGAGCCCTGCAGGGGTCTATCCTGTTCAGCCTGCTGCTGACCATCTCCCTGATCGATGCCAGGCACTACCTCATACCCGATGCCCTGAGCCTGGGTGGCCTCGGTGCTGGACTCGCACTGGCGCTTCTCCCCGGACCGCCCTCCACCCTCACGGCGCTCATCGGCGCGGCCCTCGGTTTCGGAGTGCTCCTGGCGGTGGGTGTGCTCGGCGAATGGGTGTTCAAGAAGCCGGCGATGGGGGGCGGCGACATCAAGATGATGGCCATGGTCGGCGCCTTTCTCGGCCCGGCCGGAGCCATGCTCACGATATTCCTCGGGGCCCTCGCCGGGACGATCGTGTTCGCCCCACTCAGCTTGAAGACGAAGAAGGAAGTGCCGTTCGGGGTCTTTCTCGGGTTGGGGGCGGCCATCGCCTTCCTGTTCGGCGAGGCCCTGGTGGATTGGTACAGCAACACCGTGTTCGGGACCGTCTGAGAGGGTCGTCCGGCGGTCCTAGGCCGGGTCGCCCGGGGGCGGGCCTTCTTCCGCGCCGTCAACGGAGGGCGGTTCGGGAATCCGGGTGATGCGGGCCCGTGTCACGTAGGTATCGGTCGAACTGATCACCTCGATCCTGAGTCCCTCCGCGTCTACGGACTCGTGCGGATCGGGTACCCTGCCGAATTTCTGGGCCAGGTAGCCGTTCAGCGATCGGTGTTCCAGCACCGGAAGCGTGCAGTTGAAGAAGTGGTTGATTTCGCGAAGATCCACACTTCCCTCGACGACGATCGAGTCCTTTCCGGCTCGTTGAAAGGCCTCCGTCGGAGTATCCGTTTCGTCGTCGATCTCCCCGACGAGTTCCTCCAGGATGTCTTCGAGGGTGATCAGGCCGTCCGTACCTCCGTGCTCGTCCACCACGATCCCGGCGTGGATTCGTCGCGCCTGGAACTCGGCGAACAGCTGGCTGAGCACCACGGTCGCGGGGACGAACATGGCCTCGCGCGCCAGTCGGCCGAGCCGTACGTCCCGCTGCCCGGATAGAAGAGCCTGGTAGGCGTCCCGCACGTACAGGATGCCGGTGACCTCGTCCAGCGAGTCTCCGTACACCGGGATCCGGCTGAACGGAACGGTCTGCAGCTCGGACGCGATGTCCGACAGGCGCTGGTCGGCGGGCCACGCGAAGATCCCGACTCTCGGAGTCATGACCTCCCACGCCTTGGTCGTGTCGAGGGTGAACGCCTTCTGGATGATCCGGCGTTCGTGCGGATCGATCTCCCCCACCTCGTGTCCGATCTCCGTGAGTGCGCGGATCTCGGCCTCGGTGACGGTGGGGATCACTCCCCGGCTGTCGGGCAGCACGGCCCGGGTGAGCGCCTCGAGGGGCACCACCAGAACGCCCAGGGCCTTTGCAAGGCCGAGAAAGATGGGGGCGATCGCCAGGGAGATCTTCTCGGCGTTGGCCGCGGCGAAACTCTTGGGAACGATCTCGCCGAAGAACAGCACGAGAAGGGTCATTCCGCCCGTCGCGATGCCGACGCCCGCCGACCCGAAGGCCTGTGTCGCGGCGTAGGTCGCGATGGACGCGGCGCCGATGTTCACCACGTTGTTCCCGATCAGCAGCGTGATCAGCAGGCGATCGGGGGTTGCCTTGAGCCGCACCAGGGCCCGGGATCCCCTCCGTCCTTCTTCGGCCAGCGCTTCGGCGCGCGTGTCGGGCACCGAGAAGAAAGCGATCTCGCTGCCGGAGAAGAACCCGGACAGGGCGACGAGAAGTGCGATGACCACGATCAGCACGGTCATGTCTTGACTGTCCTGATCAGGTCCGCCACGAGGTCGTCCGGCGTGCGGCCCGCCGCCTCGGCCTCGAAGCCAGGCACGATCCGGTGCCGGAGGACGTCCGGGGCGATGGCCTTCACGTCGTCGAAGTTCGGAACGGGCCGGCCCTGCAGTGCCGCCCTGGCCTTGCTGCCCAATACGAGGTGCTGGGAGGCGCGGGGACCGGCTCCCCATGCCACCATTTCACGAATGAAGGCAGGAGAGGCCGGGTCGTCGGGGCGAGTGCTGCGAGCGAGTCGCACGGCATAGTCCACGACCGAAGGCGGGGCCGGGACCCGGCGTACCAGCGACTGGAATCGACGCAGGCGCTCGCCGTCGATCACCGGCTCGATCGTCTGCGAGTCGGCGGATGTCGTGACGGTCGCGATCTCCCGCTCTTCATCGAAAGACGGGTACGTGATCCGAAGTTCGAGCATGAATCGGTCGAGCTGCGCCTCGGGCAGCGGGTACGTGCCTTCGTGCTCGATGGGGTTCTGGGTGGCGAGTACGAAGAAGGGCGGTTCGAGCTCCAGCGTCTCGTTCCCGACCGTGACGGAGAGCTCCTGCATCGCCTGCAGAAGCGCGGCCTGGGTCTTCGGAGGCGTGCGGTTGATCTCGTCCGCCAGGATGACGTTGGCGAAGACGGGCCCTTGAACGAACTGAAAGACGCGGCGTCCTGTCTCGGGGTCTTCCTCCAGCACCTCCGTTCCGGTGATGTCGGACGGCATCAGGTCAGGAGTGAATTGGATCCGGCTGAAGCGGAGCCGCAGGGTCTCGGCCAGCGTCGAAATCAGGGTCGTCTTCGCGAGGCCGGGCACGCCGACGACGAGTGCGTGTCCCCCGGCCAGGAGGGCCATGAGCAGCTTCTCGACGATCTCCTTCTGCCCCACGATGCGTCGAGCCACCTGCAGCTCCAGGGCCTGCCGCGCCTCGGCGAGCTCGTGCAGCAGCTCGACGTCGTTTTCGCTCGCCACGTTCCCCGTCCCCCCCGTGCCGGTTATCGTGTCTTACCTCCGGTGAGCCGGGCATCGGCCGTCGTCCGCGCCGTCCGCCCGACGGAGGCTAGATTATACCGGGTCCGGGCGTCAAGCGCGCGCTGTTGCGGATATTTTCACAAGCGGGTATAGTCGCGGCGGCCGTAACCGGGAGGCGAGTTGGTGCTGTGGCGTTGAACGATGAAGACCACCCGGGTTCGGGTCTTAAGGATGTCGGACGGTTCGGCGGCCACGGCCTCACGCTCGGCGTCGCGATCGCGCTGTTCGCCTGGATCGGGTCGATGCTTGACAAGCGGTTCCACACGGAGCCGCTTTTCGTCTTACTCGGTACATTCACCGGCTTCGGGGCGGGCTTCTACAGCATGTACCGGCACCTGGTGCTGGATCGGAGCGACGAGCTCCGAAGCGACAAGAAGCGCGACGAGGACGGGCCGCCTGCGTGAGGCGCACCGGCTACCTGTGGGTGACGCTGGCGCTGACCGCCGGCGGGGTCGCCGCCGCGATCGTCGGGGGACACCCTGCGGCGCCGGTGGCAATCGGTGCGGGGATTGCCTGGATCGTACAGGCGGGTTCGTTCTGGCTGCTCGCCGCCGGGTTGGAGCGTGGTGAGTCGATCACGCGCGTTTGGGCGGCGGGCATGGCGGCCCGGTTCGGGACCGGTATTCTGGTGTGGGGATTGGCAATGCTGGCGGGCGCGCCCACCCGGGCGTTGATGATCGCATACGGAATGGCGCTGGTCGTCTTCCTCCTGCTGGAGGCGGGCTGGCTGGCGGTAACGACGGCGGACCGGACGGTTCGCAGGTAGCAGGTGGCGGCCTGCTAGATCGGGAACAGGGATGATCGCAGGACTGGCAATCACGCTTATCGGTCTGGCGCTCGGGGCTCCGCAGGAGCACCCGGCAGCGGAAACCGATCGGGAACCCGTAGCCGTCGAGCAGGCGGCCGGGACGTCCCACGCCCCGGTCCAGGAGGCCGAGGCGGATCATGGGGCTGCTGCCGGTGCGGACGATCAGCACGCCGGAGAGGGCGAGCACGCCGAGGAGTGGGGTACCGAAACGATGGTGCACCACATCGTCGACTCGGACAAACTGGAGTTCGGCCCGGTCGTGATCAGCCTGGAGTCGCTGAAGATTCCCCCGATTCATGTGGGTCGGTTCACTATCGACCTGTCGCCGACGAAGCACGTCATCTTCCTGATGCTGGGCAGTCTGCTGACGATCCTGACCGTTGGACTGGCGGCGCGACGGGCGGCGCGCACGGATGCGGGACGGGACGCCCCTCGCGGGATCCTCAACTTCTTCGAGGCGTTCTACCTGTACCTGCGGGACGACGTCGCCCTGGCCAACATCGGCCACGGGGGTGAGAAGTTCGTTCCCTACGTGGTGACGCTGTTCTTCTTCATCCTGTACGGGAATCTCCTGGGGCTCGTACCGTTCGGCGCATCCGCCACCGGGAACATCTCGGTGACGGCCGCGCTGGCTATCATCTCGCTCATCGTGGTCGAGGTGGCGGGCTTCATGGCCCTGGGCCCGAGGGGGTACATGGGGACGATCTTCTACATTCCGAAGGGGATCCCGAAGATCATGCAGGTCGTGATGCTGATCATCATGACTCCCGTGGAACTCATCGGTAAGATCGCGAAGCCTTTCGCGCTCGCCGTCCGACTCTTCGCCAACATGACGGCCGGCCACTTCGTGATTCTTTCCCTTCTGGGGTTGATTATCGTGTACGGAGGACTGTCCGCGACGGGCGTAGCCGCCGTGACGGGCTCGCTGGCGCTCGGACTGTTCGTGATGTTCCTGGAGATCTTCGTGGGATTCCTCCAGGCGTATATCTTCACCGCGCTGACCGCGGTGTTCATCGGGCTGATCCGGCACGCGCACTGAGCCGTCGGCCCGCGGTTGCTGACAACAGGGATCCGGAAGGTTAACCCGGAAATTCAAGGAGACCTTGATGTTCAACATGCTCGCTCTTCTACAGGACACGGCCGGCGTAACCGGTGACGTGGGCGCCGGGCTGGCCATCATCGGCGCGGCCGGTGTGGTCATCGGCGCCGGGATCGGGATCGGCCGGATCGGCGGTCAGATGGCCGACGCGATGGCCAGGCAGCCCGAGGCGGCGGCCCAGATCCAGACTGGCTCGATCATCCTCGCGGCCCTGATCGAGGGTGCGGCACTGTTCGCGCTCGTGATCGCCGGCTTCATCAAGTAAGACCACCGCATCCACGTTGCCGGCAGCGCGCTGGCGGCGGGTTCGCGGGATCAAAGAAGCAGGACAGGGATGAGAATCTGGCGAATGGCAGGGCCGATGGCGCTGCTTCTCGTGGCCCCGGCGCCGCTGTGGGCCGCGGAGGGAGGCGTGCTGTCGATCAACGCCGGCCTTGCGATCTGGACGTGGGTGCTGTTTCTGCTCACGCTCGGGATCCTCTCGTGGAAGGCCTTTCCGGCCATCGCGAAGGGGCTGGAGACGCGGCAGGCAGGTATCCAGGCGGCGATCGACTCTGCCCGTGAAGACCGGGACGAGGCACGGCGACTGCTCGATGAGCATCAGAGGCAGCTGGACCAGGCCCGGCGGGAGTCCAAGGAAATCCTCCAGGAAGGCAGGGCTGCCGGCGAGCGACTGCGGGAGGAGATCCTGGCGCAGACCCGGAAGGACAACGAGGAGATGCTCGAGAGGGCCCGAAGGGACCTGGCTCGGGAGAAGGACGATCTGCTCGAGTCCGTCAGGCGTGAGGCCGTGGATCTGTCGCTGCGGGCCGCCGAGAAGCTGGTGCGTGAGCGCCTCGACGACGACGCAAATCGGCGCCTGGTGCGCGAGTACATCGCGGAGATGGAATGAGCCGACTCGCCGTAGCCCGCAACTACGCGGACACGCTCCTGACCCTGGCCGACCGCACCGACGGGGCGGAGGCGTGGCTGGCTCTCATCGACGAGGTGGCCGCTTTGTACCGGGACGTGCCCGCGTTCAGGGCGTTTCTGGAGACGCCTCGCGTGTCCCTGGCCGACAAGCGCCAGGTCATCGAGGAGGTCTTCGGCGACCGGTGTCCCGAATCGTTCGTCCGCTTTCTCCTGGTGCTGCTGGAGAATCGGCGCCAGGGGCTGCTCCCGGAGATCGAGACCGAGGCTCGGGAGCTTCAGAATGAGCGAACCGGCAAAGTACGGGCTGCCGTGACCATGACGGTGGATCCCGACCCCGAGCTCAGGGCGGAGATCGAAACGGCTCTCGCGAGAGTGCTGGGCCGCGAAGTGACAGCCGACTTCCGGCGCGATCCGCGCCTGGTAGGCGGAATGATCGTGAGAGTGAAGGACCGCGTCATGGACGGATCGGTGCGGCGACAGCTGCAACTGATGCGTCGGGCGCTCATCGAAGACGCTGGTTCGGCCACGCCGACCCGCTGATCAGATAGACCCAAGGACGGGACTGATATGCCCACGTCAGACGCAACGCTTCGCGCCGGCGAGATGAAGAAGGCGCTGCTCAAGCAGATCGACCACTACGCGGAAGATCTGAAGCTCGAGGAAGTCGGCGAGGTACTCGAGGTGAAGGACGGAGTGGCCCGGATCTGGGGTCTGTCTTCGGCCGTCGCGAACGAGATGCTCGAGATCGAGTCGTCCGAGACCGGTGAGTTGATCACCGCGCTGGCGTTGAACCTCGAAGAGGACAACATCGGCGCCGTCGTCATGGGCGATTACCTGCAGCTCAAGGAGGGAGACTCCGTACGGCGCACGGGCCGCGTGCTCGAGGTGCCGGTGGGTCCGGACTTCCTGGGTCGGGTCGTGAATCCGCTTGGCGAGCCTCGTGATGGCAAGGGTGCGATCAAGTCCGTCGGCACCATGAAGGTGGACCGGAAGGCGCCCGGTATCGTGTACCGGCAGCCGGTGAAGGAGCCGTTGCAGACCGGTATAAAGGCCATCGATTCCATGATTCCGATTGGCCGTGGCCAGCGGGAGCTGATCATCGGGGACCGGCGCACAGGAAAGACGGCCATCGCGATCGACACGATCATCAACCAGCGTGGCGGCGACGTGGTGTGCGTATACGTCGCGATCGGGCAGAAGGCTTCGACCGTCGCTTCCGTGGTGGCCCGCCTGGAAGAGGAAGGCGCCATGGACTACACGATCGTGGTCGCTGCCAACGCCTCGGACCCGGCGACGCTGCAGTACATCTCGCCTTACAGCGGCTGCGCCCTGGCCGAGTATTTCATGTACAAGGAAGGTCGCCACACGCTGGTGATCTACGACGACCTCTCCAAGCAGGCCGACGCGTACCGGGAAATCTCTCTGATTCTCAGGCGACCGCCGGGGCGGGAGGCCTTTCCGGGAGACGTGTTCTACCTGCACAGCCGCCTGCTGGAGCGCGCGGCCAAGGTCAGTGAGGATGAGAAGGTCATCGCGGCGCACCCGGATCTCGAGAAGCCGGGCGGGTCACTGACCGCGCTGCCGATCATTCAGACGCAGGCCGGGGACGTGTCAGCCTACATCCCCACCAACGTCATCTCGATCACGGACGGGCAGATCTTCCTTGAGAGCGACCTGTTCTATTCGGGAGTTCGCCCGGCCGTGAACGCCGGAATTTCGGTGTCGCGCGTGGGTGGCTCGGCGCAGATCAAGGCGATGAAGAAGGTCGCCGGCAGCCTGCGACTCGACCTGGCCCAGTACCGGGAGCTCGAGGCGTTCGCCCAGTTCGGTTCAGACCTGGATCCGGCGACGCAGCGTCAGTTGGCGCGTGGTGAACGGGTCGTCGAGGTGCTGAAGCAGGGCCAGTACGCACCGCTGTCCGTAGAGGACCAGGTGATGGTGATCTTCGCCGTCACGCAGGGATACCTGGACGACCTCGCCGCGTCAGAAATCAGGGCCTGGGAGAGCAGCTTCCGCGAGTACATGCGCTCCGGTCACCCGGGTGTAGGGGACGCGATCCGCACCGAGAACGTGATCAGCGACGATACAGAGGAGAAACTCCGGAAGGCGATCGAGGCTCACAAGAAGCTGTTCCGCACGGCGGCCGCGGAAGAGACGCCGGCCGAGGCCGCGGGCTGAGGCGACCGGGACCCAATGCACCGGACGAACGGATAGATGGCGAAGGCCAGAGATATCGGGCGGCGGATGAACTCCGTCGAGAGCACGCGCAAGATCACGCGCACCATGGAAATGGTGGCGACATCGAAGCTGCGCCGTGCGCAGCTGCAGGTGCGCGAGGCGCGGCCGTTCGCGGATCGGCTCACCACGGTAGTGGAGAACCTCGTCACGCCGGAGCTGGCCGATCTCGAGCCGCTGCTGCGGCAGCCGGATCGTATCAGACGGGCCGCCATCATCCTGGTCACCAGCAACCGCGGTTTGTGCGGGGCGTTCAACGTCAACCTGATCCGCAAGGCCCGCGCGCTGCTCGCCGAACTCCAGGCCTCGGACGTCGAGACCGAGTTCCACGTCATTGGCAAGAAGGGCATCAGCTACTTTCGCTTCCGCAACGTGGAAATGGCGGTGACTCGCACGGATATCGGCGACAGCCCGTCAACGGACGACGCCCGCTCGCTGATCGGTCCGCTGGCCGAGCGCTTCGTTCGTGAGGACCTGGATGCGGTCTACGTGGTGCATGCGGAATTCAAGAGCGTGATGAGCACACCACCCATCACGAGACGGTTGCTTCCGGTGTACGTGCCGCAGGAGCGGCCGACCCGGGAGCCCTACTACATCCTGGACCCGTCGGCGGACGTGATCCTTGCCCGCCTGCTGCCCCTTCACCTCGCGAGCTCGACGTACCGGGCGCTGGTGGAGAACGCGGCGGCCGAACAGGGGGCGCGGCGGACGGCGATGAAGAGTGCGACAGACAACGCGGACGATTTCCTAACGACTCTCCGCAGGCAGTTCAACCGTGCCCGGCAGCAGGAGATCACCAGCCAGCTGGCTGAGATCATCGGCGGGGCCGAGGCGCTGAAGGGATAGCAATGGCAGAGGCGACGCAGTCGATCGGCAAGGTGGTGCAGGTCATCGGTCCGGTTCTGGACGTGCAGTTCGAGCCCGACAACCTGCCGGAGCTCTACAACGCGGTGGAGCTCGAATGGACCGGGGATGATGGAGAAGCGCATCGCCTGGTGTGCGAGGTGGCGCAGCACACGGGCCGCCACCAGATACGGGCCGTGGCCATGGACTCCACGGACGGCGTGATGCGTGGCATGGACGTGCGCGATACCGGCCAGGCGATTTCCGTTCCGGTGGGCGAGGCTGCCCTCGGCCGGATCCTGAACGTACTCGGAGAGCCGGTGGACGAAGCCGGTCCGGTCGACGCGGCGGAGCATTGGCCGATTCACCGGGACCCTCCGAAGTTCGTGGACCTGGAGCCGAAGACGGAGATCTTCGAGACCGGGATCAAGGTCATCGATCTGATCTGCCCTTACGTGAAGGGTGGTAAGACGGGCCTGTTCGGTGGAGCCGGGGTCGGCAAGACCGTCATCATCATGGAGCTCATCAACAACATCGCGCAGGAGCACGGCGGCAAGTCCGTGTTCTGCGGGGTGGGTGAGCGTACGCGTGAGGGCAACGACCTGTGGCTCGAGATGAAGGAGTCCGGGGTGCTCGCTTCCACGGCCCTCATCTACGGCCAGATGAACGAGCCCCCGGGTGCGCGCCTTCGCGTCGGCCTGGCCGGGCTCACGGTCGCCGAGTACTTCCGTGACGTCGAGAACCAGGACGTCCTGCTGTTCATCGACAACATCTTCCGGTTCAGCCAGGCCGGTTCCGAGGTGTCCGCTCTTCTCGGACGGATGCCCAGCGCCGTGGGCTACCAGCCCACGCTGGCCAGCGAGATGGGCGAGCTGCAGGAACGGATCACCTCCACCCGGAACGGGTCGATCACCTCGGTGCAGGCGATCTACGTTCCCGCCGATGACCTCACCGACCCGGCGCCCGCCGCCGCGTTCACGCACCTCGATTCGACGACCGTGCTGTCCCGGCAGATCGCCGAGCTCGGCATCTATCCGGCCGTGGACCCGCTCGAGTCGAGCAGCCGGATCCTGGATGCCCAGTTCCTCGGCGACCGTCACTACAACGCGGCCACCCGGGTGCAGGAAATCCTGCAGCGCTACAAGGACCTGCAGGACATCATCGCGATTCTCGGCATGGACGAGCTGAGTGAAGAGGACAAGGTCATCGTGGGCCGGGCGCGGCGAATCCAGAGATTCCTCTCGCAGCCGTTCTTCGTGGCCGAGCAGTTTACGGGTTTCCCCGGGAAGTACGTGCCGCTCGAAAAGACCATCGAGTCCTTCGAAGCGGTCGTGAGCGGCGACTACGACCACCTGCCCGAGCAGGCCTTCTACATGGTCGGTGACATCGAAGAGGCCGAGGCGAAGGCGAGAGAGCTCGAGGGGTAGATGGACGACACGTCGCGCAAGCTGAAGGTGGCCGTGATCTCGCCCACCCGGGTGGGCTTCGAGGGAACGGGCGACAGCATCGTCGTTCCGGCCTACGACGGCCTGATGGGCATCCTGTACGGGCACGCCCCCATGATGACCCTTCTCGGAACGGGGGACGTGACCGTGAAGAACGGATCGGAGGTCCATCGCATAGCGATTTCAGGTGGATTTCTGCAAGTTGTGGGCAACGAGGTTTCGGTGCTCGCCGAAGAGGTGGGCGAGCCTTCGTCGCACGGAGCCGGCACGGAGGACGCGGGCTGAGCGTCCGCGGTCAGCTGCTCGACCAACTCGAAACGATGCAGTCCAGGAGGTCCCAGATGAAGCGTCGTACTCTGTATGGTATCCGCACCGCGGCCGTCTTCATGGTCGCTTTGCTGTCCCAGGTCGGAACCGGGGCGGCGCAGGTCTACGACCATCCGCAGTTCATCACGCCGTACGGTGAGACGGGCCTCGGCGCCTACCTGGTCGTGGTCAACGACATCAACGATTTCGGCGGCATGGTCACGTACCGGAAGGCCGGCGACGTGAATCTCGGGGTGCGAGGCTCGGTCAACGCGGCCGGCGACGGTGACGTGGCGTTCAACGGCGGCCTCGATGTCTACAGCCAGTTCGTGGAGGTATCCGAATCGTTTCCGCTCGACGTGGCGTGGGTCACCGGTTTCGGCCTCGGCTACGTGACGGGCGGCTGCGATGGAGGGTGCGCAATCCTGAGAATCCCGGCCGGCGTGTCGGTGGCCCGCCAGTTCGTGTCCGACGACGGGAAGTGGGCTCTGGTGCCGTATGTTGCGCCGCGCATTGCCCTCGACATAGGAATCAGCGGGCCCGATACCAAGGTCCATTTCGATACCGATCTCGGGCTCGAGATGCGGTTCTCGGAGCAGTGGCTGCTGCGGTTCGGCGTGACCCTCGGCAGCAACAACGCGCTGGGCTTTGGAATCGTGTTCTGACGCCCGAATAGGCGTTGACGAATAACGGGACCATACGATAAGTTATCTGGCCCGCCTCGAAAGGGGCGGGCTGCTTTTTGACAAATTGGGGTAAGAGGAAGTAGTGGAGTGCCGAGAGGGCGTAGTGAGGCGATTTATGTTGTACGTAGGTAGAAG
>Ga0272442_10002941_pt1 | contig 24183 bp, 18 predicted proteins | sample SSMForm2O_FD_200262 | JGI IMG/M metagenome (GOLD analysis project Ga0272442, IMG submission 200262) | Marine sediment archaeal communities from Little Sippewissett salt marsh, Falmouth, MA, United States - SSM-Form-2O | ecosystem: Environmental > Aquatic > Marine > Wetlands > Sediment ...
TTCCGGAGAAGATGTATAACATCTCCTTTTCCTTCGTTGATTCATCGATAATACTCACCTGTTAAAAAGCCGGCCTGTCACATTTTTATCCAATTTTCTTATTTTCTGAAATCTGAAAAATTGTTAAAAATTGTCAAAATATTGAAACAGATAAACCTTTCAGTAAATCTTTCCGTCTAATAATATAGAATACCCGAAAACTAAAATCACGAGAGAGAGATGAAAAATTGGATATGTATTTATGTGGGATGTCTGGTATCCTGCCCTATTCTGCTATCATCGGCAATTACGGATTCAATACAGGAAGACTACCCTTTGAATATCCCTCATGTCGATTCACCCATCGAAATCGACGGAAAAATGGATGAACCATTCTGGAAGCAGGCTCTGGTTGTACCCGCCAATATTGAAGTCAGTCCTGGTGAAAATATCGAGGCCCCGGTAAAAACCGAGGCTTATCTGGTTTACAACTCTGCCTATATCTATGCCGGATTCAAATGCTATGATCACAATCCCTCCGAAATCCGTGCCCATTTTTGCGACCGGGATCAAACCTGGGATGATGACTGGATCCTGATTCTGTTCGACACATTCAATGATCAGCGCCGCACGTATGATTTTGCCTGCAATCCCTTCGGTATTCAATCGGATATTATCGAAACACCGACCGGAGGTGGCGGATCTTGGGATGCCATTTGGGAATCGAATGGCAGTATCACTGATACGGGTTACGTCGTTGAAATGGCTATCCCGTTTCGTGCACTGGGATTCCCCCGGTCTCAGGAGGATCAGATCTGGGGATTCGACGTGGTTCGAAGCTATCCCCGCAATGTGCGACATCATATCGGTGCCTTTCCGAGAGATCGTAACAACAACTGCTATATGTGCCAATCTCTGAAAATGATCGGTTTCGCCGGTGCATCTCCTGGCAATAACATTGAATTTGATCCCACATTCTCTGCGATATATTCCCAGGAACGTGAAAACGAAACCAGTGGGCCGTTTCTGGAAAAATCCAAAGCCTATGATCCGGGATTAACTGCCAAATGGGGTTTTACACCGAATCTGACAATGAGTGCCACGCTGAATCCGGATTTTTCCAATATTGAGGCGGATATCGTGCAGCTGGATATCAACACACAGTTTGCACTCTATTATCCTGAAAAGCGCCCGTTTTTCCTGGAAGGAGCGGATTTTTTCTCAACTCCCTTTCATCTGGTTCATACACGAACACTGGCTGAACCGGAATATGGGGTAAAGCTGACTGGAAAGGAAGGCGATCATTCGATTGGCTTTTATACTGTTCAAGACCGGCTGACCAATTTTATCTTTCCAGGCGCAGAAGGCTCCGATGATGAATCTCTTCAAAAACAATCCCAGGGCGCTGTCCTTCGTTACAAACATGATGTGGGAGAATCTTCGAATCTGGGAATCGTCCTGACGGATCGTGAGGGAGACGATTATCATAACCGTGTCGCCGGGATTGATGGAGACATCAAATTCACGAAAAAAAACCGGATCCTGTTTCAAGTCACAAATGCATGGACCCAATACCCGGATTCTCTGGCGCTGGATTATAATCAGCATCAAAAAGAATTTGACGGCCAAGCCTATCATTTCTTTATTAATCATAATACACGCAATTGGGACATCTATCAATTTTTCCAGCATGTGGATCCGGGATTTCGAGCGGACATGGGATTTATGACTATGGCCGGATTTACCTACTCCGAAACCGGGGGCAGTTACAAATGGCAGAGAGATCCGGGCAGCTGGTTTCACTGGCTCAGCCTTTACGGAAGCTATGATCAGCGCTATGACCGGCTCGGCAATCCCCTGCACCGGGCATTCACCAGCCGGATCAATTACCAGGGACCCTTGCAAAGTAACGCGGGCATTTATGGCGAATGGGGACGCGATCGATATGAAGGGCAATCGTACCGGGCCCACTGGCTGAATGCCTGGGTATATACACGGCCTTCTGGATGGATTGCCGGTGAAATCTGGACACGCTATGGCGACCGCATCGATTACGACAACAAGCGGGCGGGCAACCAGCTTAGCTTGGGTGGTTATCTGGAATTACGTCTGGGCCTGCATCTCCGTACTGAAATCAACCACACTTCGGACCGGCTGGATGTGGGTTCCGGCCGGTTATATACAGCCAATATTGAGCGGCTGAAGCTGGTATACCAATTCAGCAAACGTGTATTCATGAGAACCATCTTTCAGTATTGGCATTACAAACGCAATACAGTGCTTTACGAAGATGAAGATACGGATCCTATTTCAAAGGGACTCTTCACACAGATACTCTTTTCATACAAGATCAATCCCCAGACGGTTTTCTTTTTAGGGTATTCGGACAACTATTACGGGGACAATGAAATTCAAACAAACCTGCCGCTGGATATGATACAGACCAACCGCACCATCTTCGCCAAAATCGGGTACGCTTATATATTATAATTGTAGGAAGCCGCTTTTAGAAGGTTGCCTTTTTCAAAAAGGCTGCCTTCTGTTTATATAAAATCCCTTTCAACTAAGTCCCCTCTATAAAAACCTCCGGGATGTTTACTCTTTCCTGGAGGTTTTTTTATCGTAGGGGCACGGTATACAGTGCCCCTACGGAAATAAATCTTCACCTCTCTGAACGATCCCTACAAAACCAATTTTTTATTGCATTTATTTCTATTTATCTGTATCATTGATTATCATACACTCACCCGCGACTTCGACCGGTTTCTGCGGACCGGAATTCAGTAATGCTGACAACTGGCCGGATGACGACCATTTCTAAATCTTTCATTTATTTCTGTTTCTTTGGTATAATTTTCTTTCAACCGAAAGGACAAGCATCATGACACGACGTTATCTGTTGATTTTCAGTTTACTTCTATTAGCCGGCCATGCAACAGCCCAGGTCATAGCCGATTTTTACGGCGGTCCCAGATCCGGGTATGCACCATTAACGGTACAGTTTACAAACAACTCATCCAATGCAAGTGAATACTCCTGGAGCTTCCCTTATGGATCACCTAATACCGCGACAGGAAGCGGTCCGCATCTGATTATCTATTATACACCGGGCACTTTTGATGTGAGTCTGTTTGTTAAAGGCGGACTAACCCATCTGGAGGTTGACACAAAATTCAAGGAAGACTATATCACGGTCGAGGTTCCCGAGCTGGATTTCGGGGACGCGCCCGCCCCCTATCCCACCATGAAGGATGACCCGGGTGTCATGATCCGCTCTATCATGCCGAATTGCAAACTGGGTGCCTTGATTGACGGAGAACCCGATGGACAGCCTGATTCGCTTGCATTGGGCGATGATAATTCAGACCAGGATGACGAGGATGGCGTGACATTTGACTGGCTTATGCAGAGTTTTACGGGTCATGCTTATGTGGATTTTTCAGATCCCGGCTTATCCAATTATAACGGCTTTCTGAATGCCTGGATCGATTATGACCAGAATAATGCCTGGGACGATGATGAAAAAATATTAACATCGGAAATACTGTCGCCGGGTCAAATATATGATTTTGCATTTGAAGTACCATCAGATGCAGTTCCAGGATTCACATTTGCCCGGTTCGTTCTGGCATCGGCCAATCCCTGGATTCCGGTTTCCGGAATACCAGTCGGTGAAGTTGAGGACTATCAAGTCGAGATTTTAAGTCAATACGATTTTGGAGACGCGCCGGCACCGTATCCAACACTTCTGGCTGATCCTGGTTCCCTGTATCGGAAAGCATACTTTGGTATGATGCTGGGTCAGAACGTGGATACGGAAGCGGATGGCCGGCCGTACAGTAACGCCATGGGAGATGACAATACCAACCTGGACGATGAGGATGGTGTGACAATAGGAAGCGATTGGGGGGGGCTATTACCCGCAATGTCTGCGACAGCAACTGTCGACTTCACTTCACCACACCTGGAAGGAGAGAATGGTCTGCTCGACGCATGGATCGATTTCAATCAGAACGGTGCCTGGGAAAATGATGAACAGATATTCAATTCCGAAATCCTGACACCCGGCCTGATTCATGAGCTGGAGTTTCAGACGCCGGCCATGGCTGAATCAGGAAAGACGTTCGCCCGATTTGTATTGACTCATTCAGATCCTGGAAGAATGAGTCTCACCGGTATCCGGGTGGGGGAAGTTGAGGATCACGAGGTTGAGATTTTACCCGTATTCGATTTTGGGGATGCACCCGCTCCCTATCCAACCCTGCGCAGCGATCCGGGCACCACGTACCGGGTTTCACTCGGTGGTATGATGCTGGGATATCAAACCGATGCTGAACTGGATGGACAGCCCCATACAACCGCTCTGGGTGATGACAACACGGGTATGGATGATGAGGATGGCGTGACTATATACTATTTAACTGCTGGAGAGCAAGGAACCGCCTATATTCGATACCCAGGCAGTACACTCCCACCCTCACAAGCGAACGGCCTGCTTGATGCCTGGATTGATTTTAATCAGAACAATGCCTGGGAAGAAAATGAAAAGGTCGTGGATTCATATCAGTTGGTGCCCAGCAACAGTGTCTATGCCGTAACATTTGATGTGCCTGCCACAGCAGTACCTGGGTACACATACGGAAGGTTTGTTTTATCCGCGGAAACTATGGAACCTCATCTTAATGGCATACCCTGGGGCGAGGTTGAAGATCATCAGATTCAGGTCCTGGCTTCAAGTGATGTTAAGCTGCAATCCGGGTTGCCGACAGAATACGCTTTGTCACAGAACCATCCCAATCCCTTCAATCCCCTTACTGAAATCACCTACTCGATCCTGCGAACGGGACAGGTGACTTTGATCGTTTATGATGTGCGCGGCAAAATCATTGAAATTCTGATGACTAAAATCCAGTCACCGGGTAACTATCAATACAGACTGAACGCGGAAGACTATGGATCCGGTATTTATTTTTATAAATTGCAGGCAGCGGGTGAATTTCAGGCAATCAAAAAAATGATCCTGTTGAAATAATTATTGTGTTGGGGCTGTATCAAAAGCCCTAAAATGGACGATTTTTTAGGCGTAAATCCAATATTTTGTCTTAAAAAATCGACTTATGATACAGCCCCTATAAAAAATCCACAACTTTATCGCCTTCCCCTCCGTCTACATCTATATCGCATCGTAATTATTCAATTATTTGATAATTAAAAAATGAGGTAAAATCTTTGAAAATCAAACATTGTGTCATCGTCTGCATCCTCTGGCACCTGATGACATTTTCATATTATGGCTTTTCACAGACACCGGATACCAGAAGAGGCACGGCGTGCCATGCCCCTGCATCCCTGTTGATGAAAGCGGATTCCATCCCTTCAATCACCGTACAGGATACGGTCAGAAAACTGCCCAGAATCACCATGCCGGCCTACAGGTCAACACCAAGACAGCAAAAAACCATTGGCGTCCATGTCAATGCGTCCCGTTCAACCGACATCCGGTATGATCTTACTGACCCGTCTCCGGGCTCTGTCTCGGATGAGATCCGGATATTCCCCGAGCTTCAGTTCAAACCTTTGAACGAACCGCTGGCGGAAAGAAAAAAACTGAAAAACAAGGATTATATTCTGCCAACCCATGAAGAATATGAAATCCTGAAAACGCTGTGGCTGAAGGAAGATGTGATGGATACCACCATTTACACCTGTCTGGACAGCTCACTCAATCTAACCATGTCCATGTTAAATCAATTTCTGAATGAAATGACCGGTAAAAACCTGATAACCCGACGACAGGTTTCACCCAGATTGGAGTTCAATGCCTTTGGAGTGCCCATTGAAATGAGTCGAAAAAATATGAGAAACACCGTCTATATATATCACAGTTCGGTCGACCAGACAAAGCTTAAGCATTTTATCAATGCGGCCGCCTATGAAGTGAAACTGGATTCAAATTATCTGAAACATCCCAAGCTGACATCGGCTCAACAGGATGCAAAGCTGCTCGATTCACTGAATAATAAGATGCTCATTGATCACAAAGTATATCAAGTTGATCACAATCCTGACTTGTCCCACTAACTGAGAATATTACATGGAACCTCTACGATCATCAGCCTTCAATCATCTTCCGAATATCAGGCTAACCGTCACACCTTTTATATCTTTATTATTTTCAACGCAAATCTTTCCCTCATGCGCTTCCATGATCTTTTGACATAAATGGAGCCCCAAACCATAACCGCCCGTCTTTTTAGAGCGCGACCGGTCGACTCTGAAGAATGGTTCGAAAATATAGGGGAGTTGATCTTCGGGAATACCAATGCCATCATCCCGGATCTGAAGCATGAGCCTGTTCGTTTCAACGGCCATGGACACTTCAATCGGCTGGCTGTTATGCCTCGAAAATTTGATGCTGTTCTCTAGCACATTTTTAAGGACCATGCGAATTCGATCTACGTCGATCGAAATAAACATCGAGGGCGGAATATCGATCAGGTAAATTCCGGGTGCACGATTCCCGAATTCCTCTGCGATTTCATGAACAAGGGCCGCCAGATCGGTCTTGACTTGATTCATCCGTCCATGCTCCGTTTTTAACCGCTCGGTCTCCAGAATTTCAGTGATCATGGTTTCAATCTCTGTAATATCAGACAGAATCGCTTTTTTCTTTTCACTATCCTGAATAAATTCCAAAGCCACCCTGATTCTTGTAAGCGGCGATCTTAATTCATGACTCACATCAAGCAGTAATTGGTCACGCGAATAAATCATTTGTTTGATCTGTTGAACCATATTGTTAAAGGCTTCGCTTAGGCGGCCCAGTTCATCATTTCTGATTATGGGAATTTCAACATTGAAATGACCATTTCTGATTTCCTCCACCCCGTTTCGCAGCCATTGAATCGGCCGGAGGATACGGCGAAGATAACCGTGAGTACCCATAAAAATCAAAGTCACGAGCAGAAGAATACCAAATAAAATCTGACGATGCATTCCTGTAAATGGACCAAACCGCCACATAATGGTATACTGACTGCCATCATGTTTGGTGATGATAACCGGCTTCCGCCATTTGGCGCTGGGTCCAAATCCCTTGGACACCCTCGGCATCTCTTCATGACTGGCCCATCGAAAATGCGCTCCCTCATATTGAATATATAGATCATAGGTATCCGCCAGTTGATGGGCCCGTAAAGTATCTGGTGGCACACCAATCTCCCGGACAATCATTTCTGCGTAATATCGAATGTTATCTTCAATGTGTTGACCAGAATCCATCCCAGACAAGAGGCCGAAAGCCCCCCCAATCACCAGATGGATCAATCCCATAGTTGCCAGCAGCACAAAAAGAAGGCGCAAAAAAATGGACCGGTGTCTTTTCATGTAAGGTGTGTCATGAGGAATCATTTCCGCCTCCGACAAACTTATAGCCGGCACCCCGAATGGTTAAAATCCATTCCGAATTCTTCGGATCATCGTTCAATTTCTGACGCAACCGGCTGAGAAGCACATCAATGGATCGGTCGTAAACACTGCAATCCATACCCCGAAGCGCATCCATGATATCATTGCGGGTCAGCACCCTTCCCGCATTCTCCGTAAATAACCGAAGCAGTTCAAACTCCATTGCAGTCAATGTGATTTTTCTCCCCGACAAAACGACGGACTGCTTCTCAAAATCCACTTTCAGCCCTCGGAACTTGATGACAGACGCCTGCGGTTTCGACAACCGGCGAAACACCGACTGAATCCGGGCAACAAGCTCCCTGGGTTCAAACGGTTTGGGTAAATAATCATCCGCTCCGATTTCCAGACCCACAATGCGATCCGTGACCTCGCCACGCGCTGTTAACATAATAACAGGAACAGTCGACCTTTTGCGAATCTCCCGGCAGACTTCGAATCCATCCATATCCGGCAGCATAATATCAAGGATGACTAAATCTGGAGCAGTCCTTCTCACTGTCTCTAACCCGTCAGTTGGACGATTGACTGTACTCACCTGATATCCAAAATCTGAAAGGTAGTCCTTCAATAATGTGTTCAGTTTTTCATCATCGTCGATAACGAGAATATGTTCTTTCATGATATTCTGTTCCTCTTTAAGAACAAAAACAATCATTGACATTAATATAATCAATTCGTAAGACGACACAAACCATTAAAACTCAGCATTCACACCGAACATGGGCATGATTGGAAAATCTGCAGCAGTTACCCGCTCGATTTTTCCGGCAGAATCGACATTGTAATAATAATCCAGTACATTTTCGCGGTTGTATATATTCCAGATTTCCAGATAGGTCTTGAGGGTCCAGTTGCCAAAACGGAACGAGCGGTCCACACGGAAATCAAGTGTATGATAATCCGGAAAGCGATTTGAATTCTGCTCTCCCTCAACAACGAACCAGTCACCATAAAGCTGCTTGGAACCGATCACGGGTGTATAAGGATTGCCGGTTGCGTATTGATATTTAAGGCCGATCCGCCATTTATCAGAAAACCGATAACTTCCGGTCAGGATTAAATTGTGTCTGCGGTCATAATCAAAATCATATTCCGGTAAATCATCCGCATCCTGCCGCTTACTGATAGACCAGGTATAGGCCAGACTGCCCAACAGATTTCGGGCCATCTTTTTCTGCAGAGTTATTTCAAAACCCTTTGAGGATCCCAATCCTCCGTTTCTGATTACATTGTTCGTATCATTTTGCACAAAGACTTCTTCCATGTCCTTATTATACAATTCAAATGTTATACGTGTATCAGGACGAAGCAGGTGTTCAATACCGATCACTTGATGAACAGCCCCACTGCTTCGAAGCGACCGATTGGCCGCATCCATGCAAACCTGAAACAGCAAGGGGGATTGATGGTAGTAACCGGCTGCCATATTCAGTGTGGTTTTTTCAGTTAGATAATAAACCGCATTCACTCTGGGGCTCCAGTCCGATTCCCGGGTGAATGCAAATGTGTCCCACCGAAAACCCGGAATAACAGAAAGCCGATTAAAAAGTCGTATTTCACTTTGAAAGTAGAATCCGGATTTTTCAGAACCTGGAAAATGATAAATGGTCTCATAAGCCGGAATGATGAATCCGGCTTCAAGTGTATCTGCATCCCGCCATCGGTGATAGTCCGCCGTCAGATGCTTAATATAGCCCCCGGCATCGATGGAAACCAGCGGATGTAACCGATAATGGAGTCTGGATTTCAACTGAATCGTATAAACACGGGTATCATCTCCGTTCATATCACGGTTATTGTTGGACCCCATGATCGATTTTATGCCGTTGCTGGACCACTCGGCAGTGGTAATTAGAAATCCGCTGGCATTAAGCATGAATCTCCAATTTAAACCCATCGCTGCACCATCGTCATCCCATTTTGAATACTCGTATTTACGGGCAAACTCGCCATGGTCTTCCATTTTCTCCTGACGCTCGGCATCGTCCTTGTAATAAAATCCAACAAGGGAGAGTTTATTTTTATTATCCAGATTCCAGGAGAGCTTGCCAATCATATCCCAATAACGAGGGGATACGGGCCGATTCATCATTTTTGTAAAAATATCAAAAACACCTCGGCGCATAGAAAACAGCACATTCGCTCTGTCTGAGAAGGGTCCGTCCACGCCCACCGAGAATCCACCCATACTCATATTCACATCATGATTGAACTGAGTCCGGTTTCCGTCTTTAAGCTGTATGTTAAAAACCGAAGACTGTTTATCTCCGTAAAGAACCGGAAATCCACCCGTCATAAAATCAATATTACGGATAAAACGGGGATCGATAATCGAAATAACGCCCATAGACACATTTTCACGAGAAAAATGAAGCGGACTGCGAATTTCAATGTTGTCCAGCAGCACAAGATTTTCATTCCGGTCGCCTCCGCGTACAATCAGATTGGCGCTCGAAGTACCGGTCGTTCCGACTCCCGGCAGCGTTTTCAAAATACGAAAAACATCTTCAACCGCGCCCGGCGCAGACCGGATTTCATGAGAATTCAAAGTATGTGCGCTTATAACCGCATCCCCGCTTCCCTCAAAGAACGATCCGTTAACCTTGATCGCTTCTGTCTCAATAATTTTCTCTTTCAGCTGAAAACATAACTGCGTGACACGATTGGCTTCCACGGCCATCTCGGATTTCAAATTTCGTTGATATCCCATCATAGTCGCCTCAATGGTGTAATGTCCGGCCGGAATATTTTGAATAACATATTCTCCATTTTGATTGGCGGCTGAACCCAAAGATGTACCCTGTATCAGCACATTGGCTCCCGGCAAAGGCGCTCCGGTTTTTGAGTCAACCACAACACCTTCAATAATTCCCCCGGCTATGACAAAAGAATTGAAGACCAGAATGGTTTCAAAGACAATAAAAGTATTTTTCATTTTCACCACATAAAAAAAGAACTTGTGAATCATAATTTTTCTCCTTTCATTTATACAACACAATGATTCGTATCAGAACAAATCTATAGAATATTTGTAACAGCAGGATTTCAGGATTGTAACAAATTGTAACAACGCTGATATTCACATAAGGGGAATATCCATGAAAAAAAACACCTCGATCACATGGGGTATTTTTCTGCTCCGCATATTCGGTTCTTTTTTTATGATTTACGGCCATGGCGGGCCGAAGTTAATCCGACTTATCTCCGGCGATCCCATCCGGTTTGCAAATCCGATTGGCATAGGCGCTGCTCCGAGCTTTATACTGGTTGTGTTTGCCGAATTTCTCTGCGCCCTCTTTATTTTTCTGGGGCTTTTTACCCGGTTAAGTGCTATACCGCTTATTGTATCCATGTTCGTGGCTGCCTTCATTCAGCATGGCAGCGACTCTTTTGCCGGAAAAGAACTGGCTCTGACATATTTATTGATTTTCGCAACACTTTTTCTGACCGGCCCAGGCTGTTATTCGCTTCAAAAAAGACTGGGCATTTCATTAAAAATATCGACCGGATTGAAAAAATATCTGGTTCAGTGAAAGCGTCTGTATGAAGATTATATTGAAAAAAAGTGTCTGCTGCATCTTATTGCTCATCATTTCACAAGTATCTCTCTCCGGAAAGCAAGACAGCACGGACTCGAAAGGTGTTTTTGCGTACCCGGTTCTCTTTTACACGCCCGAAACCCGCTGGGCCTATGGCGCAGCCATGACCATTTTCTCGCGGGATTCAACAAACACCCGACCGTCATCTTGGATTCCAATGTTGGTATATACTCAAAATAAACAAATACTTGCTAAGGTTACGGCCTGTCTCTACGGGAAAAATGAAAAATGGCAGCTCGAATCCTGGCTGGGTTATTATGATTATCCGGATCAATTTTATGGTATTGGCAATCAGACAACCAATGATCAGAAAGAATCTTACACTGCCAGACGCGTGGTTATCCAGTTCAGCCCGCGCCTGCGGATTCTGTCCAATCTATATGCAGGAATTCAGATTGAATTCATGAACCAGGCTTTATCACTGCTGAAAGAAGATGGACAGCTCATTCGTGGAAACATACCGGGCAGTCAGAAAAGTCAATATTCAGGAACAGGGGTATTGATAAGCCGGGACACGCGGGACAATATTTACTTCCCGATGAGCGGTTATAATTACACATTACAATGCGCCGGATTCGGATCGGCTCTCGGAAGTGATTTTACATTTCAGCGATTGACTCTGGACCTGAGACACTATTTCCAGGTCTATTTCAGGCATATTATCGCTGTGCAGGCCTATTCACAGATGATTTTCGGTACGGCTCCCTTTCAGAGTTTATCCCGATTCGGTGGATCTCAACTCATGCGGGGTTATTATGAGGGCAGGTATCGTGATAACCATGCGCTTATCATCCAGACTGAGTACCGCTGGCTCTTCACCAGACAGCTCGGCGTCGTCTTATTCGCCGGTATCGGAGAAGTGACACATCATTTGGATGATTTTCAACTCAGCAATGCCAGATATTCGATTGGATTCGGATTCCGGTTTTGTATCAATCCCGATGAAAAACTGAATATCAGGCTGGATTTTGGATATGGAAAAAATACTTCAGGATATTATATGGAGGTATTTGAAGCATTTTAGAACTTATTGAACGATTCCTGACTTGTTCAGGAATCATTTAACCATACGCTTAATTTATCATTCTTTTATTTATAAAAAGGAACCTTCTTTAGTCATACACAACGAATATCTAATCCTGGGAGAACAAAATGTTTGATCAAAAAGCCTTTATAATTAAAATTTTTTCAATGATGATTCTTTACACCTCAGCGCCGGCTGCGACATCCAATCTGTATCTCCAGAAAGCGGACAGTCTCTATGCATATCGGGCTGAAGGATTTCAGCCGGCCTCAGGTCTCGTAGACACATCGAATATTAACCGGGCCATTCGCTGTTATCAAAAATCACTGAATCTCGCTGACAGTACAATGAAAGAAAAAATATACTGGAAAATCATGCAATGTTTTTATTATAAGGGCAATTACACCTTGAACGATAAAAAGAAAAGGAAACAGTGTTTCCGACAAGGAATCGATATCGGCAACCGGGCGCTCGAAATGTATCCGAATTCTCCAGGTCTTCATTTCTGGATGGGGATTTTATGGGGATACTGGTCGGAGCAGGTTGGATTGCTGACAGCCGGGAGAAAAGGCGTCGCTGGGAAAGTCCGTCATCATGCGGAAAGCCTGATTGCCATACAAGATACTTTTGCAGAGGGCGGTGCTTATCGAACGTTGGGCCGGCTTCATTTTATGGCCCCGAAAATCCCGCTGATTCTGGGATGGCCTTCAAAAAAGAAAGCCCTTCGCTATTTTGAAAAAGCTTTTTCGATCAATCACGAGAACCTCTTTACAAAACAATACTATGCTGAAGCTTTGTACGATCAGGGAGAGAAAAAGCAGGCCATTCAGATGATGAAGGAAATCCTGGACTCAGACAAGACAGTTCACGGCATTGCCGAGGATGCATTTATCAAGAAGGAGGCTGAAAAATTTTTAAATGAACATCCAGAATAATCAACCGCTGTTTTAAAAAAGTTGCTGAATTTTCTCTGATGTAACTTGAGCGTTTGAATCGTTACTCATCTCTCTGTCCTTCGAATGTAACTTTGATGCGATGTTTGACGTATACAGATTCAATTTGATAAACATCATGCTTCCAGAGGAGCAAGCAGAATGAAAACCCTGATTGTATACGCCAGCATGCACGGTTGCACGGAGCTGGCGGCAGAAAGATTGAAATCAGAATTGAAGGGAGAAGTGAAGATTCAAAATTTAAAAGAACCGGTTCCCGTTTTTATCGACGCTTTTGATATCATCATCATCGGAGGATCCATTCATGCAGGAAGGATTCAAAGATCCGTAAAAAATTTTTGTAAAAATAATGTAGATATATTAATGCAAAAAACACTGGGACTTTTTATCTGCTGTATGGACAACAAGCGAGCTCAGGAACAATTTAACAATGCCTTTTCTGTAACAATTCGTCATCATGCCAAGGCACATGGTCTGTTCGGAGGGATATTTGATTTTGATAAAATGAATTTTTTACAAAAGGCGATCGTTAAAAAAGTCGCAGGTGTTGAACAAAGTGTTGAACATTTAAATAGCCAGGCGATTCATGAATTTGCACTCCAATTTCAATAAGCTTCTTTATTTTATAGCAGAATGACAGAATATGGCGCGAGCGAACCTGTTTTATTCGCTGTTTGTATATGAAATAAAAGCCGATAAATAATAAGAAAATAAAAATTCAGATGTTGCTGTAAATCCATTTATTAGAACATGAACAACACACCATCCAATCCAGTAAAATCAAGTTGGATCGTATTCTTCCTGACCGGAACCCTTGTTTCACTTAACAACTCCAATAACGAATCCTCTGTTTCAATTCCAATCTCAGAAAAATCCAGATGAATCGTTTCCGGACACTCATCATTATGCAATACAATTAGGAATTGATGTTTACGGTTCTGCCTCAGATAAGCATATGTCTTTTCCTGTGAATAGACGGCCTTGAACTCACCTGTACGCAATGCCGGATATCGATGCCGCAGATTCACCAGCTTTCGGTATAATTCATGGATTTTCACACGCTTTTCCGATGCTTTCCAATCCCAGGGAAAGGGCCGACGGTTGTCCGGATCCTTGCCTCCTTCCAGCCCGACCTCATCCCCGTAGTAAATATGAGGCACGCCCGGATAAGTCATGGAAAACAGAGCGGCCATCATGACCCGCTTGATATTCCCGTTTGCCTGATGAATGATTCGTTCTGTATCATGGCTGCCCATCAGATTCATCATAGACAGGCTGGCCTGCTTGGGATACAGATTCCTTCCTGTGGTCAGGGTTTGATCGAATTCCTCAGCCGTGCCGCGGCCCTTCAGAATAAATTTCAGCACCGGATCACGAAAATATTTATAATTCATGGTTGAGTGAAAACATCGCGGTCCCATCCAGGGCATGGCGTTTCCCCAAATTTCTCCGATCAGGAAAGCATCCGGTTTTACCTGTTCGACAACCTGACGGAATTCGTTCCAGAACCAAAAAGGAACTTCATTGGGAACGTCGAGACGGAATCCGTCAATATCCAGATCCCCCAGCCAGTATCTGGCCGCTTCCAGAATATAATGAACCACTTCTAGATTGGGGTCGGCCTGTCTGATATCGCGAATATCATTTTCTTTGGGATTGGCACGGGATAAATCGAAATTCAGATTAGGATGTAAAGGAAAATCCCACCAGCACTCATAATAAAAGCAAGGCGTAGGACAGCCACTGTCCGGCAGCGGCCACTGATGCCATTCATACCAATCCCAGTATTTGGAATCCGGCCCCTTCTCTTTTGTATCGACAAAAGCAAAATGAGAATCTCCGGTATGATTAAAAGCCATATCGACAATAATCCGAATACCATGGTCATGAGCTTCCTGTACAAATTTTATAAAAGTGGATTTATCGGCAAAATGAGGGTCAATAGAAAGGTAATCCAACGGATCATATTTATGATTGGATTTACCCTGATTCAGAGGATTAAAGTAGATTATGGTGATTCCCAGATTTTGCAGATAATCCAGTTTATCCGTGACTCCCTGAATATCACCGCCATAAAATGAGTAGAGATCCGGACGGTTGTCCGTGCGATAGGGACTTTCTTTAAGACCGGAGATGTCGGTCCAGTCTCTAACCAAATGGAAATATTCTCCATTCAGCTTGCCACTTGGAGGAAGCGTTGTCTTTCCTTGATAATAAAATTCACTGAAATCCGGATCATTTTCCGGATTTCCATTGCAGAATCGCTCCGGAAAAATTTGATAAAAGATGCCGTGCTGTACCCATTCAGGCACACGAAAACGCGGAAGCGTCTCAGGATCATAGTGGAACCAGTCTTTAAAGGCCGGCAAATCAGGTGTGAGACCCTGCGGCACACTGTATAAGACCGTGTCCCCATCCTGAAAACAAATTGTAAAATCCAGTGCAGAATCGGGATTTATGGAAAGAAAGAGATGATAATATTGAAAAATGCCGTCATCTTCGCTTAATAGAAAAAGATTCCGGTTAATATTGGTATCGGACGCGTGTGTGATCAATTCAACAGAGGCCACATCTGACAAATAGGCCCGGGTACTGAATTCCAGCCCCGATTCCAGCGGATTTACAAGAAAATAATCCAGCATCTGGGACAATTGATCCGCAAAAATGATTCCATCCCCCGGTTTAAAAACCGGAGAGTTCAAATCATCGGTTACTGTGATCAGCGCATTCGATTCTCCACGCCCCTCATCAGCGTATGCATCCGCTTCCGGATCGGTGATCCAGGCGCCATCCACGACAAACTTGTATTGATATGTTCCGGGTTGTAATAATAATGTGATTTTATAAATCCCGTCACCATCTTCATCTGACATCCGATTGCTTGAATCGCTCCAGTCATTAAATGTACCCGCTAAAAAAACATGTTCGACACCAGAGATCACCGGTTGAAACTGAAATGTGACTTTTTTCAGCAGACTCTTCGCCCCTAACAGACTGCTGAAAAGCAAGACAATAACCAGTCGTCTCATTGCACCATTCCTCCATATAAATTCTGCCTCCAATCATCGGATTCGAGGCTTCAGCCGAATGCTTGCGAATCCTTATATCATTCAAGAGTCTTAATAAGCTTCAATCACTCATTCAAAATCCAATGGCCCAGGAAACCGCTTATTTGGCTATCTGATTGATGAAATTCAGCAATGCATCCATTTCCTGGGGGGTGATTTTCTGATCCGCCATCATGCCGAAAAATTTTCCCGCGATGAGTTGCATGTCTGCAGGCGTGATCCGATTTTCTGAATATGCCTGCGTTAAATTTTGCACAGTATGGTTAATATCATCCTGCCGAACGGCCACGACATTCTGCGGAATGGCCATGACTGTTTTCTGCACCGATTTTTCCACTGCTTTTTCAACGACCTTGTTGACACCCAGATCCCGAATCCTGGATGTTACAACCTGAGGATTCTGTATGGTATATCGCACCATAAAAAAGGCAATCGCGGCAGACATTAAAATCCCAAAAAAGAATCCGAGAATAAACACGCCTATTTTCGAAGCTCCTGATGATCCTTCTTTCATAGATAGTTACTCCTATGCCGATGTGAGTGTTTTGATGTCATTTTTTTAAATACACTGGAATTCATCCTGTCAGATTTTTTCCGGATTCGTTCCTGTTTGCTTATTCTGTTTCTAATTTTAGGTAATATGCTTTATTTCCAGACTCCAGGCACTTTCTCACCGCACTGAGGGCAGTGACCTGCCTGAAGCCGATTCTCCAGTATCTGATATCCCATCCGGTGAATTAAACGGCAACCGCAATGAGAACAAAACGTGCTTTCTCCCGAATCTCCCGGCAGGTTGCCTGTATATACATAATGCACGCCTGCATCCAATCCGACCTTTCGGGCTTTTTGTAGACTGTCCGGGGAAGTCGGCGGCCGATTCGTCATTCGATAGGTGGGATAAAATCCGCTGATGTGCCATGGCATTCCGGGATCTACATCCGCAATAAAACCAGCAATCTGCTTCAATTCGTCCCGTGAATCATTTAAACCGGGTATCAGGAGCGTGGTCACCTCGACCCAGATGCCGAGACTCCGCATTCGTTCAATCGTATTTAAAACGGGGGATAACCGGGCTCCGCATACTTTCTTATAGGTATCATCAAGATAGGTTTTTAAGTCTACGTTCGCTGCTGTAAGATAAGGAGCAATAGCAGCCAGGCTCTCTTTAGAAAGATAGCCATTGGTGACAAACACATTCAGAATATTTTTTTTACTGGCAAGTTCTGAGATATCAAAGGCATAATCCCAATAAATCGTCGGTTCCGTATAAGTATAGGCAATCACTTCACAATGCTCAAGTACTGCCTGATTTACAACTGCCTCCGGTGATAATTCCTGGCCGTGAATTTCACCTCGATCTCGGGGCATTTGAGAAATGTCTGCATTCTGGCAATGATCGCATCGCATATTGCAGCCAACGGTCGCAATTGAGAGGGCCCGGGCTCCCGGAAACAGATGAAACAGCGGCTTCTTTTCAATGGGGTCCGCATGGAGGGCAATGGCCTTGCCGTAAACCAGGCTGAACAGTCTACCATCTTGATTCTTCCTGACACCGCAAATTCCCGCTTTCCCGGGATCTAATATGCAGTAATGCGCACATGTATTACATTGCACCTTTTTATTTTCAAGGACCTGATAAAGTCTCGCTTCTTTCATTTCTCCCCCGATCTGCTCAGAAAAAGATCATTGTCCATTAACAAATTGCATGCTTCAATCCGGATTGTGTTACCATAAAGAGAAATGCTGTTCAATTTCGCCGGCTTTTTCAAGGGACCGATTCCTACATAACATTACTTATGTCTTACGGGGATTTTTGTCACTTTTAAAAATTAAATGTCTTGCCTCAATTCATGGAATCAATGCAATGACTCCTCGGGTCATCACACCTAAAAATAAAGCGATAAAAAAAGTAACAGCCACAATCAATATCGTACGCCTGGTTTTTACCTGTCTTGCCAGTACACCGATGGTTCCAAGGCACGGCACATAAAACACCGCAAAAATCGTAAACACGAGAATTTGCCCAAAGCTCATGACTGTGAGTAAATCCCGGGTGCCCATGGCCTGAAACAGCATCAGCATGGAAAGCTCTTTCCTGAGTATACCGAAAATCATCGTCATACCCACTGCTTCCGGCAATCCTAAAAGGGCGGTCAGCGGTCGCAATCCACGATTGATTGCATCCAGCCAGTTAAAATAGTCGATCAGAGTCAAAACAGCACTGCCAATAATCAATAGCGGCCATGCAATGACGATAAATTCTCGAATTCTGAACCACGTTTTCGACAGGATCACTTTCAATTGGGGACGATGATAAACCGGGATTTCCAGCATCATCCCTGGAATGTCCTCTGGAAGCAACCGGGACATCACTGTACCGGTAACAGCAATGACAAGTATATTCAGGGCATAAATCCCAAAGGCATATGCCCCTCCAAGATAAGCACCGACCAGTCCAAAAATAATGGTCATGCGAGCGGCACAAGGAATCAGAGTGGCTATGAAAGCAGCAATAAACCTGTCTCTGGGAGATTCCAGAATCCGTGTGGCCATCACAGCCGGCACATTACACCCATATCCCAGCACTGCAGGAATGACGGCTGTACCATGGAGCCCAATTCGATGCATAAACGTATCCATGAGAAAAGCAACTCGGGGCAGATAACCAATATCCTCCAATACTGCCAGACCGATTAAAAAAGGAAGCAAATAGGGCAGTACAATTCCAAGACCGCCTCCGATTCCATCCACCATCCCCTTGAATAGAATATAGAGAAGACCATCATTCGGCATCCGGCTCAATAAGTCACCAGTCAACTGGTCAAATCCCTTTAAAACCGGTTCCTCAAGCAGACTTCCAAATTTAAAAATTATTTGAAAGAAAATAAATAGAATGAAAACAAGGAAAGCGTATCCCCAGAACGGATGCATAAGAACCTGATCCACACGATCCTTTAACAGAATGACCGGCTTACTCACAATAGCCACTTTCTCAAAAATGGACATCGCCAGCATATGCCGTTCGTTATTAATAACTTGATCGGCTGATTTACCGTGAGAAGTCGAGAGTGTCTTCTGACATTCCCTGACCTTGTTCAATATTTCAGGATGATGCCGTCTGACTTTTTCTTCAAAATAAGGATCGTTTTCCAGAAGTTTGGTTGCAAGCAGATGGGGAGACAATATTGCCGTATCAGGTATATCTGTTAAATAACGGGTGAGCGATTCGATAATCGTCTCGACGTCTCGGTTGCCTTTTAAGTGCCGGGCATTTTGGGGCTTTTCAATAAGCCTCATTGTTTGCTGAAACAACGTTTGGACGCCTTTTCCTTTTACTGCAACTGTAGGTAATACCGGCATGCCTAAAATATCGGACAAGTTATCAATATTAATATGAATCCCTTTGCGCCGGGCTTCGTCCATCATATTCAAACAGAGAATCATCGGAATTTCCAGATCCATCAATTGCAGGGTTAATTCCAGATTTCTGCTTAGAATGGAGGCGTCGGCCACATTGACAATAACATCCACAGACTGGGTCAGAAGATAGCGCTGCGATTCTTTCGCAGCAGGATCAAGAGATGTGAGAGAATAAATGCCGGGAAGATCAACGATATCAAACGTCTGCCCGCAGATGTTTACATGGCTGCTGGTAAATTCAACAGTGGCTCCGGGAAAATTTGAAGCAAACGATTTATATCCGGCCACTTCATTAAATAATGTGCTTTTACCACAATTGGGTTGACCTGCCAGTACTATGAGACGATGCTTATCCATCTGTAACCTTTTACCCGTCAACAATCTCAACATTGATCTTTCGAGCCATACCACATCCCAGAGCGACCTGGCTTCCGCGAATTTCTATCAGCATGGGACCATGAAATGCCCCGGTTTGTTTCACCTGAATAATATCACCGATATGAATGCCTAATTGATTCAGCCGCTGGCGCATATGCCAACCACCATGAATCCCTGTTACACGCACAAAATGACCCGGTCGGATTCCGGCAAGATCATTCCCATGTGTAAATTTATGTCTTCGCCTGTGCATCAACAAGATCCTCATTTTTCTGTAATAACTTTTTAAATCCGATAAATGTTTCTTGACTGATAATATGTTCCATACGGCATGCATCCTGCTCGGCAACTTTCGGATCCAGCTTGAGAATCTCTTGCAGAAATTTTTTAATCACTCGATGCCTGTTATAAATCTCAGTAGCCAGAGAAACACCCTTGGGTGTCAAGGCGATTAAGTCATATCTGGGATGAGATACCAGTCCCTGTTTCACCATTTTTTTAATCGCCCCGGAAACACTGGGCATGGTGATACTTAAAGCATGGGCCACATCTTTGACTCTGACTCCGCCATTTTCCTTGCTTAAAAGATGAATCGTTTCTAAATAATCTTCCATATTGGATGAAATCCGACAACTCATTGAATCGTCTCCAAAAATATAAATTAGGCATTCCTAACAATGTTAGGTACGACTAATTTAATAATTACGTTATTGGAAATCAAGTGAATTTTTAAAACCAAATGAAATATTGGATATGAAAGGCAAACTGATCAATAAAAAATCATTGAAAATATTGAAATGCTGAATTTCAGACGGATTTTAGCAAACATTTTGATTTGAAATGATCCGGATCCTTAGGTCCAGAAAAAATCGTATCAACTGATCACATCCATGTTGACATACTCCCGAAGCACTTCGGGTATTTCAATCCGGCCGTCCGCCAGCTGATAATTTTCCATAATAGCAATGAGAATTCTTGGCAGCGCAAGACCGGAACCGTTTAATGTGTGTACATACTCTGTTTTCCCGCCTTTTTCCCTTCGAAACCGCAAATTCATGCGACGTGCTTGAAATCCTTCATAATTGGAGCATGAAGAGACTTCCAGCCAACGGTTTAATCCGGAAGCCCAGACTTCAAGATCATAACACTTAGCAGCTCCAAAGGATATATCGCCAGAGGCCAGAGAGAGCACACGATACGGAAGATTCAGCAAGCGGAGCACATCCTCAGCGTGCCCTCTGAGGTTTTCTAAAGCTGAATAGCTGTCTTCTGGCCTGACAAATTGAACCATTTCAACTTTGTCGAATTGATGCACTCGCATCAGCCCCCGGGTATCTGCGCCATAGGAACCGGCTTCCCGACGAAAACAGGGTGTATACGCCACATATCGAATGGGCAGCTGATCATCATTGAGGATTTCTTCACGGTGCAAATTTGTAACCGGCACTTCCGCTGTCGGAATTAAATAGAGGTCATCCTTCTCAACTTTGTACATATCCTCTTCCATTTTAGGAAGCTGGCTTGTCCCGAACATGATTTCCGGTCGGACAACAAACGGCACCCACACCTCCTGATATCCATGCTTCTTCACATGAACATCAATCATAAAATTAATTAATCCACGAACCAGCCGGGCGCCTTTCCCTTTAAACACAGTAAAGTTCGAACCGGATAACCTCGCTGCCCGGTCCAGATCCAGAATGCCATGTAAATCACCCAGATCCCAATGGGATTTTGGTTGAAAATCAAATGCCGGTTTTTCTCCCCATTCGCTGATCAATTGATTATAGGATTCATCCGGCCCAATGGGAACTGATTTGTGGGGCAGATTCGGAATTCGAATCTGCATTTCGTACATCTGTGATTCAATCAGACGCAGTGATTCATCGAGATTTTTGATCTCGGCAGAGACTTTTTTCATCTGTTCAATCACTGAATCTGCGTTCTGTTTATTTTTTTTCAATCGGGCGATCTCATCAGATGCTTTATTGCGAACCGACTTCAGATCATCCGCTTTTTGAATCATCTGCCGGCGTCGCTTGTCCATATCCAGCAATTCATCCAGATTGATATTCCCATTCTTTGCTTCAATCCCTTTTCTTACTTGCTCAACATTTTCTCGAATATATTTCATATCCAGCATATGTTCAATTCACTCCTTTTATTTATCAACGTGTATCAATCTTGCGACTTAAAAAATATTTTTTAATCACAAATTGATCCATACAATCATTGTTTTAAAAACTCAAGAATTTTTGCCGTAATATAATGAATTTTTTCTTCTTCCAATTCCGGATACATAGGCAGAGACAACACTTCATTGGCAATAGATTCTGCAACAGGAAGACTTCCTTCACCCTTGCCATAATGACGAAATGCTGGCTGCAGATGTAACGGAATCGGATAATGAATAGCCGTTGCAATGCCTGCAGCCTGCAGATACGTTTTCAGGTCGTCCCTTTTTTTTACTCTGATCGAATATTGATGAAACACATGGGTACAGGTCTCTGCAATAACAGGAGTGATAATATCCATCTTCCCTAAAAGCTCCGAATAAAGCGCAGCCCGGTCCATCCTTGCCTCACTCCATTCATCCAAATGCTGCAATCGAACCATGAGAATAGCCGCCTGCAATGTATCCAGTCGACTATTGATCCCCAGCATACCGTGATGATACCGTTTATCCTGACCATGATTGGCAATAATCCGCACTTTCTTCTCCAATTCCGGATCCGATGTCATCACCATGCCTCCGTCGCCGTACGCTCCCAGATTTTTCGATGGGAAAAAAGACAAACAGGCCATTGTGCCCAAACTGCATACTTTACGGTCTTTATATTTGGCTCCAATCGCCTGGCATGCATCTTCAATGACTGGCAGATTATGCTTTTCAGCAATGGTGTTAATTGCATCCATATCCGCCGGCTGGCCATAAAGATGCACGGGAATGATGGCCTTTGTTTTACCTGTAATGGATTTTTCAATTTTTTGAGGATCAATATTGTAGGTGACCGGATTGATATCGACAAAAACAGGTTTGGCCCCCAAAATACCGATGACTTCAGCTGTGGCCACAAATGTGAAGGGAGTCGTGATGACCTCATCCCCGGGTCCCACATCCAGGGCCATTAATGCCAGCTGTAGTGCATCCGTACCTGAATTGCAGCCAATAGCAAATTCTGTTTTTGAATAGTTTGAAAGTGCCTCTTCTAAAGCTTTCACCTGTGGTCCCATGATGAACCGCCCACTTTCCAGTACCTCCTCTACTGCCTTTTTAATCTCTTTTCTGATCGTATGATATTGTCCTACCAGATCGGCCATGGGAATCGAATCAAATTTATGCTTCATAGAAAATCCTTTCGTTCATGGTTGTATGCAAACTTGAGACTGAAAAATTCATCCGTATCCTATTATTTCTTCTTCATACTTTTCTCTCTGTTTTTTTATAATCCTTTTAAGCCTCCTTGCGTGTATACGAAAACATACAAGGATCAAATGGTAAAAAACGCTCTGTCTCCAGACTACTTCCCCTTGCCTTTCAGCATGACCAGTGCTGTGTTGACCATAATTTTAAAATCCATTCGCAAAGACATATTCTCAATATAAAAAAGATCGAACTCAAGCTTTTTCTTGACATCATCAATGGTCTGGTCATATTCGCCCTTGACTTGAGCCCATCCTGTCAGTCCCGGACGGATACGCAATCTTCTTGAATACAAGGGAATTTCATTGCGTAAAATATCAACAAAATGCGGCCTTTCCGGTCTGGGTCCGACAATCGACATGTCTCCGTCAAGGATATTGATAATCTGCGGAATCTCATCAATCCGGAATTTCCGCATGATCTTACCGGCCTTTGGAATACGAGGATCATTATCAGACGCCCACACAGGTCCGCTGTGCTTTTCTGCATCCTTAATCATCGTTCTGAATTTATAGATCTTAAAGACCTTGCCATTTTTACCTACGCGTTTCTGGGAATAGAAAACAGAACCCGGTGCTGTCAATTGCAACGTGATAATCAGAGGAAGCCATAGAGGTGACAGTGCAACGAAAAACACAAGCGCAGACAGGCTAATCATGATATCCAGACAGCGCTTGATCACATATTCCCAGGGTTCCATGAGCTGTGGAAATATCTCGATCAGAGGAAATCCATAGAGCTGATTGGTTCTCACCTGACCGAGGATGATGGCATAATGATCCGGGACGATCTTTAATCCAGCGGATGTTCCGTCACATTGGGCAATAACCTCTTCCAGCCTTTTCTCTGAGCGCCGCGGCAGTGCAAT
>Ga0272442_10002943_pt1 | contig 24180 bp, 17 predicted proteins | sample SSMForm2O_FD_200262 | JGI IMG/M metagenome (GOLD analysis project Ga0272442, IMG submission 200262) | Marine sediment archaeal communities from Little Sippewissett salt marsh, Falmouth, MA, United States - SSM-Form-2O | ecosystem: Environmental > Aquatic > Marine > Wetlands > Sediment ...
TGCCCGCCCCCCACGTCGCCCTGGCAAGCAAGGTTGTCGATGCGAAAGTGCGGTTCGCCCCGCTGCACATCTACCTCGATTCGGGCGACCGGCCCCTGGCAGCCTATCAGTTCGAACTTGAGGCCACCAAGAGCCAGATCAAGATCGTCGGTGTCGAGGGCGGCGCCCACTCCGCCTTCAAAGACGCCCCCTACTACGATCCGGCCGCCCTCATGCAGGACAGAATCATCATCGCCGCCTTCAACACAGGCCAGGACCTCCCCACCGGCCGCACCCGCATCGCCACCCTCCACCTACAAATCACCGGCGATACCCAACCACGGTACAAGCTCGAACCAATAGTCGCCGCCAACGCCGAGGGACAAGAGATCGCCGCCGACCTGACCCTTGAGAGAGGAGAACACAAATGAGGAAGCTGATCGCTCCGCTGATGATCACTGTCTGCTTTCTGGCGATCTTGGTTGCCCTGTCCATTCCGCTTCTGAGTTGCTCCGACAACGCAGGACAATCGCCCAGACTGGAATCCGAGCCCGGGCCAAGCGAGCCATCGCAGCAGGCGGAGGAGCTGATACAGCGAGCGGAGTCCTCCTGGGAGAAACAAGAATACGATGCGGCTCTCAGTCAGATTGACAGCGCTCTCGCAATCGAACCTGACAATCCCGAGGCCGTGCGCCGCAAGCAAATGGTCGAGGATATGATACACCTGCGCGAACTCCGCTCAGTTGATAGAGAAACTGCACGTAGTGGAGAGGCCAGCTATCCCAGGAACTGGCGGGAATTGAATTCAGGGGCGCGGCCGGACGGTTCCCTCGGATCTGGCATCGGCAGTGCGGAAGGGAGTTCCGGCGGGAGAATCCGTATCCACTCCTGGCCCCGTAGATTTGCCCCGCAGGAAACGACTGATATACCGGTCATCATGATACCTGCGGCAGAAGCCGAAGTCCCCAGCACCGACATCTTGCACGTAATGGCCGATGAAATCTGGGTGATCGCTAAATCCGCCACACCGCCCGCCGGCTCGACCGAGTACGACACCGTTGGCTCCGGTGCGATGGTCGCCACGATCGACGAGAAGGAGACCCCCCTACCGCTCAAGCGCACGGACGTCCAGGGCCAGATCAGTGGCTACATCGCCACCGTCCACGTCGTGCAGCAGTTCCACAATCCCTACAACGAGAAGATCGAAGCCGTCTACGTCTTCCCCCTGCCCCAGAACGCGGCCGTCAATGAATTCATCATGGTCATCGGCGACCGCCGAATCCGCGGCATCATCCGCGAGCGTGAAGAGGCCGAGCAGATCTACCACGAAGCCAGAAGCCAGGGCTACGTCGCCTCCCTGCTGACCCAGGAACGGCCCAACATCTTCACCCAGAAGGTCGCCAACATCGAGCCGGGCAAGGCCATCGACGTCGACATCAAGTACTTCAATACGCTCGCGTATGTCGACGGCTGGTACGAGTTCGTCTTCCCCATGGTCGTCGGCCCGCGTTTCAACCCTCCAGGCTCCACCGACGGAGTCGGCGCCGTCGCCCGAGGCAAGACGGGCGTCTCCGGCCAGAAGACCGAGGTCCAATACCTCAATCCCAACGAGCGCAGCGGCCACGACATCGCTCTGGCCCTTGACATCGACGCAGGCGTCGCCATCGAGCAGATCACGTGCCCGACCCACGCCATCACCAACAGCACGGCAACACCAACCCGGCGCCACGTCCAGCTCAGCCCTCTCGATACCATTCCCAACAAAGACTTCGTCCTGCGCTACAAAGTCGCCGGCCAGACCATCAAGTCCGCCCTCGTCACGCACCGTGACGAACGCGGCGGCTTCTTCACGCTCATGCTCTACCCGCCCGACGATCTCAAGCACCTCCAGCGTGCCCCCATGGAAATGGTCTTCGTCCTCGACTGCTCGGGCAGCATGCGGGGTAAACCCATCGCCAAGGCCAAGGACGCCATCAAGCGCGCCCTGCGCAAGCTCGGACCCAACGACACCTTCCAGGTCATCCGCTTCTCCCAGAGCGCCTCGCAGTTCGGGCCCGAACCCGTCCCCGCGACGCCCAAGAACGTGCGCAAGGCGCTGGCCTACGTCGACAAGCTCGAGGGCAGCGGCGGAACCATGATGATCGAAGGCATCAAAGCCGCCCTGGATTTCCCTCACGATGAGGAACGTTTCCGCTTCGTCTCCTTCATGACCGATGGGTACATCGGCAACGAAGCCGAGATCCTGGCAGCGGTCCACGAGAAACTCGGCGCCAGCCGCATCTTCAGCTTCGGCGTCGGCAGCTCCGTCAACCGCTACCTCCTCGACCGCATGGCCAAACTGGGCAAAGGCGCCGTCGCCTACGTCGGGCCCAACGACAGCAGCAGCGATATCGTCGACCTCTTCTACGACCGCATCAGCCACCCGGCCCTGACCGACGTCGCCATCGATTGGGGCAGCCTCGAAGTCGAAGACGTTTATCCCAGTCGCATCCCCGACCTCTTCGTAGGCCGGCCCATCATCGTCACCGGGCGCTTCCAAGGCCGCCAGGACACCACCGTCCAGATCGCCGGCCAAATCGGCAACTTCGACAAGCAGATCCGCATCCCCGTCCGCTTCGACGAGGCCGCCGCCACCCATCCCGGCATCGCCTGCGTCTGGGCCCGCAAGAAGATCGAGCAACTCGCCAGCCGCGCCACCTACGACCGGGCCGCAGACCTGGCCGCCAAGATCAGGCAGGTCGCCCTCGAATACAGCCTGATGAGCGCCTACACCGCCTTCGTCGCCGTCGACAGCACCCACCAGACCGCCGGCGACCACGGCGTCACCGTCGCCGTCCCGGTCCCCGCACCCGAAGGCGTTCGCTACGACACCACCGTCCAGGATTGACGGAGGCGGATAGGAAGGGAGACAGAGAATGGCAAGACAATGCTATTCGGCGAGACTTACGCGCGCTGAGGTGGCCATCGTGGCCACCACGGCGCTGTTCCTCACGGCCATCCTCCCCCTCGCCTGTCGCAAGGCGCGGACCGAAGCCGCCCAGACACGCTGCGCGCAGAATCTGGCGCTGCTCGGCAAGGCCATGCTTGTCTACGCCGGCGACTACGACGGCGAGCTGCCCCGCACCGGCGGCCGAAACACCACGTGGGGCCAGCCCGTCAATTGGACGGCCGAAGATCATTATCTCGCCTTCAACGTCACCCCAGGCTCGGGCGACGGGGGCCGCGCCACCATCGGTTCTTGCCTTTATCTTCTCGTTAAGTATGCCGGCGTCACGCCCTCGACCTTCCTCTGCCCCGACGATCCGGCCGCCACCGAATTCAAGCTGGCTGGCCTCCCCGATGTTCCAGCCGATTTCACCCTGACCGACGCCTGGGATTTCGGACCCGACCCGGGCCGGCACTACAGCTACGCCTACCACATGCCCTTCGGCCGATACGCTCTGACCACGTCACGCGATCCCGGCCTGGCCGTCCTGGCCGACCGCAATCCCTGGATCCAGGGCCGGCCCTTCGAGCAGTTCAAGCCTGACGTATCACCCTGCGATGGCCCTGCCGAGCAGGCGACCGCCGGCAATACGACCGCCCACCAGGAAACTGGCCAAAACGTCCTCTTCCTCGATGGGCACGTGCAATTCAAGGACCGCCCGCACTGCGCCCTGGACAACGACAACATCTACACCACCTCGGACGAGCCCGAGCGCGGCTGCCCCGCAGGCCAGCGGCCCCGGCTGGGCCTGGCGGACCCGCGAAATGCCCGGGACTCCGTGCTGGTCCACGAACCGGCGCCGCAGGTCATCCCGCAGACCAAGCAGCCTCAGCACATCGACGCCAACAGTCTCAAGCAGACCACCGTGTTGCCCACACTCGACTGCCCCCTTCCCACCGCCCGCAACGCCATCTGGTGCGCATCCTTTCAGATGGCCTGGGACGAGTTCAAGAACGAAGCCGTCGGCGAACCCACCAAGGTTCTCGGCGCCGAGGAACTTGCCGATCGCCTCAACGGCGCCGAGTTCCCCAGGACCGACATCGAGGACGAATCGTATTACGCGGTTTTCGGGAGCGTCGACGGCGGCATCCTGGAGACGATACAGGATGAGATGGCCCGCCGGTTTCCCTCAGCGACACCCCCTGTCTTCGATGACCGCTATCGCACATTGGAACTCGTCACTGTCGCCTACGCCTACCTGACCGTCGACATGAACTTCAAGCATCCCTTCCGCACCAATGAACGTCCCTTTGCGTTCACCGGATCAGATGGTACACGCACAGCTGTCACCTCGTTCTCCTGCCTTGACAAACCACGTGTCGAGGACGATAAAGCCCGCGAGCAAGTGGAGATCCTTCACTACGAACACGGCGATTCACCTGACAAGGACACCTTCGCCGTTGACCTGTGCAAGCACACGCAACCCTACCAGGTTGTCCTGGCCTGCATGCCTCTGAGCGGCACACTCCGCGAAACCTTGGCCGCCATTGAGAAAGCCATCGACCAATTCAAGGACAATCCAGACTACGAGACGTTGCGCCAGCTCCGCCGCACGGATCAGCTCATCGTTCCCGACGTACTCTACGAGCTTACCCACCACTTCACGGAGTTGGAGGACAAGTACCTCGGGAATCGGCATTGGCAAGACGCTCGTATCTTTGACGCCCGGCAAATGATCGACTTCTCCCTGAGCCGAACCGGAGTTGTCCTGAAATCAACGGGCGTCTTCGCTACCACCCGAAGTCGTCGCACCGTCAAAGACCCCCGTCACCTCCACTTCAACCGCCCCTTCCTGATCTACGTCAAGAAACGTCAGCCCCATGCCCAGCCCTTCTTCGTCATGTGGGTCGACAACGCCGAGCTGCTCAAGCCCTATGACGCCTCCCCCCTAAACCGCAGGCCGCTCTCCTTTTCGCCTGAGATTGCCGTTACCGCCGGCCGCGCCGGTGCCTCTTAGAGATGGAGAGCCCGACCAAAGGGTCCGGGCAGAATGTGGTGACCGACGGGCAAAGCCTGTCAGGGGGTGACCTATGTTTGAGAAATACCGCGAAACCCATGATTTGCTCGCGGATTACGCCGACGCGTTGCGCGAGGGCAGTCTGCCGACCTTTCTCAAGTCGCTGTCCCGATTCGAGGCCCGTCACGTCCTGCCCCTTCCCAACTTCTGGCGGGCGGCCGAGACGGTCCGCATCCTCAACGACATTGGCTTCGCTGACGGAATGACCATCCCTAGCATGGATCTCTTCATCGCTCGCGTCAACACACGGATCGCCTCGCGTCGCAAGAAATCCAAGACATCGACTCACACGCGCAGCAAACGACGAACGCCCAATCGCAAGCCGTGAACGTAAAGGCCGGGCCGATCGCCGGAAGCCATGCGCAAACGGCACACATGTATGGGTACTCCGTGGGTACTTCGCTATAGTCCCCATAGGTTCTTCTCGTTTTCCGGTCATCCCCGTTACACTGCGGACTCGAGCGTCGATACATCCTTGGATTATGGGACGGCCGTTCTGTCCGTTCATCCCCACCACACCCGGCGCGGCCCACGTCAGTACGCTGCGATTGGTCGGCAGAACGCCCCTAAAGGTCGGACATACTGACGGCCGATACTTCTCGTGGGACTCATAGAGGGCTCTGCGCATGCAAATGAGAATTGGAGTCGTATCGCTGATACAACGACCAATAGGGCGGCGCACTTGAAACAGGAGAGACACAATGGGGCACGATCTTGCTGTCGTCATGCCTGTGTACAATGAAGAAGCCTGTGCCGCACAGGTGGTGGAATCGTGGCTCACCGTACTGACGGATCTCCAGATCAACTTCCTAATGATTGTGCTGAACGACGGATCGACAGACGCCACGGCCGAGACACTGGATCGATTCGCCGACGACACTCGCGTTTGCATCATCCACCAAGCCAATGCCGGGCACGGCCCCACCATACTGCGAGGCTATCGGCAGGCCGCCAAAACCGCTGACTGGGTCTTCCAGTGCGACAGTGACAACGAGATGTCACCTGAGTCCTTCTCGCAGTTGTGGTCGCAGCGCACCGACTATGACGCCGTGTTCGGATACCGCCAGGGACGCCAGCAGAGTCGGGGCCGAAGTCTCGTCAGCTGGTGCTCCCGGCTAACGGTAAGACTACTCTTCGGCGCCGGCGTCCGGGATGTCAACACACCCTATCGCCTCATGAGAAGCACCGTTCTTGATCCGATCGTTGAGCGTGTGCCCGACGACACATTTGCTCCCAACATCCTTATCTCAGGCGCCATTGCTCACGCCGGTGTCCCGATCATCAACATCCCCGTCCCCTGTCGGCCGCGCCAGTCAGGCTGCTCAATCAGTATTTGGAGGTTGGGTAAGGGGGCGATCCGATCCTTCGCGCAGACATGGCGATGCAGGAAACAGGTTGCCTCAGCCATACAGGCCTCTCAGCAGAACGACACATCGTGTGAGCACCAGAGCCCAACCGCTGCCCAGGGCCAAACACCCAACGGCTCCCTGTCCTCGTAGCCCCCAGGAGGTATCACATGCCTGCCCTTCAAATTGGACCGAGGACATCTGACTTCCTCTTCGTCGTCCTTTTCTTCCTTCTTCTCGCTACGTGTCTCGTGAATCTCAACGGAGGCGACTGGGACGGCACCCAGATCGCCCTGGGCAGTTTCTTCCCCCAGGCGGCCAGGGCCGGCCACATCCGTTTCTACAACCCCGAGTGGCAACCGCTAACCTACACCATCATCCATCTCACGTACCGTCTCACCGGCAGTCCTGAAGTGGCCATGTTTCTGCCCGCGCTCTTTGGATCAGCAGGGATAGGGATGCTCCTGGTCACCATGTCCCGCCTCAGCCAAAACCGCCTGCCGATCTTGACCTTGACCGGAATCATCCTGCTCATGCCCGAGTTTCTCTTTGGGGCCGTGTACATGAACTCGACGGTCTTCGGCTTCCCGTTCGCGGCGCTGGCGATGTGGCTAGCCTGTCCGGATTGGGTGAAGTCCGAATCATCCCGGTATGACCTCGCAAGAAACTTCTTCGTCGGCCTGGCTCTGGCGTTGGCCGTGCTGTGCCGGTTCGATTACCTCCTGACATACCCCATGTTTCTGTTCCTCCTGGTACGCAGTCGCAGGAGCAAGGCTTGGCGCCCCGTCGTAGCCCTGGGGCTCGGCAGCATCGTGGCCCTTCTCCCGGCCTTTGCCATGGGAATCATAAGCGTGACCGCCTTGTTCGAGCGATTCAGAGCGCACCAAGCGCTCCAGACAACATCAGGCCAGTTCCACCGCACGACCGCTGAGAAACTAACCTTTGCCCTGGTAGGCGTCAATGTGGCTTTGTGGGCAGTCGCGCTCGGCACAGCCGGTTCCTTGCTCGTCAGAACAATCCGAAAGCGTCGATGGCTCAACACTGCATGGATCGCACCGGTTGCGATCCTTCTCTATCCCGTGTTGTCCCTGGTAACGCCCAAATACCTGGTGCCATTCTACATGTTCTTTGCCGCCTTTCTCGCCTGGTCTCTCGCGACGACAGTCCCCCAGCGACTCCGGACTCACCCTGCCTTCGTTTGGGTGTTGGGCGGAGCCGTCGCGCTGGCCTGCTTTCTCCCTGCTCGTTTGACGATTCGACCACCGTTCTTCCGGCCCACCATGAATGCCGCCCTGTCAACCGACGATGGTCCCCGCGCATTCTTCGGCTATGCCCATACGCTGCGCCACCAGTCGACGCGGCTCGCTCCACCCGACTGGCTCAGGGTCGTGCTCGCCGAACCCCAGGATCTGCTGCTCGTCGCGCCCTTCGACGGCTGGCTTGCCGGATCGCTTTCCCAGCCTGTACTCATGCACCTGGCTCGCAACTGTCGAGACGTCTCCATCGGCTCCGGAACCGTCTCCGGTCGTCTCGCCGGCAGAACGATCGCCATTGCCGAGCCTCATTGCATCGAGGAAAGTCTCGCCAGGCACTTCACACCGCAGGCGAGTATCCCGGTCCAGATCCCCATTCCGCATGGTTTCCTACCTGCGGAGGTCCGGCTCATCATAGCGCTGTCCACCGGCGAACGGACTGAGGCCCAGCTTAGGGAAGAAACACACCTGGACCCGAAGGCATTCGCCGCGGCCCTGCTCCGTCTGCGCTGGGCCGAGGTACTGGAAACCACCGAGCAAGGTGGCTATCGCATGAAGTACCACATTCCCCTCTCCGAAGCCGAGGCAAGCCAGGCCGATTTCACGGCCGAACCGCATGACTGAGCGCAGCAGGATCAGGAATCGGCCTCCACGCATCCGCCACGAGCGAGCCGCAATCTAGGGCAAGCCCGCCGACACCAAAGCGTCCACCGTGTCGAGCCCTTCGAGATAGCCGAGCGAGACCAGGAACGCGTCTGTTTTCTTGACCGTGTCGACGAAGTACTTGTTGCCTGACCGTCCGTAGTTGAAGAAGCCATGGGGTTGATCGTCGTAGCCGATTAGCTCGCAGCGGTTCTTCTGCTTCCGCATCTCTGCCGTGAACAATTCTGCTGTCAGGTAAGGTACGGTGGTGTCTCCCTTGCCATGAAAGATGATCGTCGGTGGCTGCCCCGATCGCACGTGATGGAAGGGGGAGAGTGCCTCAGGCTTGACACCCATCCGCTCCTCCATTTCGTCCAACTTTCTCCAGACCCGTGTCTCGCGGCCCCTGACCGGTGCCAGAACCAACGCCGGATTGAAGAGAATCAGGGCATTGGGCGTCGAACTGATCGCCGTGTCCTCACCCTCTTCATCGAACGCGCGAATGGTGCCCAGGGCGCCCGCCAGATGCCCCCCTGCCGAGCCTCCGCCGGCGGCGATACGCCTGGGGTCTACCCCCAGACGCCCCGCGTTCTTCCTGACCCAGCGAATGGCAGACTTCGCATCGCGAAAGCACGACACCGCCTTCACGCCATGACGACTCAACACACGATACTCGGCTGTCATGGCAACCATTCCGCGTGACGCCAGGTACTCACAGTGCGGCCGGAACTGCGCCGGAGACCCGCTGCGCCAGCCACCACCAAAGAAAAAGACAACGGCCGCACGTCTGTCTGCCTCTCGGTGACCCTTGGGCAAGAAGATGTGTATGGGCAGTTCCACATCACCAATCCTTTTGTAGATCTCGGGATGAGAACCAGGCAGCGTCTTAGGTGCAGATACGGTACGCCGCTCCCTGGCGGCTGATGCACCCAGTGCAAATGAAAGAACGAAGGTAGCCAGGAAGATCGCCCCAAACGGAACGGTGCGTGCTTTCATCGTCTGATTTCTCCATCCATATTCCGCGTCGGTCAATTCGGCGCGGGGACAATCGGTGTCAGCATGCCGATCCGCCACTGGAACTGCGCATAATCCTGTCTCGATTTGTCTTTGTCCCACATGCCCTGGAAGACAAACCGCAGATCGCCCGGATCAATCGTCAACGTTTGATCGTATCCGTCCCGGATCAGTTCGCCATGGCTGACGTTGTCCGTCCACGGCGTCACCCCGGCAGCGGGACGGATGTTCTGCCATCCGGCGAAAGGCTGCTCGGCCATATCGGCGACAGGCGTCCACTCGCCATCCAGCCGATTCGCAAGATAAGCTTTGTAGTACCGTCGACCGTTCTCCTCGATGACGGTCAGGTACCTTGCCACGCCCTTGAGTTTGTAGGTGTGACTGGCCTCGAAGACCTTGGCCTCAAGGGCGAGTTCGCAGTGGTCGAAGCCTCGTGGGAAATCCTCCAGACGCGTCCACAGTCGCCACATCTTCCCGTTCAAACTGGTCAAGAACAGATAGGCACGCTGGTCATCACAGATGATCCAGTAATCCAGTCCTCCGACTCGACGTGGGTCGTCCTTCCCACCGTCGAGGATTGGCCTGGCCTGTGTCCACGAACCGGGGTCCGCAATGTCTTCCGTCGTGGAATACGCCACCCACATCTTGCTGAGGCCGGGTACGCCCATCTGATAGACCAGGTACCACTTTCTATGCGGCGCAAAGTAGAATACCTGCGGGGCGCAGTAGTAGTCACTGCTACTGATCTTCAGGATCGTGCGTCGCGACCTGTCGGCATCCTCCCATTTCTCGAACGAACAGTACTCTATTGCTGATCGGCCCGAGAGCTTGACCGTCATGAAGACATGCCATTTCCCACCGTGGAAGACCACCGTGGGATCCTTCTGTGCCCGGCTGGGATTGTCCGGGCGCCTCTCGGGAGCAATGAGTGGAGCGGAATACTCCCACATGCGCGGTACCGCAAAATCCATGCATCCGGCCGGTCCTGGTGACGAAGCCAGCGCAAATCCGACTGCAAGTGGACGCAAACCGCACACGAGGCCCAGCCCGAGCACGGTCCAGCTAACTGTGCATCCCATTGCCACCTCCCTGTACACAACGTCCCGATCTACTCCACTCTATGGCTGACACAGAGTCTGAGGTAGATTGGCAGAGACGATTGTACCGTCTGATACACTTCTCTGGAATTGGCTGTTCTTTCTTTGCTTGAATCATCCAGCCCCCGCTGCTATAGTCGTTTACTGTTCGTTGACATGAGGTGCCCCATCATCCTGTGATTTCGGAGGCCATGGCCATGTGTGAACACTGCACGCGACGAGAGTTCTTGGAAACGGGAGTAGCTGGTAGTCTGGTGCTCGCCGGAGCAACGTGGACCCATGCGTGGGCCTCCCAATCCCCGCCTCCGCAACCGCGAGGCAAGTCGCGTATCTGCGTCATCATCACCGGGCCACCCGCCCCGGCCGATGCCGATTGGGGAGCCGACGACGGACAAATCCAGGCCATGAAGACGCGTCTGAGAAAGGCTGAGAAGACTCTGGCGAACGTTGAACTTCTCATAGGCCATTCGAACAGTCCCGAGCAGACAACAGCGCTACTGAAGAAAGCGGGGCCGGGCGTGCCCGTCGTCGCCATCAACGTGCGAAACTTCGCCTTAACAAGGGTGGTCAAGCCTATTCTCGACGCCTCGCATCCCATGGTGGTCTTCTCTCTGCCGGCCAGCGGTCACGACTGGATGTATGCCCCGCGTTGGCACAGCCAGGGTCACCGCGTCACCCTCATGGCCAGCGCCGACCTTGACGAACTCGAACGCGCCCTGCGTCTGCTCAGGGTGATCCCCATGATGCAACAGACGCGAATCCTTCTCTTCCCGCCGGCCCGAGGCACGAGCGCCGCTCAGTCTCCCGACCAGGTCAAGAAGTGTCTCGGCGCCGATGTCGTCGCTGTCGAAGAGAAACTCTTTGACGAGATGATCGCCGCTGCAGACGACGAGGCTGTCCGAGCCGAGAATGAATGGTGGACGAAGAACGCCAAAGCAATCGTCGAGCCGAACAAAGAGGACATCAACAAAGCCGCCCGCGTCAGTATCGCCCTCCAACAGCTCATGGACAAGGAACGGGCCCAGGGGCTCGCCGTAGGCACCTGCATGGGATGGTTGTCGAAAGGATTCCCCTGCCTGGCCTTCACGCGCCTCCGCGACCGCGGCATTCCCGCCGCCTGCGAGGGCGATATGGACTCGCTCCTGACCATGCTCCTGTTCCAATACGCGGTCGATCGCCCTGGTTTCCAGGGCAACGCGACCTTCGATACCGCGCGCAATGCGCTCTGGACCGCTCATTGCACTGCCCCACTAAAGATGGACGGCGCCGAGGGCGCTGAAGCCCCCTACGTCCTGCGCGGCCATTCCGAGGTCAGCAATAGCGGCTGCGTCCCCGAGGTCCATTACCGCCTGGGCGAGACCGTTACCCGCGCCAAGTTCGTCAACCTCGACACCATACTCGCCTCCACCGGCAAGATCATCGAAGTCCCGGGGAGATCAGTCCACGGCTGCCGCACGCAAATCGTCACCGAAGTCCGCGATGCCGCGACGATGGCCGCCAATTGGAGTCGCGATCTGGAGACCGAGGACGCCATGACGCTCCTGCACCGCGTTGTCGTCTATGGCGACCACATGCAGGACATGCACCACCTCGCCCGATTGATGGGTATGAAGGTCATCGTGGAGGGCTGAGCGAACAGCCCCGTGCGTAACCAGACATCTGTCCTGTAGCCTGTGATAGCAGGCCTCGGCCAATCGCCGACACTTGCGGTGGCCCCGTTTGCGCCGGTCTTGGAGCAAGCATACCCCACATTCGCATCGGTAAGGTCGCGTCACCGAATACCGGCGGGCGAACAGGGCGACACTCTCGTCGTATCCATAGGGCAGGTGGTGCGCACAGGGGCATGCTCGACCCCGCCTGCCATCGATTCTGGTTGCGCCGCGCATGGGTTTCTGACCACGAAGGAACAAGGGGGTGTACGCATGAGTCACCGAGCAAGCTCGTTGGGGAAAGGCCCGGCAGCCGGCCAACGCATTCTCGTCTGTGCGATCGTGCTGGGGTGTGCGGCTGTGGGACACGGGCTGGAGGAACCTCCACTGACGCCTCTTGACGATTTCTTCGTATTCAATCATGAGGGGATTCCGGATATTCCCGCGGATTGGCGGCTGACGGTCGACGGAGCCGTAGACAGGCCGTTGGTGCTTGATGTGGAAGCTGTCAGACAATATCCGGCGGTCACCGAGATGGCAACGCTGGAGTGCGCGTGGTCGCGAGGTCCGCTGCTGTGGGTGGGCAATGCGAATTGGACGGGGGTGTCGCTAAAGACATTGATTGAGGCGGCCGGGCCATCGCCCGACGCAGCGTCCATCAGCATTGTCGCACTCGATGGGTATGCGCTGGGCAATATCGATCTGGGTGAGATCATGGGGCGGGATGACATTCTGCTGGCTTACGAGATGAATGGTCAAGAGTTGCCTCCGGAGCAGGGGTATCCGTTGCGCCTGGTGGTTCCCGGGGCGGGCGGTTTTCACTGGGTACAGTGGGTCACGCGGATCGAAGTGAAGACCGCGAACGCCAGTTGGGCGTTCGATCATTTTCGGCCGCACGCGCGGATCTCCTCCGTAGAAGACGGTGACGTCTTGCCGCCGGGGACTCATATCATCTCCGGGATGGTGATGGCGGGCGATGGGGTGGAGATTACCCAAGTGGAGTTCAGTGATGATGGCGTGACGTGGGAGGCGGCCGAGCTGCTGACTGAGTTCGTGCCGAATGTGTGGCGGCATTGGGCATTCGTCTGGGACGGCATCCAACTCGGGGGAAACGTGATCTACGCGAGGGCGATCGACGAGACGGGGGCTGTGCAGAGGGAGGAAGGTGGGTATAGCTGGCGGGGGTTTGCGGTAACTTTCACGGGGGACGTCGATACGGACGGTGACGGCGTGGCCGATAGCGTCGACAACTGCCCTTCCCTGGCGAATGCCGATCAGCGCGACTCGGACGGCAACGGCTTCGGCGATCTGTGCGATCCGAACTGCCCCGGTCTCGATGGTGCCAATCCCGTCAACTTCTTTGACTTCGCGGCGCTGGGCTCCGAATGGCGTTCTGCCGATCCCAACACGCCCGGCGACCTCAACGGTGACGGAGCCGTCGACCTGCGCGATCTGCGACGGCTCGGGCAATACTGACTGAGCGCGTGCTCACAAGAAGCGGTGCCGGAGGCGGGCGAAACGGGCCTCTAGTAGTCCTTGAACCGCCTCATCCACTGGGGCCAGTCGGTTGGGTTGACACCGCCGGCCATGGTCCAGGGGCCTTCCGTGTCAAACGTCTTGTGCCACTTGAGCCTCCAGAGCTCCTTGACCCCGACGGTGCGGGCGGACCAGTCCATGAACAGATAGTTGACGAAGCCGTTGTGGCGGTCGATGCAGAAGTGCATCATCTCGCGGTCGTAACCCAACCACTGGCTGTCGGTTTGCGGAGGATCACCGCGGGTGCCGTACTCGTAGGGTCCGCCGCCGCGCCACATGGTGTCGGCGAAGACGGGGACCAGGTAGCCTTGCTTGATGTTCTTGGTGCGCCAGTTCCACTCGGTGGGGCGGCTCTGTATCTCGGTCGTACCGGCGGGGAAGTCGTAGAGCCAGTTGTTGGCGCCGTAACTGCATACCTCCGATCGTTCAGTGGGATCCAGGGAGTTGCCGCTGTCACCAGTGCCCTGGATGTAGCTCCATTGGGAGCCGCCCCATTCGGCTCCGTCCGGGCGGCGCTTCAGAGCGGAGGGACAGCGGAGAATATCCGACTTGGTGTCCCAGCCATTGCGCAGGGCGATGACCCAGGTGCCCCGCTTCCAACCCAGGTTCGTGGGGACCGGGAAGCGACCGTCATTGTCGTCGCAGTACATGTTCCAGATGAGACCCCAGTTGTGGAGGTTCATTTTGCAGCCGGCGCTGCGGGCCTGCTTGCGGGCCAGATTCAGCGAAGGCATGAGGATTGACATCAATAAGGCGATGATGGCGATGACCACCAGTAGTTCGATGAGCGTGAACGCCCGCGCTCTGTTCATTCTGCCGCCCCTTCCAACTAGACCCCGTATGTCAGCGTAAGGCAAAACGTCCCTCGTCGGGGGAAACAGTACCGCAGCGTTCCCAGACCTTCCAAAAGGCCATTCTAACACATGCGGGGGCGTTTGTCCGCCCTTTCTTCTGGCCTTTGGAGGGACCTCTGTTGGTGGGCACGCGATCGCGCTTGAACGGGCGGCGAGGAAACGGTAGCTTGTGGGCAAACGAGGTGCGTCGGCCATGCCGAGGGAGGCATAGCAAGGCGGCCCATGGGTTTGTGTCGGTCCCAGATCGGTCGCGAGAGGGTCAGGTCTATGTGGGAGGTTAGGTTCATGAAAGCAGTGCGCTGTCCATCCTTTGTCTTTCACGCTATCGGAGTGGCGGTCGTTGTCTGGTCGATGCTGGGCTTCGGCTGCGTTGGGGCTGAGGCGAACGATGGCGGATCGGTTGCACCGAAACCGCTGTATCGCGATCCCGTTTATGATGGGGCGGCCGATCCGGTGGTGATCTGGAATCCGCACGTCAAGCGGTGGTGGATGTTCTATACCAACCGGCGGGCCAAGGCGCCGGGGTTGTCCGGCGTGGCGTGGGTGCACGGGACGCGGATCGGCATTGCCGAGTCGGCCGACGGGGGCAAGACGTGGACGTATGTCGGCACAGCCGATGTCGAGCTACCGGCGGCCGTGGGCGGTGATGAGCCGACGCATTGGGCGCCGGATGTCTTGACCACAGCGGACGGGACGCATCACATGTTTCTGACCGTTGTCCCAGGCGTGTTCGAGAACTGGCAGCACCCCCGCGCGATCGTGCATCTGAGAAGCGCGGATATGCGCAAGTGGACGTTCGTGCGAACGCTGGAACTGGCGTCGGACCGAGTGATCGATGCGAACCTCCTGCGGCTGGCCGATGGCACGTGGCGGATGTGGTACAACAACGAGCGCGACCGTAAATCCATCTATTACGCCGATAGTCCGGACCTCGTGTCGTGGACGGACAAGGGCAAGGCCGTGGGCGATCAGGGGGGCGAGGGGCCGACGGTGTTCCGGTGGCGCGGGGCGTACTGGATGATTACCGATGTCTGGGACGGGCTGGCTGTGTATCGTTCTGACGATGCGGAGAACTGGACGCGTCAGACCGGAGGCAATCTCTTACAGACGCCGGGCCAGGGCGCTGAGGATCAGGTCAAGGGTAGCCATGCCTATGCCGTCGTCAACGAGGACCGGGTCTACCTGTTCTACTTCACGCATCCGGGACGGCGCGGGGGCGCGGCACGGCGGGATGGCTACGAGCAGCGCCGCAGTTCCATCCAGGTCGTCGAGCTGAAGCTGGAGGGCGAGCGGCTGACCTGCGATCGCGACAAGCCGACGGAGATCCAACTCGCGGCCCCCAAGGCAAAACCCTGAGAGGCGCGGCTGTCAGCTCGTTTAGAACGACACTTCGAGGCCGAAACCGCGCTCGCTTGGTCTGGTGCTGGGAAGCTGCACCAGCAGGGCCTCGTCCGTCTGCTCCCAAGAAACGGCCTGATCGGCGCCTAAGAGGCGCACCTTCTTGATGGTCGATGAGGCGTTGCCGGAGTCCTTGCCCAACGATCTGACGGCGAGTTTGCCGTTGGCCGGCCAGACGAGGCCGCAGGCGAATACGCGGCTGTCTTTCTGCGTGAACCAGAAATCCTGTGCCGAGAAATCGGCGCGGAAGCCCTCCTTCTGGCGTGCGGTGGTGCTCTCCATCGCCAGTTCCGTGGGGCCTTCGTGGGTGACACGCCAGCGCCCGGTCCCGTAGATCGCCTCGCCGTTGACGGCCATCCAGGCGCCGATCTTCGTCAACTGCTCGACGCTCTCCGACGGGATCGTGCCATCAGCCTGGGGCCCGACGTTCAGCAGGTAGTTGCCTCCCTTGCTGGCAATTTCGAGAATCCAGTACAGAAGTTCCTCAGTGGACTTCCAGTCGACGTCGTAGCTCTTGAAGCCCCAGGTGTTGTTGAGGGTTCCAGGGGTCTCCCAGGAGAGGTCTTGGCCCTCGTCTTTCTGGGGGATCTTGTTGTCGCCAGGAATCCAGAAATCGCCGAAATCGTTGCCGACGCGGCTGTTGATCAGGCACTCGGGCTGGGCGTCGTAGGCCAGCTTGTAAAACTCGAAGCTCTGCTGCTGGGACATATGCCGGGGGACGTCGTACCAGATTTCCTGCATGCCGGGGAACATGGTGAGCAACTCGCGCATTTGCGGCTTGGCCTTGGATTCGACGTACGCTTCGAACGACACGGGTGCCGGGTCCCAGGTGTTCATGGGCCAGGACGCCCACTTGCCGGTGGCTTCGGGGTGCTGCTTGAGGTATTCGGCGACCCCGGCGTCGCCCCCATCCATCCAGTCGGTGGCGTGGGAGTAATAGATGCCGAACCGGATGCCGTGCCGACGGCACGCCTGGTACAGCTCCATCATGGGATCGCGGTCGAAGGCGGTGCCGTCGATGATGTCGTAGTCGGTCACCTTGGAGTCGTACATGGCAAAACCGTCGTGGTGCTTGGGCATGGCGACGATGTAGCGCATGCCGGCCGCCTTGGCGAGCTTGACCCAGGCGTCGGCATCGAACTTGACGGGGTTGAACTGGCCGCACATCTGCTTGTACACCGAGCGCGGAATCTTAGCATGATAGAAGATCCATTCACCCAGGCCCGGGATCTTCTCGCCTTCCCATATCCCGGCCGGGACCGCGTACGCACCCCAATGAATGAACATGCCGAACTTGGCGTCGTTGAACCGTTCCAGAGCAGCGTGTTTACTGGCGTGCATCTTCTGCCACTGGCCAGTGTAGTCTGGGGTTTGCGCATACGAAACGCCGGACATCAGCATCATCACCAGGAGAAACCATATCACATGTCGCATACCGGAACTCCTTATGGCCTGGCGACGATGGCCAGGCTGGATTTGAATTCGTAGTTGCCGGGAGTCAGTTCGATGGCAGCGTGGCCGTTGTCGGTGCGCAGGTGTTTCAGCCCCCCGGCACTGGCCAGTTTGTCGCCGCTTTCAGTGATCATCTTGTCGTCGGACGTGGGCAGGTACAGGGTGGCCATCGTGTTGGGCGGGACGGCAACGTTGAACGTCAGGACGCGGTCGTCATCGACGCGCCAGTTGCTGACGATGCGCCCATAGATGCAGTCGTGATGCGCCTTGACCCATCTCATCGATGGATCGTCGATCACGCCCGGCTTGAGGACAAAACGTTTGAAACCCGGATGGTCCAGGTCGGTCTTGATGCCGGCCAGACCCTCGATGAACCACGTTCCGACGTAGAGATAGGAGCTGTGGCAGAGGGAATTGTCCATCACCCAGGATTCGGCGATGGCAGTCAGGCCGTTGCGCCGCATGAGGCCCCAGCTCGGATACGTATCTTTGCTCGCCATGGTGAACAGCAGGTCCTGGCGGTCGGCGCCGAGCAGCGTCTTGAACAGGAACGCCCCACCGGTGATGCCGGCGTGGATGTGGCCTTTGCGCGTGATGAGAATCTCGTCTTCGAGGCGCTTCCACACGGCCGGCCGCACATCTTCCGGCGGCAGGTCCACCAACAATGCAATGGCCAAATAGGCCTGGAAGCCGTTGACATAGCTGCTCTCGTCGGGTTTGAAGAACTTTCCGTGAACAGCGCGGCGCACCTGGTCGGCCCGGGCGCGATACTTCGCGGCAGCGTCATCCTCGCCGATGAGCGCGGCGATCTTAGCGGCCGTCTGAAGATTGAAGACCCAGTAGCAGTTATTGAAGAAAAGCGTCTCGATGGTGTCGCCATTGACACCCTCGGCCCCGGGCCAAAGCCAGTCACCGAGGAAATCCCACTGGCCGCCCCACCGCACGAGCATGTCGTTCTTGGCCTTGGTCTCCAGGAAGGCGAGCCAGCGCTGGATCGTGGGGAAGTTCTCTTCGAGGATGCGGGTGTCGCCGTAGCGTTCGTACATTTCCCAAGGCAGCGTGACACAATAGCCGCTCCAGCCGGGGCCGCCGCCACCCCAGTAGGTGGGTGCGGTATAGGGCAGGTTGCCACTCTCGACGGTGTCCCTGGTCTCGGCCTTGTCGCCGCTGGTGCCCCAGGCGCTCTCGCCACCCTGGACGTCGCGCCAGTCCTGGCCCCACTTGGTGTAGAAGGCACCGAGGCCGTAGTTGTTCAGGCCGCACTCGGTGGTCGCGTGGGCGTCGCCTCCGTAACCCATTCGCTCACGATGGGCGCAGTCGACGACGTAGCCGCCCAGGCTAAGGTCCTCGAACGTCAGCAGCGTGGTGTCGTGGATCCAGTTGAGCAGTTCATTGGAGCATTCGAAGCCGGCCGCAGTCGCGTAGTCGGTGCGCACGAGGTAGGCACGAATCTCGTCGAGGCTGGGTTTGTACTTGAGGCCTTCGATGGTTACCCATTGGCCCGTGAAGTAGTTGAAGCGATTGCGGAAGGTGCCCTTGCCGCTCGGACCGATGATGTACTTGCTATGTAGGCGGTGAACCATCTCGGCCTTGGACTGTTCGGAGAACTTCATCTCGATGGTGTCGCCGGGCTTGCCCCGCAGGTCCATCTCCAGAAAGCCGGACATGTTGACGCCGAGATCGACGCGATAGACGCCCGGCTTGGTCTCGACAATCGCTACGGGGCGAATCTCTCGCACGCGCCGGTTGGGCTCGATCATCTCGGCCGACAGCTTCAACGCAGGCGAGTAGACGGTGGCAGGATCCCACTGCGAATCGTCAAGGCCGGGGTCGCACCAATTGGGCACCTCCTGGCGGGCATCGTACAGCTCGCCCCCGAAGTGCGTGAAATCCCAGACACCCAGCAGCGTGTTGGGGCTGGCGTGCGTCCGCCAACTGTCGTCGGTGACGATGCGCACGCGCTCGCCACCGGGCAGGTCGATCTGGGCCTGGGCGAGGACGATCGGCGTCTGCGGCTTGTCGGGCGTCTTGTATTGCGGGAAGATCGACCAGGAGACGCCCAACCAGAGCCCGATGACGTTCTTGCCACTGGTCAGGTGGTCGGCGATTTCGTAGGCAACGTAGCGGGCCCGCTTGCGGTAGTTCACGACGCTGGGGGCCAGCACGGTGTCGTCGATCTTCCTGCCGTTGACGTACAGTTCGTGATAGCCAACCGAGGTGACATAGATCGTCGCCCGCTCGGGCCTGGCATCAAGGTTGAAGGTCTTACGCAGCCAGGGGTCGGGGACGTCGTTGTCCGGCGGTGGCCAGCCCCGCTTGCGCTCGAAGGTCTTGTCCGTGCCGATCCACTTGGCCGACCAATCGTTCTTGCTGAGCAGGCCCATCGTCCAGCGAGCCGGCGCGCTCCAGCGCGAGACGACGCCCGTTTCGTCTTTGACGCGCACCTTCCAGAAACACGCCATGCCCGATGTGAGGGGCTCACCATCGTAGACGACGTGTACCGACTGGTCGGAGGCGACCGTGCCTGAATTCCAGAGGTCCCCCCTGCCCTTCTCCAGCAGCGCCATCGTCGAGGCTACGAGGACCTCGTAGGCGCTCTGTCGCTGGCCGCGACGGTTGGCGTCCGTTGCCTTCAACTGCCAACTGAGACGCGGTTTCGTCACGTCAATGCCCAGGGGATCGATCAGATACTCGCAGCGCATCTCAATCGGCTCGACGGAACACTCACGATCGGCCGCCGGCAACACAGCGGCGGACACCAGGACCATGGCGGCGAGAGATAGCGCGAAATGCGTGGTAACCTTCATAGCGACCTCCAGAAAGATTGCCTTGAACAGCTTCGAACATGCCATCGCCGTCCTGGCGGCGATTATACCACCCGGTGCCACGCGACACTACGCAAAAGCAGGATGGCCGGGCCCGCCTAGAGCAGCAGGTCCGTCAGTTCGCGAGCGTGCCGTCTGAATGCCTCGGCCGGCAATGTCACGGTCTGCCACTTGGGGCTGCGACGTTTCATATTTGGGTGATAGTCGTCGACGCGAAGGCAGAAGAAGACGTATTTCTCGTCGTCCAGGACAAGCGATTCGGTGCCATCGAGTTCGACGTCGACGTTGGCGATGCGATAGACGAAGACAAAGACCGCCTGGTGGTCGGGGCCAAGCGCTTGCTGCCACGTCCGCAGGCCCTCGACATCGTCCAGCGTGACCCAGCATTCCAGGCCCGTCATGTCGGCCAGATTCGTGCCGTGGAACGTTCGTCCCTTGACCTCGACGATGAGGCGCTGGCCCGAGCGTGCGTAGAGCAGGAAGTCGAAATTCTTGACGGATTCACGCTCCGTGCCGATGCGTTTGTGCTCGTCAGCGCGGAGATACTCCACACGGTGATCGATCAACCAGCCTTCAAAGGCCCGCTCGTAGTGATTGGGGCAGGCGTCTCGCATGTAACTCCCGCCTTCTCGCTGTGTTGTACTGCTACTTGTCGCTTTGAAACAGGAGTGGCAACACCTCGTTCAGATAGCGCCGCCACACGCGCCAGTTGTGAGAGCCCTCGGTAATGCGGGGCGTGTGTTTGACCCCCTTGGCTTTCAGGGCGGCCAGCAATCGCTGATTCGCTTCGAAGAGGAAATCCTCGCGGCCGCAGCCTACCCAGAAGAGCTTGAGGTCTTCGTTCAGGACATCGGGCTCGGCCAGCAGCGCACTGACCTGCTCCTCGGAGGGCACGCCGGAACTGAACGCGGCGACCCACGCAAACAGCTTGGAATGAGCCAAGCCAATCCGCAGGGCCTGGCCGCCGCCCATGGATAGGCCGGTGATCGCCCGGTTCTCGGCATCGTCGTAGACGCGGTAGTTCTTCTCGACAAACGGAATCACGTCGCCGAGCAAATCGGCGGCGAACGCCTGCTGTCGCGTGGATCGTCCGGCGTCGGAGCGAACGCTGGGCGTGTGGCCATAGGGCATGGCGATGATCATCGGCCTGGCTCGCCCGGCCGCCAGGGCATTGTCGACAATCACGTTGGCCCGGCCCACGATGGTCCAGGCGTCTTCCGTGTCGCCACTGCCGTGCAGAAGGTAGAGGACGGGATACTTGCGACCGGTGGCCGTTTCGTAGCCGGGCGGAGTGTAGACGTACAAGCCCCGCGTCGTGGCCAGGGACTTCGAGCGGTATCGGTGAATCTGCACGGTCCCGTGGGGGACATTCTGCTCCTCAAAGAAGGTCGGCGTCTCGCCCGGGACAAGAACCATACTGCGAGACGCGCGCCGCCACACCTTGACGAAAGGGTTCAGTGGATCGGCGATCGTCAAGCCATCGACAGTGAAGCCATACTCGTAGATTTCCGGGGCGAGGGGCTCACTGGTGAACGACCACACACCCTCGGCGTCCTTCTTCATCGCCTGCGCCTTCGACAGAAACGATGCATCGAGAAGAACGCTGCGGGCCTGAGGGGCCTCAAGCCGGAACGAGATGCGACGGTCCGCATGAACCTGGGGCCGGATCTCCCCGGTGCGCTGCTGAGCGCTGGCATGCGGAAGCAGGAAGCAACAAGAAAGAAGTAGAGACGGTAGGCAAATTCGCCAGTTACGGCTGCTCATGATGACTCTCCCCTTGCAGATTGTCCGCATCCAGAGAGCTGCAAGGCCTACTGAATGCGCTCAGTCCTGATCCAGTTCCGCAAGAAACTGATCCAGCGGAACCACTCTCTGCTCTCCGGATGCCATGTCTTTGACAACGAGGTGTTTCTTCTCGTTGTATTCATCGCCAATAATGATGCAGTTGCGGGCCTTTTGCGAGGCCGCTTCCTTGAGCTGTTTCGATAGGCCGCCCTGCTTGTAGCTGAACCCGGCCGAATGCCCCTTCGATCGGATCCGAGCGGCGGTCTGGTACATCGCCGGTGCGAAGCGCGGGTCGGCGAAGGCGACGAAGTACTCCAGGTATCGCCTGGGAACCTGACTGTCGAGAAGACCCTTCTCGTGCAACAGTATCTCCAGAACGCAGTCGCCCATGCCCATACCGGTCGCGGCAATCGCGGGACCGCCAAAGTCGCGCAGGAGGTTGTCATACCGCCCGCCGCCGCAGATCGCCCGCAGGCTGCCCACGTTGTCGTGGATCTCAAAAACGACACCCGTGTAGTATGCCAAACCGCGAACGATACCGGGATCGAAAACACAGAAGTCAGCCACGCCCATCGACTCCAGGGCGGCGAAGACGCCCTTCAACTCCGCGGCAGCGCTGAGGACATCGTCATGGGCCCCGACGACCTCTTCGACTTGCTCGACCGATTCGAGGGCCATGAAGTCTTTGATCGTCTTGGCTTGCTCGGTGTCCGAGACCTGCTCGGCCAGCAGCGCGTCGAACGTATCAGCGGGCAGTTTCGCCCTCTTATCGAGCAAGGCGTACAGGGAATCGAAATCCTCTTGGGGGATGCCGGTGGCCCCCAGGACGGCCGCCAGGAGCTTGCGACTGGATATTCGGGCCCGGACGTCATCGCTGGTTAGGCCCGCCGTACGCAGATAGTCGAGCGACGTGAAGATGATCTCGGCGTCCGCTTCCGGGCTGTCAACGCCGATAATGTCGATATTCCACTGGAAGAACTCCCGGAGTCGGCCCTTCTGAGGCCGCTCGGCGCGACAAAGCCGGGGGACCGAGAACCACTTGATCGGACGCGGCAACGAATTGATCTGCTGGTTCACCATGCGGGCGAGCGTCGGGGTGATTTCCGGGCGGATGGCCAAGTCGCGACCGCCCCGATCCTGAAAGGAGAAGAGCTGCTCGACAATCTCGTCGCCGCTCTTGACCTGGAACATCTTCAGGTACTCGAAGATGGGCCCGTCGTACTCCTCGAACCCGTTGCGCACCGAGACGCGCTTCCAACCGTCAACGATCCAGTTGCGCCTGGCCATCTCGGACGGATAGAAGTCGCGCGTTCCCTTGACCGGCGGTATCTTCATACCCGTGTCTTCTTCCGTTTGGCTTTCTTCTTCGCGCGAGGCTTCTCAATCACGTTGTTGTCGAATTTGATCCGCATGTACTCTGCCATCTCCTTGTCGTTGGTGAAGTGCAGCTCGTAATCGTATTCACCCTCGACGAAGTCGCAGTCGGAATGCTTGTACTTGCGGCAGATGTTCGGCCGGTTCGCGTAGTTCTTGCACCGGTAGTCCGTCTCGGAGAGATGCCGGCACTTGTTCTTGACGTTGACGTACCAGTCGCCATCCTCCACGAAAACGGTGATATCCTTGTGGCACAGATACCAACGAATGTCGTCGAAATCGTCCCGGTCTTCCGGGGTTTCGATGGGCAACGCGAAGTATCGACAGCACAGCCCCGTGCATTTGTCACATTGTGTTTTCTTTTCAGCCATTGACGGTTCCTTAAGGTTTCATGCCGATGTACCATCCTGTGGAAGATCCCGTTTATACGGCATGACGCACCCATCGTCAAGCAAACGCCCGCGCAGGCGACGCGGGTGCAGTCCCCTGCCCAGCCCCCCGAGCGGGACAACACGATCGGCCAATTCGTGTCCTCCTGGTGACGGCCGGGGCTATGATCCCGATCAGCCGGGGCAGCCAACGCCGGATTTCCCTTCTCCCTGCCAGGACATGGCCCCTGCACACCCCCGCAGATATCTCCATGGACCCCCAATCGAGGCGGCCATAGCCGGGCAGACGCATCCCGGCCTACCCCGTCAGGGACGGGCCAGTCAGGCTGACATATTTTTTTTTGGAATTCCGTCCATGCTTGTTGACGGCCGGCAGCTTTACAGATAGAATTGCAAGTGAAGGATATAAGGAAGTCCACAGGCCCCCGCGTAGTCTCGCTTCCTCTCCCTCATCAATAGCGGGGGCTTCTTTTTTGCGCTCCTGATTGCCGGCCGGTGTACCGCCTCCCTGCGTCCGGCACCTACTGAATTCCCCGATTGTTCCGGACCAGCCAAGGGCAGGAAATGCTGTTGCAGACCCGGTT